>Ga0209579_10000449_pt1 | contig 42746 bp, 37 predicted proteins | sample Coa_R1_2_FD_187152 | JGI IMG/M metagenome (GOLD analysis project Ga0209579, IMG submission 187152) | Surface soil microbial communities from Centralia Pennsylvania, which are recovering from an underground coalmine fire - Coalmine... | ecosystem: Environmental > Terrestrial > Soil >...
CGAGAGAAGGGCTGCGTCAGCCGCATGCACGCCTGCACGACGTGCTCGATCCCGTGCCCGCAATCGGTCGGCCCGAATCCCGTTGCCAGGTCCCGTGAGACGCCGGGCCACCACAACGGGCCGAGCCACCACAACGTGCTGAGCCTTTCGCTCATGGCGGGCGACACGGTGTCGCTCGCGGCGCTCAGGACGGGCAGGGAGCCAGCGGCGTCGAGCGCGGTCAGGTAGGATCGGGCCCTCGGAACCACCCGCGCGGACCGCCACAACGGCGTGCGAGGGGCCTTCCCAATCTTTGGCGACGTGTGCCGCGGGATGAGAAATGGTGGCGCGCCGCGACGGGGCTACGTCGGCGGTCCGGGCGCGCGCAACTGCTCGTCGCGTTGGCGTCCAGGGGCTGTCGCGAACGCCGTGTTTACATCGCACCCGAGTTCTCATCTTGCGGCCGGCCTCCTAGGGCCGCGCCGCCAATCGCTAGCATCACGACATGACCGACGTCGCCCTCGCACCGGCGGAGCTCGAGCGCTACCGCCGGGAGCTGACCGGTTACTGCTACCGGATGCTCGGGTCCGGATTCGAGGCCGAGGACGCCGTCCAGGAGACGTTCGTGCGCGCCTGGCGCGCGGCGGAGACGTTCGAGGGACGCTCGAGCGTCCGCTCGTGGCTGTACCGCATTGCGACGAACGTCTGCATCGACATGGGTCGCCAGGTGCAACGGCGGGCGCGGCCGATGGAGATGGGCCCCTCGTCGCCACCCGACGAGTCCCTGCTCGGCCCGCTCCTTCCCGAAGCGACGTGGGTGACCCCGATCGCCGACGGTCGCATCGCGCCGGAGACCGCGGACCCTGCCGAGGTCACGCAGTTCAGGGAATCGGTCCGGCTCGCCTTCGTCGCCGCGCTACAGCACCTACCGCCGCGACAGCGCGCGGCACTCGTGCTGTGCGAGGTCCTGCGCTGGCAAGCCTCGGAGGTGGCCGACCTCCTCGACACGTCGGTCGCCGCCGTGAACAGCGCGTTGCAGCGTGCACGAGCGACTCTTGCGGACCTCTCCGAAGAGGATCAGCCACCGGACCTCGGATCGCCCGACGAAGAGTTGCTGCGGCGCTACGTCGACGCCTTCGAGCGCTACGACATCGAGGCGCTTGTCGCCCTCCTGCATGACGACGCGGTGCAGTCGATGCCACCCTTTGCGATGTGGGTCCGCGGTGCCCGCGACATCGGCCAGTTCATGCTGGAGCCGACGCCGAGCGGCTGTCGCGGGTCGCGGCTCGTCAGGGTCGCCGCGAACGGCTACCCCGCCTTCGCTCAGTACAAGCCAGATCCTGCCGGTGGATACTCAGCCTGGGCCATCCAGCTCGTGGACATCTCCGACGGCAAGATCGCTTCGCTCAATTACTTCCTCGCGCTCTTGGACCTCGAGCACCTGTTCCCTGCCTTCGGCCTGCCCCTGCACCTCGACCAATAGCCCCGCAAAGACGAGAAGCTCGCGGAACCGCGGGGAGACGTCGGAGAGGACGAGGCGGCGCCCGCCACGCTTCGACTCGAGAGCCATCCGTGCGATGCGCTCGACGCCAGCCATGTCGGGTCGTTCACCCGCGACATCGACGACCGCGAGCACCTCACCGTCGGCGCCCATCACCGTCGCCTTGCACCAGAGTTGCTGCGGGTCCACGCTGCCTCGCTCAGGGTCGAGCGGGCGAACTCCTGCTAGGAGTCCAGGCGTTCGAGCAGACGAACGGTGACCCTCTCGCCGGCATCCTTGCCGATCGCCTTGCGCAGCCGGGCGGCGATCGGCAGCTTGTGCCTGCCGTCTCCCAGTGCCATGAATGAGCTTCGGAACGGCCGGCCGTCGACCGTTCCACGAACCTTCACGAGTCCACGCGTCCCGAAGAAATCGGCCGAGTCGGGCATCACCACGTAGGTCCAGCCGCCCTTCGCCGGGCTCTTCTCGAGGAGAGCGTCGAAACGTCGGTCGAGCGCCGCCATCAGGCTCCTCCTCGAATCTCGGCTGGGTCAGACGCAGCGGGCTCGACAGCTTCGAGGCCGTTTCCGTCCGGGTCTCGGAAGCTGAACATGGCCGGGACGCCGGGCCAGCGCAGGATGTCACCGACCTCGGCACCCGACGCGGCCAGGCTCTCCCGGGTCCGCTCGGCGTTGCGCGTGGCGAACCGGATTCCGGTCTCCACGCCCTTCGGGAGTCCGTCGCCGGCTGCGACCAGCGCCACCGTCGTGCCGCCGGCGCGCGGAGCGACGACCAGCCAACGCCCCCCGTCCGGGGTCGGGGCTTCGAGCGCCTTTTGCATCCCGAGGACGCCGACGTAGAACTCGAGAGCCCGGTCCTGGTCCGAGACAGGGATCCCCACGGTCATGATCCCGGTCACGAGGTCCTGGACCTCGGGGCCGGAGCTTTCACTCGTCGTCATGCTCTTGATCCTTCCTGTCTTCGGTGGTCGGATTCGTCCTCCCCGGGCTACGGGAGTCCGTCAGCCACCGGGGAGCGGTTGGTGGGCCGTTCCACCGTTTGTGGTGACGGCGCATCGGCCGTGAACTCATCGGCGCTCAGCCCAACGGGGCTGGCACCGCGGCGCGACCCACCCGAATGAAATCGATGGCGGGGGCGCGGCCTGCGATTGTCCGGTGACTGAACCCGCCCCCCTTCGCCCCGGCGGAACCGTGGTGCTCGGGTTTCCGAACCTGTTCTTCGGCTCTCTCGACGACGCACGCAGAGGCGCAGCGTTCCAGCTTCACCGTGCCCGTGCCTCCACGCCCCAAAAAGGGAGCTTCTCGTGCGCACGGCCCGATTCGACGCCTTGGACCTCGACCTCGTCACGGCGAGCAGGGTGACGACCCTACGGCCGTGATTCGGCCGCCCGCCGGTCGGGTCTCCCCGGGTGGCGAGCCGCAAACCGCTCCAAGCACCGGTCCGAGCAGAAGTAGACGGGGTGTCCCGCCGAGTCGGTGCTCGCCGGCGCGTGCGCGACGTCGACTTGCATGCCGCAGACCGGGTCCTCGGCGTATCCGGTCCCGCCGCCGAGGCGATCGCGGTGGCGGTACAGCCAGAAGAGGACACCGAGGGCGAGGATGGCCGCCAGGTCGAGGTACGTGGTCCAGCCCCACCGGAGCGTGTCGCCGACGACCGGCCCCCGACGACCCGCTGGGATCCAGCCGGCCGCCCGGAACGCCAACTCGGTGAGGAGCCCGGCCGCGGACATCACGGTCCAAAACAGGAGGAGCATCCGCCGAGCGGTCCGCCACCCGTACTGCTTGCGGTAGACGAGGAGGAGCGGGAACGCGATCAGGTCGGCGAAGACGAACGCGACCACCCCTCCGAAGCTGACTCCTCCGTGCCACAGTGCGGCGGCAAGCGGCACGTTGCCGATGGAACACACGAAACTCGCCAGCGCGACCAACGGTCCGACGACAGCGTTCTCGATGCTCGTCCACGCGCCGTGGCCCTGGACGAACACGTCCGCCCAGACGTGGACCGGCACGAGCACCGTCAGGAACCCGGCGACCAAAAAGCCGATCGCCATCTCCCTCCGCAGCATCGTGACGTCGCTCAGCGTGTAGGCGGCGGCGTCCGCCCACCCGCCCGTGCTGCGGATGCGGTGCCGCCAGGTTCCGGTCGAGGGCAACGGAGGGGGGGCCGCAGTGTCGTGGCCGCCGGCCGCCGATCCGTTGGCATTCGTGCGCACCTCGGCAAGCGCGCGTCCACGGAACCAGAGCGAGCCGAGCGTGGCCAGGAGGACGATCATGATGGCTCCCCCGACGAACTCCGCAGCGACGAACTGCCAGCCGATGAGGACGGCCAGGACGATCCCGAGCTCGATCACGAGGTTCGTCGATGCAACCATGAAGATCAAGGACGCGACGAAGTCGGCGCCGCGGAGAAACAGCGTCCGTGCCATCGCCGACGCGGCGTACGAGCACGACGACGAGATCATCCCGTAGCCGGCCGCCCGGACGATGCTCGCTGGACGACGGCTGCCCAGTTGACGCTCCAGGGTCGGCCTCGGGACGAACGCCTGGACAGCCCCCGAGATCCCGAACCCGAAGACGAGCGCCCAGAGCGTGTCCCAGAGCATGTAGAAGGCTTCGCGCAAACTTCGTCCGATGTCGACGAGTGCGCCGGAGGGAGCGACTCCGAGGAACGGGTGCATCGTCCCAGTCCGAACGAACCTTCAACCTGCGAAGGGGGAAGACGGCTCGGTCACGACCGCACGAGTCGTTGCACCGCGGCCGTCGCCTCGCGCACCTTTTCGTCCGCGTCGGGGCCGCCCGTCGTCATCGCGTGACGGACGCAGTGGTCGAGGTGGTCGCCGAGGAGCTCGACCGCGACGGCCTGCAGCGCCCGGGTGGCCGCGGAGATCTGGGTCAGGATGTCGATGCAGTACACATCATCCTCAACCATGCGTTGGAGACCCCTCACCTGACCCTCGATGCGGCGGAGGCGGCGCAGGACCGCGTCCTTCTTTCCCGTGTAGCCACGCTCGACCACTGGGCCACCTCCTTGCTCGTGGTGTTCCCGTTCCTTGAGAGAGTCAATACCCCCCCATGGTATAGGTCGACCCCTCTGCCGTCTTGTTCGCCAGCCGGACTCTCGGGGGCGCACCGTCGACGCGGTGTCGAAGCGTCCGAGCGTGCGCACCGTCGTTCTGCGGGTAGGGAGGCGCGGTGGGCTACGACAAGCGCCATCCAAGGCGACTTCCCGCTCGAGCAGATCGCCGTCTACTTCCCGGACTTCTTCGACGAGCTCAAGGCCCGTCTCGGGGCGTAGAGGGCAACGCGCTGGTGGCCACCCGCCTCTGAGCCGTCGACCTGCACGGTCGTCGCCGGGAATGGCGCTGGATAGGCGCGGGCGCTCTGCGGGTACGCGTCACCCGTGCAGACGCACCCAGCGCCGATCTCCGAGGACGAGGCGCGAGTCCGGATCGCACTCCGGGACGACCCGGACGTCGGGGCGTTTCTCTCGGTCCTCGACGCGACGATCGCCGCGCTCGACGGGGCCGAGGTCGAGTACCTCTTCATGGGTGGGATCGCGTCGTCCTGCCATGGCAGGGAGCGTTGGACGCACGATGTCGATCTCTTCACGAGGCCGCAGGAGGCTCGTCGCGCGCTCGGCGCATTGGCCGCCGCCGGTTTCGAGACGGAGGAGACCTTTCCTGACTGGCTCTTCAAGGGAAGCCGAGACGGACAGTTCGTCGACGTGATCTTCCGAACGGCCGGGGACATCACGCTCGACGACGAGATGCTCGCGCGCGCTCCACGCACGCCCTTCATGGGTCGCCACGTACGCACGGTTCCACCCGAGGACCTGGTCGTGATCAAGGCCATCGTGGCTGCTGAGCACACGCCGCGGCACTGGCACGACGCCCTCGGCATCGTGGCATCCGTGGACCTCGACTGGGCCTACCTGATGCGCCGTGCACGCTACGGCATCCGACGGGTCCTCTCACTGCTTCTGTTCGCCCAGTCGAACGACTTACCCGTACCGTCCCGGGTGGTGAGCGAGCTGTTCGGACAGCTCGAAGGACAGTGAGCGCGGACGGTCGGGACGACGGGGAGCCCGCCCCCCACGCCGGGGGCCCTGACCGCAGTGCGGACCCGGCGTCGGGTCTCGAGCGGTTCGACGGCACGGCGCCCGAGTACGTGGTCGGCCACCTCGAGGACGCGTTGGCGCGCGACCCGAGAGTGACCGAGCAGGGCCTGCGCGTGGCGTATCTCGAAGACCAGGCGACGGTGATCGTCCGCGGCACCGTGGTCGATCCGCGCCACAAAGGGGCCATCGCCGAAGTGGTCGGGGAGCTCGCTCCTGGAGTGCACGTGCGTGACGAGACCGCCGTCGCGGACTACCCGGAAGCGTCCGGTGTCGAGGATCTTCCATGATCCGCATCGCTGCCGTCGGCGACATCCACCTCGGCATCGGCTCGTCCGGCACCTACCGGCCCCGGCTCGCCCGATTGTCGGAGCAGGCCGACGTCCTCCTCATCGCCGGTGACCTGACCAATCGGGGAACCGTCGAGGAGGCGCAGACGGTCGCGGCCGAGCTCGCCGGCCTCCCCGTTCCGACGTTCGCCGTCCTCGGGAACCACGACTTCGAGGCCAACTGCTCGTCGGTCCTCTCGGCCTTTCTTGAGTCGGTCGGGATTCGAGTCCTCGAGGGTGACGGCGCGACGTGCGAGATCGGGGACTGCACGCTCGGCGTCGCCGGGGTGAAGGGCTTCGGTGGCGGCTTCCCGGGGCGGTGCGGTTCGGAGTTCGGCGAGCCGGAGATGAAGGCGTTCATGCGGCACACCCGCGAGTCCGCTGAGCGCCTGAGTGACGCATTGTGCGATCTGGCGGACGCGGATCTGCGTGTCGCCTTGATGCACTACTCGCCGGTCGAAGAGACGCTCGCCGGAGAGCACCGTGAGATCTATCCCTTCTTGGGCTCGTACTTGTTGGCTGAGGCGGTGGACGTCGGCGGCGCGTCTCTTGCCCTCCATGGACACGCCCACGGCGGCTCCCCGTCGGGCACCACCCCGGGCGGGACGCCGGTTCGCAATGTCGCGATGCCGGTCATCCGGCGTTCCTACGCGGTCTTCTGCCTCGACGAGGGAACGGTCGCGGAGGCTTCCTCCGCGGGCGATCCGGTCGCTCGGCGGGCCTACGCCGGAGATCGCAGGTGATCCTCGGCCTTCTCCTTCAACCCCGACCGTCCGGGGAGCCCGCATAGCCGTCCAGGCTGGCGAGGAGTTCAGCTCGCCGGTCGTCTGGGGCGAAGCAGGACTCGATCGAGGTCCGGGCGATGGCGGTCACGGTCTCCTCGTCCCATCCGAACGTCTCGACGCAGATCGCGTACTCCGACACGACCCCGGTCCCGAAGAGCAGCGGGTCGTCGGTGTTGACGCTCACCGGGACGCCGGCGGCCCGGAGGGGCTCAATGGGGTGGGTCGCGACGGACGGGACGACCCCGAGACGCACGTTGGACGTCGGGCAGACGTCGAGCGGGATCCCCCTGGCCACCAGGTCGGCGACGAGCAACGGATCCTCCACGGCGCGGATGCCATGGTCGATGCGTTCTGCGCCCAACAGTTCGATGGCGTCTCGCACGCCCTCCGGGCCCGACGACTCGCCGGCGTGCACACACCGGTGCAGCCCGGCTGCACGGGCGCGTTCGAAGAGCGGTGCGAACCGCGGTCCCGTGCGGCCCGATGCCTGCTCGTTCCCGTCCACCGAGAGCGCGACGATGCGCTCCGGCCGCTGGCCGAGCAGCCAATCGACGAGCTCTTCGGACTCGGCGGGAGGTTGCGTGCGCTTCAGGCTCAGGCACAGGGCCGTCGTGACGCCGTGGTCCCGCTCGCCGGCGGCCAACCCGCCGTCGAGGAGCGCGACGAACTCGGCGAGGCGTGTCCGCCACGCGGGCCAATGCGTGGGGTTGAAGATCACATCGGAGTGCCGGACGCCGTCCCTCGCGGCGCGGGCGACGAGCTCGTAGGCGATCGTCTCGACCTGTGCCGCATCGGTGACCAGCGCGCACGAGCGGTCGAGGAAGGCGAGAAGGTCCGAGAGTCCCGAGAAAAGCGGGGCTCCCGTCGACGGATCAAGCTCGACGAGGGTCGGGTCGTCGAGGCCGACCGTGGCCAACGGCACGCATCCTTCGAGATGGACGTGGACCTCCGCCTTCGGGAGGCCGCGGATCCAGTCGCGTCGGACCGTATCGATCGTTGCCATGCGGGTCCTCAGCGCTTCAGCGTCAGCGCGAGGGCGCGCCAGTCGGCGTGCGAGCTTCTCGTCCGAGGAGGGTGAGGAATGGCGCTGCTCCGAGGTCGCCGAAGATCGCGCGCGACTCCTCGACGAGCTCGGCCTGCTGGTGGTCCTCGTCGAGGAGGAGCGCGGCGTCGAGGCCGCACAGCGCGAGGTCCAGGGGGACGTCGAGCACGCGCCAGCGCTGGGCCGCGTCCTGGTAGGCCGCCGCGGCCTCGTCTTGTCGTGCCCTGAGTGCCAGCACGCCCGCCTGCGACGTCGCCCGAACGGCGGCCATCCATCTGCCGTGGAACGCCGCCATCCCCGCGACCGCCTCCTCCGCACCCGACGGGTCCTTCGACCACAAGGCGGCGCGAGCGAGGATGCTGAGCGGGACCGCGCTGTTCATTCCGCTCGGGTTCTCCTCGACGATCGCCGCAGCGTCGCGCCGGGATCTGGCCAGCTCGCCGCTCGCGAGGCCGGCCATTGCCCGCATGTGCAGCATCGTGTGCCGCATGGCGACGTGCTCGCCGGACCCCATCCGCCCCTCGACTTCGCTGAAGAGCGCGTCGGCCGCGGCGAAGCGCCCCGTCATCCCTTCGAGGAGCGCCTGGCAGCACGCCCGCCATTCGCTTCGGAAGTCGCTCGCGTTGGGCCGTGCGGCGAGATCATCGAGCGTCCGTCGAGCGAAGTCCCACTCGCCGAGGTAGAGCGCGAACTCGACGGCGTTGAGGGCGTTCATGGTCTCCATACCCCGGTCACCGGCGCGCCGGTAGAGCGCGGCGGCGTCCGCGGCGATTCGTCTCGCGGCGCGCGGGTCGTCGTCGTGGAGCGCCACGCTTTCGCGAAGGAGGGCCTCGGCCTGCTCGCGAAGTGAACCGGAGGCCATCTCACGGATCGCCTGCGAGAGGGCGGCGCACTCCCTGCGGCGGCCGAGGTCGAACAGCGGCCCGGCCCGTGCCATGAAGGCGTGGCGCAGGAGGTCCGGGTCGTCGATCCGTTCTGCGAGGGGAAGCGCGACCTCTGCCCACTCGAGCGCGCGCTCCGATGTGCCCAACCCGCGGTGCCCACCGGAGATCGTGCACGCGAGGCGGACGCGCACCTGTTCGCCGTCGGGCCCGTCGATGGCCGCGAGTGCCTGCTCGGCGCGTGCGACCCCTTCTGCCAGGTGGCCTTGCCAGCCCAGGCATTCCGCGAGCTCGACGGTGGCGCGGCCCGCGGCGACCTCGTCACCGAGGCCTCGGTAGATCCCGACGGCCTCTTCATAGTGTGCGGTGGCGAGCTCGTAGTTCGAGACGAGGCGGGCGGCCTCGCCTGCCCGCTCGAGAATGGCTGCCCGCTCGGGTCCGGGTGTCGCGATCTCGACCGCCTGCTCCGCGTAGGCGACGGCCTCTTCGGACGAGCCGAGCGAGATCGCCCGTGCCGAAGCTTGCCCGAGCCAGTCGCGGGCACGCGCGGCGACAGCCTTGCTCTCCGGGCCGGGGGCCGAGAGGCGGTAGCCGTCGAGGTAGTGGGACGCCACCACACCCGCCACTTCGTCGTCACCGAGGGACTCGAGCTGGTGCGCCGCGGCCAGGTGCCTCGCGCGCCGGTCCCGCTTCGACAAGGTGCCGTAGGCCACCTCGCCGATCACGCTCTGGACGAACCCGTATTGTCCGCGCTCGGGTGAGCGCGGATTCGAGTCGAGGAAGAAGACCTCCTTGCGCAGAAGATCGCGCAGCCGGCCCGCGAGGGCGTCGGGCGCAGCGCCGGCGACGGCGGCGAGGAGCGGCAAGGTAAACGTGGTCCCGAGCACCGATGCGTCCTGCACGAGAGACCGCTCCTCGGAGGAAAGGGCGTCGAGGCGCGCGGCGATGAGGGCGTGCAGCGTTTCGGGGATCGAGATGTCCCGCAGCTCGCCCACGAGCTCGTAGGCGTCGTCGCGCTGCACGAGCAGGCCACGGTCGAGCAGCGCGCGAACCGTCTCGACCGCGTAGAGCGGCACGCCCTCGGCGCGGCGGACGAGCTGGTGTTCGGCGTCTTCGGGGAGGCCGTGCACGAGACCTCCGAGGAGCTCGCGCATCGCGTCGTCAGGGAGGGGCTCGAGGTGAAGCGACATGAAGCTTCGTGCGCCGGCTCCCCATGTCGCGCGGTGCTCGGCGAGCTCTGGGCGCGACAGCGTCACGATCAGAATGGGATGCTGGCGGGACCACTCGATGGTCGACTCGATGTAGTCGAGAAGCCCCGAGTCCGCCCACTGCAGGTCCTCGAAGATCATCACGGTCGTCCCGTGCTCCGCGACGCGCTCGAAGAACGTCCGCCACGCGGCGAAGAGCTCCTGGCGGTCGCCCGGCGGTGCCTCGGCCTGGCCCAGGAGGTGGAGCAGCCGCGGCTCCATCCACCGGCGTTCCTCGGCGTCGGCGACGAACTCTTCGAGAGCCGCCGCGAGCTTGGCGCGCGAGCTGCGGACGTCCTCCCCCTCGGCGATGCGGGCCCGCTCGCGGACCATCTCGCCGAGCGCCCAGAAGCTCACACCTTCGCCGTAGGCGGGGGAGCGACCGTGGTGCCAGTACACCGTGTCGGCGAGGCCGTCGACGTACTTCAGGAATTCCCACGCGAGCCGGCTCTTGCCGATCCCCGGCACCCCCGTGACCGAGACCAGCCGGGCCTTGCGTTCCCGGCTCGTCGCGTGCAAGTGGTCGACGATGATTCGGAGGTCCGCCTGGCGGCCCACGAACGGCGGCTCGAGCCGGTCGCTCCGCCCAACGCCTTTGCGCTGCGCGACGACCCGGAGCGCCCGCCACGCGGGAAGCGGCTCCGCCTTGCCCTTCAGTTCGAGCGCGCCCACCTCGCTGAACGCGATGGCGTCGCGCGTGGCGAGGAAGGTCGCCTCACCCACGAGGATGGAACCCGGCTCCGCGGCGGACTGGAAGCGCGACGCCGTGTTGACGAGGTCGCCGGCGACCATGCCCTGTCCCTCCGCTCCGAGGGTCGCAGCAGCTTCGCCGGTGAGCACGCCCGCGCGGGCTCGCAGCGCCGGGAGCCCGTTCTCCCGGCCGAGCTCGCCCACGGCTTCAACGAGATCGAGGGCAGCCCGCACCGCGCGTTCGGCGTCGTCCTCGTTGGTGACCGGCGCTCCCCAGACCGCCATCACCGCGTCGCCGATGAACTTTTCCACGATGCCGCCGTATCGGCCGACGATCGCCCGCGCGACGTCGAAGTAGCTGGACAGCAGTTCCCGCACGTCTTCGGCGTCGCGGTCCTCAGCGAGGGTCGTGAAACCGACGAGATCGACGAAGAGCACCGATACGAGACGCAGCTCGGACACCGGTGGTGCGGCGGAGGTGCCCACGCCGGGCCGCGCGCCGGGCCCACTTCCCCCAGTCGTGGCCCCATGAGGGCCGGACGCTCCGGCAAAAGACGTGGCCCCGGCTGATCCGGGCGCCGTCAGCGGCCGCGAGCCCGGCGAGGCAGCTGAGGGGCCGAGCGCCGCTCCGCACTCGCCGCAGAAGGCGTCCCCAGGCTCGTTGGGCGTCCCGCAGGACGCACAGGTCGGACAGAGCGGCGATCCGCAACTCGAACAGAACTTGCGCTCCGCACGGTTCTCGACTCCGCAGCTAGGACAGTCCATCGCTCCCTCGGGAAGACGCTACCCGGCCCGGACGCCGAGGCCCGTCCGGCTCAGGGCCAACCCGAGGCCGTCCGGGGGGACATCCCTCCCCTCCTGCGGCCACTAGAACGGCGGGGTCGCGCCTCGGCGCCCGCCCGCGCGTCGAGTGTCTGTCCGCCTCGATGACAACGCCGAAGGAGGCCGAGCATGACGTCATTCACACGTCCCGCACACGGGTCTGGCAGCTTCAGACTGGGCGGCGATCTGGCGGTCCACCGTCTCGGGTTCGGCGCGATGCGGCTCACCGGTCCGGGCATCTGGGGTGAGCCGAGCGACCGCCACGAGGCGCTCCGCGTGTTGCGACGAGCGGTCGAGCTCGGGATCGACTTGATCGACACCGCCGATTCCTACGGTCCCTTCGTGAGCGAGCTTCTGATCAAAGAGGCGCTCCATCCGTATCCCGACGGCCTGGTGATCGCGACCAAGGCGGGCTTCACGCGACAAGGTCCCGGGAAGTGGGCCGCGGTGGGGCGTCCTGCCTATCTGCGCCAACAGGTCGAGCTGAGCCTCCGGCATCTCGGGCTCGAACGCATCGACCTGCTCCAGCTGCATCGCATCGACCCGGAGGTGACCCTCGAGGACCAGGTCGGCGAGCTCGGGGCGATGCGCGAGGAGGGCAAGATCCGCCACATCGGCCTGAGCGAGGTGAGCGTCGAGGAGATCGAGCAGGCCCGAAGGGTCGCCCCGATCGTCTCAGTGCAGAACCGCTACAACCTGGCGGACCGCGCGTCCGAGCCGGTGCTCGAGTACGCAGAGCGCGAGTCCATCGCGTTCATCCCGTGGTACCCGTTGGCCATGGGCAGGCTCGCGCGCCTGGATGGTCCACTCGACCGCGTCGCACGTGAGCTCGGGGCCAGCCCGTCGCAGCTTTCGCTGGCGTGGCTGCTGTACCGGTCAGGCGTGATGCTGCCGATCCCGGGGACCGCGTCGGTCGCGCATCTCGAAGAGAACACCGCCGCAGCGACGATCCATCTGGACGACGAGGCGCTGAAGGCACTCGAGCACACCGACTGACGCGGGTCCGGACGGGAACGCTCGTCCCCGTAGTCGGCCACGGAGGCTCAGTCAAGCGTTTGATTGACGAGCCGGCAGGGTCGCGCATGCGCGCGCACCCGCGCAGATACCGTGGGGTTGCAATGCGTCCGAGCAGGCTCGCCCGGTGAGGTTGCGCGTCCGTTTCCGAACGGCGCCTGCAGTTCCGGGCGCACAACGTGCAGGTTCCGAGCCGCGCATTCCCGTGGTGCCGAACGGCACGCCAGATCCGCTCGGCGTGAGCGAAGCGGCGACCGGATCCAGCGGATGGTTGGGGAGCACCGCACAGATCCTCGCTCTCTCGACGCTCTGCATGGTGCTGTTCCTCACCTTCCTCGACAACACGGTCGTGAGCGTCGGCCTCGCAAACATCCAGACAACGCTCCATGCGGGCGTGACGCAGCTGCAGTGGGTGGTCGACGGGTACGCCCTGACGTTCGCGAGCTTCATGTTCGCGGCCGGGACCATGGGCGACATCCTGGGCCGAAAGAAGGTGATGCTCGCCGGCGTCGCGGTCTTCTGCGCCGGTTCGGTGCTCTCGGCGCTCGCACCCAACGCGGATGTGCTGATCGCGGGTCGGGTGATCATGGGGGTGGGCGCGGCCGCATCCGAACCCGGCACCCTCTCGGTGATCCGACACGTCTACACCGATCGGAACGAGCGGGCTGAGGCACTCGGGGTGTGGGCGGCCATCTCCGGCCTTGCCCTGGCGCTCGGCCCGGTCATCGCCGGCGCACTCGTCGGCCTGGCGACATGGCGAGCCATCTTCTGGTTCAACTTGGGGTTCGGCCTGCTCGCCTTCGCGATGGCCTACGTGTTCGTCCCGGAGTCGGCCGACCCCCAAGGCCGGAGCTTCGACTGGGGAGGCATGGTCCTCGGAGCGGTCGCGCTGGCCGCGCTCTCCTTCGCGATCATCCAGGGCGAGACATCTGGCTACGGAACGTGGTGGATCGGGGTGCTCTTTGCCGCGTCCGTGGTCTTCGGCGTGGCGTTCGTGCGTTGGGAGCGCCGCCAGGCGAGCCCGATGATCGACCTCGACATGTTCAAAAGGCCTCCGTTCGTCGGGTCGAACTTCGTGGCGTTCGCCATCTTCTTCGGGACGTTCTCGATCTTCTTCTTCACCGCGCTCTACGTGCAGCTCGTCGTCGCGCAGTCGGCGTACCGCACGGCGCTCGACTTTCTCCCGATGGCCGTCGCCCTCATCGTCGGTTCGGCCTTGACGGGCCCGTGGATCGCCAAGGTCGGCGTCCGGGTGCCGATGGTCATCGGCTGCCTCCTCGCGGCAGCCGGGATCTTCGCGACGAGCGCCACGCTCGGTCCGCACTCTGGGATCGGCACGCTCGGCTGGACGCTGCCGATCGCAGGCCTGGGCTTCGGCATGGCGCTCGTGCCGGTGACGTCGGCGGCCCTGACGGTCGTGCCTCCCGAGCGTTCGGGCATGGCGGCGTCCGCGACGAACACGAGCCGAGAGCTCGGCGCGGTGATCGGTGTGGCGGTGCTCGGGGCTGCGGTGAACGCGAAGCTCACGGGCGGCGTCGCGGTCCGGCTGAAGGAGCTCGGGATCACAGGCTTCACGGGCTTCGTCATCCACCTCGTGACGAGCGGGGGGCTCAGCCCGAGCTCAGCCTCGAAATTCGAGCACTCGCACACAGTGCACATCGCGCATCTCGCGACGAAGGTGATCGACGCCGCCTATAGCGCGTTCGGGTCGGGCCTGCGCCTGAGCTTCGACATCGCGGGCGCACTGCTGCTTGTGGGTGCGGTCGTGGCGGCGCTGACCGTGTTCCGCCGCGAGGGGGAGTTCTACGAGCTCTAGCACGTGAGCCGCCGTCCGTTCCCTCGTGCGCGGGCGCGTCGGTCGGATCCGCCACCTCGACGTCGTCACTGCCGGGCTCGTTCGACCCCAGTTCGTGGCCGTGGCGGCCGGGCCGCTCGACTCGGGGCCGAGGGGCGAAGCGTGCCCGGTGCTTGCGCGACCCCCGGGTGGGGCGCGACGCCTGCCCCGTACCGCGCGTCGCGCGGGGCCACACCTGGGGACGGCCTGGGGACACGGCGATCGCGGGTTGGGGACGATGCTGCGCCATCTGGGGACAGCTGCGAATTTCGTGGGGACAAGTTCGGGATTTCGATGGAACCTCTTGTCTTCTCTTGCGCCGAGGAGCACTCTTTCGAAAGTTCGAGTGATCGAACCCGTCATCGGACGGAGGGGCGCCGAAAGGTGGCCGACGGACGAGGTAGGGAGCGGTCGAAAGACCGAGCCCGGAACCCTTCGGGGAAGCCGCAAGGCCGAACCAAGGATCCGGTACGCACCGCAAAGTGCAGGCCGGAGGCGGGGGAAGGACATTCGAGCAGCGGTGGCTCGTGACAACGGGCCGGGGGTTCCCTGGAACACCCGGCTTGGTCATCAGGTACCGGGGTTGTCCGACACTGCCCCGGGAGCGGTGGCCGCGGGTCCCGTGGGCGTGGCCCCGAGGAGCTGGACGGTTCCGGCCGGACGGTTACTCGGGGTCGCCCCGCGTCTGGGGCCGGGTCGGCCCGCAGGTGAACCCCGGCGGCCCTCCGTCGGCGAGGTTCACGCTCTGACCGGTCGCTGCGTCCCGGCGCGCGGGGCTGACGCCCCCCCTTTGCCGACCGGGCTCGCCCGCCCTCCGAGTTGGCTCCGACGCCCGTCAGGCAGCCGCCCGTCCGCCGCGCACGGGTCGGCCGCTTCGTCGTCGCAGCGCTCGCACTCCATCTCGAAGGTCGTGTGGGCGATGTCGAAGCGTCCTGCGACGCGTTCGCGGACGTCGCCGCCGATGGCTTGTGCCGCCTCGAGGCTCGGGTGCCCGGAGAGGACGAGGTGGGCCGAGAGGGCGCGGTAGTCGCTCGAGATGCTCCACACGTGGAGGTCGTGCACCTCGTCGACGCCAGGGACCGCGGTCATCACCTCGCGCAGCGCGCGCACGCTGACGTCCGTCGGCGTGGACTCCAACAGCACGTCCGAGCTCTCCCGCACGATCCGGATGGCCTGGACGAGCACGAGCGCCGCGACCGCGAGCGAGGCCGCGGGGTCCGCCCGGTCGGCGGAGGGACCGGCGAAAGCGATCACCACTCCGGCCACGACGACCGCAGCGGACGCCGCGACGTCCGCCCAGAGGTGGGCCGCGACGCTGCGGACGTTGAGGTCGCGGCGGCCCTCACGAAGCACGATGGCCGCGAAAGCGTTCACCACGAGCGCGATGCCCGCGACGCCAGCGACGACTGGACCGTCCACGTTCACGGGGTTGACCAGGCGCACGATCCCGAGTGCCGCCACCGCGCACGTGACGACCGCGAGGAGCCCGGCGTTCGCCAGGGCGGCGAGGATCGTGCCGCGGTGGTTGCCGAACGAGCGCGTCTCGGTGCGCGGGCGGGTTGCCCACCGCACGGCAGAGAGGGCCAGGACGACGGCTGCGACGTCCGCCACGTTGTGGCCGGCGTCGGAGACCAGACCCGCCGAGTGGGCGACGACGGCCGCCACGATCTCGCCGGCGACGAGGGCTGCGTTCAGCCCGAGGGCCGTCCAGAGGCGCCCACTGCGGGTCACGGCGTCCTCGAAGGGGTTGGTGCGACGCCGAGGGTCCGGGTCGCCTGCCACAGCTGGGCAGCTCGTTCCCCGCGGCCCACTTCGCGGGCGAGCTCGGAGCGGACGAGGTCGACGTCCCCTGGATGGGTGACACCGATGCATCTGCCTGGCGCCCGGAGTCCCCGCACCCCGAAGTTGGGGGTCCCCGACGGACGGTCGGCGCCCAGTGCCGTGCCGATCACCTCAGGCAGGAGCACCTCGGCATCCGGCGCGCCGCCTGCCATCGCGCCCTCGAGGAGCTCGGCGATGCCCGGACGGAAACCCCACAGGTTGACCGACACGGGTGCCTTCGGGTCGAGCACCCGGGGGTCGTGCCCGTCGCCCGCGACGAGCTCACCGCCGCCGGCCGGCGCGATGCGGCGACGCTCGGCGATCGTCCGGACCAACCCGTCCTCGCCGATGTCGCAGATTCCCCGCGTCACGGGGTCCTCGCCGACGAGGGTCGCGCCGAGGCGGTAGCAGACGAGAGCGTGCAGCGGGTCGGGACCGGCGAGGTGTCGGGCGAGCAGCTCGAGCCCGGCGCGGTCCGGGATGTCGTCCGCGTTGGCGACCGCGAAGGAGGCCCCGGCGTCGATGGTGCGCACCGCGGCGAGCACCGCGTCGACAGTCCCGAGGGGTGCGCTCTGGGTTGCAAAGGTCACTTCGACGCCGCCGGGCCACGTCCGCTGCACGTGGTAGCGGATCGCGGGGCCCGTCTCGGGGCCGACGACGAGCACGATCGAGCGGAAGCCGGCGTCGATCGCCTCGCTCGCGAGGACGTCGATCACCGCTTCTCCGTTGAGCCCGACCGGGGCGAGCGGCTTCACCCCCCCATAGCGCGTGGCGAGGCCGGCGGCGAGCACGACGAAGGGTCCACTCGCTTCGGGCGCGCCCGGTCCCCCTGTCATCCCCCCCAGCGTAGGACCGCGCTCGCCCAGGTCATCCCTCCGCCGAACCCGGTGAGCAGCAGATGGTCGCCGCGTGCCACGCGGCCCGAGCGGAGCGCGTCCTCGAGCGCGAGGGGGATCGACGCCGACGACGTGTTGCCGTAGCGCTCGATCACCATCGCGGTTCGCTCCTCGGGGATTCCGAGGCGTTGGCACGCGGCCTGGATGATGCGGAGGTTCGCCTGGTGGGGGACGAGGAGGTCGACGTCCGCCGGCTTCAGCCCCGCGTCGGCGAGGGCCTGCTCCGCGGAGTCGACGAGCACCCGCACGGCTTTGCGGAACACCTCCTTGCCGTCCATGAACAGGTAGCCACCGTGATCGCAGTAGAGGAGGTGGCGAAGGGTCCCATCCGCCCCGAAGTTCCAACTGAGGAGGTCGCCTGGGCCGTCGACCGGCTCGACGACGACGGCGCCCGCCCCGTCCCCGACGAGCACGGCCATCGTGCGGTCGTCCCAGTCCGTGATCCGGCTCAGCGCGTCGGCCCCGATGACGAGCACCCTCCCGGAGCCGATCGCCACGAGGCCGGCGGCCGTCACCAGGCCGTACACGAAACCGGAACACGCCGAGTTCACGTCGAACGCGCCGCCCGGCACGCCGATCCCCGCCTGCACCGCCGCGGAGGTCCCCGGCACGAGCGAGTCCGGCGTGGTCGTCGCGAGCAGGACGACGTCGATGTCGGCGGGTTCGAGTCCCGCGTCGGCGATCGCCCTCCGGCCTGCCTCGATCGCCATCTGGGAGGTGACCCCGCCCACGTGGCGCTCCTTGATCCCCGTCCGCTCGGTGATCCACGCGTCGCTCGTGTCGAGGGTTGCCGACAAATCGTCGTTCGTGAGCACCTTGTCGGGGACGGAGATCCCACAGCCCCGCACCGTGATCCCGCGGGGCGTCACGCGGAACCTGCTGCGACGACGTGCACGCCGACGTAGGCCGCGTCACCTTCGATGACGCCTCCGGTGTTGACCGCGAGTCCGAGGCGGGCGCGGGGCACCTGTCGCTGCCCGGCACGGCCTCGGAGTTGGACCGTCAGCTCCACGAGCTGGGCGATGCCGGTCGCGCCGAGCGGGTGGCCACGCCCGACGAGCCCGCCGCTCGGGTTCACGGTGAGGGCGCGGCCGCCGATGGTCGTGTCGCCGGCGAGCGTGGCCGGCCCCGCCTCCCCCAAGCCGAACAGCCCGAGCGACTCCAGCGCGAAGACCTCCTCCGGGCTCGTCGCGTCGTGGAGCTCGACCATGTCGAGGTCCGTCGGGTCGACGCCTGAGTCCTCCCAGGTCGCGGCCGCGCTCTCGGCGAGGCGGTCGTGGTAGTCCAGCTCGCCGTTCCCAGATCGGGCCACAGAGGCGATGATACGCGGGGCCCCACGTGGGGCGACGCTCCCCGGCACGAGCACCAGGGCGGCGGCACCATCCGTGAACGAGCTGCACATGAGGCGGGTCAGGACCCCGGAGACCTGCGGTGCGCCCAGTACGTCGTCCAGCGTCACGGGCTCTTGGGTCTGTGCGTTCGGGTTCCAGCTCGCGTGCAGCCGTGCCTTCACCGCCGCGGCCGCGAACTGCTCGAGCGTCGCGCCGTGGTCGGTCATGCACTGCCTCGCCCATCGGTCGTTGAGCGCCATGAGCATGCTGCCGCCGGGGTTCTCATCGGCGACGAAACGGGCGTGCATGTCGGCCCGGTAGTCGGCGGGGAGGCCGTCTTCGATGCCGGCGATGGTCGCCGCCCGGTCCCCGGTCCACATCTTCTCGACGCCCACGACGAGGACAGGCGAGGTCCCCGCGCGCGCGGCGAGCGCGCCGAGGTGCGTGGCGGACGTGCCCCCCGCGCACGAGTTGTCGACGTTCACGATCGGGGCGTTGCCGAGCCGGCCCTTGCGCAGCCACGACTGGCCCCGGATGCACCCCTGGTCGCAGAGGCGACCCCCGAGCGCGTTGCTCGCCACCACCAGTCCGAGCCGCTCGGGGTCGACGCCCGCGTCGGCGAGCGCCTCGTGAACGGCGGCGTGGGCCATGGCTTCGGGGGACTGGTCGCGCCGGCTCATGTCGGTCATGCCGACCCCGATGATCGCGACGTCGTCGCACGCCGTCATGGGATCGCTCCGGCGAACGTGAGGGCGGAGGGCTCCGACGCGCCGACCGCGCCGGCCAGCGCCGCGAAGGCGGGGAGCGCCCTGTCGCCGGCAATCATCACCACGACGTGCGCCGCCCCGGCCTCGCGATATGCGGCGACCGTCTCTGCACAGTGCTCGGGTGAGCCCGCGACGAGGTGGCGCTCGAACGCCTTCGCCGGGAGCCGGTAGAGGTCGGCCAGCCACGAGAGGCCATCGGCCCGGGTGAGCCGGTCCGAAGTGCCCCGGCGTCCGACGGCCGCGACCATGACGACGGCGGGGGTGATCTCCCCCGGCTCCCGGCCCATGGCCGCGGCTTCGTCTCGCAGCGTCGCGAGGTTCGCCCGGAACCGCTCGGGAGAGACGAAGAGCGGCACCCACCCGTCGCCGCGGCTCGCGGCGCGACGGATGGCGGCCGGGCTGGAGCCCCCGACCCAGACGGGGGCGGGGAGTGCAGGCTCCAGGCGGTAGCCGCGAGGTGATCCGGCGTTGCCCCACAGGCGTCGCATGTCGTCGATGCCGTCGTCGAGTCGCGCGCCGCGGGTTGCGTAGTCACTCGTCGCGAGCTCGTGCTCCACCGCGTGGCTCCCCACCCCGACACCGAGCACGAAGCGGCCCTCCGAGAGGAGCTGGAGCGACGAAGATGCCTTGGCGACGGCAGCGGCGTTTCGGAGGGGGAGTTGCAGGACGCAGGTGCCGACGACGGCGGCCCGCGTGGAGACCGCAGCGACAGCCAGGGTCGTCAGTGCCTCGAGGGCCGGTCGGTGCCAGAAGAGATGGTCGGAGGCCCAGATGCCGGACGCGCCGGCAGCCTCGGCCTCCCGGCAGGCGCTCGCGACCCAAGTGGTCGTACCATAGGTAGGATCAAAGGTAGGAAACTCGGTACTACCGAGTTGGGATCTCGCGAGGCGCGCCGGCATCGGGGGAAGGAGGAGTCCGAGAGCACCCAGCCGGCTGAGGGTTCGCACCTGCGGCATCGTGCAATGCTACCCGCCTCCGCCCTGCGTGCACACCTTTCCGCCACCGGCCCTACCAGCAGTACTACTTTCCGCCAAGGTTTGTACTACTGCGGGTGCTACCGGTTGGTCCGTTCCGGAGGACGGCAAGCGTGCAGCGCGCCTTGCAAATCAGCCGGTCGATCCCGTCGTGCAGGGTCACGTCCCAGACGTGGACGCTCCGGCCAAGCCGAAGCGGGGTTGCGACCGCGAGGAGCTCCCCTGCTTGCATCGGCCGCAGATGGCTGGCATTGAGCTCGATCCCTGCGACGGTCTCGCCCGCCTGCACCGCCAACGCGCCGCCGAGGCTCGCCGCCGTCTCGGCCAGGAGCGCAGAGACGCCACCGTGGAGGATTCCGTAGGGCTGGTGCAGCCGTTCGTCCACCTCGACCCGGAGCGTCACGCGGTCCGGCCTGGCTTCGACGAGCTCGATCCCGAGCAGGCTCATGACGCCGCGGCGCATCCCTTCGGCGAGGAGCGCCCGTGCGGCGTCCTCGCTTTCAGCGGGCAGGGACGATTCGTCGCGACGATCTACCACCGCCCCGCCCCGAGGTCCCGAAAGCACCGAGGAACCGCTCCCCGCATGTCCCGACCAGCTGCCACGCCGGTGACTGTGCCACGGCCGTGGCTCCAGGGGCCAACGATGTGCAGCCGGTACGATCGACCGCGTGACCGCCACCGCCAGTGGCTACGTCGACCTGCGCAGCGACACGGTGACGCGGCCGACCCCCGAGATGCGCCGCGCGATGGCGGGAGCCGAGGTCGGAGACGACGGCTTCGGCGAGGACCCGACCGTGCGCGCGCTCGAGGAGGAGTACGCCGGGCGTGTCGGCAAGCCGGCCGCGGTCTTCGTCCCCTCCGGCACGATGGCGAATCAGATCGCGATCCGGGTGCTCGCGGCCCCGGGGAGCGCGGTGGTCGCCGGGCGTCGTGAGCACGTCGTCGCGTACGAGGCGGGTGCGGCAGCCCGCAACGCGGGGATCCAGTTCCACCTCGTCGACGACACAGACGGGCTCCTCCACCCCGAGGACGTCGCCTACGCGGTGAGCCTGAGCGCGTACCACCAGCCGGCGGTCTCCCTCGTCTGCGTCGAGAACACGCACATGGCGGCCGGCGGCGTGCCCTGGCCGCTCGAGGCGCTCCGAGCGCTGGAGAAGGCTGCCGCGGGCCGTCCGGTGCACATGGACGGCGCGCGCCTCTTCAACGCCGAGGTCGCGACCGGCGTGCCGGCCGCCTCGATGGCCGCGCACGCGACGACGGTCATGACGTGCCTGTCCAAAGGGTTGTGCGCGCCGGTCGGCTCCCTGCTCGCCGGCCCCGAAGACGTGCTGGAACTCGGACGAATCGAGCGGAAGCGCCTCGGCGGCGCCATGCGGCAGGTGGGTGTGATCGCCGCGGCGGGCCTGGTCGCGCTCCGGACCATGATCGACCGACTCGGGGAGGACCACGCCCGGGCGCGCCGGCTCGCCGAGGCCGTCGCCGAGCGCTGGCCCGACGCCGGATGCGACCCTGCGCGGGTCGCCACCAACCTTGTGGTCTTTGCTCCCCCGGACGCCGACCAGGTGGGCGCCCATCTCGAGTCGCACGGAGTTCTCAGCGACATGGTGGCGCCCGGAGTGCTCCGCGTCGTCACGCACCACGACATCGACGACGAGGACGTCGAGCGCGCTGTGGTCGCGATCTGCAAGGCGCCGTAGTTTCGTTCGCCGGCGCTGCCCCGATGGCGGCGACCGGACGAAGGCCCGCCGGGGAGCCCCTGATCAGTACCGGTACGTCTCCGGCTTGAAGGGGCCGTCGACGGAGACGCCGATGTACGCCGCCTGCTCCGCCGTGAGCGCGCTGAGGCGAACGCCGAGGGCGTCGAGATGGAGCCGGGCGACCTTCTCGTCGAGGTGCTTCGGGAGCACGTAGACCTTCGTCTCGTACGCGTCGGCTCGGGTGAAGAGCTCGAGCTGGGCGAGCGTCTGGTTCGTGAACGAGCAGGACATCACGAAGCTCGGGTGGCCGGTGGCGTTGCCGAGGTTCAGCAGGCGTCCCTCGGAGAGGACGATGATCGCGTGGCCGTCGGGGAAGACCCACTTGTCGACCTGCGGCTTGATGTTCACCCGCCGGATCCCGGGCGTGGCGGCCAGGCCGGCCATGTCGATCTCGTTGTCGAAGTGCCCGATGTTGCCGACGATCGCCTGGTGCTTCATGTGCGACATGTCGTCGGCGGAGATGATGTCCCGGTTTCCGGTCGCGGTGACGAAGATGTCGGCGGTCTCGATCACGTCTTCGAGCCGAACCACCTGGAAACCCTCCATCGCCGCTTGCAGCGCGCAGATGGGGTCGATCTCGGTGATCACGACGCGCGCGCCTTGGCCGCGCAGCGACTCGGCGCAGCCCTTTCCGACGTCGCCGAAGCCGCAGATGACGGCGAGCTTCCCTCCGATCAAGACGTCGGTCGCCCTGTTGATGCCGTCGACGAGCGAATGGCGGCAACCGTACTTGTTGTCGAACTTCGACTTCGTCACCGAGTCGTTCACGTTGATTGCGGGGAAGAGGAGCGTCCCGTCGCGCTCACGCTCGTACAGTCTGTGCACGCCCGTCGTCGTCTCCTCGGTTACGCCGACGACACCGTTCGCGATCTCCGTCCAGCGTCGCGGGTCTTGCGAGAGGCTCTCGCGAAGGACTCCGAGGACGACTCCCATCTCCTCGGAGGTCGCCGTCGCGGGGTCGGGAGCCGTCCCCGTCTTCTCCGCCTCGACGCCCATGTGCACGAGCATCGTGGCGTCGCCGCCGTCGTCGAGGATCATGGTCGGCCCACCGTGGTCGGGCCAGCGCAGCGCCTGCTCGGTGCACCACCAGTACTCGTCCAGGCTTTCGCCCTTCCACGCGAAGACCGGGACGCCCTTCGGGTCCTCGGGAGTTCCGTCCGGTCCGACCACCACCGCCGCGGCGGCGTGGTCCTGGGTGGAGAAGATGTTGCAGCTCGCCCAGCGCACCTGCGCACCGAGGGCGACGAGCGTTTCGATGAGCACGGCCGTCTGGACCGTCATGTGGAGCGATCCGGTGATGCGGGCGCCCGACAGCGGCTTCTTGTCGCCGTACTCGGCGCGCATCGCCATGAGACCCGGCATCTCGTGCTCGGCGAGTTCGATCTCCTTGCGTCCGAACTCGGCGAGCGAGAGGTCGGCGACCTTCCACGGGACGGCGGGCCGCGGGTTGGGTGCGTGCTCGGGTTGCGTGGTCATTTCGCGGGGGGCCTCTTTCTCGGGGGGAGCGGTCTGGCACTCCAGAATAGGGGCCATCCGCCCCGTGACGGATCCTTCTTCCCACCCGCGACCCGCTTTCTCCTGCGATTCTCCGTTGTCGCGTGTGCCGCGTGTTCGTTCACGCAGCGCCGCTCACGCGTGACAGCGGTCCGTATCCCCGCCCGCCTGGGGAGGTGGCGCTCGTCTCGGACGAGGAAGCCGACGCAGAGGGCGGATCCGAGCGTCGAGGGGTACGTACGGTCGCTCGCTGTAGAGCCGGGCAAGATGGACCCGTGAGCCTCTGGGGCGTCACGCCGCGCCAAAGCGTCGAGGCGGAGTGCGCGCGGCGCGGGACGCCGGCGGTGGTCAAAGGCTGCGTCGCCTTCCTCGAGGGCCGCGGGTCAGACGAACGGCTCCTCGTCGCGCTGGGGGGTCCCCACGCTGACGCCGTGCTCGGCGGCGCGGAGGGTGGGCCCGGCGGCTACTGGCCCCGCGTCTGGGGTGCTCGCGGCCTCCTCTACGCGTGGGAGGACTCGGCGGCGCGCAGCGTCGTCCATGCGACGACCGATGATGCGTGGCGAGTGCGAGAGATGGCTCTCAAAGTGATCGCGCGACACCGGCTCGACGAGGCCGCTGAGGCAGCTTCCGGCGCGATGGAGGATCCCGTTCCCCGAGTGCGGAGGGCGGCCGAGCGCGCTCTCGTCCGGCTCACGAGCGAGTCGCGGTGAACGTCGGAGGTCCCGCTCGTCAGCTTTCCGCATGGGTCAGGGGCATCGGGTCGTGAAGCTGGACGAGCGCGGTGACCACAGGTCCGCGTCGAGGGCGTCGTGCACCATTCGCGAGGGACCGCCGCGGCAGGGCGTCACCGCTCGAGGTCGCTCCTCACGATTCGGCCGGAATGACGGAACGGCCCGGGTTCAAGCGGCCTGAGGGATCGAACTCGCACTTGATCCGCCGGGCCAGCGAGACGAGCGGCGCAGGGCGGAGACGTGGGGGCTGAGGCCGCGACGCGAAGACGGTACCGACTCCCGCGAGTGCGACGAACGATCCGAGCGCTTCAGCGTCGAGCCAGCGGAGCTCCGACGGCCGCAACGACCAGCGGTGCGGGGGCAGCGGGGGCGCGCCGTCGCACTCGGTCCAGCCTGTGGCTGAAGCAACTCCCGCGCTGAGGCTTGCGAACTGCGCCTCGACGTCCGGAGCGTGACCCTCGAGCTCGACCCACGTGGCCTGCCCGTTCCAGAGCACGGCAGACGCCTTGGTGAGGGCTTGGACCGCGAAGGGGTCGGTGTCGGAACCTCGGAACCAGCGCGACACGGCCGGGATGGGGTTCGTCCGAATGAGCGCTTCCCCGATGAGCGCGAGCGTCCCGAGCGACCCGACGACCAGCCGGGGGAGGTCGTACCCGGAGACGTTCTTCACAGTCGGACCCCCGCCGGTGACGAGGACGCCGTCGGCCGAGACGTAGCGCACCTGGAGGAGGGCGTCACGCACGCGTCCGCGCCCGAGCACCGAGACGTCGTTCTCCCCGACGGCGAGCGCCCCGCCCACAGTCCCGCCTCGGCGCGGAAGTCCGGTTCGCTGACCGTGAGCGGCGAGCCCGGCGTGGAGCTCATCCACCGGCGTCCCGGCGCGCACCCGGACGGTCATCTCTTCGGCCCGGTGCTCGACGATCCCGACCGGTGCGCGCACGAGTCGGGCCCCGGGTCGGAGGGCTCCGCCCGTCTCCCAGCGCGTGCGTGCCCCCTCGACCGCCACGGGTCCCGAGGTCCCAACGTCTTCGGCGAAATGCAAAAGGGCGACGTCGACGTCGCCCACTCGCGGCGTCACGTCAGATCCAGAGACCGGCCGGGACGCGCCCGAGCGCCTGGATGTCCGCGCAGCTGTGGCTGCTCGGCAGCACTTTTCCCGGATTGGCGCGGCACTCGGGGTCGAACGCCCGACGAAGCCGGCTCTGATGATCGAGGTCTGCTGTCGTGAAGAGAAGCGGCATGAGATCGCGTTTCTCGACGCCGATCCCGTGCTCTCCCGACAGCACACCGCCGGCCGCGAGAGACACCGTGACGATCTCGGCTCCCGCCGCGTGCACCCGGTCGAGCACGCCGGGCTCCCGTGTGTCGAACAGCAGCAGCGGGTGGAGGTTGCCGTCGCCCGCATGAAAGACGTTCACGACCATGAGCCGGTGACGCTCTGCGATCTCGTACACCGAGGCCAAGACCGCGCCGAGCGACGAGCGCGGCACCACGGTGTCGTGGAGGTAGTAGGAGGGAGCGATCTGCGCGACCGCGCCGAACGCGGTCTTGCGGCCCTTCCACAAGAGCGCTCGTTCATCGTCGGTGGCGGCGACCCGCACGCTCGACGCACCGCTCGCGCGACCGATGTCGGCGATCCGCCGGGCCTCGATCTCCGTGCCCGCTTCGAAGCCGTCCACCTCGGCGAGGAGAACTGCCCCTGCATCCAAGGGGTAGCCCGCGTGGACGAACTGTTCGACCGCCACCGTGATGCGGCGGTCCATCACCTCCATCGCCGCCGGGACGATGCCCGCGGCGATGACCTCACTGACCGTGCGGGCCGCCCCTTCGATTCCTTCGAACGCGAGCAACAGCGTGCGTACGACCGGGGGGTTCGGCGTGATCCGAACCGCGATACGCGTCGCGATGCCGAGCGTGCCTTCCCCGCCGACGAACGCGCCACGGAGGTCGTAGCCCGCCGGCTCGGCGTCGAGACCGCCGAGCATCACGACGTCACCTGTGGGCAGGACGACTTCGAGCGCGAGCACGTGCTGGCTCGTCACCCCGTACGCAAGGCAGTGGGGTCCGCCCGAGTTGTTGGCGACGTTGCCGCCGATCGTGCACGCCTGCTGGCTTGAGGGGTCAGGGGCGAAGTGAAATCCGAAAGGCCGCAGGTGCTTCGACAGGTCGAGGTTGACGACCCCGGGCTCGACCCAGGCGACGCGCTCTTCGACGTCAACCTCCAGGATCCGGTTCATCCTGGTCGTCACGACGACGATGGGGCGCCCGAGCGGGATCGCCCCTCCGGAAAGACCCGTCCCGGCGCCGCGGGGCACGAGCGCACTCCCGTGAACGGCGGCGATCCGGGCGATCGCCTGCACCTCTGCGGTACTCGTCGGGAAGCAGACCGGTCCTGCAACACCGCCCGAGAAGACCGACGCGTCGTGCGCGAGGAGGGCTCGTTCGGCGGCGTCATCCCTCACCCGATCGTCCCCGAGGGCAGCCCGCAGCTCGGTGACGACGGGGTCCGCGACGCCGCGCTTGGCCTTGCGGACCCGGCGGGCGACTGCCATGCCGCCCATTATCGCGATGCCCGAGGCCGACGCCGGCTGCTCAAGGGTCGCTCGGCAGTTGGGCGGCCAGCCGCCCCGGGGCGACGGCCAGGTAGGCCTCCCGACAGATCGCCTCCACCTCGCGCCAGTCGACCTCACCGTCGAGCCGCACCCCGATCCAACCTCGCCCCCCGACGTAGGGCGGACGGAAGAACCGATCGGGCTCACTGGTCACGAGCTCGTCCTGGGCACCGGGCGGCGACGCGCACCACAGATGAGGGAAGCGGTGGTCGTGGTGCCCGTTGGGCCAGAGCATGACGAACTGTCTCCCGACGAAGAACGCGGGCGCGCCGTGGCTCGGTCGCTCTTCTACTCCTGGGAAAGCCGTACAGATCGACCGCACGCATGCTTCGATCCTGTCGCTGCCCGGCCCACCAGGCCCGCCGGCCACGAGCGCAACGTACCGCGGCGTCGGACCGTCGACGGGCGTTCGGCGAGAATCGGATGCGTGGACGACATGCGCCCCGTTCGCCTGGTTGCGAGCGACCTCGACGGGACCCTGCTCCGCTCGGACGGCACGGTCTCGGCACGGACGGCAGCCGCCGTCGAGGCGGTGCTCGCAATGGGGACGGAATTCGTCCTCGTGACGGCGCGGCCCCCGCGATGGGTCGGCGAGATCGCAGGAACGCTCCGTTGCCACCCCCTTGTGATCTGCTCAAACGGGGGAGCGATCTTCGACGTCACGACCGGCGACGTGATCCTCGAACATCCGATTCCCCAGCCGGCGGCGCTCGAGATCGTACGGAGGCTTCGCTCGGTCCTCACCGACGTGGCTGTCGCGGTGGAGTCCGGCCTCGGGACCGGGTACGAGCCCCACTACCTCGGGGGCTGGACCCGTCCTGACGACGCGATCGTGGCCAGCGCGGAGGAGCTCCTGGAGCGGCCCGTGTGCAAACTCGTCTTCCGGCACGGTGAGCAGGACGACCACTGGGCGGTCATCCGCCGGGTCAAAGAGGTCGTCGGAGGACTCGGCGAGGTGACCAGCTCGGGACCCGACGCTCCGATCGAGATCGCCGCGCCCGGCGTCAGCAAGGGGCTCGCGCTCGAGATGGTCGCGGGACGCCTCGACGTCGGGCCGGAAGAAGTGCTCGCTTTCGGTGACATGCCGAACGATCTGCCGATGCTCATGTGGGCCGGTTGCTCCGTCGCTCCCGCCAATGCGCATCCCGACGTCCTCTGCGCGGTCGACCGGGTCACCGGCCACTGTGACGAGGACGGCGTTGCGGTCGTCCTCGAGGAGCTCATTGAGCGGCCGTCCCGGTGACCGCCGAGAGAGGGCCCCGCGATCAGTCCCCTTGTCGGATCCGTTCCCCCATCGCCGACATCACCTGAAGGGCGAACGTCGGCGTTTCGTGGACGAGAAACAAAAAGCGGTGGCGATTGATGACCGCGAGCTCGGTGTCCTCGATCGCGACGGCCGTCGCCGACCGCGGTGACGAGTCGACGATCGCCATCTCTCCGAATACATCGTCGGCCTCGAGAGTCCGCACGACGCGGCCGTTGACCCGCAGCTCGACCTTTCCGGCCACGACGCCGTACATCTCGGAGCCGGCATCCCCTTCTTTGAAGATGATGCCATCCGCGGGGATCTGCACCGTCTCCTGAGCGTTCCGGAACAGTCCCGTGACCTTCACCGCCACCTCCGCGCTCGCACCAACCCCGAAGGACGATCGCCCGCCACGACAGAAGACCGATCGCCCCGTCTTGTGAGAATACGGACCCCACGAACAGGACGCCGGCCCCGACGGGGATGTCCGGCGAGAGTGTAGCGAGGGCTTCGATGACTCCGCGGTGGCGGCCGATGCCAGGCGACGGCTCCCAGGCGGAAGGGCCTGGAGCTCTTCGGACGGACGACTTCGGCGCTGTTGGTGTCCACACGCTGGCGATGACTGCGCCTCCACCCGGTCGGCCTTGTTGTGCGGCGATAGCTGCCGCCTCGACGTCCTGGGCGCAGGCTCACTTCGGCCCAACGGAACGTCGACCATCTGCCATTGCCGACTCGACGACCGGCCTCAAGCTCAGGAACGGAGACAGAAAGAAGAGGACGGTAGGCTCACCACCCGTGTTGACGCGCCCCGGCGATTCACTTGGCGGCGCAGCCCGGCGCAAGCTTCTCAACGAGGGCGAAAATGCGTCGGCGAAGCGGTCGAGTTGCGATGACACGACACGACGGTGCCCCCGTAGCTCAGAGGATAGAGCGTCGGTTTCCTAAACCGTGCGTCGCAGGTTCGAGTCCTGCCGGGGGCGCACAAAGGGCCTGGTCAGGGATAGGAGATAGGGGCCGCCGAAACGCCGCATTTCCGGCAGGCGCCCTTGGCCCTCGCGCTCCGTCGGCCACCGTTTCACGCACTGCTTCACGAGATGTGGGCTGGCGAGAAGTGGACCCACCCCGACGTGGCCTGGTAGACCGCAGCGATCCAGGGGTGGAACTCCTGGGCGTGGTGGAGCAGCCGAGCATCCGTTAGCGGCGTGCCATCGCCATCGTGCAAGCTACGAAACTCCCCGCCGAGAACCAAGTGCCACCTGGAGAGCCGTGGGCGATCGGGTGCTTCTCACGGTACGTCCTCGGTCCGGTCATGCCTTCCATGATGCACTGCCCGGTGACTTGCCAGATGACTCCGCTCATCGAAGGGAGACCCGGTGCGTCCGAGGTAAAATGCCGAACACATGTTTGGGTTCAGGAGGAGACGGCGCGTGCCACCGGAAGAGCAGATCGACGTAGCCGAGACTGTCTCTGAGCCGCCGTCTCCATCTGGGTACTTGGGTGATGCACCGCTCGACAACCCCGACGCCGATCTCCTCCGGCGCAAGCCGTTTGCCCACCGCATTGCCGACACGATCGCATCGAGAACTGATCCTACGAGCGTCGTCGTCGGCATTTACGGGCAGTGGGGCGAAGGCAAGACCACGGTCCTCAATTTCATCGAGCAGCGGTTGGCGGACTCTGACGGCATCGAGTGTGTCCGCTTCAACCCGTGGCTCTACCAGGGCGAGTCGCAGTTGCTCCTCTCGTTCTTCGAGTCTCTGGCGTCTGCCGTGGGCCGGACGCTGAAGACGAGGAAGGAGGAGATGGGGACGTGGCTCCGCACCCTCGGCACTGCCCTTGGAACGTTGTCGGTGGGGATGGGCATTGTCAACGCGACGCCGGGGGCGGCGCTCCAGAGACTTGGCGAGAGCTTGTCGTCCGTGGACATTCTCGAGAAGCGGCGCCAACTTGAAGCTCTCCTCGCCGAGTCTGGGACGCGCATCGTCATCATGATCGACGACATCGATCGACTCGACGACAACGAGATTGCGACGGTCTTCAAGCTCGTGAAGCTCGCCGCGGACTTTACCCACACCGCCTATGTGCTTGCGTTCGACCAGGAGGTCGTCACCAAGGCGCTCTCCAAGCGGTTCGCCGATTCCCAGGGATCGGGGAGCAGTTTCATTGAGAAGATCGTCCAGGTCCCGATCGAGCTTCCACGATCCGATGAGGGCGTCTTGCGGAGCATGACGCTGCAAGCGATGACCGACGTCCTACAGAGCGCTGGTGTCGAACTTGCGGATGATGACATCAACCGCTTTTCACTGGTGTTTCAGCGACACCTCGCGCAACACATCGGGACGCCTCGGATGGTCAAGCGCATTGCCAACGCCATCGAGTTCGTCGTCCCGCTCCTCGTCGGCGAGGTCAACATCACCGACCTACTTCTCGTGCATACCATGAGCGTGCTCTTCCCGTCGGTCTACCGACGGATGCCCACCGTCAAGGATGCGCTCCTGGGGAAACTCTTCGACTACCCGCTCAACAACGTGCAAGACATGGTGAAAGAGCAGCTCGCTCCGCTATTCGAGGGTCTCGGAGACGACATTGGCGACGTCACCGGAGCGCTTCGCAAATTGTTCCCCCGTATCGAGCGGATCTACTCGAATACGCACTGGGGAAACGAGTGGCTTGCTACCTGGCACGCCGCCCAACGCATCTGTGCCCCGGACTACTTCGATCGGTTCTTCTCGTATGGCATCCCTGTCGGCGACCTCGCTGACGCCGATATCCGTGCATTCCTCAGCCAGGCGTCGACTCAAACCGAGGACCCCGTCGCTGAGGGTCTCGTTGCGCTCTACGAGAAGGCCACTTCCCAACGCGTGATCGAGAAGCTTCGGAGGGTAGAGACGACTGTCGACGCTCCTACCGCTAGGGCGGTCGCTATCGCCATCGCCGACACGAGCGACCGCCTCCCTGACCCACCCACGGGTCCGATGGCGAGCTTTTCCAGTCCCTTCACCCAAGCGGCGATGCACATCTCCAACATCCTCCGGCAAGCGGGCGCTCAAGACCGGGAACCGCTGCTGCGGAGGATCATCGAAACAAGCCCATCGCTGCCATTTGCCTCCGAAGTGTTGCGTTGGTCGCGCATCCTCAGTGGTGATGACGTTGCGCCAGACGCTCGTCCCTTGACTCAGACGGAGATCGCGGGGCTAGAGGGTGCGCTATCCATCCGCATCGCAGCCAGTGCCGTCGACGCTCCCCTCTTTCACTCGACGCCGAAGTATGCCCCGAGCCTCTACTACGACTGGCAACGCGGAGCCGGAGCCACTGTCGTAGAGCAGCATCTCCAGACCGTCTGCACAGGCAACGTCGAGAACTGCCTTGCGCTCATTCGTGCATTCATGCCCACGGCCTGGAGCATGGAGACCGGGCTTCCGGTCGGCAGCCAGGTCGAGCGCAACACCTACGACTCCATTACCGGCCTCGTCCCAGCCACGGTGATCGTGGAGACGCTAGCGAGTGCCTTCCCGAGCACGGTTGCCGCCGAGCTTCCGGCCGACACTTCCGGCATGGATCAGGACGAACGGATTGCCGTGCGGTTCGTCCACATTCATCAGTTCGTCGAGAGTCAGACGACCGTCAAGCCTGACGAGGAGCAGCCTCCCGTCTCGTAGCGACGTCACCCTTTCGGCTGTGGACTGCATTCTGCTGCCCAGCACCCTCGGTCCTCGGGAATGCCTGACTCTCGCAGGTACCGAGGCAACTTGTCGCCGATCGAGCGAGCGATCTCCTCCATCGTCAAGCCCGTAATGATGCGGTTGTCGTCTTCATCAGGGTCGGGCAACTCCACCTGGATCACCCGGCCACGTGCTCGATCACGACCGGCAAGGGTGAGCTGGATGTCGTCGATCGTCTGCGACCACATGTTGGGATCGCTCGTAGGGCGAACTTCACGGTGTACGTCGAGCTGCGGTCCGTCCACGTGAGGTAGCCCGCTGCATTCGCCAGCGCAAGCTCAATGGAGAAGGCTCTCATCTCCTCGTTCCAGGGAACCCCTTTGCGTCGTGCAAGTTCTTCGAGGAGGCGGTGCCTAGTGCCGATATAGCTACTCTGCTGCTCCATCGCGTCGATCGAACGGAGGAGTTGAAGATCATCCCAGAGCATGAATCCACTCTCGCACAGACGTTTCCTGGTAGCGCTGGGGCCTATGGCTCGACCGGGGGAAGTTGCTCCACAAGGAGATTGAGCAGTTGTGACAGGTCGGACGACGACTGAACTATGGGCCGGGGTACGCCAGTACGGGCAATCACGGCAGTCCAGTTGCTCGATTTCGTGACTTGCTCGTGGTCCAGGTCGACGTCCCCACGCATGACGAGTGCGACTACCGGCCGCTGAAGCGCAACGAGCTTCCCCCGAATCTTCGCATTGATGAGGTGGCGACCCGTCGTGTCGAGCGCCCAGGCCGTCTGATCTCGCCCGTTCGGCCACCAGATGAAGTCCGGGAAGAAGCGAAGCGAGTCACCAACCTTGAATGGCAGGGGAATGCTGTACCCGAGTGAGCCGCTGTCGGCGTTTCTGAGCCACACTCCTCGCCCGTCGGCCTCTAATGCCTTGGCGAATACGAACTCGTCTTGATTGAAGTTTCCTCGCGAGTAGAACTCGTGTGCTGCATTGGTGAACGACACCATGTCGCTGTTCCGTGGTCGATGCTCGGTCGCCACCCACGTCGCCAGGTCCGGGTCGGGATCGACGTCGAAGGTGACGAGATTCTCGTAGTGGTCAGCGACTTCGTTCGCCCGTTGAGCGAGTTGAAGCTGCGCCTCAGAGGACTGACACGAGTACTGCTGGAAGGACTGCCCCTGCATGTACGAGTCCGGATCGAGTGCGTTGAGTGCGTTGCGATTGCGGGCTGCCAACCGTCGGCGAAAGTAGATGCCGTTCAACGTTCGAGCGCTCCGGAGGACACTGATGAACTCCGTCTGCTCGACGGACTCCGTTGCGAGGTTGACGATGCTTCGCATTCCCTGTCCAGGATGATCAAGCGCCGACTGCGGCCATGGGCGCTCACCGTCGGTTTTCAGCGTTTTGATCATCGTGGACATGTCCGGGGCACGCAATGACATCCGGGGAAGGTTGAGCCCCTCCGACTGCGGCCGGAGCGCTTCAGCGGGGAGCGGGTCCTTCCTCGTCTTGATGCGGATGGGCGGCCGGTTGGGCTCGTCTTCCGGCGCATAGAGGCGAAGTTCCGCTCGAAGGTCCGCAAGCACTTGGTCGTAGGCGTCAGTCGGGGTGTTGAGGATGAGCGTCGCCGTGTTTAGCGGCTCCGTCGCATATCGCTGTGCTCCCGGCTGTCGAAGGACTCGCCCAACGATCTGACGAATCCGGATGAAAGACTTGGTCGTGCCGTCGAAATAGCAGACGTACGCCTCCGGGTCGTCCCACCCCTCCTGGAGCGACTGATTGAATATGATGTGTCGGTGATCCGGGCGCAACCCAGAAAGGCTGGACACCTTCTCAGCGCCCTTGGGAAGCTCCTTAGTGTCGGTAAAGACGGCGATCGTCTGGGGATCGACTCCGTGATCCACGAGGTACTCCCAGATGATGGCCGGACGAGCCTTCTCGGTCGATCCCCGTGGCGGGTTACTCTGCTCGACGACGTAGATAGCTCGCGGTGCAACCGTCGCGTCTTCGGCTAGGACGGATGCATCGACTTCCTGCAATGCGGCAAGCGCTCCATCGAGGCTCTCTTCGGTACCGCTCTGGAAGTCGAGCAATTCGATGGTCGTCTTGAGCAGCTCCGCCGCAACGACATCTTGGGTTCGGATGGGAACCTGGCTCGCCGCTGCGAGGTCCTTCCAGTCGGGCTCACGATCGAGAATCTTCTGCCACTCGTCGAACAGCTCGCCGTGGACCGGCGTCGCCGACGCCATGAAGAAGCCGATTGGGCGAAGATCATGCAGCTGATCGAGCTGCGTATCAGTCTGATTGTGACTTTCGTCGGACACGACCCACAGCGGCCTGACTAACTCGGTTCGCAATTGCTCCCAGGGTGACGTATCTCCAGCCCAGTCAGGTTGCGGCCGGTGTAAGTTGAGACGGGCATCAGCGGCTCCGGCGCTTTTTGCCGCTTCCTGTTCATTCCACGATGCCGTGGTGAGCACCCAGATCGTGAGGCCGGTCTTCGAGTTGATGAGGTTCTGCCAGTCACTCTGACCGGGGATGTCCCGCAGAATCCGAACACCGCTCTCCGGCAGCAACCCTCGGTAACGTCCACGAAGGTTATTGAACGTCTGCTCTACGACGGCGCTCGCCTTGCTCGTCCAGATGACCACGGCGTCGCCAAGGCCGCCCACGACTTCCGTCAAGACCGGCGTCTTTCCAGCTCCCGTAACCGCCTTCAGCTGGCCGACGAACGGGATCAGTTTCGTGCCTTGGCGGGGGACCTCCGTCTCCACGGCGTGCGCAACCCAGTTGAGCGCCGCCTCCCGCAAAGCGTTCGCAGCCTCCTCCTGAAACTGAAAGAGCTTGAAACCCTGAGACGCCTGCGTCATTGAGCGACCGCAGCAACGCCTTCAACGTCTTCACTCGCTGCGGTGCCGCTTGATTCGTCGTCCTCGGTGAGCTGAAGGGCCGCAAGAATTTCATCAGGAATCTGGCAGAAGCGGAACGACTCCGTCTCACCCACGGTACACGTCGTGCCATACACGCGGAGTGGCTTACTCAGCTTCAGTTCCTTGGCCTCGGCGAACATCTCACCGAGCAACTCACGCGTCACGGTCGAGTGATGACGTCCGTTCCAGCAAAGCGCAATGGCCTCGTTCCGAGCATTGAATCCGATGACGTGGGTTGCCGTGAGCTTCGTGATCCCCCGCCCCACCCCGGTCACGTCGGTCTGGACAATGAGATTCGCAATAGCCTCGCGCTCGAGTTCCAGGATGACGTCTCGGTTGACCCGTTGACCGGTTGCCTCAAACGTGAAGCCCCCGGGTAGGCCCTCCTTCTTGATCGCTTCCCGGAGCCGTGCGGCGGTGAGCGTCCGGCAGAAACGATCGTCGGGCGTTCCTTCCTCAATCAGGATAAATCGCCGATTTCCTCCGTCTCGGTTATTGAGACGAAGTACCGCCTGTCCCGTCGTTCCCGAGCCAGCAAATGGATCGAGGACCACAGGATCGACGTAGTCCATGGATGAGATCAGCAGCTCGATTAGCTCTACGGGCTTCGGATGGAGGAACGCGTACTCCTTGCTGTCTCCGAGTAGTTTTTTCAGGGCGGCGGTCCCTAGCTTCGCCGGAATGTCCAGTACGCTCCGCAATGGCTCTGCTACCTCAGCGAGATACTTCTTTACCTGCAATTGCAGCGTATGGTCTCGACGGAAAACAATGCGGTCTTCGGCTAGCAGACGCTCCATCGTTTCTTGTTTGAACCTGTAGCCACTCGCCGGGCGCTTGCACGGTTTCCCAGTCTTGGGGTGCAGAACGTCGTAGTGGTAGCCACCGGAGGGCTTGTCCGTGTGGTCCTCCGCTGCATAAACACCGTGATCGTCCACGTACTTGTATCTCGCGGCTCGGCCTAGCTCGACAAGGTCACTCTCCTGGTGTTCGTCGATCTCAGCTTGCCTCGCGACGATGTGCTCCCGTATTGCTGCCTGAAACTTGACCTGGAGGCTCTTGGCTGTGTCGTTCGGATTGTCCTTCCGAATGCGAGCGAAGGTGTCGAGAAGCCACTGCTTTGCAGCGCTCTCTCCTTGCCAGACACGGGGGATCAGTTCCGCTCGTTTTGCATAGCACAGGACATACTCGTGCTCCTGGGCTATGTGGGTGGGGTTATTTTCGATTGCCCCTTTCCACACGATTACTCCGAGACGGTTGCGCTCGCCAAAGATTTCATCCATCAGCATTCCCAGCCGGAAAAGCTCGATGTCACTGATTGAGACGAAGCAGACGCCGTGGTCCGCAAGAAGCTCCCAAACAAGGTAGAGCCGAGGACCCATGTAGTTCAGCCACTTGGTATGGCGTCCACCGTCCTCGCTCGCCACGTACACGGCGTCGTCGGAATCGGCATTCGGGTCACGGAAGCGGCGATCCGAATACCGGAAGTCTTCCCGCCCGGTGTTGTACGGCGGGTCGAGGTAGGCAATGTCGATGCCGGATCGGTACTGGCTCCTCAGTGAAACCATCACCTGAAGGTTGTCCCCCTCGATGACCCGGCTCCCGTTGCTTTCGCCGAACGAGTATTTCTTGATTGGCTCCAGCACTCTCGGTGCTGGCATCTTCGTCCGGTAGGTGCGCCGACCGTCCCAATGAAGGTAGAGGCCCGGGCCGCCAGGGCGCTCCGGAGTCTTGGTGTAGGGGTCGATCGGAGGTATAACCCTCTCAGCGTTCTGTCCCCGTTTCGACGCGGAGCGCGACCCGTTTCCACTGGTCGAGGAGGTAGCCGCCCGAGTGCTCGTCGGGCGGGATCGGGGTGCCGTCGCTGCCACACGGCGATGATACGACAAGGCTGTGTCTGCCAGTAGGACAAAGCCCTGGTCAGGGCCGTTACCTGAACCAGAGGTGAAGGCTCCCCGAGCTGGTCACCCGGCTCGTCGGAACCTCGCCGAGGCGAAGCCGCCCTCGGTCACGATGACGTGATCGACCACCGGGAGCCCGTTGCGGGCGCACGCAACGGCCATGGCCCCGAAAGATTCGCTCCTCGGAGTCCGTGGCTCTCCAGCGGGCGGGAGCGCCCATAGCGGACGACAACGACAGCCTCCGCTCGGCAGGCCTGGAAATTCCTCACCAGACGGGGTGAATACGGCTCATAACCCGAAGGTCGGAGTCTCGGTTTCGACTACGCCCACCAGGCTCGCCAACGCCTGCCAGTGCCTCGGATGAGGCAACCGCCTCCCCGCTCTGATCTTCGACGCCGCCGAAGTCGAGACACCCGTTGCCCGAGCAATCTCGCTCAACGTGACCGACGCCAAGCTGGGCAGCACGACCGACCGGAACCACTCGGGGTCTGGCGTCTCTCCATCATGTTCGATCTGCCACGCCGCTTGTTCCTCACGTCGCTCGGTGTTCGACTTCCGACGGCGCTCAGACGCGTCACGATTGTGAGTGGGGGATCTCCTGGTGCGCGCCGTGAACTCACTCCTCTGTCGCTGGGAGGCTACCGGCAGCGACGCACCCAGCTCCGCGCGGCGCCGGGTGAGGCACTCGGGGCAGTACGCAGCACGGGGTCGTCTGCGATCCGGTTCGGGATTCACCACGACGCCGCATCCCTTGCAGATCGGCAAGGGCAGTGCTGCCTCGCGTTCGGCCGGGGGCTTCTGCCGACGCTTCGTCCGTGGGGCCAGGCCGACCCTGCCGGGGCCGATCGGTGCCGGATCTCTTTCAGAAGATGCGACGCGGCGACGTGCTGCCGCCCGGTGCTTTTCCCGGGTGAGTACCGACGGCATGGTCACGTCGTACGGGCTGGCTGAGGCCAGGATCCCGGCGACGTGCTCGACCACGGGCGCGAGCGAGGAGGCGAACCCCGGCGTGGCCTCGACGAGCCGGTGGGACAGGGGGGCGAGGACCCGGACAACGCCGCGGTCGTCTTCCCCAAAGTCTCGCCACCGCAGTGGGTACGACCGAACTAGCCGCAGAACGTGTCGTTCGGCAAGGGGTCTCGCGGCCTCGATCAGGTCGAGGACGAAGCTCGGCCGGCCCTTCAGGTCTGCGTGAAGGATACCGAGCCCCGGATCGAGCCCGACGGTGACGGTGGCAAGGTGCCCCTCGGCCTCGACCAGCCGGTATGCGTAGTTGAGGAGGGCGTTCACTGGGTCGCTCGCATTCCTGGGCGAGCCTGGGTTAACCGCCGAGCGCCGGCCTTCGAAGAGCTTCCAGTGCCCGGGGACCCGGGGCTCGTCCTTCTTCACGAACGTGATTTCCACCGACCCCCATGCCGACCAGTAGAGGTTGGCTGCCGATGCCTCCAGCTGGCGCACCTCTTCCAGGCTGGCCGAATCGGCCACCATCGCTCGGAGGCGGTCGATGACGTGGGCGATCTCGGACGAAGCAAGCTCCTGTCCGGCCACCGCCGCCTGTCCGGTGAGCTTCACGCCCGTGAGGTAGCGAGCGACGTCGAGGCCGGTCTCGGTTCCCATCGCCAACGCCTGGGCACGACGAAGTCGGGCGTCGTCGTTGGCGACCGCGGCCGAAGCTGAGATGACGGCACCGGTCGCTGGGTCAAGCACCACGAGCGCGATGCCCGCACCCTCCAGCCAGTGGAGGGCATCGAGCGTCACGTGGCCGGTCGTCCCCATCACCACCAGGCGTGCGAGACCGTGGGTTGCGCGGGTGAAGACACGGCGCCGCCGTTGCCGGCCGATCCCGTCCTCGATGACGAGGCGCCCGGAACTGGTGGTCACGCCGACGCCGTAGCCGTCGACGACGCAGACTGCGGGGTTCTCGGCGTCACGGGCAAAGGCGTGAACCAATGCCCCGTCGGAATCGCCAATGGCGAGATCCGGTCTTGTACCTTCGTATGCGTCCATGGAGCGATACCTCCTTGGGCCAAGCCCCCGGGCCGGTTGCCGTCGGCGCCGGGGGCGTTCCATTACGTGTTGAGAAATTCCGTTGGCATCGTGGGTCCAAGTTCCGCTAGGAGCGCATCGAAGTCGATGCTGTGCAGCGCGACGTGAAGCGGAAGTCCGAATCCGACAATGAGCCCCCGAGTCTCCTCGCACTCTCGACAAAACTCTTGAAACGTGCTCCCGAAATTCTTCAAGCTCAGCACCAAATCGTCCTCCGTCTCCTTCCTCACTGAGAGCAGCTCTTCCGTTGAGGAGTTCTTTACCGTCTCAAGGAGCGCTGGCAATGAAAGTTGGGACTGGATCCGTCGGAACAGTTGAATCACCCACTCGATGACCGCTTGCGGTGCTTGGCCGAACTTTGGCAGCGCCGCTGCCAGCAAGAGCCTCACTTGTTCAGACGTAGCGGTCCCCATGGCTTGATTCAGGGTTGCCTGAATGACTTCATAGGCCAGTTGGTCAGCCGGTCGCCCCGTGCCGAGACCATGGCTGCGGATGTGCGCCAACATCTTCCTGAAAACCGGCATCCCACGGTTCTCGTAATGCGCCAACAGATCCTCAGACTGCTGCTCGAAGTCGCCGATGCCAGCGGCTCTGGCATACGAGCGTCGTAGAAGGTCGATGTCGACGGGGAACCCCCAACCCATCATCGTGAGCGCCGCAATCTCGGTCGCCGAGTGGCGCTGTCGAACAAGAGGCACGACGGCTAAGTAGTGCTCTAGAGCACCTACGGGCCACAACTCGGATCCGCTCAGGGATGGATGGCGGTGGTAAATGGGTCTCGGGCCGAGGCCGACTCGCTGGATCCGTTCGATCTTCGAGGGATGAGCATGGATCCCCCTTTCGGCGAGCCCAGCGATGAGCCATACCATGGCGGGGCTTGGATCACTCCTGGTCACCTACGCAATCATAGTCCTGCCCCACAATGAGCGGCGGTAGATTATTCCGAGTCCGCGACGCAGAATCCTCAACATGCAACCCGACCAACGCATGATGACCGCTTCCCAGGTCGCTCGACGGCTCGAACTCTCGGCCGAGCGAGTTCGTCAGCTCGCACGGTGCGGGCGTCTCCCGCCGGACCTCGTCACGAACCTTGGGCGCTTTTGGCACCCAGAGACTGTCGAGCGATTCGCCGCAGCCCGGGGACAGCGCGGAAGCTTCGAGCGGGGCAGCTCGTCGTGATCGTGCGAGTGCCGACCGACCGCCTTCGCTACAGCAAGTCCGCCTGGCCCCGTGAGGCCCTGAATACTGACCGGATCAGTCTCTTCTGGTCGTTGATGACGGCGGGAGAGTCCGTTCCACCGATCGAGGTCATCGCCCAAGGCGACGGCACTTATCTCATCTCGGACGGGGTTCACCGAAGCCATGCCGCTCGTGCTGGAAAATTCTCAGAAGTAGAAGTCCTCGTCGTCGAGCCGGAGGTCGGCGAGTCGGCTTACGACTGCGCCTTCCGGCGTGGGCTGGAGACGGCCACCCGCTCGTCCCTGCCACTCACCCGAGCTGAGCGCAGGCGGGCAGCGCTGCGCCTGCTCCAAACCCGGCAGGAGATGAGCCACCGGGCGATCGCACAGCTCGTCGGGGTCGCGCACAGCTCCGTCGACAGGTGGGCGCAGGAGGAGGCCGATTCGGCCGGCACAGATGGCTCAAATGAAACGCCACCACCTCGCCCAAGCCCATCGGCTGACGAGACCGCCCGTCGCCTCGTCGGGTTCCTGATCCGACTCGACGAGTCACGGGGCCTACTCGACTACCTCGCACCGGCCCGGATGGGTCGGCACCTTGCGGCTGCCTTTGCCGACCGCTTCGGCGATGACGCGCCAAGCCAAGCCGAGCGGCTGGCCCAGTGGACCGGTGCTGCAGCAGACCTCCTGCGGGAGAGGGCGCGGTGAGATGGCCCGTCGCCGAGACCACCGCGTCGAACAACGACGTCGAAACGATCTCGCAAGAGCGAGAGGGTTCCGATCCAGGGCACAGGAACGGAAGTTCAACCGCCACATAGCCAACCGCGGGGATCTGGAACGGCTGCCCAAAGCGGCTCGTGATCAACGGGCAAAGGCACTCCAGGTGATCTCGCACCTCCGCGAGAACCCGACGATCAGTCTCGACGAGGCGGCACGTCTTGCAGGAACCACGCCCGAGGCGGTTACGTGGCATGGGGGTGAGGCGCTGCAACGCAAAGGCGGCCGTTGGCGAGCGAGGGCCGGAGATCGCATCTACCGCCCCATGATCGTGCACTCGGAGGGACGAACCGTCGCCGTCGACGTCCGGGGAAGCCGCAAGGCGTCCGAGGTGAGCGTCTACCACAGGGCGGTAGCGCACTTTCTGCAGACTGGTGACGAGACCGTGCTCCGTCGGTTCCGCGGGAAGTCGGTCGCCGGGCATCCCTACGAGACCGATCCCGGCGTGCTGGAGGAGATGGCACGCCGCGGCCAACTCGACGTCGAGTCGATCTACCAGCTGGTGACGTAATGGATGCTCGCGGCGACTGCCTGTTCTGTGGAAAGCCTGCCGAGCAAGACCATCACTGCACTGGCAAAGGCTCCAACAACCAATACCTCGATAAGGACCTCACGGCTGCACTGTGCGGCGAGGACCACGACCTCGTTCACACAGATCTCCGAGTGGCGGGGATTGATCGTCCGCTGCAGGCCGCAGGCGCAACCGCACGAACGGATCGGCGACTCCGCCGGCTGGGACTATTCATGTCTCGACTGGCCGAGGTGTTCCCAGAGTGGGCGGACGAGATTGGCGAATCTGCCACGACTGAGGATGAGCATGAGACAGGACGCGACGACTGATCCCGACTTCGAGCCGCTCGTTGTTGCGGTGCGGGCGTATGCCGTCCCTCAGTCGAACACTGAACCCGAGACCGCTTCCCGAGCTTCTCGGCAGAAGAAGCCGAAGAAGCGGAGAGATCCCCATCGGGTCTTGATGATCGACACCGAGACGACGGTCGATGCCTCCCAGCGCCTCAACTTCGGATCCTGGCGCTACTACGTCGACCGACCTGACGGGCTGGCTGGGGCGGTATGCGTCGAGGAGGGACTGCTCTTCGCCGACGACCTCCCGGACCGAGATCCCGACGGATTCGAAGTGCTTCGGCGCTACGTGGAAAGCCATCGGGCCGACGTCTTCCCAGGCCGAAGCGCCTGGCTGCGGTTGCTGAGCCGTACGGAGTTCGTTCGGCAAATCCTCTATCAATACGCCTACAAGAACCGGGCGACTGTCGTCGGGTTCAACCTCCCGTTTGACCTCGCCCGCCTCGCGCTTTCTGCCTCTGCGAGCCGAAGGCGTTTCGCCGGGGGCAACTCGCTCCGACTCTTCGAAGAGGAGCGGTACAAACCTCGTATCGCCTACAAGGCCATCGACTCGCGACGGACCCTCATCGGGTTTACGTCGCCGGATGGAGGCGACAAGCAGTTCCGAGGACACTTCCTCGACCTTCGCACCCTCTGCTTCTCACTGACCGATCGTGCGTTCACCCTGGAAAGCGCGTGCTCGGCATTCGATGTGCCCTACACCAAGCGATCGGTGACGCATGGATCAATTTCCGAGGAGTACGTCACCTACTGCCGCGAAGACGTGGCGGCCACGGCGAACTTATTCCGGGCGGCCACGGCGGAGTTCCGAAGGCACCCGATCAACCTTCAGGTGACGAAGGCCTATTCGCCAGCGTCGATCGGAAAGTCCTATCTCTCGGCAATGGGGGTACCTCCGATCCTCGACCGTCAACCGGACTTCCCAGCGGAGGTGCTCGGTCGGGGGATGGCTGCCTTCTTCGGTGGCCGAGCGGAATGCAGGATCCGAAAGGTCCCGGTCCCAGTCGTCTACGTCGACTTCCTCTCGATGTACCCGACCGTAAATGTCCTCATGGAGACCTGGGAACTGGTCACCGCCGGACGAGTCGCGGTCGAGGACTCGACCGAGCAAGTGCGTCGGCTGCTTTGCGCCCCGAACCTTCTCGCCCGATGCTTTCGCCGAGGCTTTTGGCCCCAGTTGCGGTGCCTCGTGGACATCGAACCCGATGGGGACATCCTTCCGGTCCGAGCAGCGTACGACCCGGGTGCTGTCGACTACGGGATCGGAGTCAACCCGTACCGATTGGGCGGGGCGGCTTGGTACACCCTTGCGGACGTCGTCGCTGCGGTGCTGCTCGGCCGCCGGGTTCCCGTTGTTCGACGAGCCGTCACCCTTCGTGCCGTCGGACGCCGAAAGGGTCTTCGTCCCGTGTCGATCCGCGGCCGCCTCGTTCGACGCTCTGTCAGAGTGAGGCGAGAGACGCCCACCGACACGAACACGGAGCAGACCGACAATGCGTTTCCTTGGGTACACCCTGGCCAACG
>Ga0209579_10000450_pt1 | contig 42721 bp, 46 predicted proteins | sample Coa_R1_2_FD_187152 | JGI IMG/M metagenome (GOLD analysis project Ga0209579, IMG submission 187152) | Surface soil microbial communities from Centralia Pennsylvania, which are recovering from an underground coalmine fire - Coalmine... | ecosystem: Environmental > Terrestrial > Soil >...
GCTCGACCAGACCCCACAACTCATCGCTGACCAACGGCTGCGCCATCGCTCTCATCCTCCCCGACGAGGTTGACGGCACCCCCCTTCGCCAGCCAGACACGGGTCCCTGCTTTTCGTTAGACGGTCTAAGGACGTTGGGTCTCGAGCCGCACGCCGAGCCAGCGCGCGAGGCTGCGGAGCGGCGTGCGGAGCGAAAACGGGCGTACGCCCGGCTCCCACCACACGCCCTTGACTCGCAGCACGTCCGCGCGCCGGTCGACGACGGGCTCGATGCGCCCCACGAGCCGGTCACCTCGCAGGATCGGCAGGACGTAGTACCCGTACTGCCGCTTCGCCGCCGGCACGTACATCTCGAGCCGATAGACGAACCCCCACAGCGCTTCCGTTCGGGCGCGGTCGTGGACGAGCCGGTCGAAGGGCGAGAGGAACGTCACGCGATTCGGAACAGGCGTGTCGTCGGCGTCCCGGTGGACGATCAGGCGACCTCGCTGGAGCCGCACGCCGAGAGATCGGAGCTGCTGCTCTGCGACGCGCCGCTCCATCTCGCGGATCGAGACGGTTTCCGTCGCCGGGTACCAGCGCTCCGCGAGATCCCAAACGCGCTGGCCGCCCCGTCGGCCGACCACGGCGACCTCGCCGCGTGCATTCAGCACGTCGAGCATCAGGCCCATCTTGCGCGCGCCCCACCAGCGGTGCGCATCGCGCCTCATGCTCGCGTGGTCCTCGATCTCGCGTGAGAGGAGTGGCCCTCGGCGCTCGAGCTCGCGGAGCACGTAGCGGCGGAACGACGCGTTCTCCTCGACGTACGCCTTGCCGCGTCGCCCCCAGCCCCGAGTGCCGCGGCGATAAAGGCGCATGCTTGCCCGCAGGAGCGGCAGCTCCTCGGCCGGCCACACGTACGCGCGCCACTCGACGAGCTTGCGCTCTTCCCATAGCAGCCGATCGAGCTCGGCCGGGTCGCACGGGCCGAGTCGGCTCCAGAGCACCAGCTGCTGCGGCGGCGCGACCGTCGAGATCGGATCGATCTGAAGGAAGCCGAGGCGCCGCACGGTCTCGAGCACGCTCGTCGCGCTGCCGTCGAGAAGCTGCGCATGGATCGCCATTCGCCGCGCCTGCTCCATTGTCGGCGTCACCGCTCCACCCTCTCCAGGCCGAGTACTCGCGCGAGCCGCGCCGCGGCCCGATCGAGCTGATCGTCCGCGCTGCCCCGAACGCCGGGCTCGGCGGTGAAGCCGCGGATGCGGAGGACGCCTTCGGCGCGGTCGGCCTTGACATCCGCGCGGCCGACGAACCGGTCGCGCGCGAGCAGCGGCAGGACGTAGTAGCCGAAGACGCGCTCGTGCTCTCGCTTGTAGACCTCGATCACGTGCCGGAAGCCGAAGAGACGCTCGAGCAGCGGCCGGTCCCAGACGAGGTTGTCGAACGGGCAGACGAGGACGGGCGGCGCAGGGGTCTCCGACAGCTCACCGTCCGGGGGCGCGTAGAACGGCGGTCCGCCGTCGTCCGGATCGAGGCGCACCAGGAGCCCGGCATCGACGAGCGCCTCGAGGTGGTGATGGAGTCGCGCACGGCCGCCCTTCAGGCGCCAGTGCTCCCGGATCGCCGGCTCGGTGAGGGCGCCCCGTGCACGAACCGCCTCCACCGCGAGCCTACGCAGTGTCTCGTCCTCGTCGGGCACGGGTGCCTCGAGCCATTGCCCGGGTATCACCCGTTCCGTCAGGTCGTACGCCCGCTGGAAATTGCGTCGCCCGGCGATCGTGAGGACGCCTCGGTCCCAGAGTCCCTCGAGCACCAGCTTCGCCGGCTTCCAGTTCCACATGCCGCCGCGGCCGCGGCCCTCGAAATCGCGGGATCCCAGCGGCCCTTCCTCGCGGATGCGGGCGAGGATCGGCTCGATCAGCTCGGGGTGGTCGCGGAACGCGTGGTCGTGCCAGCTCCAGTGTCCCGCGCCGGCCATCACGCGTCGAAAGTGCGGGTACAGCTCGATCGGCAGGAGGCACGCCTCGTGTGCCCAGTACTCGAACAGCCGGCCCTCGCGTAGCAGTTCCGACACCACTGTCTCGTCGAACGCGCCGATCCGGGACGAGAGCGTGAGGCGGTGCGCACGGTCGACCGTCGCGATCGAGTCCAGCTGGACGGCGGTGAGCCGCCGAACGGTCGCCTCCACGTCGGCCTGCGTGCCGCGGCGGAAGCGCCCGGTGAATCCCTGCGATGCGACGACGTGGCGACGAATCGCCGCGAGACTGACGCGCCTTGCGCCTATCGCGAGTGCGCGAGGTAGTCGAGGAGATCCGATCGGGTGACGACCCCGATCGGCCTGCCTGCATCGCCGACCACGACCGCGTTCGTGCCGCCGGTCAGCGCGGTCACGATCTCGTCGACGGACGCGTCGGCCTCGACGGTCGCGAGCGGGCCTTGCATCGCACCGGCGACGTCCTCGTGGAGAGCGTCGGGATTCTTGAAGACACGGTCGAGCAGCGCGCGGTCCTGCAGCGAGCCGATCACGTCGGCGAGCGACGAGACCTCGCCGTCGCGCACGACCGGCAGTTGCGAGATCGAGTAGCGCTCCATCACGGCGATCGCCTCCGCCACCTTCTGGTGGGCGGAGATCGTGACGAACGCGGGGGTCTCGCCCTGCTTGGCACGCAGCAGCTGGCGAACGGTCGCCGCCGGAGCCGTGCGCTCGAGGAAGCCGTGCTCGATCATCCAGTTGTCGTCGAGGAACTTCGACAGGTACGAGCGTCCCGAGTCGGGGAGGATCGTGAGGATCCGTGCGTCGCTCTTGCCGAGGCGTCGCGCGTACTCCAGCGCGCCCCAGACCGTCGAGCCGGACGAGCCGCCGACCAGGAGACCCTCCTCCCGGGCGAGAGAGCGCGCCGTGAGGAACGAGTCGCGGTCGGAGACGCGGATCCACTCGTCGACGACGGTCAAGTCGATCGTCTCGGGCCACGTGTCCTTGCCGATCCCCTCCACGAGGTACGGGTGCAGGTCGGCATCGCCGCCGGCGGTGTAGATCGACCCCTCGGGGTCGACGCCGACGATCGCCACCTCCGGCTTGCGCTCGCGGAAGTAACGGCCGATGCCGCTGATCGTCCCGCCGGTACCGACCGAGACCACGATCGCGTCGATCTCACCACCGGTCTGCTCCCAGATCTCCGGCGCGGTGGTCAAGTAGTGCGCCTCCGGGTTGGCCATGTTCGAGTACTGGTCGGGCTTGAACCCGCCGGGGATCTCCTCCGCGAGACGCGACGAGACGGAGTAGTACGACTCCGGCGAATCGTGGTCGACCGCCGTCGGCGTGATCACGACCTCGGCGCCGTACGCCCGCAGCATCGAGATCTTCTCCTGGCTCATCTTGTCGGGCATCACGAAGATGCAGCGGTAGCCCTTCTGCGCGGCCGCCATCGCGAGCCCGACGCCGGTGTTGCCCGACGTGGGCTCGACGATCGTGCCGCCGGCCTTCAGGCGGCCGTCGCGTTCCGCCGCTTCGATCATCGCCACCCCGATGCGGTCCTTGTTCGAACCGCCCGGGTTCAGGTACTCGAGCTTTGCGAGCAGGGTGCCGGGAACGCCGCGTGCGATGCGGTCGAGCCGCACGATCGGCGTGCCGCCGATCAGATCGATGACCGTCGGGAATGCTCCTGCCACGGCCGGGGAAGCCTAGCTCGCCCCCTGTCGTTCCAGCGTGAAACGGGAGAGGAAGGAGCAACCATGAAGATCGCGACGATCGGGCGTGGAAACATCGGGGGTGGACTCGCCCGGCTGTGGCGCAAGGCGGGTCACGACGTCACCGAGCTCGGGCGCGACGGAGGCGACGTCTCGGAGGCCGACGTGCTTCTCGTTGCCGTGCCGGGTCAGCAGATCGGCGGTGCGTTCGACAAGGTCACGGGGTTCCGGGGCAAGCCGACGATCGACGCGACGAACGCCGTCCGTGGACGCGACGAGGGATACGAGTCGCTTGCACATCAGGTGAAGTCGATCGTCGGCGGGCCGACGGCGAAGTCGTTCAACCTGAACTTCGCGGTGCTGTTCGACGACATCGAGAAGCAGCGCGTGCGGCCCAGCAACTGGTTCGCGGCCGACGACGAGGTGCGCGAGGTGACCGAGCAGCTGATCCGAGACGCGGGCTACGAGCCCCTCTACGTCGGCGGCCTCGAGCACGCGCGCGCGCTCGAGGACCACCTCGGACTGCTGTTCGCCGCCTCCCAGGCAGGCCTCGGCCAGTGCTTCTACCGCTACGCGACTCCCGGGAAGCTCTGAGTCTCCGGCTCCGCCGCGACCAGCTCCTCCTTGCGGATCAGGACGAGGCCCGCGGCGAGCGCCACGCCGGAGACCCCGACGATGACCCAGAACGCCCACGCGGTCCCGGAGGTGAACGCCTGTGCGAAGTAGCTCTGGCCGTGAGTCGCGATCAGGTGGTTGAAGTGGCTCAACGAAACGGACGAGCACACCGCGACGCCGATCGCGCCGCCGATCTGCTGGGCGGTGTTGATCAACCCTGATGCGAGTCCCGCCTCGTCGTGGCTCACGCCGGCGAGCGCCGCGATCGAGATCGGGATGAACGTGAACGGCAGCGCAAACCCGACGAGCAGGTAGCCCGGCAGGAGGTGCACGGCGAACGAGCCGTGGGTGGGCACCTGCGTGTACCAGATGTTTCCCGCGGTCATCGCCAGGAACCCCGCGGCAAGCACGGGCTTCACTCCCAGCTTCGTCGTCAGGAGCTGAGCGAGTCCGGCCCAGAGGATCGCCGTGCCTGCCGTCGCGGCGAACGTGACTCCCGTCTTGAGCGCGGAGTAGCCGAGAACCTGTTGGACGTACAGCGTCAACAGGAAGAAGTTCGCGAACGTGATCGCTCCGAGCAGCAGTCCCGCCGCGTTCGCGCCGGCGACCGTGTGGATGCGGAAGATCCGGAACGGCATGAGCGGATCCTTGGCGCGCGCCTCGATTGCCAGGAAAACCGCGAGGAGGACGACCGCGATCGCGATGCGGCTCAGGGTCCAGCCCGACGACCACCCGTGGTCGGGGGCCTTGGAGACGGCGTAGACCAGCAGGGCGAGGCCGACCGTGACGGTGACGGCGCCCGCGACGTCCTGTGACGTCTCGCGCTCGGACTTGCTCTCGCGCACGAAGCGTGGGGTCAACGAAAACGCGAGCGCGCCGACCGGGACGTTCACGAAGAAGATCCACTCCCAGCCGAGGTACTTGGTGAGGACGCCGCCCGCGAGCACGCCCACCGCGGCGCCGCCCCCGCCGAGCGCGCCCCAGATGCCGAGCGCCTTGTTGCGTTCCGCCCCCTCCTCGAACGTCGTCATCACGATCGAGAGTGCCGACGGGGTGATCACGGCGGCCCCCAGCCCCTGAACGGCGCGCGAAGCGATCAGCACGCCTTCCGACCAGGCGAGGCCGCAGATCAGCGAGGCGATCGTGAACACGACGACGCCGACGAGGAAGACGCGCCGCCGGCCGAGCAGGTCGGCGAGGCGGCCGGCGAGGAGCAGGAAGCCGCCGAACGTGATCGCGTACGCCGTGATCACCCACTGGAGGTTGTCGCGCGTGAAGTGCAGGGACCTGCCGATCGACGGCAGTGCGACGTTGACGATCGAGACGTCGAGCACGGTCATGAAGAACGCCGCGCACACGATTGCGAGCGCCTTCCAGCGAAGCGGATCAACCGGCATCTGCTGTGCTCCCCTCTCGATCTGACTCGTCACGCTAGTGGCGGAAATGCCGCCTCCCGGTGAGGACCATAGCCGCCCCGGCCGCCTCCACGGCCGCGAGAACCTCCGGGTCACGCTTCGACCCGCCCGGCTGCACGATTGCCGTCACGCCCGCGTCGAGTGCGATTTGAGGCCCGTCCGGGAACGGGAAGAACGCGTCGCTCGCGAGGGCGGCGCGCTCGAGGTCGTGGCCGTGCTCCCGGGCCTTCTCGACGGCGATGCGAACGGCGTCGACGCGGCTCATCTGGCCGGCGCCGATGCCGACCGTCTGCAGGTCGCGTGCGATCACGATCGCGTTCGACGAGACGTGCTTGCAGACCCGCCACGCGAACAACAGGTCTTGCCACTGCCCCTCGTCGGGCTCGCCGCAGACGACCTCCATCTGGGAACGGTCGTCGAGCGCGGCGTCACGTTCCTGGACGAGCAGGCCGCCGAGCACGCGCTTGTAGTCGAGCTCGCCCGGCGCCTCCGGGCGCTCGTCGTCGACGCGCAGGATCCGGAGCGCCTTCCTCGCCCGCAGTGACTCGACGGCGCCGTCCTCGTACGCGGGCGCGAGCAGCACCTCGATGAAGTGCTCTGCGAGCCGGGCGCCGAGCGCGGTACCGACCGGCCGGTTCAGGATCGCGACGCAACCGAAGGCCGACACCGGGTCGGCGGCGAGCGCGCGCTCCCACGCCTCGTCGATGGTGTCCGCGATTGCAACGCCGCACGGATTAGCATGCTTGACGATCACAGCAGCCGGCCGTTCGAGCTCGCGCGCGACGCGACGCGCGCCTTCGAGATCGGCGAGGTTGTTGTACGAGAGCTCCTTGCCTCCGAGCTGTGTCACCCGCGAGAGCAGGTGCCGCCGGCCGTCCGCATCCTGGTAGTAGGCGGCGCGCTGGTGCGGGTTTTCGCCGTACGGCACGTCGGCGACCTTGCGGAACGCGAGCACGAGCGAGTCCGGAAACGTGTCGTCGGCGAACCAGTCCGCGATCGCCGCGTCGTACGCAGCGCTCGTCGCGAACGCCTCTCGAGCGAACGCGCGGCGCGTCTCGTCGCTCACCTCACCGTGCTCACGCAACTCGGCCAGCACTGCCTCGTACTGGTCCGCGCTCGACACCGCGGTGACGTGGGCGAAGTTCTTCGCCGCGGCCCGCAACATGGCAGGGCCGCCGACGTCGATCATCTCGACGACGTCGCGCTCGTCGGCGTCGGGACGCGCGGCCGCGTCTGCGAACGGATAGAGATTGACGCACACGAGGTCGAAGGGCTCGATCTCGTGCTCCGCGAGCGTGGCGACGTCGTCGCCCGAATCGCGACGGGCGAGGATGCCGCCGTGGATGCGCGGGTGCAGCGTCTTGACACGACCGCCGAGCATCTCCGGCGCGCCCGTGACGTCCTCGACGCGCGTGACCTCCAGGCCGTGCTCCTCCAGGAAGGCGCTCGTCTTGCCGGACGAGACGAGCGCCCAGCCGAGCTCCGCGAGCCCCGCCGCGAAGGTCTCGAGACCGGTCTTGTCCCAGGCGCTCAGGAGCGCGCGAGGCAAAGCTCTCTCACCACCTCGGGCAGGAGACGATGCTCGACGGAATGGATCCGGTCGACGAGGGTCGCGCGCGGCTCGACGGCGACCGGTTCCTGGCGGATGACGGGTCCGGTGTCCGCGCCTTCGTCGACGAAGTGGACCGTGACGCCCGTCGTGTCGACGCCGGCGGCGAGCGCGTCCTCGATCGGCCGAGCGCCGGGAAACGCGGGGAGCAGCGACGGATGCACGTTGACGATGCGGCCCGGAAACCGGTCGAGGAACGGCTTCGTGAGCAGATGCATGTAGCCCGCGAGCACCACGAGCTCGACGCCGTGCTCCTCGAGCCAGGTCGCGAGCACGAGGTCGCGCTCCTCCCGGTCGGCATGGCACGCGAGCGAGAACGTCGCGGTCGGGATGCCCGCGCTCCGTGCGCGGACGAGCGCATGGGCGTCGTTGCGGTTGGACGCCACGGCCGCGATGGGGAGCCCGGCGTCGACCAGCGCCTGCAGGTTCGTCCCCTCGCCGCTGACGAGCACGCCGATCAGCTGATCCTCCCGATCACGAGCTCGCCACGCTGCGCCTGCGACACGACCGCGCACCAGCCGATTCCGAGGTTGAAGACGCGCCTGAGCTCGTCCTCGTCGACATGACGGGCGAGCCACTCGAACACCGGCGGCCGCTCCCAGCTCTGCCAGTCGATCTCCGCATGCACGCCGTCGGGCAGGACGCGCTCGAGGTTGCCGAGGATGCCGCCGCCGGTGACGTGGGCGTACGCCCGCGCGCGGCCCCGGAGAGCACGCGCGACGTCGAGGTAGAGTGTGGTCGGGGCGAGCAGGTCGTCGCCGTCGTAGTCCTCGTTCTCGAGGACCCGCCGAACGAGCGTGAATCCGTTCGCGTGTACGCCGGCCGACGGGAAGCCGAGCACGACGTCGCCCGGCCCGACGGTCGAGCCGTCGATCACGTCGTCCGCAGCGACGATCCCGACGCACGTCGCCGCGAAGTCGAGCTCGCCCTCGCGGTAGATGCCCGGCAGCTCGGCGGTCTCGCCGCCGACGAGCGCGACGCCCGCTGCGCGGCAAACCTCGGCGGCCCCGTCGATCAGCTCCGCGACCTGGTCGAGGTCGACGTGGTTCGCCGCGACGTAGTCGAGCAGGATCAACGGGTCGGCGCCGCAGGTCGCGACGTCGTTGATGCAGTGCGCGGCCATGTCTGCACCGCAGTTCCGCAGCGCGCCGCGTGCGCGCGCCACGACCGGCTTGGTGCCGATCGAATCCGTCGACGCGGCGAGCAGGCGTCCGTCGCCGAGCGGGTGTAGCCCGGCGAACGCGCCGAAGCCGGTCGTTCCGGTGGACTCGACCGCGGCCCGCAAGCGGTCGACGACGGACTCGGCGGTCGCCAGCGAGACCCCTGCGGCGGCATAGCTGTGCTGTCCGCTCTCCAGGCCGTCCAGTGTACGGCGGGCCACGTGGGCTAGTCGAACCGCTCCCCGTAGAGCTCCGGGCGGCCCTCGGGGCCGCCCGGGACGAAGCGGACGACGGTGCCGCCCACGTCGACCGCCGCGCCGTCGAGCTCCAGGCCGAGGATGTCGGCGAGGGCGCCTGCCTTCGTGTCCGGCTCGTCGGCGCGCAGCTGCAGCTCCGCGAGGTGAAGCTCGTCCTCCTGTGCCAGCAGGTCGTCGATCCATTCGCGCGGAGGGTGGATCTCGAGCCGATACCCGGCGTTCGTCGCCACGAAGGTGCGCCGGCCGCCGTGTTCCTGCACGCGCAGGTTCCACTGCATGGCGCGCCCGAGCACGGCCTGGAACTCGTCCTCGTCGAGCGCGATCCCGAGATGGTCGACGCGCGGGATCTGCCAGTGCCCGGGTTGCACGACCACGTTCACCGACCCGCGCTCGAGCTCGGTCAGGCGCAGCTTGAAACCCTCGCGGTCGAGCTGCTCCCACGACATGCCCGGCTCGACCGCGACGTGCTCCTCGCCCACACGGCCGTAGCGCGCGATCAGCTTGAACTGGAGCTTTCCGACGTAGCGCGCCTCGACGTCCCGGAGCTGGGACGTGACGAGGTGGTAGTGGAAGAGGTGCACTCGACTAGTTTTCCAGGGGTCGGGATGTCGCCGTCGCTGTTGACCCCGTGGAGCTTCGAGCCGCTGCAGATCGTGCCGACGGCGGTCGCTGCGGCGCTCTATCTGCGCCGCGCGCGGACGCTCGCGCATCGCGGCCAGCCGGTTCCCGCGTGGCGTCAGACCATGTTCTGGACGGGGATCGGGCTGGTCGTCCTCGCGCTCAACTCGCCGATCGACGCGCTGGGCGAGGAGCACTTCTTCTTCATCCACATGCTGCAGCACGTGATCCTCGGCGACCTCGCACCGCTCTGTTTCGTCGTCGGGCTGACCGGCCCCATTTTGCGTCCGGTGCTCGCGTTGCCCGTGGTCGACCGGCTGCGCGTCCTGACCCACCCGCTCGTCGCCCTGCCGTTGTGGGCGGTCGATCTCGGCGTCTGGCACATCCCGTATCTCTACGACGCCGCGTTGCATCACACCGCGGTGCACGCGCTCGAGCACCTGATGTTCTTCACGTGCGGCGGGCTGATGTGGGCGCCGGTGCTGGAGACGCTGCCCGCACCCGTGTGGTTCGGGACCGGGATGAAGCTCGGCTACATCGCCGTCGTCCGCCTCTTCGAGACCGTGCTCGGGAACGTGTTCATCTGGTCGAGCAGCGCGTTCTACGGCGTCTACCGTCACGCGCCGGAGTGGGGGATCACGCCGGTGCACGACCAGAACCTCGGCGGCGTGGTGATGATGGCCGAGGGCTCGCTGGTGACCATCGGCGCGCTCGCGTGGCTCTTCTTGCGGCTGGCCGCCGAGAGCGAGCTCCGCCAGCAGCTGCTGGAGCAGGGCCTCGACCCGCGTCAGGTGCAGCGGGCGGTTCGCTTCAACCGCGCGCGCGATCTCGGCTCGGCGTGACGCGTCCGCGCGGGACGTGTCTCGACGCCAAACGACGTAACGAAAGTGTGACAAACAATCCACAGCTCCCTCGCGAAGCCGCTCGGCGACTGGGATTGCGGCCGGGGCGGAGTCCGCCCCGGAAACGCCAAACGACCGGGATGCAGCCGCTACGCGCGCGCGGTCTCGAAGCGCAGCTTGCGGGCGTCGGCCGGCTTGCGCGTCGGGTACTCGCGCGTGAGGCACGCGCGGCAGAGCCCGCTCGCCGGCCGGCGGGTCGCTGCCTGCAGGCCCTCGAGCGACAGGTACGCGAGCGACGTCGCGCCGATCGCGTCGCGGACCTCCTCGACCGTCGAGTGCGCGGCGATCATCTCGTCCTCCGACGCCAGGTCGATGCCGTAGTAACACGGCGAGACGACCGGCGGCGACGAGATCCGCACGTGGACCTCGGCAGCACCGGCGTCGAACAGCATCTGCACGATCTGTCGCGTCGTCGAGCCCCGCACGATCGAGTCGTCCACCACGACGAGGCGCTTGCCCTCGACCTCCGCGAGCGGGTTGAACTTCATGCGGATCCCCTGCTCGCGCATCCCCGGCTCCGGCTGGATGAAGGTGCGCCCGACGTAGCGGTTCTTGATCAGCCCCTCGCTGAACGGAATGCCCGCCGCGCGTGCGAAGCCGATCGCCGCGGGCGTGCCGGAGTCGGGAATCGGCAGGACGAGATCCGCCTCGGCGGGCGCCTCCTCCGCGAGCCGCTCGCCCATCCGCACGCGGGCCCCGTGCACCTCGACGCCCTCGAGCTGCGTGTCGGGGCGGGCGAGGTAGAAGAACTCGAAGATGCACAGCGCCCCGCCGTCCGCCTGGTCGAGCGCGCGCATCGACTCGGTGCCGTTCTCGTCGGCGACGATCAGCTCGCCCGGCTCGACTTCGCGCTCGAACGTGGCACCGATCAGGTCGAGCGCGCACGTCTCGGACGCGAGCACCGGATCACCGCCGAGCCGTCCGAGCACGAGCGGCCTGAAGCCGTGCTGGTCGCGGAAGCCGAAGAGCCTGCCGTCGGCGAGCCCGACCACCGTCGCCGCGCCTTCGAGCCGCTCCATCGCACCGGCTGCTGCCTCGGCGAGCGGACGCTCGTCGTCGGCGATCAGCGCCGCGATCACCTCCGAGTCCGAGGTCGAGCCGAGCGGCTTGCCGATCTCCTCCCGCAGCGCCTCGGCGTTGACGAGGTTGCCGTTGTGACCGAGCGCGACGGTGCGGACCCGCCCGTGATGGAGAAGCGGCTGCGCGTTCTCCCACGCGTTTCCCCCCGTCGTCGAGTAGCGCGTGTGCCCGATCGCGAGCTCGCCGTGCAGTCCCGACAGCGCACGCTCGTCGAACACCTGCGGTACGAGGCCGAGGTCGCGCAACGCCGTGAGCCGCCCACGCTCGCTCACCGCGATCCCGGCCGACTCCTGCCCGCGATGCTGAAGCGCGTAGAGGCCGAAGTACGTCAGCCGCGCGACGTCGCGACCCGGAGCGCACACGCCGAACACGCCGCACATCAGGCGGCCCTCACGTCCGGGACGAGACCGACGCAGCCGACGACCGGCGTGGGCGGGATCGCCTTGCCGCCCGTCTCGTTGTAGAGGGAGACGTTGCCCGAGACGACCGGGATGCGCAGCTCTTCGGCCGCCTGCGCGATCCCCTCGATCCCCTGCGCGAGCTCCCAGCCGATCTCCGGCTTCTCCGGGTTGCCGAAGTTGAGGCAGTCGGTGAGCGCGAGCGGCTCGCCGCCCGCGTCCACGACGGCGGCGGCCGCGCGCAGGACCGCACCGCGGCCCGCCGCGAACGGGTCGCGTTCGCCGGGCTCCGGCCCCTTCAGCGCGACGGCGAGCCCGCGGCCGTCGTCGAGGCGCAGGACCGCAGCGCCGTCGCCCGGACGGCGCACGGTGCGCGAGCCGACGAGGTGGTCGTACTGCTCGTAGATCCACGCCTTCGACTCACCGTTCACCGGATCGACCTCTGCGCGCTCGACCGGATGAGGGCGCTGCTCGACGACGTAGCGTGGACATTCGTCCGTCAGGAGCTCGGCGGGGACCGCGCCCACGAGCTCGCCGCCGAAGAAGGCCCGCAGCTCGCCGTGCTCGGCCACCTCTCCGATCACCGTGCACGGCAGCTCCCAGCGGTCGCAGACCGAACGCACCGCGTCGACCAGCTCGGGTACGACGACGGCGACCATCCGCTCCTGCGACTCGGAGATCATGATCTCCCACGGCTCGAGGTCCGGCTCCCGGCAGGGAACGAGCTCGAGCTGCACGTCGACCCCGAGCCCGTCGCGCGCCATCTCGGACAAGGAGGACGCCAGCCCGGCGGCGCCGCAGTCCTGCAACGAAACGACGAGCTCGCGCTCGACCAGCTCGAGCGACACCTCGATCAGCGCCTTCCCGCGGAACGGGTCGCCGATCTGGACCGAAGGCCGCTTCTCGTCGGAGCCCTCCAGGTCCTGAGACGCGAGCACCGAGGCGCCGCCGATCCCGTCCCGCCCCGTGAACGCGCCGAACAGCACGACCGCGTTCCCGACGCCCTGCGCACGGGCGCGCAGCACGCGTTCCGTGGGCAGCAGCCCGACGCACATCGCGTTCACGAGCGGGTTCGCCGCATACGCCTCGTCGAAGACCGTCGCACCGCCGACGGTCGGAACGCCGACGCAGTTCCCGTAGTGGCCGATGCCTGCGACCGCGCGCCGGAAGTGCCAGTCGGGCGCGCCGAACCACAGCCCGTCGAGCAACGCGATCGGGCGAGCACCCATCGCGACGACGTCGCGGAGGATCCCGCCGACGCCGGTCGCGGCGCCCTGGAACGGCTCCACTGCCGACGGATGGTTGTGCGACTCGACCTTGAACGCGACCGCGACGCCGCCGCCGAGATCGATCACGCCGGCATTCTCGCCGGGACCTTGCAGCACCCTCTCGCCCGCCGAAGGCAGGCGCCGCAGGAGCGGCGCCGAGTGCTTGTACCCGCAGTGCTCCGACCAGAGCAGCGAGAAGACCGCCAGCTCGAAGTCGTTCGGCGTGCGCTCCAGCACATCCTGGATACGCGCGAACTCCTGGTCGCTGAGACCGAGGGCGCGGTGGAGCGGCTGCTGAGCGACAGAGCTCAGGGCGCCATGGTATCGGGGGTGCCGGAGGACCTCCGCGCCGATACCTGACACAGTCTCCCGTGATGGGCCCCAAGATCGCGTTCATCGGCGCCGGGAGCGTCGAGTTCACGAAGAACCTGCTCGGCGACATCCTCACGTTCCCCGAGCTCGCGACGGCGCAGATCGCCCTGCACGACATCGTCGAGGAGCGGCTGGACGCGGCCGAGGCGATCGCGCGGTGGACGAACGAAAGGGTCGGCGCGGAGGCGACCATCACGGCGAGCCTCGATCGCCGCGCCGCGCTCGCCGGCGCCGACTACGTGATCAACATGGTGCAGGTCGGGGGCCACGACTCGACCCTGATCGATCTGGACCTTCCGCTTCGCCACGGTGTCCGCCAGACCATCGGGGACACGCTCGGCATCGGCGGCATCTTCCGTGCGCTGCGAACGATCCCCGTCATGCTCGGCATCGCCGGCGACATGGCGCAGGAGTGCCCCGATGCGTGGCTGCTGAACTACACCAACCCGATGGCCATGCTCTGCTGGGCGGTCTACGAGGGTTCTCCCATCGAGCGGGTCGTGGGCCTCTGCCATTCCGTCCAGGGCACGACGCGGCGACTCGCCGAGCTCGTCCGCGTGCCGTTCGAGGAGGTCACGTTCCTCGGCGCCGGCATCAACCACCAGTCGTTCATCCTCCGCTTCGAACGGGACGGCCGGAACCTCTACCCGCTCGTGGACGAGGCGATCGAACGCGATCCCGAGCTGGCCCGGACCGTTCGCGTCGAGCTGTACCGTCGGCTCGGCTACTTCCCGACGGAGTCGTCGGAGCACAGCGCCGAGTACGTCCCGTGGTTCATGCGGCACGACGCCGAGCGGATGCGGTTCCGGATCGAGGTCGGTGAGTACGTGCGCCGCAGCGAGGAGAATCTCGCGGAGTACGAGCGGATCCGTACGGCCCTTGCAGCCGGAACGGGTTTCGAGATCGAGCGTTCGTTGGAGTACGCGTCGCTGATCGTCCACTCGATCGAGACCGGAGTCGAGCGCATCATCTACGGCAACGTGCGCAACGACGGGCTGATCGAGAACCTGCCGCGCGGCGCCTGCGTCGAGGTGCCGTGCGTCGTCGACCACTCCGGTGTCCAACCGACGCACGTAGGCGTGCTTCCGCCGCAGCTCGCCGCGCTCAACCGGACGTTCGCGAACGTCTGCGAGTTGGCCGTTCGCGCGGCGCTGGACGGCGAGCCGGAGCACGTGTACCACGCCGCGATGCTCGACCCGAACACGGCTGCAACCCTGACGCTCGAGGAGATCGAGGCGCTCGTCGACGATCTCCGGGCCGCGCACGGCGATTCGCTCCCGGACGCGTTGCGCGCGCCTGAAGTCCCAGTGAAAGGAGATCGATCGTGAAGCGCTCTGCTCTCGTGCTCCTCGTCGTCTCGCTCGTCGTCGTCTCCGCGCTGACTGCCTCGTCCGTGGGCGCGAGGCGGTCCGCCGCACCCGTGCAAGTCGTGCTCTGGCATGGATTCACGGCCTACGAGGCGAAAGCGATCAACTCGGCGGTCGCCGAGTACGACAAGTCGCAGTCACGCGTCCACGTGACGGCGCAGTTCTACGGCAACGCGGACTACGCACTCCAGAAGGTGCTCACCGCGATCGCCGGCGGCACGTACCCGGACATCGCGTACCTCTACGGGTCGTGGGCGGCGAACATCGCCAAGAGCCCGAAGACGCTCGACCTGACGAAGCTCGTCCAGGATCCGTCGTTCCGCTACGACGACATCTGGCCCGCGGCGCGCGCCGTCGGAAACGTCGACGGCAAGATCGTCGGCGTGCCGGCGTTGATCGACAACCTCGCCCTCGTCTACAACAAGAAGCTGTTCCGCCGGGCCGGCATTCCGTTCCCGACCGCGAAATGGACCTGGTCCGACTTCGAGAGCGCGGCGAAGAAGCTCACGATCCCCTCGAAGAAGCAGTTCGGATGGGCGTACGTCAACGACGCCTCGGAGGACACCGTCTGGCGCTACTGGGCGCTCCTCTGGCAGGCCGGTGGGAACATCCTCACGCCGGACGGCAAGCGGGCCGCGTTCGACTCGCCTGCAGGTCTCAAGGCGCTGACGCTCCTGCAGCAGATGGCCGTCAAGGACAGGTCGGTGTATCTCGACTCGGGCAACGACCAGTACGCGCCACTGTTCAACTCGGGCCATATCGCGATGCTGTACACGGGCCCGTGGGACCTCGGGAGCTTCCCGAACGTCGACTACGGCGTGCAGATCCTGCCCGGCGACCTGAACCACCAGACGATCTCGGGGCCCGACAACTGGGTCCTCTTCAACAACGGCGCGCAGCGTTCGGCGGCAGCATGGGACTTCATGAAGTGGTTCCTCTCGACGAAGCAGCACATGGCCCTCGCCCTCGCGACGGGGCAGCTGCCCATCCGTCGCTCCGAGCTGAAGCTGCCGCAGTACAAGCAGTACGTGAAGAAGTACAAGGGCATCGGGACCTTCGTGGCCAACCTCGGCAATGCGAAGAAGTCGCGCCCGACGATCGAGAAGTACCCGAGGATCTCGGACGTCGTCGGGCAGGCGGTGCAGGCCGTCCTCCTCGGCAAGGCACAACCGCAGCAGGCACTCGACAACGCCGCGCAACAGGTCGACGCGATCCTCCGCACTCCCTGAGCGGCGGATGAGGATCCTCCGCTCCGAGCACACCGCCGGGTGGCTGTTCGTGATCCCGGCGGTCGTGCTGATCGTCGTCTTCGCGCTGCTGCCGATCGTCTGGGCGCTGCTGCTCTCGTTCCAGTCGAGCGACTTCGTCACGCCGGCGAAGTGGGTCGGACTCGCCAACTACCAGGCGCTGCGGCACGATCCTGACTTCCGCGCGGCGGTCGTACGGACGGTCGAGTACACGGCGATCTTCGTCCCGCTCGTCGTCTTCGGCGGGCTGGGCGTCGCCGTTCTGCTCAACGCGAAGGTCCGCTTCATGGGCTTCTACCGGACGGCGTTCTTCGTGCCGGTCGCGTGCTCCACGGTCGCGACGGCCATCATCTTCAACTGGCTCCTCGATCCGACGTTCGGCCTCGTCAACTGGGTGCTCGGCTGGTTCTCGCTCGGGCCGTACGGGTTCTTCCAGGATCCGAACCAGGCGCTCTACTCCGTCATCGCGATGACGGCCTGGGGCTGGATCGGCTTCAACGCGATCGTCTATCTGGCCGCGTTGCAGAGCATCCCGCAGGAGCTGCTGGAGGCGGCCGAGATCGACGGCGCCGGCCGGTTCCTGACGTTCTGGCGGATCGTCTGGCCGCTGCTCGGGCCGGCGACGCTGCTGGTCGTCGTCTGGTCGTCGATCAACGCGCTGCAGGTGTTCGACGAGATCTACGTCTCCACCCGCGGCGGCCCACTGCAGGCGACGACGGTCGTCGTCTACTACCTCTACGAGCAGGCCTTCCGGTTCTTCGCGGCGGGCTACGGAGCCGCGATCGCGTACGTGTTGTTCGCGGCGATCCTGACCCTCACGCTGCTGCAGATGTGGATCGGGCGAAGGCGGGTGCACTACACGTCATGAAGCTGCCGAGCCCGCGGCACCTGCTCTTGCTTCCGCTGTCGCTCGTGATGCTCACGCCGCTCTTGTGGATGGTGATGACCTCCATCCAGACGCCGAACGAGTCGCAGCAGTTCCCGCCGGTGCTCCCTTCGGGCATCCACTGGCAGAACTACACGAACGCTCTGCACGCCGTGCCGTTCGGCCGCTTCTTCCTCAACTCGGTGATCGTCACGGCTGCCTGCGTGCTCGGGAATCTCGTGTTGTGCAGCCTCGCCGGCTACGCCTTCGCGCGGTTCCGCTTCTTCGGCCGCGATCTCACCTTCGTCGTGATCCTCGCGACCCTGATGGTCCCGTTCCAGGTCGTGATGATCCCGACCTTCCTGATCATGAAGGACCTCGGCCTGATCGACAGCCTCGGGGCGTTGATCCTGCCGAACCTCGTGACACCGTTCGGGATCTTCCTGATGAGGCAGTTCTTCCGCACGCTTCCGGCCGAGCTGGAAGAGGCGGCGCGGATCGACGGCTGCTCGCGGCTCGGCACGCTCGTCCAGATCGTCCTGCCCCTCTCCGGCCCGGCGCTCGCCACGCTGGCCGTGATCACGTTCCTCTACAGCTGGAACGACTTCCTCTGGCCGCTGGTCGCGATCCAGTCCGAGCATCACATGACGCTGCAACTCGGCCTGTCGACGTTCCAGGGCGCCCACGCGACGGACTGGACGCTCCTGATGGCAGGGAACGTGATGGCGGTGATGCCCATGCTGCTGCTCTTCCTGCTCGCGCAGCGCCAGTTCGTGCGGTCGATCGCCGCGGCTGGGGTGAAGGGCTGATGGCGGAAGTCGCCTTTCGCCGGGTCACGAAGGTCTTCGACGGCGGCGTGGTCGCGGTCGACGCGCTCGACCAGACCGTCTTCGACGGGGAGTTCATGGTGCTCGTCGGTCCGTCCGGGTGCGGCAAGACGACCGCGCTGCGGATGGTGGCCGGGCTCGAGAAGCCGACCTCCGGAACCATCGAGGTCGGGGGTCGTGTCGTCAACCACCTCTCCCCGAAGGAACGCGACATCGCGATGGTCTTCCAGAACTACGCGCTCTACCCGCACATGTCGGTAGAGCAGAACATCGCCTTCGGGCTGCGGAGGAACGGCTATCCGCGTCGCGAGATCTCGGGTCGCGTGCGCGAGGTGAGCGAGATGCTCGACCTGCACGAGCTGCTGCGTCGGAAGCCGGCGCAGCTGTCCGGCGGTCAGCGGCAGCGCGTCGCCATGGGGCGGGCGATCGCCAGGCGTCCGAAGGTGTTCCTGCTGGACGAGCCGCTGTCGAACCTCGACGCGAAACTTCGGACGCAGCTGCGCGCCGAGCTCAAACAGCTCCATCAGCGGGTGCGCACGACGAGCATCTACGTCACGCACGACCAGGTGGAGGCGATGACGCTCGGAGAGCGGATCGCGGTCCTGAACCACGGGCGCCTGCAGCAGATCGGGACGCCGCGCGACGTCTATGCCCGGCCGGCCAACCTGTTCGTCGCCGGGTTCATCGGCAGCCCGCCGATGAACCTCCTCGCTGCCAGGCATGTACCCGGCGCCTCGCTGCGAGTCGGCGCCGGATCGCCCGTGGTCGGCCTGCGTCCCGAGGCGCTTCGCATCCGCCGGGACGGCGCCGCGTCGCCGGCGCTTTCGTGTGTGGTCGACGTCGTCGAGCCGCTCGGCCACGAGGCCGTCGTCCACGGCCGGCTCGTCGACGACTCGGAGGCGGTCGTCGTCGCGCGTCTGCCCGCCGCCGACGAGCCTCGCCCGGGTGACGTCCTCGAGTTGTCGTTCGCGCCGGAGGACGTGCACGTCTTCGATCGCGATTCGGGCGAGCGGCTGGCCGTCGGGTGATTAGGATCACCGATTCATGACGAGCTATCTGCACACGATGTACCGGATCACCGACCCCGCCCGCAGCCGTGCCTTCTACGAGGCGCTCGGCTTCGAGTTCCGCCGCGACATGGACATCGTCCGCGACGGCGAGCGCGAGGCGACGAACTACTTCTTCGGCTTCCCCGGCCAGGACGAGGAGCTCGAGCTCACGCTCAACCACGACGGCCGCACGTACGACCTCGGCACCGGCTACGGCCACATCGCGATCGGCGTCGACGATCTCGACGGGACGCTGGCCCGCCTGAAGGAGCAGGGAATCGAGCCGGAGCGGCCCCCGTACCAGGTGCGCGAGGGCGGGTCGTGGCTCTGCTTCGTCCGCGACCCGGACGGCTACCGGATCGAGATCATCGGGCGCGGGTGACCGCCGAAGACCTGCTCCAGCTCGTGCGGGACGCGCGGCCGCACCTGCTGCGGGCCGATCCCGAGACCGAGAGCTGGCTGAGCCGGCTCGAGGACAGGCACGACGAGCTGTCGGCGCTCGTCGACGACCTCCTCGCGCGCGGCGAGCCCGAGGGCGGCGAGACGTGTGTCGCTCTGTGGAACTTCTGGTGGCAGCGCGGGCACATGAGCGAGGGCCGGGCGTTTCTCGAGCGGGCCGTCGGCTCCGGCGACGTCGACCGGGAAGCGCTGCTCAAGGGACTCGGGACGATCGCGTTCCGCCAGGGCGACCTCGATGCCGCCGACCGCGCGTTCACCGAGCGATTCGTGCTCGTCGAGGCGGGAAACTCGCCGGCCGACGTCGCCGACGCGTCCGCCGATCTGGCGCGGGTCGCACTTCGGCGGGGCGACTTCGCGGAGGTCCGGCGTCACGCGGAGCGGGGTTACGCGGCCGCCGAACGCGTCGACGACCCGGCCGCGATCCGTTTGCCGCTGCACATGCGGGCCGCCGCCGCACGAATGGAGGCTCGGTACGACGAAGCGCGCGAGCTGTACCTCCGGAGCATCGAGCTCAACGAGCAGGTCGGCAACGAGGTGAACATCGCGGGCGAGAACCACAACCTCTTCTACGTCGCCCTGCACAGCGGGGACCGCGAGGAGGCAGAGCGCCGCTTCCGCTCGTCGAGCGAGTGGATCTTCGCGAACGACAACGCCTATCTCCGCCCGTACGCGTTTCTCGATGCGGGCGTCCTCGCGCTGCACGACGGCGACGTGGAGCGTTCCGCGCAGCTGATCTCGTGTGCCCGCCGCATCTTCGAGGAGACGGACTCGATCCCCGACCCGGACGACTACGTCGAGCTCGAGGGCGCGGTGACCGCGCTGAAGGAGCGTCTCGGCGACCGGTTCGAAGACGCGTGGTCGGTCGGGCAGCGCTTGACGACGGACGAAGCCGAGGCGCTCGCGCGCCGTTAGCCGCGTGCGATCCGGCGCTTCGCGTGCTCCGCGCTCTCGAAGTGGACCGCCGTGCGGATGAGCGCCCACACGATCAGCAAGGCGGCGAGGTTGAGCGTGGCGGCGAGCTGCTCCGAGGTGAACAGGAACACCTGGCCGACCGTGATCTCGAGGAGCACGGCGTGGTCGTACCAGTGCAGTGCGGACAGCAGAGAGCTCCAGAGCTTGACCGCGCCGATCGCAAGCGCGCCGTCGGCGACCAGCGTCGTGAGCGCGAACGCGCGCTGACTGAACGAGAGGTGCGTGACCCCGTCGCGCAGCAGCCACCCGAGCTCCGCGGCGGAGATCGCCGCACCGAGGGCAAGGGCGGCGAGGACGCCCACGCGGAAGACAGGGTGCGTCGTCCATTCCGTCCAGCGCGCCGCGAGCTTCTCGAGGAGCCGGCGACCGAGAGGGGCCTCCAGCTGCTGATGTGTCTCCGCGGCGACGACCAACTGACGCACCTCGCTCGCGAACCGGCTCTCGTCGCGTGTCGCCGTCATCAGTGCGAGCACGTGTGCGCGGCGTTCCTCGCTGAGGCTGTCGACGGCTGCGCGCTGCAACGCCTCCAGCGCGATCAGCGTCGCCTCCTGTGGGCTGAAGTGGCGCCGGGAGAGCCATCGGATCACTCCGAAGAGCACCACGAAGCTGACGTAGATGATCGCGATCGCAGGCCGGTAGAAGTAATTCACGTCCTTGGTCACGAACTTCCCCACCTCGTCGATGAACAGGCCGAATCCGATCCCGCCCAGCACTGCCGCGACGGGCCTCGCGGTCGGGCTGAGAAACGCGAGCGTCGTCAACAGCGCCGCGAGGAGAAGCAGCCCGCCCCAGAGCACGTGCGCGATGTGGAGCTTCGAGCCGCCGACCTGTGGGTAGCCGGTGGCGGCGAGGAACGCGCGGGTGAAGACGACCGTCGCGACCGCGCAGACGAACAGCGTCGTCAGGTGCTGGTGCAGGTCGTAGCTTCGTGCCGGGCGGATCAGGCGCTCGCCGAAGAAGAACACGCGCGTGCGTGTGTGCCGCACCGGCCTAGCGTAGGGAGCGCGGCGGTCAGCTTCGGCTTGCCATAGTCGGCCGGTGCGCCAGGTCGCGCTTCTACGGGCGGTCAACCTCGCTTCCAGGCGCCGGGTCGGCATGGCCGAGCTGCGCGAGCTCGCCGAAGGGCTCGGCTATCGCGACGTCGTCACCATTCTCCAGAGCGGGAACCTGGTGTTCGCGGTCGACAAGCCGCCCGGCGCGGTGGCGACCGAGCTGGAAGGAGCGCTTCGGGCCGCGTTCGGCCTCGACGTCCCGATTCTCGTCCGCACGACCGCCGAGCTGAAGCGGATCGTCGGGCGCGACCCGTTCGCGAAGCTCGCAACCGACGGATCCCGGTACGTCGTCACGTTCCTCTCGGCGCGCCTCGCACCGGCGGTCGCCCGCGAGCTCGAGCGCGCGGACGTGGCTCCCGAGCGGATTGCGGTCGGCGGTCGCGAGATCTACCTGTGGCTGCCGAACGGTTTCCAGCGCGCGCGGGTGACCAGGCTCCTGAAGGACGAGAAGCTCGGCGTCGTCTCCACGACGCGCAACTGGAACACGGTCGAGAAGCTGCTCGAGCTGGCACTGACCGGTTAGCTCGCTCCGCGAGCTGCGGGTCGAATGACAGACTGAGCCGGTGCTGCTCTACAACAGCCCGGTCTCCGGCAACTGTTACAAGGTCCGGCTCCTCGCCGCGCACCTCGGTCTGCCCCTCGAGCTGCGCGAGCTGGACGTCGTCGACCGCTCGAACCGCGCCGAGGTGCTCGGCGATCTCAATCCGGCGCTGCGCGTACCCACGCTCGTTCTCGACGACGGCAGGCCGATCGCGGAATCGGGCGCGATCCTCTGGTACCTCGGCGAGGGCACCCGGTTCGTGCCGCAGGATCCGTACGCGCGGGCGCAGGTTCTGCAGTGGATGTTCTTCGAGCAGTACGACCACGAGCCGGCGATCGCGCTCGTGCGGTTCTGGCTCGCGTACTCGGGTCGCCCGGAGGCGTACGCAGACCGGGTCGACGAGCGGCGGCGGGCCGGCCATCGCGCGCTCGCAGCGATGGAACGGCACATCGAGCGGCGTGAGTGGTTCGTCGGCGATTCGATCACTCTCGCCGACCTCGCGTTGTACGGCTACACACACGTGGCCGGCGAGGGCGGCTTCGACCTCACCGGCTATCCGGCCGTGCGCGCCTGGCTCGATCGGGTGGCCGCGCAGCCCGGCCACGTGCCGATCGACGCCTGACGCGCTGCCTCGTCAGATCTGCGTGCGCGTGCGGTACGGGATCGCCGTCATCGTGGGGCGGCGGCGCCGCTCGCGAACGATCTCGCCGAGCTTGCCGACGGCGAACACGACCGAGACGATCATCAGTGCGAGGCCCCCGATCAGCACGTAGTGCCGGACCGCGAGCGACTGGTTCACGACGAACGCGTTCGCGGCCAGGACGACCGCACCGACCACGAGAGGCATCACGAACGCGCGTGCGATGCTTGCCATTTCTGCAACCGCCCCCCTGACTCGATTGTTTTCCGGCCGCAGAGTTGTACGTCGCCGAAGTATCGACACCTGCTTCCCCGACCGTCATCACTCGCGAGAGTGAATCTGGCGCGGCCAGGCTCTAGCGGACGACGATCTGCGCCCCGGCCGTCGAGCCGGCTTCCAGCCTCACCCGGCTGCCGCGGGCCAGGCTGCCGTGCCACGTCACGTAGCCGTCCCCCTGCGCCGTGAGGGTCGCGAGGGTCGCCCAGCCGGTGGCCGTTCGACGCTCGAGGCGCGCGGTCGCCCCAAGACCGGGCGCCCGCAGCTGCCCCCAGAGGGACGTCGTCGATCCGCGCCGGTTCGTCTCCGCGAGTGGAAGCTCGAAGGCGGCATACGCCGGCTTCCGCGTGCCGTCCACGCGCACCAGCCCGCTCTGGAAGCGCGAGACCTCGGGCTCGTCCGCGTACAGGTACTGGATGAGCATCTCGACCCGCGGTGTCCTGTATGCCTGGAAGTCCCCTTCGCCGACATACCGCGCCTGCGTCGCCGGCGTCACGCCCAGGACGCGGTCGGGAGGGTTCGTCTGGTAGCCGTATTCGGTGAGCCAGATACGAGCGCGGCGGAAGTTCGTTTCGACGAGCCTGAGCAGCCGGCCGATCGTCGCCATCGTCAGCGTCAGGCAATGCCCGCACCCGCCCGACAGCGGCGACTCGGCCTTCGGATCGAGCGGATACGGGTTGTGCGCGTAGGCGTCGAGCCGTGCGTGTGCGGCGTGCATGCCGAGCAACCACGTCACGGGGGAGACGCCGCCGGTCGAACCGCGCGGCGCGGTCACGCCGCCCCCGACCTGCGCACCGGCGATCGTGGCGTGGATCGCCCGGTAGGCGGGATTGAGCAGCCGAGTCGTATAGACGGCAGGCGATGTCGGCCGAAGCCAGCGAACCTGGTTCGGCTCGTTCCACACGAGCCAGCGCTTGACCCACGAATACCGTCGTGCCGCGGCCGTCGCGAAGTCGCCGAACACGGTCGCCGATGTGGGCGCGTAGTTCGGCCCGTGCCCGCCGTTCGCCCACGACGGCGTGCCGAGCAGCTGGAGCACGACGCCGATCCCGTGCGTTCGCAGACCGTCGAGCACGGGGTCCTCCGCGGTCCAGTCGTACGCGGGATCGGCCGGGTCGGTCGGATCCGCGGGCCGCGTACGCGCGATCTGATTCCAGTTCAGCGTGTACCGCACGATCTGGACGCCGAGGTTGGACAGCTGCTGCAGCCGGGAATCGAGCGTGCCGGGCCCGTTCACCAGCCACGCGTCGTCGGTGAGGCCGAACTGGACGTCGTGTGCGGCGGCGGCGGGTGACGCCGTGGCCGCAGCGGCGAAGAGCGCAAGCGCGGTTGCAACGCACGCTGCGCCCGCACGCCGGCGGGCGGCGAGGCACAGGGTCATGAGGTCTCCTTGATCCGCAGCGCCTCGACGCAAACCTCGACCGCGTCCCTTTTCACAGTTTCGTGACAGAGACGTTTCCCACGTGTTGCAGCTGCCGGGCTACGGTCGGTGCATGGCGTCACGCACGTCGAGATCCACACCGGAGACGACTCGGCCGAAGGTCGCGACGCCGTGGGGACGGGCGACGGTCGTCGAGCAGGCCCAGCTGACGCAGCGCGCAGGCGAGAAGCGCTTCGCGTCGTTGGTCGAGCTGCTCGAGACCGACCGCGGCGAGCGCCTCGTCCGGATCTCGTACTCGACCGAACGGGCCGTCCGTCGCGGTCCTGTCACGCTTCGCGCCCGCGATCTCGAGCGCCTGCGTGCCGCGCTGGGAAAGACGCCCGAGCTCTCGGCGACGCTCGGTCTGGGAGGTGCTGCCTAGACGAGCGCCGCGGCAGACAATCGAGCGGCGTCGACGAGCGAGCCGAGGATCAGCGCACCGTCCGCCGAGCCGAGCAGTGGGTCGACTGCATGCTCGGGATGGGGCATCAGTCCGAACACGTTGCCGCGGTCGTTCATGACGCCCGCCACGTCACCGACCGCGCCGTTCGGATTCGCGCCGGCCGAGTAGCGCAGCACGAGCTGACCCGTGCCGTCGAGCTCAGCCAGCAGCTCGTCGTCTACGAACCAGCAGCCCTCCCCGTGCTTGACGGGAATCGTCAGCCTCTGGTTCGGCGCGCACCGTGACGTGAACGGCGTGTCGGTCCGTTCGACGAGCAGCTCGACGTCGCGGCAGACGAACGAGAGCGATGCGTTCGGTCTCAGGACACCCGGCAGCAACCCCGCCTCGGTGAGGATCTGGAAGCCGTTGCAGATCCCGAGTACGAGCCCGCCTTCCTCGGCGAACGCCGTCACGGCCCGCATGACGGGCGAGAACCGCGCGATCGCGCCGCAGCGGAGGTAGTCGCCGAACGAGAACCCGCCGGGGAGAACCACGGCCGCCGTTCCCGCGGGCAGCTCCTCCTCGGTGTGCCAGACAGCCCTCGCCGCTGCGCCGAGCATCTCGAGCCCGCGCACCGCGTCGCGGTCGTCGTTCGAGCCCGGGAACACGACGACCGCGACACGCGGCCGAGTCCGGTCGTGGTCGCTCACGCGTGCGCCTCTCCGGTCGGCAGCGCGATCTCGTAGCTCTCGATCAGCGGGTTGGCGAGCAGCTGCTCGCACATCCGTTCGAGCTCGGCCCGCGCCTCGCGGGCGTCGTCCGTGGCGAGCTCGACGTCGATCAGCCGCCCGACGCGCGCGTCCGATACGTCGAACCCGAGGTGCCGCAGCGAGCCGGAGACCGCCTGGCCCTGCGGGTCGAGGATCCCCGGCTTCGGCCGCACGAGCACGGTCGCCCTCACCCGAGGACCACCGACGGGTCGGCGAGGTAGTCGTCGAAGGAGAGCTCCGTCAGCCGCTCGAACGCCTCGATGTAGCGGGCGCGCGTGCCCACGACGACGTCGTCGGGGAGCTCGGGGCCCGGCGCCGTCTTGTCCCATCCGAGCTGCTCGCAGTAGTCGCGGACGAACTGCTTGTCGAACGACGGCTGCGCGCCTCCGGGCGCGTACTCGTCGGCAGGCCAGAAACGCGACGAGTCGGGCGTGAACGCCTCGTCGCCGAGGACGAGCCTGCCGTTCCCGTCGAGCCCGAACTCGAGCTTCGTGTCCGCGAGGATGATCCCGCGCTCGAGCGCGTGGTCGGCGACGGCGGCATACAGCTGGAGCGATACGCGCTCGACGTCGGCAAGACGCTCTGCGCCGACGAGGCGCGCCGCCTCGTCGCGGTCGATGTTCTCGTCATGGCCGGTCTGCGCTTTCGTCGCCGGCGTGAAGATCGGCTCCGGCAGCCGGTCGGACTCGGCCATGCCCTCCGGCAGCCGGTGTCCGCAGACCTCGCCGGTGGCGCGGTAGTCCTTCCAGCCGCTGCCGGCGAGGTAGCCCCGCACGACGCACTCCAGCGGAAGCATCTCGAGCTTCCGGCACTCCGTCGAGCGGCCGTCGTCGCGCAGCTCGAGGAGGTGGTTCGGTACGAGGTCGCGTGTTCGCGCGAACCAGAACCCGGAGAGCCCGGTGAGCACGCGGCCCTTGTCGGGGATCTCGGTCGGCAGCACGACGTCGAACGTGGAGATGCGGTCGCTGGCGACGAGCAGCAGCCGGTCGTCGTCGAGCGCGTAGAGCTCGCGAACCTTGCCGCTTCCGACATGGACTGCGTCAGGCATGAACGGGTTCCTCCTTCGGGACGAGACGGTGGAGACGATCGAAGACGTCGTCGAGACGGGAGACGGTCGCGCCGAGGTCGAAGACCTCGTCGAGCTGCGCCGGGTCCAGGTGCAGGGCGATCTCCGGGTCCGCGCGAACGAGCTGGCCGAAGTCGCGCTCCTCGTCCCAGGCCCGCATCGCGTTCCGCTGCACGAGCCGGTACGCGTCCGCGCGCTCGAGGCCGCCCGCCACGAGGGCGAGCAAGAGCCGGTGCGAGAAGAAGAGGCCGTGCGATGCCCAGAGGTTCCGTTCCATGCGCTCCGGATTGACGACGAGCCCGTCGACGATCCAGGTGAAGCGGTCGAGCATGTAGTCGAGCGCGAGGAATGCGTCCGGAACGACGATGCGCTCCGCCGACGAATGGGAAATGTCCCGTTCGTGCCAGAGCGGCACGTTCTCGAACCCGACGACGGCTGCGGCGCGGACGACGCGGGCGAGCCCCGAGATCCGCTCCGCGACCTTCGGGTTCCGCTTGTGCGGCATCGCCGACGATCCCTTCATCCCGGCGCGGAACGGCTCCTCGACCTCGCGCACCTCGGTACGTGCGAGATGCCGGATCTCCGTTGCGAACCGGTCGAGCGAGGAGGCGCAGACCGCGAGCGCGGCGAGCAGCTCCGCGTGACGGTCGCGAGGGACGACCTGGGTCGACACCGGCTCCGGCTCCAGCCCGAGCCGCTCGCAGGCGATGCGCTCGAGCTCCGGGTCGAGGGCCGCGTAGGTGCCCACGGTGCCCGAGAACTGGCCGACGCGGCAGGCCTCGAGCGCGTGGCCGAGCCTCGTCCGCGAGCGGTCGAGCTCGAACGCCCAGCCGGCGAGCTTCCAGCCGAAGGTCGTCGGCTCCGCGTGGATTCCGTGCGAACGGCCGATGCAGATGGTGTTGCGATGCTCGTCCGCGCGGCGCGCGACGGCGGCCAGGGCGCGCTCGACCCCGTGGAGCAGCAGCTGCCCCGCGTCGCGGATCTGGAGCGCGAGGGAGGTGTCGACGACGTCGGACGACGTCAGCCCGTAGTGGACCCAGCGGCCCTCCGGGCCGAGTTGCTCCGCGACCGCGTCGACGAAGGCGGCAAGGTCGTGGTCGGTCGTCCGCTCGATCTCCGCGACGCGTTCGGGCGACGGCGGAGTTGCGGCGGCACGGACGGCGGCGACGTCGGCGGCAGGGACGGCGCCCAGCTCGGCCCACGCTTCGAGCGCGGCGATCTCGACCTCGAGCCAGCGCGCCAGCCTGCCCTCGTCCGACCAGATCCGGTTCATCTCCGGACGGGCGTAGCGGGCGATCACTTCGGACAGTGTAGAGCCGCCTCAGGCGGGCGGCCCCGGGTCAGCCGGCGACCGCGATGATGCGCGCAGCGAGCGCGGCCGCGTTGCGCGCGTTGTCGACGCCGACCGTGGCGACGGGCACGCCGGGCGGCATCTGTGCGATCGACAGCAGTGCGTCGAGACCGTCGAGGACGGAGAGCGACGAGCGAAGTGGCACGCCGATCACCGGCAGCTCGGTGTGGGCGGCCACGACACCCGGCAGTGCCGCCGCGAGGCCGGCTCCGCAGATGAGCACCTTCAAGCCTCTGCCGGCGGCGGTCCGCGCGTACTCGGCGACCGCGTCGGGAGTGCGGTGCGCCGAGCGTACGTCGAGCTCCCATGGGATCCCGCGGGCATCGAGCTCGTCGGTGGCTCCCTGCAGCCGCGGCCGGTCCGACTCGGAGCCGACGAGGATGCCGACGAGCGGATCAGGCATCGGCCGCCGCCGCGATGTCGGTGCGGAACTTCGCGCCCTCGAACGTGACGAGGTCGACTGCCTCGTACACGCGCGTGCGAGCCTGCTGCACGTTCGCGCCCGTCGCGGTCACCGAGAGGATGCGCCCTCCATGGGTGACGAGTCTGCCGTCTCTGACCGCCGTGCCGCCGTGGAACACGAGCGCGCCGGCCGCCTGGACCGCCTCGACACCGCTGATCGACACGCCTGCATAGTCACTCCGCTGAGGGTACTCGGGGCCGGCGAGGACGACCGTCACTGCCGCCGCCGTGCCCTCGCCTATCCGGACGCCGCCGAGGTCGCCGTGCGCCGTCGCCGCGAGCACCTCCAGGAGATCCCCGTCGAGCCGGGGCATCAGGACCTGCGTCTCGGGGTCGCCGAACCGGGCGTTGAACTCCAGCACGCGCGGGCCGTCGGAGGTCATCATCAACCCGGCGAAAAGGCAGCCGACGAACGGCGTCCCGCGGCGGGCGAGCTCCTCGACGACCGGCCGGTGAACCTGGTCGACCAGCGGGGCCGTCCCGCCGAGCCAACCGACGGGCGAGTAGGCGCCCATGCCGCCGGTGTTCGGCCCGGTGTCGCCGTCTCCGATGCGCTTGAAGTCCTGCACCGCGGGCAGTGGGACCACGTGCCGGCCGTCGGTGAGCGCGAAGAGCGAGACCTCCCTCCCCTCCAGGAGCTCCTCGATCACCATTCCGCCGCCGAGCGCGGTCACGGACTTGAGCGCCTCGTCGAGCTCGTCGGCGGTCCGGCACACGAACACCCCTTTGCCGGCGGCCAGCCCGTCGGCCTTGACGACGCAGGGCGGTCGCGCCACGGAGAGCTGCTCCGCCGTCGGCACGCCGGCGGCGCGCATCACGTCTTTCGAGAACCCCTTCGACCCCTCGATGCGCGCTGCCTCCGCGCTGGGTCCGACGACGGCGACGCCGTTCCGCCGCAGCTCGTCCGCGACGCCCGCGACCAGCGGCGCCTCCGGCCCGATCACGACCAGGTCCGCGTCCAGGGTGCGCGCAAGGCTCAACAGCCCGTCGCCGTCGTCCGCGCGAACGGGGTGGCAGTGCCCCAGCTCCGCGATCCCGGGATTGCCCGGCGCGGCGTGGAGGTCCGTCAGGGCGTGGCTCTGCGCGATCTTCCACGCCAGCGCGTGCTCGCGCGCTCCCGAGCCGACGACGACGACTTTCACCGGCCGAGTGTAAGCAGGTGCGTCAGTCGCCGCGCCCGGCCGCACGGCGCTGTTCGTCGAGCCGCCGTCGCCGCTGCTCGTCAGGGTCGTCGCGGCTTGTGCGTAGGAAGAACCAGGCGAGCACGATCACGACGGACACTGGGACGACGATCGAGAGCGTGACGATGACCTCGAGCCACGTGTTGCCGGTGACCGCGACCGTCCTGAACACGCTCAGACGAGGACGCGGTCGCGCGAGGCGCCCACGCCGACGAGCTCGATCGGCACCGCAAGCTCACGCGCGATGAACTCGACGTATGCGCGCGCCGCGTCCGGGAGCTCCTGCAGCGAATCGACGTCGTCGAGCGGCTCGTTCCACCCGGCCAGCACCTCCCACACCGGCTCGGCGTGATGAAAATCCGACTGGTGCGCGGGAAAGTGCGGCGTCTCTTCGCCGTTGCGGCGGCGGTAACGGACACAGACGGGCAGCTCGGAGAACTCGGAGAGAACGTCGAGCTTCGTCAGGGCGAGAGACGTGATGCCGTTGACCCGCACCGCGTACCGGAGTGCGACCAGATCGAGCCATCCGCAGCGCCGTTCGCGCCCGGTCACCGTTCCGTACTCGCCGCCGAGCTCGCGGAGCTGCGCCTGCTGCGGCCCCTGGATCTCGGAAGGGAACGGGCCTTCCCCGACGCGCGTGACGTACGCCTTCGCGACGCCGACCACGCGGTCGATGCGCGTCGGGCCGATGCCGACGCCCGTCGGCGCGCCGGACGCGATCGGGTTCGACGACGTCACGAACGGATACGTGCCGTGGTCGAGGTCGAGCATCGTCGCCTGCGCCCCCTCGAACAACACCGATTTGCCTTCGTGCAGCGCCTCGTCGACCAGTAACGAGACGTCGCCGACGAACGGTGCGAGGCGCTCGGCGTAGCCGGCATAGCGCGACCAGATCTCCTCGAGGTCGAAGCCGTCCACCTCGTAGACGCGCTCGAGCCAGACGTTCTTCTCGGCGAGCGCGACCTCGATCTTCTGGCGGAGGATCTTCGCGTCGAGCACGTCCTGGACGCGGATGCCGATCCGCGACGCCTTGTCGGCGTACGCAGGACCGATCCCGCGCCGCGTCGTGCCGATCTGCAGCCGGCCGAGCCGCCGCTCCGACGCCTGGTCGATCGTCACGTGCCACGGCATGATCAGGTGCGCGTTGCCCGAGAGCACGACGATCGCCGGATCGATCCCTCGCTCGACCAGTACGTCGATCTCGTCGAGGAAGACCTCGGGGTCGACGACGCAGCCGGCTCCGATCACGGACGTCGTTCCCGAGACGACGCCGCTCGGCAGCTGCCGGAGCTTCCACGTCTCCCCGCCGGCGACGATCGTGTGCCCCGCGTTGGGCCCGCCCTGGTAGCGGCACACGACATCCGACTCCTGGGCGAGCAGGTCGACGATCTTCCCCTTGCCTTCGTCGCCCCACTGCGCGCCGACCACGACGGTCGCGGGCACGACGGCAGTGTAATGCCACTCCTAGTGCGCCACCGCGCCGCCACCCGCGCGCACGAGCAGCGACGCGACGAGCGCGAGCGCGAACGCCGAGGGCGGTCCCACGAGCCACCCGCGAGCGATGCCGAGCAGCGTACGGCGCTTCACGGCGTGCTGTCCGCGGGCCGATCCCGCGCCCGCCATCGCCCCGACGAGCGCCTGGTTCATCGACGTGAAGTAGCCGAACGACACGGCGACGAGGATCACCAGAGCCTGCACGAGCTGCGCGGAAGTGGCGGTCGCGCGGTCCACCTCGACGATGTCGAACGCGACCCGGTCGAGCAGGCCGCGGCCCGTGATCAGCACGCCGAGCGCGAGGGCGACGCCGCAGACGAGCCCGGCGACGTGCGGGCTCAGGACGCCGGGCCCGACGAGCGCGCCGCTCGCGAGTGCCACGTCGTTCGCGCCCATCGCGAACGAGGCGGCGGCGCCGACGAGCACGAGGGCACCGCCCACTCTGGTCACGCGGCCGAGCGTCCGGCCGCCGACGTAGCCGAGCGCCGCGGCGACCGGAGGCGCCGCCGCCCAGATCGCGACCAGCGTGAGGATCGTGTGCCACCGCACGCCGACGGACGCTCCGACGGCCACGCCGGCGACAGAGCCGACCAGCAGCTGGATCGTCGACGTGGGGATTCGGACGACGTTGTACGCCGCGGTCACGGCGAAGGCGACCGCGACGATCACGACCTCGCCGAGCCGCGTCGGCGTCCGGGCGATGAGCTTGTGGCCGACGGTGGTCACGACCTTGCCGCTCGCCGTCGCGGCGCCGACGAGCGCGAGGGGCGCCATGATCGCGAGCGCGACCCGCGCCCGCACGGCCCCGAGCGCATACGGCATGCCCATGCACGCGCCGGTGTAGTGCGAGCCGATCGACCATGCGAAGGAGAACGCGAGCGCGACGAGGACGATGGTCAACGTGCGGGCTCAGCGAACGACTGCGAAGGCCCGCCGTCCGACCCGGTGCACGACGATGCGGTGGCCGCGCCGGCAGGTGGTGAACCCGACGTCGGCATCACGCCGCAGCGTGCCGCTCACGAGGACGGCGTAGGCCGACAGCGGCTCGTGCGTCGCCAGGCATGCCTCGCATGGCTCCGCGAACGTCGTCGCGTCGGGGCCGAGCCAGACATGCTGCCGCTCGCGCATCGAATCTCAGGGCAGCTGCAGCTGCCGTTCGTCGGGATGGGCGAGACCTGGAGGACGCTCCACGCGCCGCAGGATGAGCTCGTGGCCGGCCGAGCAGCGCACGGAGGCGGCCGTCGTCTCGACCGCCATCGCCCCGCGCACGCTCGCGATGCGCAGGGAATCGGCGAACAGCACGCCTGCGAGCCGAGCCTGCTCGAGGCAAGGCTCGCAGAGGCAGCAGAACGATGCGGCGCTCGGCGAGACCCACACCACGGTCGGGCCGCCTCCGCTCATGCGACCGCCAGATCGGAGAACTTCGCGTAGCGCTTCTGGAACGCCAGCTTCTCGAGCCCCGTCGGGCCGTTGCGGTGCTTGGCGAGGATCAGCTCGGCAACGCCCGCGGAGTCGGTGTCCTCGGGGTTGTAGTACTCGTCGCGGTACACGAACAGCACGAGGTCGGCATCCTGCTCGATCGAGTTGTGGACGATCACGTCCTCGGCGACGAAGTTGTGCAGATCGTCGACCGTCAGGTCGTACACCTGCTCGTCTCCCTCGCGCTCGACCGACACGATTTCGTCCCAGTAGACGTCTCCTGTGGTCGGTGAAGCCTCGCCGATCTCGACGGCCGAAGGCGCGAGGAGCGTCTGCGCCCCGCCGCCGCCGAGGGCGGGGGGAGAGGCGGCATGCGTGCGCAGGCGCTCCTCGATCGCAGCGCAGGCGGCCGTCCTGCGCGTCCCGGCGGCGCCGACGGTCGCCAGGAACCGTTGGACTCCCGCCCATGACGAGACCGTGAGCCGATGACGGCCGTCGACGACGCGACGTGTCGACGTGATCCCGAGCCTGAGCAGCAGGGATTGGACGTCGACGGCGAGCGGCTCGCTGTGTGCGTCGAAGCGCAGCGTCGGCGGCAGGCCGCGGGCGCCCACGTCCATCCGTCCGTCGGTCGCCCAGAGATGACGCAGAAAGACGGCGACCCCGTCCGTTCCCTGGCGGAAGACGGGCTCCGGCACCCGCTGTGTCTCCGCGGCGAGACCGCGCACGCCGAGGTCGGCGAGCCACGCCGAGACGGCGTCGCGCCGCGCTGTCGACGCGAGCAGGGTCGCGAAGCGATCGTCGTGACGATGAGGCTGCGGGGCCACGCGATCGCCGAACACATGTCGCGCGAGGCGCGCGACGAGGTCCGCGAGCCCGCGCTCCTCCGACGTGTACTCGACGCCGCGGCCGCCGAACGTGGGATGCCCACCGACGAGGTGGCCGAGCAGGGCGAGCTCGCGGTGCGTCATCGTCCGCCCGAACGGACCACGAAGTGTCCGCGGCACGGCGATGCGCATGCCGGGCGCGAGGTCGTCGAGCCTGCGCCATCCGTCGTAGGCGAGGAACTTGTGGTTTCCCGTGGCGCGGAGACGGTGGCCGAGTCGCGTCGTCAGCCGGTAGACGGGCTTCGTCCCCGTTGCGAAGGCGTTCGTCACCGTGCGCGGTGCGAGCTGCCACGTATCGGTGTCGACGGCGAGGACGCGGAAGCCGGCGCGTCCGCTCAGCGACGAGATCGGGCGATACACGCCTTCGTCGGGCAGGTAGACGCGCGTCTCGCCGGTCAGGCAGCCCGACTCGCGCAGGTCGGAGAGGATCGGCCGCTTGTCGTGCCGCTGCTCGACGGCACGCGAGAGCTGCGAGAGCGCGACGATCGGGACGTCGAGATCGCGCGCGAGCACCTTCAGCGAACGAGAGATCTGCGAGACCTCTTGCACGCGATTCTCGACGGTGGTCCCGCTCGTCATCAGCTGCAGGTAGTCGACGATGACGAGCGCGAGGTCCTGCTCCCGCATCTTCAGCCGGCGCAGCTTGGAGCGGATCTCCATCATCGTGATCGAGCCCGTGTCGTCCACGTAGATCGGCGCCTTCGTGAGCTTCGAGCAGGCGGCGGTGAGGCGCGGCCAGTCGTCGGTCGCGAGCTTCCCCGTGCGCAGCCGCTGCGACTCGACCTTTCCCTCGGCGCACATGAGCCGCTGCGTGACCTCCGCCTTCGACATCTCGAGCGTGAACATGGCGACGGGCTTCTCGTGCCGGACGGCGACGTTCGCCGCCATGCACAGGGCGAGCGCCGACTTCCCCATCGACGGCCGTGCGGCGACGATGACGAGGTTGCCGGGCTGAAACCCGGAGGTGAGCCGGTCGAGGTCGCGGAACCCGGACGGCGTGCCCGTGATGTCGGTTCCGGCCTCCATCAGCAGCGTGATCCGCTCGAAAGAGTCCTTCAGGAGGTCGTCGATGTGGGTGAACTCGCTCGAGACCCGCTGCTGCGAGAGCTCGAAGACGATCTGCTCGGCGCGGTCGACCAGCTCGATCGTCTCGCCCGGGCGGTCGAAGCCGAGGCGGGCGATGTCGTTCCCGGCCCGGATCAGACCTCGGAGCGTCGCCATCTCGTGGACGATCCGCGCGTAGTGGGCGGCGTTTCCCGCCGCCGGCACGAGCGCTGCGAGCTCGTGGACGCGGTCCTGCCCGCCGACCTGCTCCAGGTGACCCAACCGGTCGAGCTCGTCGACGACCGTGATCGCGTCGACCGGCTCGCCCCGGCCGTACAGCCCGAGGACGGCGCGGTAGATGAGTCCGTGGCTCTCGCGGTAGAAGTCGGCTGCGTCGACGACCTCGCTGACCGCCCCGATCGCGCCGGATGTCAGCATCATCGCGCCGAGGACGGATTCCTCGGCATCGAGGTTCTGCGGCGGGACCGGGGCGGCCGCGAGTGCCTGGGCAGGCGTGGCCATGCTCCGCGTAGTGAAGCCCTGTCCGGTCTGGTTCTCAATGCTGTTCATAACCGCTTCCCGCCTTCGTGAGAGATGCCGTCCTGCAGGGGAAAGAGAACGTATGTTCGCAGAGGACGAAGACGGCGCGGTGGACGAATTGCCCGCTCGGAGCGACAACTTCTGGCCGCGTTCCACAACCCGTGGACGCGCTGTGGATCATTTGTGTACCGATCTGTCCACAGGCCCGTGGAGAGCCTGTGGAAGGATGGGTCAGGAGGCCGTGTCCTCCGCCTGGCCACCCGCCTCGTCGCCTGCCGCCGGAGTCACCTCTTCGGCGACCGCCTCGGCTTCGGCCGCGGCGGCCGCGCGCGCCGATTCCTCGGCCTCGGCGGCCGCGGCGGCGGCCGCCTGCTCCTCGGCGGCCTCGAGCGCGGCGAGCTCTTCCTCGGCGGGCAGCTCGTGCCCTGCGGGGGCCACCGCCAGCTTGAGCTCCGCCGTCACGTCCTGGAAGACGTCGACCGGGACGGTGTAACGGCCGATCCGCTTGATCGTCGTCATCTCGAGCTTGCGCCTGTCAACTCGGATCTTCTCCTTCTCCCAGAGGCGGTCGGCGACGTTCGTCGCCGTGACCGAGCCGAAGAGCGAGCCGGAGGGCCCGGCGTTGACGTCGAATCGAAGCTCGATCGCCTCGAGCCGCTCCGCGATCCGGCGCGCCTCGTCGACCGTCTTCGCCTCGTGGCGCGCACGCTGTGAGTCGCGTTTCGCGAGCTCGCGGACGAGAGCCGGAGTCGCGACCTCCGCGAGGCCCCGCGGCAGCAGGAAGTTGCGGGCGTAGCCGCGGGCGACGTTGACGACCTCGCCGCGCAGCCCGAGCGCGTCGACGTCCTGTTTCAGGATCACGTCCACCGCGGCTCTCCTACTTGTCGCCCACGTACGGCAGGAGCGCGATCTCACGTGCGCGCTTCACCGCGACCGCGACCTGCCGCTGATGGCGTCGGCACGCTCCACTGATGCGGCGCGACCGGATCTTCCCGCGCTCGGACACGTACCGCCGAAGCTCGTTGACGTTCTTGTAGTCGACCTCGGCGACCTTCGTCTTGCAGAAGTAACACGACTTGCGCCGCCCGGGGCCTGACGCGGGAGCGCGCTTCCTGCTCGACGTGCGGTCGCCTTCTCTCTTTGCTGCCAAGCTCTTCTCTCCTTAGAACGGGATGTCGTCGTCGGCGCCGCCGAAGTCGGCGTCGGTACCGCTCGTCGCGCCGGCCGGGACGAACTGGTTGCCGCCGTCGCCGCCCTCGCCGCGGCCGCCGAGGAACTGCACGGAGTCGGCGATGATCTCGACCGCCTGGCGCTTCGTGCCGTCCTGCGCCTCCCACTCACGCCATTCGAGCCTGCCGTCGATGCCGACGGGACGGCCCTTCGCGAGGTACTGCGCGCAGTTCTCGCCCTGGTTGCCCCAGACCGTGACGTCGAAGTAGTTGGGCTTCTCGGTCCACTGACCGCTCGCGGCATCCTTGCGGCGCGTGTTGACGGCGATGCGCAGGCTGCACACCGCCGTGCCGCTCGGCGTGTGCCGGAGCTCGGGGTCGCGGGTCAGGTTGCCGACGAGCACGACGCGGTTGATGTTGGCCATGGTCTTCGCTCCTCTCCGGTGATGGCCCCAGGCTACTCCGTCGCCTCGTCCGAATCATCGGCGGGGGCGGCCGTGGCCACGGCGGCGACCGGCGGCTGCGCCGGAGCCTTGGTGTGACCACCCTGGACGCGGTTCACGGCCAGATGGCGCATGACGCCGTCGGTGATCTTCAGCACGCGGGTGATCTCGGCGAGCGTCTCCGGCGCGCTCGTGAAGAGGAGCAGGTGGTAGACGGCCTCGCCCTTGTGGTCGATCTCGTAGGCGAGCCGCCGGCGACCCCAGGGCTCGTGACCGTCCCAGCGGCCGCCGGACCCCTCGACGGAGTCGCGAATCCTCTTGATGATCTCGTCGCCCCGCTCCTCGGGGAGCTCAGGGTCCAGCATGAGCATGATCTCGTACTCGTTCATCTGCCCGAACGCCTCCTTCTCGCGATGCTCCCCATGGACTGAATCGGCCCCGCCCCGTGGACGCCGCTTCGGGTGGACGGCGCGACGGGCGTGGCGAGAAGCGGGCGGAGTGTAGCATCGGCCACGGTGCTGAAACGCTTCCTCGCCTTGCTCGCGGGAGGGCTCGGGATCCGTGTTCTGCTGCGCCGGCGGCGCCGCGTCGCGCCGCTACCGGCCCCCGCCGACGAGCTGCGGGCGAAGCTTGCGGAGTCGCGTGTCGGCGAGCCCGAGACGCGTGTTCCCGAGCCCGAGGCGGCGTCCGAGCAGGCGCCCGACGTCGACGCGCGGCGTGCCGATGTCCACGAGCGCGCCCGGCAGGCGCTCGAAGAGCTCGGCGGCGCCGGCGAAGACTGAAGTGGCTGCTAGGCGCCGAACTGCTCGAGGGCCCCGAACAGCCCGCGGCGCTCGTCTGTCGTCAGGCCGCGCAGCGGTTTGCGGACGTCCTCCCGCATCGGTACGCCGCGAGAGCCGACGACCGCCTTCAGCGAGGCATGGCGCGGGAATCCCTCGACCAGCGAGCGCAGCTCGCCCGCGCGCCGCGAGTCCCCCGAGCGCACCGCCTCGACGAGCACGTCCGGGAACGCCGATGCCAGCGCAGAGACCGCGCCGGCCGCGCCGGCCGCGATCCCCTGGCCGACCAGCGACTCGGCCCCGACGAACACGTCGAGCCCTTCGATCAGGTACGGCGACACCTTCGCGAACGGCGCGTCGCTCACCTTGAGACCGGCGAGGTTCGGCGCCGCCTCGCGCAGCCGCTCGACGACATGCACCGGGACCGCATAGCCCGACGCGCGTTCGAACTCGTAGACGTAGAACGGGAGCGGCGCGCATGCATGCGCCGCCGCCGTGAAGTGCGCGAGCAGCGCCTCGTCGTCGAGCGCGAAGTACGGCGGCCCGATCACCGCGACGCCGGCGGCTCCCGCCGCCGCGGCGTGGCGCGCGAGCTCGACGGTGTCGGCCGTTGTCTGCGCGCCGCAGTGCGCGATGACCGGCAACCCGTCGCGCGAGAAGAGGTCGATCGTCCGCCGGCGCTCGGTGACGTCGAGCAGGATCCCCTCGCCGGTCGTCCCCAGCGCCAGGACGCCGTCGATCCCGGCGGCGCGCAGGAAGGCGACGTACGGCTCGAACGCCGCTTCGTCGAGGCTCGCGCCGTCGTCCTTGAGCGGCGTCAGTGCCGCTGCGATCGCCCGTCCGGCCACGCCCCGATGCTACTGCTGCCGATGCGCCGCCGTCGTAGGATCGCCGCGAGACGCATCCACGAGAAGGGGGTTTGCGGTGGAACACGCAGGTGCTCTGTCCGGGCGCGTCGCCCGGCCCGCGATCGTCAAGGATTTTCAGCAGTTCCTGCTGCGCGGCAACGTCGTCGACCTCGCCGTCGGAATCGTCATCGGCGTGGCGTTCGGGGCGGTTGTCACGGCGCTCGTCGCCGATCTGCTGACGCCGTTGATCGCGGCGATCTTCGGTTCGCACGACTTCTCCGCATTGACGTTCACGATCAACGGCAGCCACTTCCTCTACGGCAGCTTCTTCAACGCAGTGATCTCGTTCGTCACGATCGCGGCGGCGGTGTTCTTCTTCGTCGTGCGGCCGGTCAACGCGTTGATGGCGCGGCGGCGGACCGAGCCGCCGGTCGACGAGACGACGCGTCAGTGCCCGGAGTGCCTCAGCGAGATCCCGATCGAGGCGCGTCGGTGCGCGTTCTGCACGTCCGTCGTCGGCGGCGCCGCGCAGCAGGCCTGAGGCGGATTGCTCACGATGCGTACGAGATCTCCACCGGGACCCCGCCCGTGAGCGTCTGGTACACGACGCAGTAGCGCTCGGTCAGGCGTAGCAGCGTCGCGATCTGCTCCTCGCCCGCCTCGTGCTGGAGATCGAAGGCGAGGCGGATCCTCGTGAACCCGACGGGGACTCCCTCCTCCTTGCCGACGCCGAGCGTGCCGCGGAAGTCGAGGTCGCCGTCGGCGCGAATGGTGCCGGCGACCTCGAGGCCGAGCGACGTCGCCACCGCGCGAAGCGTCACTCCTGCGCAGGCGACGAGCGCCTGCAGAAGCATGTCGCCGGAGCAGGCGAGAGCGCCCGAGCCGCCGGTTGCCGGATGCAGGCCCGCGTCGACGAGCGCCCGACCCGTCTCGACGGAGCACGAGATCTCCTCGTCTCCGAGCCGTCCCTCCGCGTGCAGCGTCACCAGAGCAGCCGCCGGATCCTCCCTGTACTGCGCTTTCAGGGGGCTCTGGACGGCCTGCAGCTGCTCCCGGTCCATGCGCCGGACTGTACGTGGAGTCGGTACCCCCGTACCCTTCGGGCATGGCGACGTGCCCGGCGTGCGGCCAGGACAACCCCGACGTCGCGCGGTTCTGCTTCGCCTGCGGGACGGCGTTCGACGCGGTCGCGGCCCCGCGCGAGGAACGCCGGGTCGTCAGCGTCGTCTTCGTCGACCTCGTGGACTCGACGAGGCGCGCGGCGACCCTCGATCCGGAGGACGTCCGCGCGCTGCTCGCTCCGTACCACGAAGGGGTGCGACGCGAGATCGAGTCGTTCGGCGGCGTGGTCGAGAAGTTCATCGGAGACGCCGTCATGGCGGTGTTCGGAGCGCCGACCGCCTACGGCGACGACGCGGAGCGCGCAGTTCGGGCAGCGCTGGCCGTCCGCGACGCCGTCGGCCGCTCGGGCTCCGAGCGGCTCCGGATCGCGGTGAACACGGGCGAGGCGCTCGTCTCGCTCGACGCGCGGCCGGCGCTCGGCGAGGCGATGGTCGCCGGCGACGTCGTGAACACGGCGGCGCGGTTGCAGACCTCCGCGCCGGTGAACGAGGTGATCGTCGGCGAGGAGACGTGGCGGGCGACCCGCGACGTCGTCGAGTACACGCCGGCGGAGGCGGTCGACGCGAAAGGAAAGGACGAGCCCGTGCGGGTGTGGATCGCGGTCGGCGCGGCGCCGCAGGGCGAGCGCCGCGTCGCGAGCACGTTCGTCGGCCGCGCGCGCGAGCTCACGCTGCTTCGCGGCATCTGGCAGCGCGCGAGCAACGACCGCACGCCCCACCTCGTGACGGTTGTCGGCCAGGCCGGTGCAGGCAAGTCCCGGCTCGCCCAGGAGTTCGCGCAGGAGGTGCAGGACCGCGGCGCCTTGACGGTGCGCGGCCGCTCGCTGCCGTACCGGGACAGCAGTGCCTACGGCGCATTCGCCTCGCACGTGAAGCAGCTGTGCCACATCTTCGAGAGCGATCCGCCTCGGGTCGCCGAGCAGAAGCTCCGCGACACGGTCGGCACGCTGCTCGGCGCGAGTGCGGCAAACGAGGTTGCGGGCCATCTCGGGATCCTCATCGGCCTGAGCCCGGGTGCCGCCGTGTCCGACCGGGAGACGCTGTTCTTCTCGATTCGCGTGTTCATCGAGGCCGTCGCGCGCGACCGCCCGACGTTGCTCGTGTTCGAGGACCTGCACTGGGCCGATGCGGGACTGCTCGACCTCGTCGAGCTGCTGGGCACCCGGCTCCGCGACCTGCCGATCCTGACCCTCGTGCTGGCCCGTCCGGAGCTGATCGATGCGCGTCCCGGCTGGGGGGGCGGCATGCCCGCGTATACGACGCTCGCACTCGGCCCGCTGCCGGACGACGAGGCGAGGCTGCTCGCGCTCGAGCGTCTCGGCGGGCAGGCCGCCGCAATTCGCGACGAGGGCGCGGCGGAGCTCGCGGCAACCGCCGCCGGCAACCCGCTGTTCATCGAGCAGCTCGCCGCGACGCTGTTCGAGACGTCGGCCGTCGGTGCGGGGTCGCTGCCGACCACCGTGCGGGGGATCGTCGCGGCGCGCCTCGACGCCCTACCCGCCGCGGAGCGCTCGGTGCTGCTCGACGCCGCGGTCGGCGGCAAGGTGTTCTGGCGCGGCGCGCTCGAACGGATGGGCGCCGGTGACGGCAGGCTGAGCGAGCTGCTCGGCGCGCTCGAGCGGCGCGACCTGATCCGGCGCGAGACCGTCTCCGCGATCGAGGGCGATCAGCAGTTCACGTTCACGCACGTGCTCATCCGCGACGTCGCGTACGACCTCCTGCCGCGGGCGCGGCGGCAAGAGCGCCACGAGCAGTGTGCGCTGTTCCTCGAGTCCGCGACCGCCGAGATCGGCGAGGCCGGCGCTGCGCTCGCGCGCCACTGGCGCGATGCCGGGAACAAGGCGCGCGCGCTCGAGTACGCGGTGGCCGCCGCGGAGCTGGCCGAGCAGGGGTGGGCGAAGGACCGCGCCGTCGACTTCTACCGGGAGGCGCTCGAGCTGCTCGACGCAGGCGACATCACGCGCCGCAGACAGCTGCAGCGCCGGCTGGCGGTCGCACAGCAGCAATACGTACATCTCGAGGACGCACGGGCAGTCCTCGGGATGGGCGAGGTCTAGGTGGTGGGTACCGGCGGGAAGTCGGCGGGCGTCACGTCGCCGGCGATCTCGTAGAGCCCGTCGATCGTGTGCCGTCCGAGCATCTTCGCGTGCTCGCGGACGACGTCCTCGCTCGGTGCGCCGTAGATGCAGTACGTGCGGACGAGACCGTCGTCGTCGACGATGACGTGGCTGTGCTCCCAGGTGATCTCGGGGAAGGTCTCCTCGGTGAGCTCACGCGACCGGCGCCCGACCCCCGGCATCTGGTCCTCGCCGACCTCGAACGAGCGGATGACCAAGTAGCGCGTCATTGGGGGATTGTACGCCGACGCGGGCCGAAATGGTTTGCAGTCCCGAGAGCGGAGCGGCCCCGGAGTCGAACCGAGCCAGCGTGGGGCTGCCACACCTCACGAGTTTTGAAGTCCTGATGTCTTCCGCTTAACGATGCGGTCTAGAGGGGTTGCGGGCCAGTCCGTGGGCCAGTAGTGTTGGAAGCGTCAACGCAAAGAGGCCGGGCAACGCGTGAAACGTCCCCGGCCGTGGCAACAGGAGGTAGGTCCTGATGCAACACAAGCGTAAGTCCTCCGAGGGGATCGAGGTCCGTCACGCGCGCGACTGCCGGTCGCACGAGGGCGGACGGTGCAACTGCAAGCCGTCGTATCGCGCATGGGTGTTCGACCGTCGCAGCGGCTCGAAGATCCGCAAGACGTTCCCGTCGCACGCGGCCGCGAAGGGGTGGCGCAGCGACGCGCTCGGGATCGCGCGCCGCGGCGGTCTCGCCGCGCCCTCGAGGCGGACCATCCGTCAGGCCGGCGACGAGTGGATCGAGAAGGCGAAGCGCGGCGAGCGACGCAACCGCTCCCGGCAGCCTTACAAGCCCGCCGTGCTTCGCAGCTACGAGGCCGACCTGCGCAACTACATCTACCCGGACCTCGGCGCCGTGCGGCTCTCCGACCTGCGCCGCGGCGACGTGCAATCACTCGTCGACCGGCTGATCGCGCAGGGCCTGTCGGGCTCGTCGGTGCGGAACAAGATCGTGCCGCTGCGCCGGATCGTGCGCGATGCGATCACGCGTGACGAGCTGATCGCGAACCCGCTGGTCGAGCTCGACCTGCCTGCACCCGGCGGACGCCGTGAACGGGCCGCGACACCAACCGAGGCGACCGAGCTACTCGCGGCGCTCTCGGATGACGTCCGGACGATCTACGCCGCGGCGTTCTACGCTGGCCTGAGGCGCGGCGAACTGCGCGCCTTGCGCGCCCGCGATGTCGATCTTGAGGCCCGCACGATCAGCGTCGAGCGCGGCTGGGACGACCGCGAAGGGCCGATCGCGACGAAATCCGACGCCGGCAAGCGGACGGTGCCGCTGCTCGACGCGCTGCGGCCTCACCTGGAGCCGCTCGTCGACGCGGCCCCGAGCCCGGATGCGCTGCTGTTCGGCCGCGGCGGCCGCCCCTTCGAGCCGGTCACGGTCGGCGCGAAGGCGAAGGCCGCCTGGCAGTCCGAGAACGCGAAGCGGGCCGAGGCCGAGCTCGAGCCGCTCAACCCGATCGGCCTCCACGAGGCCCGACACTCGTTCGGCACGTTCCTCGACCACGCCGGCGTGAGCGAGTCGCGGGCCGATCGGTACATGGGCCACGCACGCCACGGCGTC
>Ga0209579_10000451_pt1 | contig 42622 bp, 37 predicted proteins | sample Coa_R1_2_FD_187152 | JGI IMG/M metagenome (GOLD analysis project Ga0209579, IMG submission 187152) | Surface soil microbial communities from Centralia Pennsylvania, which are recovering from an underground coalmine fire - Coalmine... | ecosystem: Environmental > Terrestrial > Soil >...
GCGGGCGAGTCTCGACGTCCTCCCCCACACGCGGGTGAGGTAACCGCGCTCGACGAGCCCGGCCAGCAGGAAGATCGCCACGACGAACGCGATGACACCGACGGCGATCACGGCGCCGCCTATCTTTGCTGATCGAGCAGCGTCCTCGTGACGTTCTGCAACAGCTTCCACGCGGCGCTGGGATCGTTGTTGACGAACTCGCGGAAGTCCCAGATCGGGATCTCGAGACACGTCAACGCGGTCTTCGCCTTCACGGTCGCCGTGCGCTCACGCTCGGCGATCAGCGCGAGCTCGCCGAAGTGATCGCCCGGCCCGAGCTCGCCGACGGTGCGGCCGCGAACGCTGACCGTCGCTTCGCCGTCGGTCACGACGAAGAAGCCGACGCCGCTCATCCGGCCCTGCTGGACGACGGTGCCGCCTGCCTTGAACCGCCGTTCCTTGAACTTCGACGCGAGTTTTCGCAGCTGCCGCTGGCTCAGTTCGCTGAACAGGTCGACCCTCTTCAGTGCCTCGGCCGGCGACGCCACCGGGCGATCCTACGCTAGGGCGACGCCTTTCCGTGCGCGGCGCCGCTCTTGCCGTTGTCGCTCCCGCCGGCGTTCCCGACGCCGTTCGACGCGTGATCGGCGTCTGGAGCCGCCGCCGCCTGCGCCGGCTCGGCCGACGACTTCTTCGCCCGTCCTGGAGGCGTCGCGGGCTTGGCCGGCGCCGACTGATGAGACTTGCCGTGCGACGACATCGACGGCGACGCCGTCGCGTGCGGCGTGGTCGTCTTGCGCTGCGACCGAACGGGAGCGTCTTTCGGCCGCCCCGCCGAATGAGCATGTGTGGTGGCCACGATCCGCCCGCGCGGCACGACGGCCTTCGTCACGGCCGGCGCGGCGCGGCGGACCGATCCGAGGTGCCGACCCCGGCGCCACCGGTGAACTGCTGCGGCGGAGTGCGACGGCGGATGCGTCACGACCAGGGGACGGCCGGCGAGCGCCGGCGCGCTGCGGTCGACGCGCGCGGCCGAAGCGGGTGCGATGTGATGCGTCGCACGCGCCTTCACCGGCGGCGGCGGCGCGACCGCATGCTCGACAGCGTGCCGGACCGACGGTGTGACGGCGGCGACGGACGTCGCCGCGACCGTCGCGCCGGCGATCAGCGCCTTCGCCCCGCCCGAGAAGAGCAGCGTCTTGATCAGCGCGAACACCGAGCCCGCGTCGCCTCCCGCACGCAGCCTCCGCGCGACACCCTTCTTCGAGCGCTTCTGCTCGTCGTCGAGGCCGGCGGCGAGCGAGCGTCGCGCGCGGAACAACAACGTCTCGACGGCGGAATGCGAGAGACCGAGCTCCTCCGCGATCTCGTGGTACGAGAGGCCTCGCCACTCGCGCAAGAGCAGTGCGCGCCGTTGCTGCTCCGGCATCGCCTGCAGTGCCTCGGGAAGGTGGAAGAGCTCGTCCGCCTCGAGCCCGGCCGACGCCACGACGTCCTGCAGCGCGTCGAGATCCTCGGGCGCCTCCACGCGGCGGCGACGCGACGACGAGCGCCGGCGCGTCAGACAGACGTTCTCGGCGATCTTGTACAGCCACGCCGCCTCGTGCTCCGGCGCGACGCCCCGCTGCAGACCACGGAACGCGTTCAGGAACGTCTGCTGCGTCGCGTCCTCCGCCTCGTGCGGGTCCCGCAGCCGGCCGAGGCAGAACAGGTAGATGCGGCGGCCGTACGCCTCGTACAGCTCACCGGCGGCGCTCGCGTCGGCGGACAGGCGCCTGAGCCCGGCGTCGGCGCGTCCCCTGAACGGTACGGCGACCACAGCCGTCGCATTCTGAGGCATCCAGGCGGCCGCGGACGGGTGATATCCGGGGGATCCTGGAAATCGAGCCGCTACGCGGCCAGCTCGCGCCCGATCTGCACGAAGAGCGCCTCGAGCGCCAGCTGCGGCGACAGGTTGAACTCCTCGAGCCGCCGCCATGTCTCCCGGACGGCCTCGGCGGCGCGCTCCGCCCCGAGCAGGCGTTCGCGCGTCGCGTCCTCGCGGAGCTGCGGCAGCTTGTCGAGGTGGAACGCCGCGGCTTCTGCGCCGACGGCGACCACGACGAGATCCCGGTACCAGGCAGCGAGCTCGTCGAGCTCCGCGAGCAGCTCTTCGCGTTCGGCACCACGTCCCGCGCGCTTCGCCCGCTGATCAGCTTCGCGGGCCGGGAGGTCGAGCCCCGCCGTACGAGCCTCCTCGAGCTCGCGCGCCTCCGCCCCGCGCGCGGACGCATTCGCGATCAGGGCCGACGCCGCCTCGCCCGGGTCGAAGCCGGGCGAGCGATACGCAGACCGAGCCTGCTCGATCAGCGTCTCTCTCCGCTCCGCCGACTGCGGATCGAGCAGCCGCTCGAGTCGATCGAGCCGGCCGCCGGCGACACGCGCCACCGCGACACGCTCGTCTTCGCCGAGGTGCGGCGCCCGGGCATCGACGAGCTCGCGGATCGAGCGCTCCGAGAGACGCCTGAACGGCACGAGCTGGCATCGCGAGCGGATCGTCTCGGGGATCGGCCCGAGATCGTCCGCGACGAGGACGATCACCGCGTAGGACGGCGGCTCCTCGAGGTCCTTGAGGAGCGCGTCGGCGGCGTCCTCGTTCAGCAGGTGTGCGCTGAACAGGAGGTATACGCGGCGGTCCGCCTCGAACGGCCGCATGTGGAGATCACGGCGGAGCTCGCGGATCTCGTCGATTCGGATCATCTCGCCGAGCGCGTCGAGCTGGTACAGGTCCGGATGGAACTCGCGCTGCGTCTGCAGCAGCGCACGCGCGAACAACAGCGCCGCCTCGCGCTTGCCGACGCCGCTCGGCCCGTGGAAGAGGTACGCGTGCGCGGGGCCGTCGCGCAGCGCTGCATCGAGGAGCCGCGCGGCTTCGCGCTGTTCAGAGAAGCGTCCGAACGTGCTCACGCACGACCTCCGCGATCTGCTGCGGATCCTGTCCGCCGTCGACGGCGACGATCCGCTCCGGCTCGTGCGAGGCGACGGACCGGTACGCCTCGTCGACCCGCTCCATGAAGTGGTCCGCCTCGCGCTCGATGCGGTCGGGCTCTCCGGCCGACCGTTCCCGCGCGAGTCGTGGATCGACGAGCAGCAGGAACGTACGGTCGGGGAGCAGTCGTCCCGTGACGATCAGGCTCAGCTCGCGCACGCGATCCTCCCCGAGCCCGCGCGCGATCCCCTGGTAGGCGACGGAGGAGTCGAGATAGCGGTCGCAGACCACGTCGTCGCCGCGGTCCAGCGCGGGCCTGATCGCCCGCTCGACGTGCTCGGCGCGCGCGGCGGCGAACAGCGCCGCCTCGGCCCATGCACCCATGTCGTCGCCGTCGAGCAGCAGGCGCCGCACGCGTTCGCCCAGCGGCGTTCCACCCGGCTCGCGGGTCGACAGCACGGTTCTCCCCTGCCCGCGCAGCCAGTCCGCCAGGAGATCCGCCTGGGTGCTCTTGCCGGATCCGTCGACACCTTCAAAGGTCACGAACACTCGCCGCCTACGATACGACCTCCCGTGAGAGCGATCGTCACCGGCGGCGCCGGCTTCATCGGCTCGAACCTCGTCGACACGCTCGTCGCGCGAGGCGACGACGTGGTCGTCGTCGACGACTTCTCGTTCGGCAAGCGGGAGAACCTGAACCAGCAGGCGGAGCTGCGCGAGCACGACATCCGCGAGCCGTTCGAGGCCGACGCGGACGCCGTGTTCCATCTCGCCGCCCAAGCGGACGTGCAGACGTCGATGCGGCGACCGGAGTACGACGCCGCCGTGAACGTGGTCGGGACGGTCAACGTCCTGAACGCCGCGCTCGCCGCCGGCGCGCAGGTGGTCTTCGCCTCGTCGGGCGGCGCGGGATACGGCGAGTGCCCCGGCCCGGTCGACGAGCGGTTCCCGTTCCTGCCGCTGTCGCCGTACGGCATCGCGAAGAAGTGCGGCGAGGAGTACCTGGCAGGCTGGAACCGCATCCACGGCACGTCGCACGTCGCCCTGCGCTTCGCGAACGTGTACGGGCCGCGTCAGGACTCGGGGCTCGAGGGCGGCGTCGTCGCGATCTTCCTCGAGCGGATGGCGAAAGGGGAGCCGACGGCGATCTACGGCGACGGCTCGCAGTCGCGCGACTTCGTCTACGTCGGGGACGTCGTCGATGCGGTGCTCGCCGCGGTCGGGCGGTCGGGCGGTCCGTACAACGTCGGCACGGCGATCGAGACGAGCATCTCCGACCTCCATCGGGTGTGTGCCGAGGTCGCCGGGGTGCCGAACGCACCGACGTTTGCGGCGGCTCGGCTCGGCGACGTCCAGAGGTCCGTGATCGACTCGGCTCTCGCGGGACGGGAGCTCGACTGGCACGCTCAGGTCGGCCTGGCCGAGGGGCTCGCCCGGACCTGGGAGTGGATGCAGGGCGGGTAGGCAGGAAACGGCCTCGGACCTGCCGAAAGGGGCCGGGCCGTGGACGCACCGCTGACCGCTCCCGACGCCGTCGTCCGCCAGTGGCGGCTCGCGACGCTGGTCGCCAGCCTCGTCGCGGCGGCCGAGTTCGTCGGCCTCGTCGTTCTCGGCTTTCTGCTGCTCGCCAAGCCCCTGTCGAAGGCGATCGAGCACCACGCGACGGCCGCCGCCGCGACACCGGTCGTGCGGCATCACAAGCTCGTCAAGCCGCCGCCCGTCGGACGCGCGAAGCATCCACGCGGGAGGACCGGGATCCTCGTTCTGAACGGCAACGGCCGCGCGGGTGCCGCCCATATCGCAGCGACGCGCCTCAAGCACCTGGGTTATCCCATCCGCGGTGCGGCGAACGCCGCCCGCTCCGACTACGCGACGACGGTCGTCATGTTCCGGCCCGGCTGGGCGGCGGAAGGACACCGCCTCGCACGCGACCTGCACGTCGGCGTCGTCGGTCCGCTCGACGGGATCAAGACGTCCGCACTGCACGGCGCGAAGCTCGTCGTCGTGCTCGGCGCGCGGTAGCCCTTCGACCTCTAACAGAGAGGCTTGCCGCTGTTCACGAGCCGGAGCGCGCGGCGGTAGTCGCTCGGGCCCTCGCTCGGCTGCGCGTAGGGGTCGAGCGCATTGAAACGGTAGAAGTCGGTGAGCGCGTGGCGCGCGCAGCCGACGCCGAGCTCGTACTCCGCCTTCAGCAGCCACGCCTGCGCGTTTTGCGGCTGACGTTCGGTGGCGAGCCGGAAGTACGCGACGGCACGACTCACCTGGTTGCGCGCATCGGCGGCGTTCGCCTGCGCCCAGTACGGCTCGACGAGGAGCGGGTCGACGCTGTGCGCGCGCTTCGCGAGCCTCATCGCCTGTGACGGGCTCGACGAGAAGTACGCCTCGTCGGCCCACCTCTGCCCGAGCCACGGCAGCAGCAGGATGCCGAACACGAGCGCGACGGCGCCTGCGGCGAAGACGACCATGAAGGCGGGTGCGCGACGGTCCGCCGGCCGGCCGACGAGAGCGCCCGCGGCGAGAAACGCCGGTGCGGACACGGCGACGAAGTCCCAGTCGATGTCGACGAGGCCGTGCAACAGGTACGCCGGGACGATCAACGCGAGCGCGAGCTCGTGGCCGCGACGCCGAAGACTGCCTCGAAGCAGCGCCGCCGCCGTCAGTGCGAACAGGAGCAGACCGACGACGCCCGCCTCCGACAGGAACTGCACCGGGAGGTCGTGAGGCTCGCTCGTGTAGTCGAGGTAGCTCGTGCGGTAGCGCAGGTTCGTGACGTTGAAGGAGCCGGCGCCGGTGCCCGCCGCCGGGTGGTGGGTAAAGCCGTGCCAGGCCTGCTTCCACCACGTCCAGCGAAAGTTCGACGACAGCGAGGCTCGCGGGCCCTGGTTTGCGACCGAGCCCGAGCCCGTGAAGTCGCGCCACGCGGCCGGTGCCTTCACCACCGCGGCGGCGATGCCGGCGGCGAGCGCGAGGACGCCGGCTGCGACCAGCGCTCGTCGCAGCGCGGCCGAGCCGTGCGGGCGCGGCAGGCGCGTGAGCGCCGCCGCGACGGCGGCACCCACGAGCAGTACGGCGCCGAACAGCAAACCGTCGTGCCAGCGTGTGTGCGACGGCTGGTTCTGGCCCGTCACGCCCGACAGGGCGAACGCGACCGCGGCAACACCACCCGCAGGCACTCCCGCGGCGACCACGGTGACGGCCGAGCCCCACCGGTCGTCACCGAGGGCGAGCCAGGCCGCGACGACGATCACCGCGACCGCCACGCCCCCGCGCGACAGCGTCAGCACGATCGCGATGCCCCACGCGAATGCGAGCAGCGTTCCGAGGACCCGCCGTCGGCCGGCGAGCCACAGCGCGAGCGGCAGGGCGAAGTCGCCGAGCAGGGCCAGCTGGTTCCACAGCCCGACGGGACTGTCGAGCCGGGACTGGACGCCCACCACCGGCGGCGAGCCGAGCGGGAAGACCTTGCCGCCGAGCGACCAGAGGACGACGGCGCCGAGCAGAGCGGCGAAGCCGTAGGCGAGCTCCTCCGTGCGCCCCGCGAACCAGAGGCCGAGCGCCGCGAACGCGAGATAGACGAACGTCCGGTCGGCGTAGTTCCACGATCGGTCCGGCAGCGCCGACCACCAGATCGAGAGCGCGAGCCAGATCGTGAGCGCCGCGAGCGGAAGCAGCGCAAGCCAGCCGCCGGGGATGCCCCTCGTCGCCGCCAGCACGACAGCGGCAGCGAGCGCACCACCGCCGAGCCACGGGACCATCCCGTCACCGGTCGCGTCGCCGTGGAACATCGCGACGCCGAGAAGGAGCACACAGAGGGCGAGGGGCAGCTCCCGGGTCGCCCGTTTCCCCATCCACGCCCGACGCTAGCAGCGCTCTCGGCCGCTCACAAAAGCCTTACAGTCGTCGCATTCCCGGCATACTCCCATCCGGCACGATCGCCACACTTCGCCGTTCCGGCCCCTTCCGGGCTTCCCCCGTTTGACCCGCTTCCTCAAAGCATTCGCCTGCGCCACGCTCCTCGGCTTCGTGCTGTTCGCCGGGACCGCGGTTCGACCCCGAGCAGCCGTCGCGGCGACGCCGTGCTGGAAGACCCTCCTGAACGACTGGTACGACGGCCGCATCGACGGCACCTATCCGATCCACTGCTATCAAGACGCACTGAAACATCTGCCGAGCGACGTCAAGACGTATTCGAGCGCGGCGGACGACATCGAGCGGGCGCTGCAGAGCGCGCGAGCGGCGGCTCGCAGGGAGGGTAAGCAAATCGGCCCAAACACGCTCGTCCGCCCCGCCAGAGGTGCAGGCGGCGGCTTCCGCGGAAACGGGGTCACGACCACGATCCCCGGACGCAAGTCGCCGGGCGGAGTGGCCGGTCTGGCCGACAAGCTCGATCCGGGCAGCGCGTCGTCGCTCCCCCTGCCGTTGCTGGTGCTCGGCGGGCTCGCCCTCCTGCTGGTCGCCGCCGGTGGTGTCGGCCTTGCCGTGCAGCGCTTCCGGGCCAGGCGAACGGGTTCGTAGGAATCACCCGGCCGCTTGCAGCGTTTTCTTCGTTGCAAGTGTTTAGCCGACACCATCTCTACGGTCCCTCTCCCTGTTTTCACGGATCCGCTTAGATGGAGGGACTACAGATGGCGAGCACCGAGACCGAGAACACCGTCCAGATCCACCCTGATGAGCTGGTCAACAGCGTCATCGACGAGGGTGCCCAGTTGGGTGTTCGCCGCCGCTTCACGATCGAGGGGCGAGACCCGTACGACGAGGTCGAGTGGGAGATCCGTCTCGCGCACATCCCGGGCAAGAACGGGCCGGCGTTCGAGCAGAAGGACGTCGAGTTCCCGAAGTTCTGGTCGCAAACTGCGACCAACATCGTCGCGCAGAAGTACTTCCGCGGGCGCATGTCGAGCCCGGAGCGCGAGCGGTCCGTGAAGCAGATGATCGGGCGCGTCGTCGGCACGATCGGCCGCTGGGGCCGCGACGGCGGCTACTTCGGCACGGAAGACGAGGCCCAGACGTTCGAGGACGAGCTGAAGGCGATCCTCGTCAACCAGCTGGCGGCGTTCAACTCGCCGGTGTGGTTCAACGTGGGCTTCGAGGAGAAGCCGCAGTGCTCGGCGTGCTTCATCCTCTCGATCGAGGACTCGATGGACGCGATCCTCGACTGGATCCGCCGCGAGGGCATCATCTTCCGCGGCGGCTCCGGCTCGGGCGTCAACCTCTCGCGGCTGCGCTCCTCGAAGGAGCAGCTGTCGAAGGGCGGTTACGCGTCGGGCCCTGTCTCGTTCATGCGCGGCGCCGACGCGTCGGCCGGCACGATCAAGTCGGGCGGCAAGACGCGGCGCGCGGCGAAGATGGTCGTCCTCGACGTCGACCATCCGGACGTCCAGGAGTTCATCTGGTGCAAGGCGCACGAGGAGGAGAAGGCACGCGTCCTCGAGGCGGCCGGCTACGACATGTCGCTCGACAGCCCCGACTGGGCGTCGATCCAGTACCAGAACGCGAACAACTCGGTGCGCGTCACCGACGCGTTCATGGAGGCGGCGGAAGCCGACGGCGACTGGAACCTCACCGCGCGCACCGACGGCACCGTCGTCGAGACGCTGAAGGCGCGCAAGCTGCTGCACGAGATCGCCGAGGCCGCGTGGCGCTGCGCCGATCCCGGTGTGCAGTACGACACGACGATCAACTCGTGGCACACGCTGCCGAACACGGGCCGGATCAACGCGTCGAACCCGTGCTCGGAGTACATGTCGATCGACGACTCGGCGTGCAACCTCGCGTCGCTGAACCTCATGAAGTTCCGCCGCGACGACGGCGAGCTCGACGTCGAGGCGTTCGAGCATGCCGTCGACGTCGTCTTTCTCGCGCAGGAGATCCTCGTCGGCAACTCGTCGTACCCCACGCCGGAGATCGAGCGGAACGCGAGGGCGTACCGCCAGCTCGGGCTCGGCTACGCGAACCTCGGCGCGCTCCTGATGGCACGCGGTCTCGCGTACGACTCGGACGAGGGTCGCGCGTACGCCGCCGCGGTCACCGCGCTCATGACCGGCCGCGCATACCGCAAGTCGGCCGAGATCGCCGGCCGCATGGGGCCGTTCGCGGGCTACCGGCCGAACGGCGCGGCGATGCTCGGCGTGATCGCGAAGCACCGAGCCGCCGTCGGGAACATCGCGCACGCCGACACGGTTCCGTCCGACCTGCTGACCGCCGCGCGCCAGGCGTGGGACGACGCGCTCGACCTCGGCGAGGTGAACGGCTACCGGAACGCGCAGGCGACCGTGCTCGCGCCGACCGGCACGATCAGCTTCATGATGGACTGCGACACGACGGGCGTCGAGCCCGACTTCTCGCTCGTCAAGTCGAAGAAACTCGTCGGCGGCGGCGAGATCACCATCGTCAACAAGACGGTCTCGGCCGGCCTCGAGAAGCTCGGCTACGCGCCGAACGAGGTCGACGAGGTGGTCGCGTTCATCGACGAGCGCAATACGGTCGTCGGCGCGCCGTACGTCAAGAGCGAGCACTACCCGGTATTCGACTGCGCGGTCGGCGAGCGGGCCATCCATTACACCGGCCACGTGAAGATGATGGGCGCCATCCAGCCGTTCATCTCGGGCGCGATCTCGAAGACGGTCAACATGCCCGAGGCGGCCACGATCGACGACGTCGCGAAGCTCTACATCGATGCGTGGCGACTCGGCGTCAAGGCGATCGCCATCTACCGCGACAACTGCAAGGTCGCGCAGCCGCTGTCGGGGAAGGGTGAGGGCGGCGCGCAGGCGACGCTCGCTCCGGCCGGGCACGCTGCTGCACCGAGGCGGCGCCGGCTTCCGGACGACCGCACCGAGATCGGCCGCAAGTTCCGCGTCGGCGAGTACGAGGGTTACATCCACGTCGGCGTCTTCGAGGACGGCACCCCCGGCGACATGTTCGTCGACATCGCGAAGGACGGGACGACGCTGCAGGGCTTGATGAACTCCCTGATGATCGCGGTCTCGATGGGCCTGCAGTACGGCGTGCCGCCCGAGGTGTACGTCTCGAAGCTGTCGCACCTGCGCTTCGAGCCGTCGGGCCCGACGAACGATCCGAACATCCGCGCTGCGAAGTCGATCGTCGACTACATCTTCCGGTGGTTCGGGATGAAGTTCCTGGACGTCGACCAGCAGGAGGAGGCCGGGATCCTGTCACCGGAGGTGCGGGCCAAGCTCGCCGACCGCTACTCGAACGGCGGCGGTGTGGAGCCGAAGGAGCAGCCCGCGCCCGGACAGACCGCGCTGTTCAACTCGTTCGAAGACGCGATCGAGTGCAACCGCTGCGGGGGCCGGATGGTCCGCGCCGGCACCTGCTACACGTGCCGCGACTGCGGCACGTCCACCGGTTGCGGCTGAGAAACGCGAAGAGGGGCCCCGGCAACGGGGCCCCTCTTCATGCCTCGTGCTCGATCGCGACGACCGCGGCGACCGTCCAGGCCTGGATCTCCTGCGGCGGTTGCTCGACGCGGTTCACGCGTCCGTTGACGCTGTCGTAGACGTCGACGATCCGGGTCGAGATCAGCTCCGAGCCGGGCTCGCCGCCGGCGACGAACTCCGGATACCTGTGCGTCGCACGACACGCGGCCACGATTCGGCGGCGCAACTCCTGCGCCTCGTCACGAAACCCGCACCGCTCGAGGCCGCGGGAGATCAGATAGTTGTCGAAGGGCCAGACGTTGCCGTTGTGGTACGCACGGGGCCTGAAGCGCACCTCGCGGCTCGAAAGCGTTCGGACGCCACCGGCAGCCAGGAACTCGTCGGAGAAGAGCAGGTCGACGAGGCGCCGCCGCCGATCCGCAAGCTCGAGCCGGTCGAGGAGCCGTGACCCGAGCAGCCACCCCATGTTCGACGCGCGGACGGCGAGCGGCCGCGGAGCGCCCGAGACAGGGTCGCGGTCGACGCCGATCGCGTAGAACCCGCCTTCGTCGTCCTCCAGCCACAGGTGCTCCTCCACCGCCCGCTCGAGCCTGGCCGCGGCGGCGAGCAGCACATCCGGCGCGGCATGCCGGCCGGCGGCCTCCTGGAGTGCGTCGTATGCGAGCGCCTGCGCCTCGATGGACGCCACCGGAGCCGCGTGATTGCAGACCGAGCCGTCGGCGTGCGACATGCTGTCCCAGCTGTCCTTCCACACCTGGTTCTCGAGACCCTGCGGATTCGCACGGAGGTGGCTGAGCAGGCCGAGGTCGTCGCCGGCGAGCCGCCGCAGGAGCCACGCGACGGCAGCCTGCAGCGCCTGGTCGATCTCGTCGGCAAACGCCGGCCGACGCTCGATCGCACGGACGGCTGCACGGATGAAGAGCGGCGTCGCGTCGACCGTTCCGTAATAGGGAAAGCCCCAGACGCTGTCGCTTTCGATGTCGCGGATCTCGTGCGCGATCCGCCCCGGCTCCTCCTCGCGCATCGCGTCGTAGCGCGTTCCCTGATAGCGCGCGAGATGGAGGACCGTCGCCTCGAGCAGCCGCGGGAACAGGTCGGCGACGGTCAGTGCGACCGTGAGCGAGTCCCGACCGAAGACGATCTCGAACAGCCGCAAGGAGTCGTGGTCGGCATTCGCCTCGGTGACGCGCGCGCCGATCGCCGGGCCGTTCTCCCCGATCTGCTCCGGCCGCTCGACGCCTGTGAGGATGCAGAGCTCCTCGAGCGCGTCGGGCGGCGCCGGCGGATCGACGATGTCCAGTTGCTGCACGCGCTCGATCCGCTCTCCGGGCAGGAGAGTGAGCGGAGGATCGAGGGCCTCCGACATCGGTCGGCAGATCAGTAGAGACCTTCGCGGCGCGCGTAGCGCTCGGCCCTCTCGCGGTCGTACTTCTCGGCATCGAGCTGAGGATCGCTGACCGCGCGGAGGATCTCGCCGGAGCTGGGGAGGTCGGAGCGGTCGATGTGCCGCTCGGGATTCCACAGATCCGAGCGGATCAGCGCCTTCGAACACTGCGTGTAGGCCTGCTCGATCTCCACGAGGATGCCGAGCTTCGGCACCTTCCCGTCGACGGCGCTCGCCGCGAGCAGCTCCTCGTCGTCGACGATCGACCCGCGGCCGTTGACCCGGAACGAGTCGCCGACGCCGGGAATCAGGAAGAGCAACGCGATCCGCGGGTCCTCCAGCAGGTTCGTCAGCGTGTCGGCGATTCGGTTGCCCGGGCGATCGGGCAGGAGCAGCGTGCGTTCGTCGAGGATGCGCACGAAGCCCGCGGGATCGCCGCGCGGGGAGACGTCGAGCCCGCCGTCGGACCCGGCCGTCGCCACGCAGACGAACGGCGACCGCTCGATGAACTGGCGCGTCAACCGGTTCAGCCGGTCCGCGATCTTCCCGAGCACCAGCTCCGTCGGCGCGCCGACGACCGCGCGGAGCTCGGCCTCGTCGGTGATCGTCCTGCGGGTGACCGCCATCCGAGCCGAGGATACCGGGGCCTTGCAGCCGCACCCGATCTCTCGTACCGTCAGGGGCCTGACGGCAATCTGACAGGGGGTCGGCCTTTGGACACGTACCACGTCGTTCTGTACATCCATCTGATGGCGCTCTTCATCGGCATCGGAGCCGGAGCCGTGCTGCTCGTCTGCCTGTTCCAGCTGCGGGCGGCGCAGACGCTGGCCGACGCCTTGCCCTGGGGGATGGTCGCCGGCAAGACGGAGAAGGCGTTCCCGATCGCGATCCTCGGCCTCTTCGGCAGCGGCGCCTACATGACGAGCGACTTGTGGACCTGGAGCACGGGCTGGATCGACGCGTCGATCGGAGGGCTCGTGCTGCTCGCGTTGCAAGGCCCGCTCGTCGGCGGCCGGTCCGGGCACATGCTGAAGCACGCGCTGCAGGAGAACGGCCCCGGGCCGCTCGGCGAGAAGGCACGCCGGATGACGCGCTACCCGGGCCTCTGGGTGACCGAGTTCGCGAACCTCGGCGTTGTGTTCGGGATCGTCTGGAACATGACGCAGAAGCCGGGAACGGGGACCGCGATCGCGGCGATCGTCATCGGCTACGCCGTGGGCGCCGCGCTCGCAATGCAGTTCACGCGGACACCCGCCCCGGCCGCCGAAGCGGCCGGCGAGCCCGCCGCGTAGGCCGAGGATGCGTGCGGGGCGCCGCCCGGCGCCCCGCACTCTCGGGTCGAGGCGGCGGCCTCGGCTCGTCACGTTCCTTCACCAATCCGCCCGACCGCGTCTTCATCTCGAACCTCCCTGTCGCTGACACGAGACATGGAACCGCGCAGTGCTGTGAGCGGCGTGAATCTCGACTCGTAGCTCTCTAAGAACAGAGCAAGGACGGTCAGGCGCCGAACGTCGAGCGGGGCGATGATCCGACGGTGAGCGACCGCCTGCGCACGTTGATCGACGCCGTTCTCGACTCACTGGACGAGCCGGCCGCCGGCGACGAGCTCGCACACCGCGTGCACCTCAGCCGCTTCCACTTCGGCCGGCTCGTCTCGGCCGCGACGGGCGAGTCTCCCGCCGCGTTCCGGCGGCGTCTGCTGCTCGAGCGGGCGGCATGGCGCCTTCGCGGCGGCAGCGCCGTGCTGGACGTCGCGCACGACGCCGGCTACGCGTCTGCAGAGGCGTTTGCGCGGTCGTTCAGGCGTGCTTTCGGCGCGGCACCCTCGACCTATCGCGGCGACTTCCGGCTCGCCGCACCCAACGGCATCCACTACCACCCGCCGGGAGGCCTGCTCGTGCCCGGGGAGAGGAGCGACACGATGGATCTCGGTGAACGCCTCGTCGAGCACGACCTCTGGCTGACCGAACGGCTGCTCGCCGCGGCCGCCACCGTCTGCGACCGGCTCGACGAGCCTGTGACCGTCACGCCTCTCGCGCCCTACGCCTTTCCCGACGATGCGCCGACCGTACGCGCGATGCTCGACCGGCTCATCTTCTCCAAGGAGACGTGGACTGCCGCGATGGCCGGCGCGGACGCACCGCCGCGAGGTGGGACGACCCTGGACGAGCTCAGGACTCGCTTCGACCGGTCGGCGGACGCGTGGCGCGACGCCGTGCGCACCGTCCGCGAGCGCGGAGCGTGGGACACCGCCTTCGTCGACGCAACCTGCGACCCACCCGAGTCGTTCACGTACGGCGGGATGGTCGCGCACGTCCTGAGCTGGTCGGCGCATCGACGGCACGTCGCGGTGGGCGCGCTGCTCGCTCTCGGGGCCACGGACGTCCCGTCGGCCGATCCGATCGCCTGGGAGCGACGCGCGGCTTGAGACGCCGCGACTAGAGTCGCGGAGTGGAGTACCGCGACCTCGGCCGCACCGGCGTGCAGGTGAGCGCGTTCTGCCTCGGAACGATGATGTTCGGCGCCTGGGGAAACACCGACCACGACGAGTCGATTCGCATCATCCACCGCGCGCTCGACGCAGGCGTCAACTTCGTCGACACCGCCGACGTGTACTCGCGCGGCGAGTCGGAGGAGATTCTCGGCAAGGCGCTGAAGGGGCGGCGCGACTCGATCGTGCTCGCGACGAAGGTCCACGGCGTGATGGACAACTCGGATCGAAACGCGCGAGGCAACTCGCGGCGGTGGATCGTGCGGGAGGTCGAGAACAGCCTGCGCAGGCTGCAGACCGACTGGCTCGACCTCTACCAGATCCACCGCTGGGACCTCGAGACCGACCACGAGGAGACGCTCGGCGCGCTCACGGATCTCGTCCGCGCCGGCAAGATCCGCTACTTCGGATCGTCGACGTACCCGGCGCACGAGATCGTCCGGGCACAGTGGATCGCCGAACGGCGCGGGCTCGAACGGTTCGTCTGCGAGCAGCCGCCGTACTCCGCGCTCGTTCGCGGAATCGAGGCCGACGTTCTTCCCGTCTGCGAGCAGTTCGGCATGGGAGTCATCGTCTGGAGCCCGCTCGCCGGCGGTTACCTGTCCGGCAAGGTGCGGCGCGACAACGAGCATCCGAGCTCGCGTGCGCAGCGCATTCCCGAGCGGTTCGACCGATCGCGGCCCGACAACCAGCGGAAGCTCGACGCGGTCGAGGCGCTGATCGAGCTGGCGGAAAGCCGAGGCCTGACACTGATCCAACTGGCACTCGGCTTCGTGCTCGCGCACCGCGCCGTCACGTCCGCGATCATCGGGCCGCGGACGATGGAGCACCTCGAGGGCCAGCTCGCCGCCGCGGATCTCGTGCTCTCGCCGGATGTGCTCGACCGGATCGACGAGATCGTCCCGCCGGGAACGACCTTCAACCCGGTCGACCGCGGATGGACGCCGCCGTGGGTGGCGCAGTTCGCCTTGCGCCGGCGCGCACCTGCGTAGGATCGCCACATGGCCACCGACCGCACCGTCCCGGCACCGGACGGCCGCACGCTGGCGGTCACCGACGGAGGCGACCCCGGCGGCGTCCCGCTGCTCATGCACCACGGCACGCCCTCGTCGGGGCTCCTCTACGACCGGCACGAGGCACTCGCGCGCGAGCAGGGCATCCGTCTCCTCGGGTACGACCGCGCGGGCTACGGCGCATCGTCGCGACTTGCCGGACGACGCGTCGCGGACTGCGTCGCCGATGTGCACGCGATCGCCGACGCGCTCGGGCTCGAGCGGTTCGCGTGCTGGGGAATCTCAGGCGGCGGCCCCCACGTCCTCGCCTGCGCAGCCCTCTGCGACGAACGCTGCGTCGCCGTGGCGAGCCTCGCCGCCGTCGCGCCGTACGGCGTGGAGGGCCTGGACTGGTACGAGGGCATGGGCCGCGAGAACTGGGACGAGTTCGGCGCTGCGCTGGCAGGTGAGGAGCCGCTCCGGGAATTCCTCGATCCGATCCGGGAGCACCATCTCCGGATCGGGCCCGCGGAGATCGTCTCCATCTTCGACACGCTCGCCGGGCCCGAAGACCGCTCGGTCCTCACCGGCGGGTTCGCGGCCTGGGTGACGGACTCCGGCAAGCGCGGGCTCGCACGGGGAATGGACGGCTGGGTCGACGACGACCTCGCATTCACGGGGCCGTGGGGCTTCGAGCTCGCGTCGATCGACCGGCCGGTCCTGCTGCTCCACGGCGACGACGACCGGTTCGTCCCGGTCTCGCACGGTTACTGGCTCGCGGCACGAATTCCGGGCGTCGAGACCAGGATCGACGCGAACGACGGGCACCTCACGCTGCTGGAGCGACGGATGCGCGACGTGAACGAGTGGCTGCTCGCGCGACTCTGAACGCGGTCCTGCGGAGGGCGATCTTCGCGGCGGCGGACAGCCGGCGGGTGCAGAAGGTCGTGCGCCGGTACGGCATGCGGCTCGGCGCCGCGCGGTTCGTCGCCGGCGAGACGCTCGACGACGCGATCCGCGTGCTGCGTCGCCTGAACGGGCAGGGGCTGTACGCCAACACGACCCTGCTCGGCGAGGGCGTGCACGAAAGGACGCAGACCGAGGCGGTCGTCGACGAGTACATGACCGTCATCGACCGCATTGCGGCGGACGAGCTCCGCGCAAACGTGTCGCTCAAGCTGACGCATCTCGGCCTCGAGATCGACGAGGACCTCGCGTTCGACAACGTCCGCCGGCTGGTCGAGCACGCGACGGCGCGCAACTCGTTCATCCGCATCGACATGGAGCAGGCGGAGTTCGTCGACGCGACCTTGCGGACGTACCGGCGTCTGAGGGATGCCGGGCTCGATCGAGTCGGCACGGTGCTCCAGGCGTGCCTCTACCGGACACCGGAGGACGTGGAGTCGCTCGTTCCCCTCGAGCCGAACCTCCGTCTCGTGAAGGGCGCATACCTCGAGCCGGAGTCGATCGCGTTTCCGCAGAAGGCCGACGTCGACGCCGCGTATGTGAGGCTGCTCGAGCGACTCCTGACGAACGGCGGCCACACCGCGATCGCGACGCACGACGAGCGCCTGATCGACCACGCGATCGCATTCGTCGAGCAGCACGGGATCGAGCGCGACCGGTTCGAGTTCCAGATGCTCTACGGCGTCCGGCCGCAGCTCCAGCTCGACCTCGTCCGCCGCGGATACAAGGTGCTCGTCGCGACACCGTACGGCCCGGAGTGGTACCCGTACCTGATGCGGCGCCTCGGCGAGCGGCCCGCCAACCTGCTGTTCTTCCTGCGCAACGCCGTCCGCGGCTGAGGTGCGGCGTCTACCATGCCGCGGTGCTGCGGCGCTCGCGGATTGTCGACTGGCTCGTGACGATCGCGCTCGCGATCGCGGTCGTGCTCGTCTTCGAGGCCGAGATCGCGAAGCCGTACCGCATTCCCTCGTCCTCGATGGAGCCGACACTGCACTGTGCAAAACCAGGTGAGTGGTGTGAGGGCTCGTTCAACGACCGCGTCCTCGTCGACCGGTTGATCTACCGATTCGAGAGCCCGAAGCGCGGTCAGATCGTCGTCTTCACGCCGCCGCCGTCCGCCGCCGCCCACGGTTGCACGGGCAGCACGTTCGTCAAGCGCCTGATCGGGCTGCCGGGCGACGTCATCACCGAGCGCAACGGGAACATCAGCATCGACGGCAAGCGCCTCGAGGAGCCGTACGTCGCGCCCGCGTTGCGCGGCGACGGATCAGGGACGTGGCACGTGCCGAATGGCCACTACTTCTTCATGGGCGACGACCGCGTCCACTCGTGCGACTCGCGCGTCTGGGGAAGCGTCCCGCGCAGCAGCCTGATCGGGCCGGTGATGTTGACCTACTGGCCGCTCGACCGCATCTCGTTCCAGTAGGAAACTGTTTCGGGGACATGTCCCCGAAACAGTTTCAGGCCGCCGTGGGCATCGCCCGCGGCTGCATGACGGCGTCGACGAGGCCGTACTCGACCGCCTCCTCGGGCGTCATGAAGCGGTCACGGTCGATGTCGCGGATCACCTGCTCGACGTCCTGACCCGAGTGGCGCGAGATGATCTCGGCCATCCGGCGCGTCGTGTCGAGAATCTCGCGCGCGGCGATCTGGATGTCCGCAGGCGTCCCCCGAAAGCCGCCGGAACCCTGGTGGATCATGATCTTCGCGTTCGGGAGAGCAAACCGCTTACTGGAAGCGCCGCCGCAGAGGATCATCGCCGCCGCGCTCATCCCCATGCCGAGGCACACGGTCGAGACGTCCGAGCGGACGTACTGCATCGCGTCGTAGATCGCCATCCCGGCGTACGCGCTGCCGCCCGGAGAGTTCACGTAGAGGTAGATGTCCTTGCCGGGATCCTCCGCATCCAGGAAGAGGAGCTGAGCGGCGATCAGGTTCGCGATCCCGTCGTCGACCTCCTGGCCGAGGAACACGATCCGCTCGCGAAGCAGGCGGGAGTAGATGTCGAACGACCGCTCCCAGCGGCCGTCCTGCTCGACCACCATCGGGACAACCTGACCGAGAATCAACGCAAACCTCCTCTGACGTGCAACTGTCCAGTTGCCAAAACTATAGCGCAACCAGGAGGTTGCACATGATTCGCAAGGAGATCGTCCTGCCCAGCCCGCGCGAAGAGGTCTGGGAGGCGCTGACCGATCCCGAGCGCCTCGAGGACTGGTTCGCCAACGAAGTCGACCTCGACCTCCGCCCCGGCGGCGGGGCCAGCTTTCGCTGGGACAACGGCGAGGAGCGCCGTGCCACCGTCACCGGGGTCGACCCGGAACGCAGACTCTCCTTCGAATGGGAGGATGAAGGCGAGGTCGAGTTCACCCTCGCCGACGACGTCGGCGGGACGCGGCTGACCGTCGTCGAGACCGTCCCCGCCTGGTCGACGGCGCTCGACCTGCAGGCCTCCGCGCTGGTGCATGCCTGATCCGATCGGCCAGGTGTTCTCCGCGCTCGCCGACCCGAGCCGGCGCCACGTGCTCGGCTACATCTCCGAGCGGGGATCGGCGACCGCGACCGAGCTGACGGGCGAGCTGCCGATCACCCGCCAGGCGGTCTCGAAGCACCTGACCGCGCTCGCGGATGCCGGCCTCGTGGAGGCCGAGCGACTCGGCCGTGAGACGCGCTATCACCTGACACCGAGCGGCGAGGAGTGGGACGAGAGGCTCGATGCTCTCGCGCGCCACCTGCGAGGACGGAGCCGATGAGCACCTGGGACGCCGTCCGGGAGTTGCCGCTGCAGGTCGACGGCTACACGCTCGAACCGCTGGAGCACGAGGTCGCGCGCGACTTCGTGTTGCGCCGGACGGTGGTCGTGCTCCATGGGGCCGGCGAAGAAGGACGCGGCGAGGAGATCGACTACGACTCGCAGACACAGGCGCGCTTCCAGGAGCACGGCGGCAGGCTCCCGCTGTCGGGCAGGCACACGCTCGAGTCGTTCTCGCTGCTCCAGGCCGGCCAGGCCGAGTACCGCCGCTGGGCGTTCGAGTCCGCCGCGCTCGACCTCGCGCTGCGCCAGGCCGGGACGTCGCTCGCGGAGCGCCTCGCGCGCGACCCCCAGCCCGTCCGGTTCGTCGTCTCGACCCGCATCGCGAACGTCCAGGGCTGGAGCGAGCTCTACCCGAGCCTCCACTTCAAGCTCGATCCGGACCGAGACTGGACGGACGAGATCGTCCGGGGCCTCTCCCAGGCCGGCCGGGTCGAGACCGCGGACTTCAAGGGCGTCTACCGCGGGGAGTTCGGCTCCCCGCCGGATGCGGGGCTGTACCGCCGCATCGCGGAGGCGTTCCCGAACGCTTGGCTGGAGGACCCCGCGCTGACGCCGGAGACGTCCGCGGCGCTCGCCCCGCATCGCCACCGCATCACGTGGGATGCCGCCGTCCACGAATGGAGCGACGTCGAAGCGCTGCCGATGCGCCCGCGCTGCCTCAACTGCAAGCCGTCCCGCTTCGGTTCGGTGAAGCGCCTGTTCGACTTCTACGACCGGTGCGCGGAGGGCGGCATCGCGCTGTACGGCGGCGGACAGTTCGAGCTCGGGCCGGGGCGCGGGCAGATCCAGCTGCTCGCATCGCTGTTCCATCCCGACGCGCCGAACGACGTCGCACCGGCCGGCTACAACACGAGCGCGCCGCAGGCGGGGCTGCCCCAGAGCCCGCTCACGCTCGAGCCGCAGCCGGGCTTCCGCGCGTAGCCCTACTCGTACTGCAGGGCTGCGAGGACGTTCAGCCGGGCCGCGCGGCGTGCAGGGAAGATCGCCGCGATCAGGCCGGCGATGATCGCCGCGAACACGAAGCCCACGAGCGTGCCCCACGGCACCGTGAACGTGAAGAAGTTGATCGCCCGCCCGACGAGCAGCGCGAGCACGACCCCCAGCGGGATGCCGAGCGCAGCGCCGATCAGCGCGGTGACCACGCTCTCGTGCCGGATCATGCGCCGCGTCTGTCGGCGTGTCATGCCGACGGCGCGCAGCATCCCCAGCTCCCGCGTGCGCTCGAACACCGTCAGCACGAGCGTGTTCACGATCCCGAACAGGCTGACGATGATCGAGAGCGACAGCAGGACGTAGAGCAGGTTGAGGAGGATGTCGATCCCCGACTCCTGCTGCTTCTTGAACTGGCTCTCGGTCTGGATCTTCGCGTCCGGGAAGTTCGTGAGGGCGGCGTTGAGCGCCTTGGTGTTCGCCGGCGTGACGCCGCCGCGCATGTCGATGAACGAATAGACGTTCGCCGGGTTCTGGTACACGCTGTCGAAGAGCGTGCTCGAGATCGTGATCCGGCCGAACGGCGATCCGCCCTTCGGCGACTTGAAGATGCCGATCACGCGCAGGTCGAGCGTCCGGCCGGACGGAAGCTCCAGCGGGATGCGGGATCCGACGGACAGGTGGAACTTCTTCGCGAACGAGTCGTCGACGAACGCGCCGCGCGAGCCCAGGCGCGCGGGCACCGACGGCCCGCCTGCGGTCCAGTCGATGCTGATCACCTTCCCGACGTCGGGTGAGACGCCCGTCACGCCGTGCCGGGCGCCGAATGCACGGCCGTCGCCGGCGCGGACGCCCGAGACGAACAGCACGCCCGGTACCTTCGCGATCGCGCGCTCCGACGAGATGCCCGTCGGGGTGAACCCGTTCTCCGACGTGAGCGCGTACTGGCCCTTGAACTGCTTGTCGACCGAGTTCTCGAACGTCTTCTTGAGACCGGCCGCCAGCACACCGACCGTCGTCACCAGTGCGAGCCCGATCATCAGCGCGGCCGCGGTCGACGCGGTGCGCGCCGGGTTCCGCATGGCGTTCTCGCGGGCAAGCCGGCCGGCGACGCCCCCGACCTTCGTACCCGGCCAGCCGAGCGCCTCTGCGAGCGGCGGGACGAAGCGCGGCGCAAGCAATGCGACGCCGACGAAGCTCGTGAGCACGCCGACGCCGATCGCGAGGAGCCGGTCGACGCCCTTGGCGTGCGTCGCGAAGGCGCCGAACAGCAGGAGCGCCGCAGCGATCGCCAGCACGACGACTGCCGCGTGCGGGCCGAAGCGCGCGAGACGCGACGGCGGCAGGAGGCCCTCGCGCACTGCCGCGATCGGCTCGACGCGCGTTGCGCGGAACGCGGGCAGCAGGCTCGCGAGAACGGTGACCACGGTCCCGAGGACGAGCGAGACGATGATCGTGCGCGTCGCGAAGATCGTCGCAGCGTGCGGCAGGTCGATGCCGAATGCGACGAACAGCTTCTGCAACCCTTTCGCGAGCGCGAGCCCGAGGAAGAGACCGGCCACAGACGCGGTGATCCCGATCACGCCGCCCTCGGCGATCACCGAGCGGCGGATCTGCTTACGCGTCGCGCCGATGGTGCGGAGCGTGCCGAACTCGCGCGCCCGTTGCGCGATCGTGATCGAGAGCGTGTTCGCGATCACGAAGCTGCCGACGAACAGCGCGATGCCGCCGAAGGCCAGCAGGAAGTCCTGGAGCACGCTCGTGAAGCCGCTCGTGTCCTGCGTCTGTTTCGCCGCTTCCTGCGCGCCGGTCCGCACCTGGGCGGTCGGCGGCAACAGCGGACGAACCTCGGAGACGAGCTGGGACGGTTTGACACCGGACTTCGCCGCGACGCTGATCCCGTCGAGCTTGCCCACCTTGCCGAAGAGCTTCTGTGCGGTCGGCAGGTCGAAGATCGCCATCGTCGCGCCGCCGAGCGACGCGACGTTACCGAGCTTCGCGATCCCGGTGATCCTGAAGTGCTGCACCGGGCCGCGGACGACGGCGCCGATCGAGTCGCCGACCTTGTAGTGCTTTGCGGAGGCGGTGTGGGCGTCGATCGCAATCTGGTGTGAGCCCTGCGGCCACGTCCCCGAGGTGAGCACGAGCGGGTTGAGCCCCTGGTCGTGTGCGGGGTCCACGCTGAACGCGAGCGTGGCACCGAAGCCGAACGTGATCACCTTCCCGCCCCGACCGACGAGCTGCGCCTGGTCGCTCACGGTCCCGACGGCACGAGCGACACCGGGAAGGGCACGGACCTTCGGGAGCAGCGACTCGTCGAACGACGGTGGGGAGGAGTTGCTGTTGCTGTCCGTGCCGATTGCACTCTTGCCCGTGATCACGGCGTCGGTGTTCTGGTAGACGGTCGTGAAGATCGAGCTGAAACCGGCCTTGATGGTGTCGGTCAGCACGTAGGTGCCGCTCACCATCGCGACGCCGAGGACGATCGCGAACGCCGTGAGCGCGGCGCGCAGCTTGCGACCCGCGAGGCCCTTCAGGACGACCCTCAACATGGCGTCAGGAGTCGAGGCCCTGCATGACGGTGAGGACGTCGGCCGCGCTGATATCCGACCGCTCCTGCACGAGCTTGCCGTCCGCCAGGAACAGGATCCGGTCGGCGATGGCCGCCGCGCGCGAGTCGTGCGTCACCATCACGGTCGTCTGGCCGAAGCTGTCGACCGAGTCGCGCATGAGCTCGAGGATCTCGCCGCTCGTCTTCGAGTCGAGGTTGCCCGTGGGCTCGTCCGCGAACACGATCGACGGACGCGACACGAGCGCCCGCGCGATCGCCACGCGCTGCTGCTGGCCGCCGGAGAGCTCGGCAGGACGGTGCGTCGCTCGGTCCTTGAGCCCCGTCTTCGCCATCAGATCCGTGAGCCACTCCGAATCCGGCTTCTCGCCGGCGATCGAGAGCGGCAGCAGGACGTTCTCCTCGGCGGTCAGCATCGGCAGGAGGTTGAAGAACTGGAACACGAAGCCGATGCGGCGCCGGCGCAGCTTCGTCAGCGCCGTGTCGTCCATGCCGGTGATCGTCTCGCCGCCGATCGTCACCTCGCCGCCGGTGGGCTTGTCGAGCCCGGCGAGGATGTGCATCAGGGTGGACTTGCCGGATCCCGACGGCCCCATGACCGCGACCAGCTCGCCCGGCTGGACGGCGAGCGAGACCCCGCGGAGGGCGTCGACGGCGGCCTCGCCCTCGCCGTAGCGGCGGGTGAGGTCGGCTGCGGTGACGACTGCGCCGTTCGTGCTCATCGCGGGCCACCATAGCGGCCGACGTCGGCCGCTGCAGTACGGTTAACCCAACGCCGTGATGCCCGCGAACTGCGGGATCAGGTGGTCGCCGAACGCCTGCAACGTCTCACGCTGCCCGTGGGTCATCAGGTAGATGTTGAACTGGTCGACGCCGACGGCCTCGAGCTCCCGCAGCTTCTCCGCGATCCGCGCGGTGTCCCCGATCACGCAGAACCTGTCGCAGATCTCGTCCGTGACGAACGCGCCGTGCTTCGCGCCGACGCGTGAGTGCTCGTCGTAGTCGTAGAACTTGCGCGCCTGGACGTAGTCGGTAAGCGCCTTCGGCACGTGCGAGCCGTCGGTGCCGTAACGCTCGATCAGATCCATCACGTGGTTCGACACCATGGCCGGGAACCAGCGCACCTGCTCGCGCGCGTCGGCGAGGTCGTCGGTGACGTGACTCGGCGCGCCGACGATGCACTTGAGCCGAGACGGGTCGCGGCCGGCCTCTTCTGCCGCGCGCCGCGCCGTGTCCATGATCCAGCTGATGATCTCGGGATCGGCGAGCTGGATGATCACGCCGTCACCGACACGGCCGGCGACGCCGAGCGCCTTCGGCCCGTAGCCTGCAACCCACATCGGGATATCGGGGAGCTCGGGCCGGACCCACTTGAGCTGGAGCTCCTTGTCGTTCCAGCTCACCTCCCGGCCGTTCATGAAGTCCCGGACCATCGCGAGCGCGCGCTCGAACTCGGCGACCTTCATCGGCTGCCGGCCGATGTAGCGCACGGCGGAGTCGCCGCGCCCCACCCCCATCGCCATCCGCCCGTCGGAGATGTCGTGCAGCGTCGCGTAGGCGCTCGCGAGCACCGTCGGGTCGCGGGTCAGCGGGTTCGTGACGAAGTGGCCGAGCTTGATCTTCGACGTCTCGCGGCCGGCGATCGCGAGCATCGGCACGGACTCCTGCCACAGCACGTGCGAGTCGTACGTCCACGCGTACTCGAAGCCGTGGCTCTCGGCGAGCTGGATCATCTCCAGCCAGTGCTGCCAGGGCGGGTCGGGCAGGATGGTGACGCCGAAGCTCATGCTCATGCGGGGGAGCCTACTCGGTCCTGAAACTCGCGTCCTTAAGACGTCGCGAGCGACGTCCTAAGGACGTGCGAGCCAGGCCAGGGTCTTCGAGGCGAGCCGGTCGAGGGCGGCGACGCTCAGCTCGAGGTGCTCCTTCTTCGTGTCCTCGAGCTTCGTGTGCGAGAGGCCACGCAGGCTCTGGACGAACACCATCACGGTCGGCACGCCGGCACGCGACACCTCGGCGGCGTCGTGCAGCGGCCCCGACGGAAGGCGGTGCGACGTTCCCGCCACCTCCTGGACCGCCTCGTCGGCGAAGGCGATGAGCGTGTCGTCGAACAGGATCGGCTCGATGTTCCAGATGCGCTCCCACTCGACGTCGATGTTCTCTTCACGCGCGAAGTCGTCGGCGTGGTCGCGCGCCATCTCGAGCATCCGCGCGAGCTTGCCGGCATCGAGGTGTCGCTGATCGAGCAACTGCTCGGCGGTCTCGACGACCGACGTCACGATGCCGGGACGGCAGACGACGCCGCCTGACGTGCAAACCGCCCCGTCGCCGACCTCGAAGGCAATCTCTCGGACGTAGAGCGCAAGCTTCGAGGCGCCTGCGAGCGCATCACGGCGTGCGTTCATCGGCGTCGACCCGGCGTGCGCGGCCTGGCCGCGCCATGTGAAGCGCGAGCGCTCGACGCCGAACGTCCCGAGGACGACGCCGAGCGGCAGGTCCAGCGACTCGAGCACCGGCCCCTGCTCGATGTGCAGCTCGAGGTAAGCAGCCGCGTTCTCCAGCTGGGTGCGAGCCTCGAGAGCCCGATCGAGGTCGACGCCGTGTCGAGCGAGCGCATCGGGCAACGCGACGCCGTCGCGGTCCGTCAGCTTGCGCAGCTCGTCCTGGTCGCGCATCGAGCCGGCGGCGGCGGACGAGCCGAAGAGCGAACGCCCGAAGCGCGCGCCTTCCTCGTCCGCCCAGTTGACGAGCCGGACGGTGACCGGCGGCTCGCCCTCCTCGGCAATCCTCCGCAGCACCTCGACCCCCGCCGTGACGTTGAGAGAGCCGTCGAGCCAGCCGCCGTTCGGAACCGAGTCGAGATGCCCGCCGATCAGCAGCGCGCGGTCGGACGCGCCGCGCAGCGTGAACCACTGGTTGCCCGCCGGGTCGACCTCCTCGACGGCGCCTGTCCCCGCGAGCCTGGTGCGCAGCCAGTCTCGCGCGTTCTCCCAGATGTCCGTCCACGCGACGCGCTGCGCGCCGTTCTCGTCACCCGTGAGCTCGCGCAGCTCCTCCAGCTCGGCGACTGTACGCGACGGGTCGAGCGCCATTAGTGGTCGATCCTAATCGCGGCGAGCGGAGCCTCGCCCGTCGACGCAGGCGAGGCTCCTGCTTCACTCCTGGGGCTACTTCCCGCCGGGCGTCAGCTTGACGGTGATCGGCTTGTAGTTCGTGCCGTAGACGTCCTGGCCTTGCTTCTTCAGTCCGGCGACGGCCGCCGCGACCAGATCGGTGCGGTAGGCACCGGCTGTCGGCGGCTTCTTGATGCCTCCGAACTTGAGCATGAGCTTCCACGTCCGCTTGAAGGCGACTGGGTCCATGATTCCAATTCCGCCCTTGCTCGGCCAGATCAGCTTGTTTATCTCGTTCATCATCCAGGTCTGGTGGCCGGCCGGAAGCGTGGGTCCCGCCTTGAGCGTGAAGTTCACGCACTGCTTCACGTGATCACGGCAGTAGATCCAGCCGGCCAGCGTGGCGCCGATCACCTTCTCCGCGATCTGCTGGTGCTCCTTGCTCTTCAGGTACGACGCCGTCGAGAAGAGGTTGTCCTCGAGCATCCCGAAGCCGAGCGACTGCATCTTGAGCACGTTCAGGTCCGAGAGCTGGTAGAGCTTTCCGGTCTTTGGATTCTTGGACTCGAGGACCTGCGCCAACTCGTTGTAGGTCATCGCCGAGGCGGCGTCGACCTTGTGCCCGAGGAGCAGGCCCATGTCGAACGGCTGCTGAACGATCGTGACGCCCTTGTTGTTCGCGGGATCCATGCCCGCGGCCACGAGCGCCGCGAAGAGCTCGTACTGATCGCCGCCGAGCCAGTTTGCGACCTTCTTCCCGCGCATCTTCGCGATCGTGTTGATGCCGGACGACTTCCACGTGAGCTCCGTCATCCCCGAGCGGCTGAAGACCTGCGCGATGTCGACGAGGTCGGTACCGGTGTCGCGTGCGGCGAGCAGGGCTGTCAACCAGTTGACGCCGAACTGCGCGCGACCTCCCGCGACGACCTGGCCCGGCACGATCTGCGGCCCGCCGTTCAGGAGCTTCACGTCGAGGCCCGCCGCCTTGTAGAACCCGAGCTGCTGCGCCGCGAAATAGCCCGCGAACTGCGCCTGGGGCACCCACTGCAGCTGAATCGAGATCGGCGTCAGCTTGGACGACGCCGACGCCGAAGAGCCCCTCCCCACGATCGCCGCGAGCGCTGCGGCCAGCGCGACGAGCGCCGCAACCGCTATCCACCGCTTCCTCATTGACGTCCCCTTTCCCGTCGATTCCCTGACTGAATGATCCTGGTCGGCCGATTCTTAGCCTTCAGCCGCCGGATTACGAGCCCCGTGTCTCCGGGCTCCAGCGGAGCACGACCCGCTCGAGCGCGACGACGGCGCTGTAGAGCGCGATCCCGAGCAGCGACGCGACAAGGATGCCGGCCCACGCGGTGTCGAACTGGAAGACGCCGGCGGAGGTGTTGATCACGACGCCGAGCGCATTCAACGCCCCGCCGAAATACTCCCCGACGATCGCGCCGATCATCGACAGCACGCTCGCCACCTTCAGCGCAGTGAAGAGGAACGGCAGCGCGGTCGGCACGCGGACGCGCCGCCAGATCTCCAACTCGCTCGCGGCATACGAGCGCATCAGCTCGATCTGGTGCGGCCTCGCGCTCTGCAACCCGCGCAGCGTGTTCACCGTCACGGGCAGAAAGCAGAGGACCGCGGCGACCGCCATCTTCGACTGCGGCGAGATGGGGTTGAACCACGCGCCGAAGATCGGCGCGAACGCGATGATCGGCACCGCGTTCGCCGCGACGAACACGGGCATCAGCGCCTTCCCGGCCGTCCGGAAGCGGCCAACGACGGTCGCGGCAACGACCCCGAGTCCGGAGCCGATCGCGAAGCCGCCGAGCGCTTCCTTGAACGTGTACCAGCCGGCCGGCCAGAGCAAGTGCCGCTGCGTCCAGCACACCCTGAGGATCGTGCTGGGCTTCGGAAGCAGGAACTGCTGGACGTGGAGCGCCCGCACGAGCCCTTCCCAGAGCCCTACCACGAGGACGAAGACGACGAGCGCCGGCAGCCACTCGCCCACCGCCCGGAGGGCACGGCCGCCGAGAGAAGCACGCCGGGAACCCGACACCGCGGCGGCGTTCACGTGAGTGCGGCCTCCTCCTCGGGCAGCAGGTGCTCCCCGCGGCTCCGCAGCAGCTCGCGCACCTGCGTCACCAGCTCGAAGAAGCGCTGGGTGTCGCGCGTCTCGGCGGTTCGCGAGCTCGGCAGGTCGATCTCGACGACGCCGGCGATCCGGCCCGGGCGTGGGCTCATGACGACGACCCGCGTCGAGAGAAAGACCGCCTCGGAGATCGAATGCGTGACGAAGACGACGGTGTTGTCGGTCTGGTCCCAGATCGACAACAGCTCGAGGTTGAGCCGCTCGCGCGTCATCTCGTCGAGCGCACCGAACGGCTCGTCCATCAGGAGCAGGGCCGGCTGGAACGCGAGCGCGCGCGCGATCGCAACCCGCTGCTGCATCCCGCCGGACAGCTGCCACGGATGATGGTCGGCGAAGCCCGAGAGCTCGACCAGCTCGAGCATCTCCCGAACGCGACTGCGGCGCCGCTCGCGCTCCCAGCCGAGCATCTCGAGCGGCAGCGCGATGTTCTTCGCGACGCTGCGCCAGTCGAAGAGCACGGCGTCCTGGAACACGATCCCGTAGTCGCCGTCCTTGCGCGCCTGCCGCGCGCTCTTGCCATTGACGGTGATCGCGCCGCTCGTCGGCTCGACAAGATCGCCGATCAAGCGGAGGAGCGTCGACTTGCCGCATCCGGACGGCCCGATCAGCGACACGAACTCACCGGGCGCGAGCTCGAGATCGATGTCCTGAAGCGCCGTGACGCTTCCACGCGGGAAGGTCTTCGTGACGTGCTCGAGGCGGACGACCGCCGGCGCGGACGCGATCTCGCTCATGCGACGTTCTCCGGGGCGCGGCGGACAATCGCCTTCTCCGCGATCACGACGATCACGAAGAACGCGATCCCGAGCAGCGCGGCGATTACGTTCGTCGCCCACAGCTCCTGAGGTTCGATCGAGTAGTACTGGTTGAAGTTGATGATCGCGCCCCCAAGTCCGTCCTGAAGGCCTGTCGGCAGCTCGCCGATTATCGCGCCGACAACGCTCGCCGTCGCGGCGAGACGGAAGGCGGAGAAGAGATACGGCAGCGATGACGGCACCCGGAGTTTCCAGAGCACCGCCCAGCGGCTCGCCGCGTACGTCCGCATCAACTCGAGGGCGCGCGGGTCCGCCGACTGGAGCCCGCGGAGCGTGTTGATCGCCACCGGGAAGAACGTGAGGTAGGTGGCGATCACCGCAACGGCCCCCCAGTTCTGCAGCGCCCCGGGCAGCTTCGGGTTGATCCAGACGACGACGATCGGCGCCACGACGATGATCGGCACGGTCTGGCTCGCGACGATGTACGGCAGGAAGCTGCGCTGCAGCAGGCGCGAGTGCACGAGCACGACGGCGAGCACGAAGCCGATCACGGCGCCGACCGCGAAGCCGGCGGCGGCCTCCTTCGCGGTGAAGGCCGTCTTGTGCAGAAGGACCGTGATCAGCGCCGGCTGGTTGACCTGGGCCGGCTGGCCGAACGCCTTGAAGATCGTCCAGACGTGAGGCATCGACGTGTCGTCAACGACGAACGGCCACGTCCATCCGGTCGTCGTCCAGATCCAGTGATACAGCTCCCAGAACCCGACCAGGGCGGCGAGCACGACGGCGACGAGGCCGGTCCGGTTGAGCACGCGCAGGAGTGACGCGACGCGCGCGCGACGGCGTGGAGGGCGCGCTGCGACAGCTGCCTTCGCCACGCGACGGTTCTTATCAGTTATCGCTCGCAAGCGACAAAACGGGGCCCAGGGCCTAAACTCACGGACCTGGCTCGAGGTCTCGACGGAAGGAGCGTGCGATGTCCGTGCTGATCAAGAACGGCCGGGTGGTGACCGCGGCCGACAACTACGTCGCCGACGTCTACATCGAAGACGAACGCGTCTCCCAGATCGGCGAGTCACTCGAGCTTTCCGCGGACCGGACGATCGACGCGACCGGAAAGTACGTGCTGCCGGGAGCCGTCGACCCCCACACCCATCTCGAGATGCCCTGGCGCGGCAAGACCACGGTCGACGACTTCTACCACGGGCATGTCGCTGCGGCGTTCGGTGGGACGACGACGCACGTCGACTTCTGCATCCAGAGCAAAGGCGAGACGTTCGGCGAAGCGCTCGAGACCTGGCACGGGAAGCGCGAGGGCAAGGCGATCATCGACAACGGCTTCCACATCATCGTCACCGACCTCAGCGAGGCAGGCGGAACGCTCGAGGAGCTCGCGACCCTTCCCGACGAGCACGGCGTGTCGTCCTACAAGCTCTTCATGGCGTACAACGACTCGCTGCGGATCAGCGACGAAGGCCTCTTCAAGGTCATGCAGGTGGCGGCCAGGACCGGCGCGTGCGTCATGGTGCACGCGGAGAACGGCGACGCGATCGAGGTCCTGATGGCCGATGCGATCGCCGCCGGCAACACGGATCCCATCTATCACGCGCTCACCCGGCCGCCGGAGACGGAGGGCGAGGCGACGAACCGCGCCGTCCAGCTCGCGCACGTCGCCGGCGCGCCGCTGTATGTCGTCCACGTCTCGTGCGAGGAGTCGCTCGAGCCGATCCGGATCGCCCGGCAGAAGGGTTGGGACGTCTGGGGCGAGACCTGCACGCAGTATCTGTTCATCGACCAGTCGTTCCTCGAGCGCATGGAGAACTTCGAGGCCGGGAACTACGTCTACACGCCGCCGCCTCGGCCGAAGAAGAACCAGCCGATCCTCTGGAACGCGGTGCGCATGAACGAGCTCCAGGCGATCTCCACCGACCACTGCGGCTACACGCTCGAGCAGAAGGCGCTCGGCAAGGGTGACTTCCGCCAGATCCCGAACGGAGCGGCCGGGATGGAGAACCGTCTCCACATGATCCACCACTTCGGCGTGCGCGAAGGCCGGATCGGCCTGAACCGCATGGTCGAGCTTCTGTGCACCAACCCCGCGAAGCTCTTCGGGATGTATCCGAAGAAGGGAACGATCGTGGTGGGCGGCGACGCCGACATCGTGGTCTTCGATCCCGAGAAGCGCCACACGATCACGGCGAGGAACCATCACTCCGCGACGGACATCAACATCTTCGAGGGGACCGAGGTCGTCGGGTCGCCCGAGATCGTGCTGCGGCGGGGCGAGGTGATCGTCGACGGAGACGAGCTGCTCGCCAAGCCGGGGAGCGGTCAGTTCATCCGGCGGGCGCATTTCGGCGAGGAGCTCAGGCCGCGGGCGCTCGCGACGGCATGATCAACTTCTCCGGAGAGCTCGAGGTCGCGCGGGCACGCGAGGACGTGTTCGATTTCCTTGCGGACCTCGACAACGAGCCGCTCTACAACACCGATGCGTCGAACATCCGCAAGGTCACCGACGGCCCGATCGGCAAGGGCACCGTGTACGAGGAGGACTTTCGCCGGATCGGGCACTTCACGACGACAATCGACGAATACGACCGGCCGTCCGCGCTGACGTTCGACGCACGCAGCGACCGTATGGACGTCGTGGTCCGTTTCCGGCTCGCAGAGCCGGCGCCCGGGAGGACGGCCATCCGCGTCGAGTACGACATGCAGCCGAAGGGCGCTCTCAGGCTCATGTCCCCGGTCTTCCGCATGGGCGGGCCCGGCATGTTCGAAAAGAAGCGTGCGCCCGGTCTGAAGCGCGCCCTCGAGGGATAGACGCCTCGACTCCGGCCGCTCGAAGGTCCATAGTCGCTGCAATCCGCACGGAGGAGGCAGCGCATGGCAGAGCAGCACGAGATCGCCACCGACGTCGAAGATCTGCGACTCGACATCGAGTTCGAGCGCGCAGAGCTCGACCGGTCGATCAAGCACGACTACTCGACGAGCGAGAGCGGGATCGTCCCACTCGACCGGCGGCGGCCGATGTGGCACTTCCTCGGGCTCTGGACGACGTTCGTCGCGGGGTTCTCCTACATGTTCCTCGGCTTCGAGATCCGGGGCGGCGGCCACAGCCTCGGCTCCACGGTGGCGATAACCCTGATCGGCTACGGGTTGTACGTCGCGTACGCGATGGTCGGCTCGTTCCTCGGGTCGCGAACCGGCCAGACCCACGCGCTGCTGACCCGTTCGGTCTTCGGCGTCGTCGGGTCCTGGGTCGTCTCGGCATTCGTCTTGATCGCGCCGCTCGGCTGGGTCGGCTACCAGGCGAACCTGCTCGCGGTTCTGTGGGACGGGTTCTACGGCTGGGGCGCGATCTTCACGCTCACGCTGCTGCTGGCCGGCGTGATGATCTTCAACAACCTCTTCGGCTTCACGGGCATCAGCGTGTTCGCGCGTTATCTCGTGACCCCGATCCTGATCCTCTGGTGCGTGTACATGGTGCTCAAGGGGTTCATCAGCGACGGCGGCAAGCTGGGCGGCACACCGCAGGGGAGCGGGCTGCCGTTCTGGGTCGCGGTGGTGGCGGTGATCGGGTTCTCGATGTGGGGCAACGAGCCCGACTTCTGGCGTTTCGGACGCCCACGGTTCTCGTGGCCGCTGCCGACCTACATGTTCAGCGCCGTCTGGTTCCTGCTCTTCACGATGGCCGGGTGGATGATGGCCCAGCTCGCCGGCTCGAGCGACTCGGCGGCGATCTTCCGCTACACGGTGCACTACTCGCTCTTCGGCTGGTTCTGGCTCGCCTTCCTGATCGCGACGATCAGCCAGTTCGCGATCAACGACGGCAACTACTACGAGTCGGTCAACGCCGGTCAGAACCTGATCGGCGGGTGGCGGCCGTGGCGTCGCATCTTCACGTGCCTGCTCGTCGCGGGCGGCGGTGTGATCGCGGCCGATCTCGTCAACTTCCACTTCCTCAACGGCTGGTTCAAGGTGGCGAGCTTCCTCGCGGTGTCGGTCCCGTCGGCGACGGTGATCATGGCGGTCGACCACTTCGTGCTGCCGCGCGTGTACCGCATCTCGCGGCCGCTCCTGAAAGTGCCCGCCTGGGAGGAGGCGGGATTGCTCAACTGGCCGGCGACCGCAGCGCTGCTTGCGGCGGTCTTCTTCGGCGTCACCGGGACCGCGAGCTGGCCTCACGGTTGGCTCGAGGCCGCGGCTCCGAACTCCTGGGGCCCGGTGCCGCTCGAGGCGTGGCTGATCGCCGGGGCCGGCTACCTCGCGCTGGTGGGCGTCGCCCAGGCGCTCGGATCCGTCCGGACCCAGCTCGGCTTCGCGAAGACCGTCCGCGACGACGAGACCACGGGCGAGGCGGTGATCGACATCGCCAGCACCGGCGCGGTCGGTTCTCCCGGAATGGCACCCGCGACCGCGATGGAGCCGACGACCGACTGATCGTCCTCCGCAACGGGCTCGTCGATGTCGGCGCGGGACGCTTCACCCGCGCCGACGTCGTCGTGGACCACGGCCGCATCGTCGAGGTGGAACCCGCCGCAGGTAACAGTCAGATACGAGCGGAGGAAGTCGACTGCACGCGCTTCGCCGTCGTGCCCGGGATGGTCGACGCCCACGTCCACTCGAACGAGAACTGGTTCCGCGGCCTGTGGGACAACCTGCCCCTCGAGCCGTGGATGCTGTTCTCGTACTCGGCGCTCGCCGCCCCGCGCCAGACGCCGGACGAGATCTACGTGCGGACCCTCCTCGGCGGGATCGAGCTGCTGCGCTCGGGCGCGACGACGGTCGTCGACTTCCTGTACGACACCGAGGAGGCGCTCGAGCCCGTCGTCCGCGCGTACCGCGACCTCGGGCTGCGCGCGCTCGTCGCGTTCGCGATCGCAGACCGCGCGTACCACGAGACCGTCGTGCTCGACGAAGGGCTCGTCCCGCGCGACCTGATCGACCGACTCGAGCGGGAGAAGCCGCCGTCCTGGGACGAATGGGAGCAGGCGACGCGGCGCGCGGTCGAGCGCTTCCACCGGCCCGACGAAGGAATCTCGATCTGCCCGGCGCCGTCGGGGCCGCAACGGTGCACGGACGAGCTCCTCGCAGGCTGCGCCGTTCTCGCGGACGAGCTCGACCTCGTGATCCACATCCATGTGCTCGAGACCCGGATGCAGGCGCTGTCGGGTCGCCGCATGTACGGGCGGACGCTGCCCGAGCATCTGGACAGCCTCGGCTTCCTCTCGCCCCGCGTCTGCTTCGAGCATGGGATCTGGCTGACGCCGTCCGACATCGAGCTCGTCCGGGATCGCGGCGTCACCGTCGTGCACAACCCGGTTTCGAACATGAAGCTCGGCTCCGGGATCTGCCCGGTCCCGGAGCTGCTCGCGCACGGCGTCAACGTCGCGCTCGGCACGGACGGGATGTGCTCGAACGACGGCAACGACATGTTCGCGACCCTGAAGACGGCGGCGCTCCTGCACAAGCTCTGGGAGGTCGACTACGAGAAGTGGCTCGGCGCCGAGGAAGCGTGGGCGATCGCCACCGCAGGCGGTGCGGCCGCCGCCGGGGACCGCGCCGGCCTGGGCTCGCTCGAGCCCGGCAGGCGCGCTGATCTCGTGCTGCTCGACCTCGAGTCGCTCGTCTTCACGCCGCTGAACGATCCGCTCAGGCAGATCGCACTCGGCTCGACGACACACGCCGTCGACTCGGTGATGGTGGGCGGCGAGTGGCGGCTCCGGGACGGCCGCATCCTCGGCGTCGACGAGCCCGCGGTGCTCGCCGAGGGACGAGCGCGCGGACGCGACGTCGTGGCGCGGCACGACGAGGCCTTCGATGTGGGGAAGCAGCTGCTCGCCTCGGTGCGCGCCGGCTGGCTCGAGGCGATGCGGGCCGACGTCGGCGTCGAGCGTAAGCTCGCACCGTGATCGACCTGCAGCTCTCGAACGCACGCCTTCAGAACGGCGAGCTCGTCGACCTGCACATCGACGGTGGACGATTCGTCTCACCGGGTGAGCCGCGCACGACGATCGACTGCGAGGGACGGCTCGTGACGCCGCCGCTCGTCGACTGCCACCTGCATCTCGACGCGTCGCTCACCTCCGGGCGGCCGCGGTGGAACGAGAGCGGCACCCTGATCGAGGGCATCCACGTCTGGGGCGAGCTGAAGCCCTCGCTGACCGTCGAGGACGTATTCGAGAGGGCAGTGGAGATCGTGCGCTGGTCGGTCGCGCAGGGGACGCTGTACATCCGCGCGCACGCCGACGTCTCCGGCGAGAACGAGGCGATGGTGCGAGGCCTCCTTCGGGTGCGTGACGAGCTCGCAGACCTCTGCACGATCCAGGTGACGGCGTTTCCGCAGGACGGGATCTACGCGCGCGACGGCGACGACGAGCGGCTCGAGAACGCCCTCCGGCTCGGCGTGGACTGCGTCGGCGGGATCCCGCACTACGAGCCGACTGCCGAGCTCGGCCTGCGCGAGATCCATCGCGTCTTCGAGCTCGCGAAGGCGTACCGACGCCGCGTCGACGTCCACTGCGACGAGACCGACGATCCCGCATCGCGCTTCCTCGAGGTGATGGCGGACGACACGGTCAAGTTCGGACTGGGCGGCCGCGTCACTGCGAGCCACTGCACCGCCATGGGCTCCTACGAGCCCTACTACTCCTCGAAGCTGCACGGCTTCCTGAAGCGTGCCGGCGTCAACATCGTCGTCAACCCCTACGCGAACTCGTTGATCCAGGGCCGGCTCGACGTCTACCCCAAGCGGCGCGGGTTCGCGCAGCTCAAGGAGCTGCTCGCCGCCGGCGTCAACGTCTCGCTCGGCAACGACGTGATCATGGATCCGTGGTACTCGCTCGGAAAGGCCGACCTCGTCGACGCCGCCCACCTCGCTCTGCACTTCACGTACATGAGCGGCCTCGAGGAGATCGCCGAGATGCTGCGCTGCGCGACCGAACGGGGCGCGCGCACGCTCGGCGTCGAGGACGACTACGGTCTGGACGAGGGCAAGCCCGCCGACTGCGTCGTCTTCGACGCGCCGTCGGCGCTCGAGGTCATGCGCCTGCGCGCGACGCGCCGCTGGGTGATCCGCCGCGGCGAGGTGGTCGCCCAGACGACGCCGGCGCGGACGACCCTGCGCGGCGAGCCGGTGACCTTCGCGCCACGATGAGCGCGCGCCGAGGGGGCCGGTCCTGCGTGGCGAGCCGGTGACCTTCGCCCCGCGACACGCCGAGGGGCCGGTCGCCGGCGAGAGACGCTCGGCGAAGCGCGGTGACGAACCCGTACGCATCCCGGCATGGTCACGTACCAAAGTCACGCCCCGAACCGCCACGGCTCGAGGCGGCATGTCCGGCGGCAGCCGTCCCTACGAGAGCGTCACGGGAGTGCGACAAGTTCGTGACACGCGACGGCGAGGGAGCCGCACCGTCGTACGATCCGGACGCCCCACGCAGCCGGCCGCGGCGGTGACGCGGAAGGGGACAGGTCGCCATCCGCGGGGGCGCGACGCGAATCATTGCGCCTCCAGCTGAGACGTGGTGGTGTCCGACACCGCCGACGGTGTCGGACACCTTCCCACACGTGCTAGCGCGTCTGCGGGAACCCGAGGTCGACCTTCGACGTCGCCGGATCGGGCCAGCGCTCGGTGACGACCTTCGTGCGCGTGTAGAAGTCGATCCCCTCCGGCCCGTAGATATGCCGGTCGCCGAAGAGCGAGCTCTTCCAGCCGCCGAAGGAGTAGTACGCGACCGGCACCGGGATCGGCACGTTGACGCCGACCATCCCGGCCTGCGCCTCGAACTCGAACTGGCGGGCGACGCCGCCGTCGCGCGTGAAGATCGCCGTGCCGTTGCCGTACGGATTCTCGTTGACGAGCCGCACCGCCTCGTCGTACGTCGAGACGCGCGTGATGCCGAGCACGGGCCCGAAGATCTCGTCCTGGTAGGCGCGATCGGCCGGCGTCAGATGGTCGATCAGGCTCGGCCCGAGGAAGAAGCCGTCTTCCGGGCAGCTGTCCCGGCCGTCGACGACGAGCTCCCCCTCGCCGTCGAGGTACGACGCGACCTTGTCGCGATGCTCACGTGTGATCAGCGGCCCCATCTCCGAATCGGGCTTCAGCCCGTCGCCGACCTTGACGTTCGGGATGCGCTCCTTGATCGCCTCGACGAGCGGGTCGGCGACATCGCCGACCGCGACGAGCATCGAGACCGCCATGCAGCGCTCGCCCGCCGAGCCGTAGGCGGCGGAGACCGCAGCGTCCGCGGCCATGTCGATGTCGGCGTCGGGCAGGACGATCATGTGGTTCTTGGCACCGCCGAGCGCCTGGCAGCGCTTGCCCTTGCTCGTCGCGGTCTCGTAGACGTAGCGCGCGATCGGCGTCGAGCCGACGAACGAGATCGCGGCGATGTCCGGATGCTCGAGCAGCGCGTCGACGGCGACCTTGTCGCCGTGTACGACGTTGAACACACCGTCGGGCACCCCGGCTTCCTTGAGCAGCTCCGCCGTGTAGAGCGACGCGGACGGATCCTTCTCGGAGGGCTTCAGCACGAACGTGTTGCCGCAGGCGAGCGCGGGTGCCCACATCCACATGGGCACCATCGCGGGGAAGTTGAACGGCGTGATCCCGGCGACGACGCCGAGCGGCTGCCGGATCGAGTAGACGTCGATCCCCGTCGACGCCTGTTCCGTCATCCCGCCCTTGAGTAGGGTCGGAAGTCCGCAGCAGAACTCGATCACCTCGAGGCCGCGTGTGACTTCGCCCATCGCGTCCGACAGCACCTTGCCGTGCTCGGAGGTGAGAATCCGCGCGATCGACTCGCGCCGGTCGTGGACGAGCTCGCGGATCCGGAAGAAGAGCTCCGCGCGCTTCGCGAGCGAGGTCGCGCGCCACGCGGGGAACGCAGCCTTGGCCGCCTGCACGGCGCTGTCGATCTCCTCGACCGACGCAAAGTCGACTGCGCCCGTCTGCTGCCCGGTCGCCGGGTTGTACACCGCACCGCTCCGCCCGGACCGGCCCGCAGTCAGTGATCCGCCGATCCAGTGGTTGATGGGCTTGACGGCCGCCGGGGCCTCGATCACATCGGTCATCGTTCCCTCCCTCGCGTGGTCAGGAGAGGGTAGCGCCGGGGGTAGGATCAGTGCATGGCGACGACGGAGACGAACACCGAGCTCGGCAGGCAGATCGTTCAGGACGCGAAGGACTACGTCCTCTATTCCTGGAGCGTGCAGAACGCGATCAACCCGATCGCGGTCGAGCGCGCCGAGGGCCGCTACTTCTGGGACTACGACGGCAACCGCTACCTCGACTTCGCGTCACAGCTCGTCAACGTCTCGATCGGCCACTCCCATCCGAAGATCGTCCAGGCGATCAAGGACCAGGCGGAGAAGCTCGCGACGATCGGGCCGCCGATGGCGACCGAGTCACGCTCGAAGCTCGGCCGCCTGCTGGCTGAGGTGACGCCGGGCGATCTGACGATGTCGTTCTTTACGAACGGCGGCGCCGAGGCGAACGAGAACGCGATCAAGCTCGCGCGCTGGTACACCGGTCGCAACAAGATCATCGCCCGCTACCGCAGCTACCACGGCGCGACGGCAGGCTCGATCACCGTCACCGGCGACCCGCGCCGCTGGCCCGCCGAGCCCGGGCTGCCCGGAGTCGTTCGGATGTTCGACCCGTACACGTATCGCTGCCCCGCGGGCCATCCCGACCCGTGCCCCGTGTGCAGCGGGGGGCCGCACCTCGAGGAGATCCTCCAGTACGAAGGCGCGCACACGGTCGCGGCCGTGATCCTCGAGACGGTCACCGGCACGAACGGCATCATCGTCCCGCCCGACGGGTACCTCGGGTCGATCCGGGAAACCTGCGACCGGCACGGGATCCTGCTCATCTGCGACGAGGTGATGGCCGGCTTCGGCCGCACCGGCAAGTGGTTCGGCGTCGACAACTGGAACGTCGTCCCGGACATCCTCACCGTCGCCAAGGGCATCAACTCCGGCTACGTCCCGCTCGGCGCGATGATCGTGCGCGAGCCGATCGCCGCCTGGGTGCGCGACAAGTACTTCGCCGGCGGGCTCACCTACAGCGGCCATCCGCTCGCCTGCGCATCGGCGGTTGCGTCGATCGAGGCGTTCCAGGAGGAGGGCATCGTCGAGCAGGCGGCGGCGACAGGCGAGGTGTTCCGCACCGAGCTCGGAAAGCTCGCCGAGAGGCACCCGTCGATCGGCGAGGTCCGCGGCCTCGGCTGCTTCTGGGGCCTCGAGCTCGTCAAGGACCGCGCGACGCGGGAACCGCTCGTCCCGTTCAACGGAACCGGCGAGGCCGCGCTGCCCGTCGCCGCGCTGATGAAGCGGGCGCTCGAGCAGGGGCTCTACCTGATGACGCACTGGAACGTCGTCATGTGCTGCCCGCCGCTGACGATCACACGGGACGAGCTCGACGAGGCGCTGCAGATCCTCGACGACGCCCTCTCGGTCGCCGACGAGTTCGCTGTCTAGCGACGCGCTCCGCGCTTTTGCGGAGGCGCCGGAGCGTTTCGGCCTGCTGTCGCCGGACGTCGGACGCTACGCCGACGAGCGCGTGTGCGTCCTCCAAGGCCTGAATTGGGCCTCGGTCGTCGACGTCCGCGTCGAGCCGGCGGAACTGCCGCAATTGCTGGACGAGGTACGCGGACGCATCGCCCGGATACGCGGACCGCCTGGCGCGCCGGACCTTCGTCGCGGCCGCTCGACCTCGTCGACCGCCTCCTGGCGCTGGGCCTGACCGCTCCGGACGACCGTGCGCCGGTTCTCAAGGCCGTCGCGTGCCTCGAGCCCCCGGCGGCGCGGGCGGACATCGACGTGCGGCGCGTCGAGACCTACGAGGACTACACCACGTCGACGCAGGTGATGTGGGAGGCGTTCGAAACGCCACCGGAACGCCAAGAGGGTCAGCAGCTGGTGACGCACGCCGTGCCGGACACGTCGTACCCGATTCTGAAGCGGCTCGGATTCCTCGACGTGTGCACCCTGCGTCGGCTCGAAGATCCTCGCGCCGGCAGCTAACCGAGCGGCGGGAGCGCTCCCGAGTCGAAGAGGCGCACGAACGCTTCGACGACCGACGGATCGAACTGCGATCCGGCGGCAGCACGCAGCCGGCGGACTGCCTCGTCCGGCGGCAGGGCACCCCGGTACGGCCGGTCGGTGACCATCGCGTGGTACGCGTCGCACACGAGCACGATGCGCGCCTCGACCGGGATGTCCTCGCCCACGCGCCCGTCCGGGTAGCCGAGGCCGTCCCAGCGCTCGTGGCAGGCACGGACGATCGGCCGGACGTCCGCAAGCCGGTCGATCGGCGCGAGGATCTTCTCGCCGAGCTCCGGATGTGTCTCCATGATCTTCCGCTCGTCGTCACTGAGCGGGCCGGGCTTCCGGAGGATCTCGGACGGGATCCCGATCTTGCCGATGTCGTGGAACAGCGCTCCGAGCTCGAGGCGGCCCATCGCGTCGCGGTCGAGCTCGAGCGCGCGCCCGACGAGAAGGGCCATCTCGGTGATCCAGTGCGCGTGGGACGACGTGTAGGCGTCGTTCGCCTCGAGCGCGTTCGCGAGCGCCGCGACCGTCGAGACGAATGTCCGCTCGAGACGGTTGTAGTGCTCGGCGCCCTCGATCGCCAGCTTCGACTGGTGTGCGAGCCCGGCAAGCAGCCGCAGCTCGCGGTCGGTGAAGTCACGGTTTTCCTCGATCCGCGCGGTGAGCGCACCGACGCGGTTATCGACGCGGACCGGTGCGACCGCGAAGCGCGCGATGCGTCCGGGATCGACCTCGTCGATGGTCCGGAGGTCGTCGGGCTCGAGCACGAACGGCTCGTCGCGGTCGAGCCACCGGCGGGCGACGGCAGCCGAGTAGCGGGTGGAGGCATCGCCGGCATTGCCGCCCACCGCGGCGCACACGACGAGGTCGTGCGGCTCCTCCGCCTCCTGGATCCAGAGCGACACGTGGTCCGTCCCGAGCGCCCGCGCGGTGACCTCGACGCTGCGACGCAACACCTCGTTGGCCGTGTCGGCGGTCGCGAGCTCGCGGCTCGCCTCGAGCAGCGCATTCGAGATCTCGGCCGCCTCCTGCTGGCGCCAGTAGAGCCGCGCTTTCTGCAGCGCCACGGACGCCTGGTACGAGAACGCCGCGAGCAACCGCATCTCCTCGTCCGGGACGCGCTGCGGATCGGGCTTCGCGACCGCGATCCAGCCGGTCACTCCGTCACCCGAGAGCAGCGGCGCGACGAGCGCGTGCTCCCCGCGGAAGGGCTCGCGGCTGTCGACGACGTCCATCTCGACCGTGTCGGGCGCGAGACTGCCGACGGGTTCTGGGGCACCGTGCGACGCGACGCGGACGAAGTCGCCGTCCGTCTGCTGGAGCCACAGCGACGCGACGTCCGTCTCGAAGAGGGTCGCGGCCGTCTCGACGGTGCGGTCGCAGATCTCCTCGAACGACTGGGCATGCGAGACGTCCCCGAGGAAGCCGAGCAGCGCCTTCGCGCCCTCGGCCTCGCGGCGCTGCGCCTCGTAGAGTCGCGCGTTCTCGAGCGCGACGGAGGCCTGACCCGCGAGCACCTCGAGGAGCCGTACGTCGTCCTCGTCGAACTGGTTGATGCCGAGCTTGGAGATCACGATCGCGCCGGTCACGCGCGACCCATAGCGCAGCGGCACTGCGGCCAGCGTCTCCTCGATCAGGTCGGTGCCCGGGATCGTGCGTGCAAACTCGCACTCGAGCGCGTTCGGTACGAGCACCGAGGTCCCCGTCTCGACGGCGCGCCCGGTGACACCCTCGCCGACGCTCGTCCGGTAGATGTCGATCGGAGAGGTCCCCGCCGACTCGTCGAAGTCGCCCACGAACGCGATCGGCAACAGGTCGTCGCCCTCGCGCAGGTACACGCGGCAGTTGTGGTAGTCGATCAGCAGGCGAAGCTCGGTGGAGATCGTCTCACCGATCTGTCGGACGTCGTTCAGCCGATTGAGCTTCCCGGCGAGCGACTGCAGCATCTTGAGGTGCGCGATCGAGCGGACGTCCCGGCCGGCGGTCGCGGCTGCGGCCGGGCGCTCGGAGACGCCGTCGTCGTAGAGAACGACCTGGTTCTTCCCACGCGCCTTCGCAGTCATCATCGCCGCCTCGGAACACGCGACGAGCTCGCGCGGGTTCATCGCGTGTTCAGGGCCTTGCGAGACGCCGACGGAGATCGTCATTCGCCCCATGGGCTCCAGCTCGAGCGAGCGGAGCTTCTCGATCAGCCGTGACGCAAGGCCGAGCGCGTCGCCCGCGTCGCACGACGGCATGATCACCCCGAACTCCTCGCCGCCGATGCGACACACGACGTCGGAGCCGCGGACGGTGTCGCGGGCGATGCCGGCGATCTGGATCAGCAGCTGATCACCCGCGCCGTGCCCGTAGACGTCGTTCACGCGCTTGAAGTCGTCCAGGTCGAACATGAGCACGGCGACGGAGTCGTGCTGACGAGACGCGCGTGTCAGCTCGGCGCGCAGACGCTCGTGGAAGAAGCGGTGGTTGTAGAGACCCGTTAGCGAGTCGGTCTGTGCGAGGTACTCGAGGCGCGCCTTGATCTGCGCGTTGTCGATGGCGAGTGCCGCAGCATCGCCGAACGACTTGGCGAACTCGAACTCGTGCTCGAGGAACGCCGCCTCCTCGCCGATGCGGTAGATGTTGAGCGCGCCCTTCAGCGTCCCGCGCGCGATCAGGGGCACGACGATCATCGCCTCCGGCTCCACCGGCGTCCCGGGCACGGTGCTCGCCCGCGGATCCAGGTGAGCCCGGTTCGTCCAGACCGGACGGCGATGCTGAACCGCCCAGCCGGTCAGCCCTTCGCCGAAACGGATGCGGCTCCGCATGACCTCCTCTTCGTACGGGGCGCGGCAGAGCGTCGGCACGAGCAGGCGCCGGTCCTCGTTCGCCTCGTAGATGTGGAGCGCCTCGTAGGGCATGAGCTCGCCGAGCGTGTCGGCGATGCGCTCGAGCAGGGCGTCGAGGCTCTGCTCGGACAGGACGTGGTGGAAGACCTCGGCCAGCCGGCGGTAGGACTGGACGAGCTCCTCGGGGGCGTTTCCTTTCGTGGCAGGCTCCGGGGGCCCGGTCTCCTGCGCCGCAGAGAT
>Ga0209579_10000452_pt1 | contig 42608 bp, 35 predicted proteins | sample Coa_R1_2_FD_187152 | JGI IMG/M metagenome (GOLD analysis project Ga0209579, IMG submission 187152) | Surface soil microbial communities from Centralia Pennsylvania, which are recovering from an underground coalmine fire - Coalmine... | ecosystem: Environmental > Terrestrial > Soil >...
TTGATGCCCTTGGCGCGCGCCTCGGGCGAGAAATAGGCCGGCCAGTCCCAGCAGGCGAGCGCCAGGTGGATTTTGCTCTGCTGCGCCGAAACGCCCATCATTTCCGCGCCGCGCCACGCGACCGGCCGCACATAGCCGTCGACGATCTTGTTGCTGGTGACGACCTCGTGCGTCGCCCGTGCCAGTTCGTCCATGCTGGCCGGGATCTCGAAGCCGAGGATCTTGGCCGAATTGATCAGCCGCGCGTTGTGATCCTCCAGCCGGAAGACCTTGCCGTTGTAGACCCGCTCGCCTTCGAAGACGCAACTCGCATAATGCAGCCCGTGGGTCAGCACGTGCAGCTTGGCATCGCGCCACGGGACGAGCCGGCCGTCATACCAGATGAAGCCGTCACGATCGTCGAACGGGAGCCCGGATACCGACATGGCCTTTCCTCGCCGAAAATGTGTTTCACTGATCCCCTGCGCCGGTCGGGGACCGAGTTGCACCGGGGAACTTTATATCGCAGAAGACGCCCGGTTGTACCAAAGGTTGCCAGATATGTCAACATGGCTGACATAAACGAACGAACCCACGAGGAGGCCGCCGATCCGCGCGCGCCGCCCGAGGAGGCGGTGCGGCAGGCGATCGAGCTGTTGTTTTTCGCCTATCGCGACTTCACCGCCGAGCCCGACGCGATCCTCGAGCGCTATGGCTTCGGGCGGGCGCATCACCGGGTCGTGCATTTCGTCGGGCGGCATCCGCAGATGACGGTCGGCGAGCTGTTGGACATACTGCGCATCACCAAGCAGAGCCTCAACCGGGTGCTGGGGCAACTGGTGCGGCGCGGCTTCATCATCCAGCACCGCGGCGCCCAGGACCGCCGCCAGCGGCTCCTCGAACTGACCGCCAGCGGCCGCGAACTGGAGCAATTGCTGTCGGCGCCGCAGCGCGCCCGGGTCGGCGCCGCCTACGGCAAGGCGGGCGCCCCGGCGGTCGAGGGCTTCCGCAAGGTGCTGCTCGGCATCATCGCCGACGCGGAAGACCGCCGGCGCTTCGAGCCGGCGCGGCCGCGCCGGCGCTAAGGCGGCGCCGCGGCGCCGCTTGGCGTATAATCGCGCGCGATGAGCGAGGATGAGCATCACCTGCTGGTGGTCGACGACGATGCGCGGCTGCGCGAGTTGTTGCGCCGCTATCTGTTCGAGAACGGCTTTCGCGTGACGGTCGCCGCCGATTCCGAAGAGGCGCGCGCCAACCTGGCGAGCTTTGCCTTCGACCTGATCGTGCTCGACGTGATGATGCCCGGCGAAAGCGGCCTCGACCTGACGCGGGCCTTGCGGCGCGATGGCGCGAAGCGCGTGCCGATCCTGCTATTGACCGCGATGGCCGAACCCGGGGACCGCATCAAGGGGCTCGAGCAGGGCGCCGACGACTATCTCGCGAAACCCTTCGAGCCGCGCGAATTGGTGCTGCGGATCCGCAATATCCTCGATCGCCGCGGCCTCGCGGACGACCCGGCGCGCGATATCCGCTTCGGCGCCTTGCGCTTCGATCCGGCGCGCGGCGAACTTTTTCGCGGCGCCGAACTGGTGCGGCTGACCGCGGCCGAGGCCGGGCTCCTCTCCTGCCTCGCCGGGCGCGCCCCTGAGGCGGTGTCGCGCGAAGAATTATCGCAAGCGACCCAGCTCGGCGGCAATCTGCGCAACGTCGATGTCCAGATGACCCGGCTGCGCCGCAAGCTCGAACCCGACCCGCGCTTTCCGCGCTACCTGCAAACCGTGCGCGGCACCGGCTATGCGCTCAAGCCCGATTGAGGCCGGCGTGGCCGAGGCGGCGCTGAGCCCGGCTACCGCGGAGCCGACCGGGGAGGCGCCCGGGGAGGCGCCCGAGGCGCTCGACATCCGCCAGCGCGGCGCCGTCAAACGCCTGCTGCCGCAGTCGATGTTCGGCCGCTCGCTATTGTTGATCGTGATGCCGCTGGTGCTGCTCCAGCTGATCGCGACCTGGATCTTTTACGACCGGCATTGGGAGGCCGTGTCGTACCGCTTTTCCTCCGACGTCGCCGGCGATGTCGCGATGGTGATCGATGCGATGGAGCTGACCGGGTCGGCGGCCGCGCGCGAGCAATTGTTCGACCGCGTGATGAATTTGAGCGAGCTGAGCTTCGCGCTGCGCCGCGACGCGCGGCTGCCGGCGAGCGAACCTGGCGACGGCGGCACGCTCGAAACGCAGCTGCGCCGCGCCCTGCTGAAGCGGGTCGACCGGCCCTTTACGATCGATGCCGGCGGCGGTTCGCAAAACGTGGTGATCGATATTCAGCTTGGGCGCGACCTCATCGTCGTCAACGTGCCGCTCAGCCGGCTTTACACCCCGACCACCTACATCTTCATCCTGTGGATGATCGGGTCGTCGCTGGTCCTGATCGGCGTCGCGACGATGTTTTTGCGCAACCAGGTCCGCTCGCTGCGGCGTCTCGCTGCGGCGGCGGAAAGCTTCGGCAAGGGCAGGCCCGTCGCCTTCAGCAAGGTCGAGGGCGCGCTCGAGGTGCGCCAGGCCGGGGCGGCCTTCATCCGCATGCGCGACCGCATCCAGCGCCAGATCCGCCAGCGCACCGACATGCTGGCCGGCGTGTCGCACGATCTGCGCACGCCGCTGACGCGGATGAAGCTGGCGCTCGCGCTGATGGCCGGCGACGGGGCGGTCGCCGAACTGAAATCCGATGTCGACGACATGGAGCGGCTGGTCAATCTCTATCTCGATTTCGCGCGCGGCGAGGGCACCGAGCGGCCGGTCGAGACCGACATCGTGCCGCTGATCGACGATCTGGCGGCGGCGGCGCGGCGCGAGGGCACCGCGCTGGCGCTCGACCAGCCGGGCGAACTGGTGCTGCCGGTGCGGCCCGACGCGCTGCGCCGCTGCCTCGCTAATCTGCTCGCCAATGCGCGGCGTTACGGCGGGCATGTCTGGGTGGCGAGCCTCGCGGTCGCCGACGGCGTCGAAATCGTGATCGACGACGATGGGCCGGGCATCCCCCCGGCCGAGCGCGACCGGGTGTTCCAGCCGTTCATCCGGCTCGACGCATCGCGCAACCCGTCGACTGGCGGGGTCGGCCTCGGCCTGACGATCGCGCGCGACGTCGCCCGCAGCCACGGCGGCGACGTGCGGCTCGAGACGTCGCCCTATGGCGGCCTGCGCGCCCGGGTTCACCTGCCGCGCTGAGGCAAAACGCCAAAGGCCGCCCCGGAGTGGGGCGGCCTTGATTGCTTAATCCGGCTGGATTGTGTTCGGTTTCGCTATCGGATCAATGATCCGATCAGGCTTTCGCACCGCCGCGCGGCGCGGGCCCGGTCTGGTGGACCGCGAAGGCGCGCATCTCGTCGAGACCGTCGGTGGCGCGCTTGTGCAGGATCTCGGCCGCCTCGCTGCCGGCCTTGGTGGCGATCGTCGCGATCTCGCGGCCGCGCGTGACGCCCTTCTCGATCATCTTCTTCATGTATTCGGTGTTCTTGGCGACCCGGTCCTCGGTCGAGGACGGCTGCGCCATGTCGCGCCACATGGCCGAAAAACTCTCGAAGGTTTCGCGCGTCGCCTCGATCTGGCAGCGCGCCAGCGCCTGCACCCCGTCGACGGCGGCCTGGTTGGCCTGGCTCAACGCCTCGATGTTGCGGCGCTGCGCCGCCCATACCGCCTCGACGTCGAACGGTCGGAAGCGGAAGTCGGTGAACATCTTGGTGACGTCGAAATCGAACGGGTTGGGGCGAGCATCAGACATGGCATGTTTCCGAATTGGGGAGGCCGATTGTGCAGTGCACAACGCCTATATCGGAGGCATTAGCTTCGGGGTCAAGACAATTTTTGCAGCGCAGCAAAAACCGTCTAGGCGCCCTCGACCGCATCGCCGCCGCGCCGCCGGCGACCCGACCCATACCAGCGCTCGATGCCGCGCAGCCGCCGGTCGAGCGCCGCCATGGTCGGCCCCAGATCCGGCGTCTCGTCGCGCAGCCAGCCGCGCAGCGTCATGGCGTAAACGCCGGCGGTCAGCTTTGTCGCCACGATGCCGGCGATGCCCTGCGTCGAAATCCCGGCGGCTTCCAGCGTCCAGGCGATCGAGCGCAGGAGGGCGGCGGCGGCGGCGAGGGCGGCGGCCGGGTCGCTCGGCAACTCGCGGCCGAGCACCTCGAGCGCGGCGCGATAGGGCTGCAGCGCGTCGAATCGTCGCATCAAAAGATCGAACACAATCTCGCGCGGCCGCTCGCCGGCCTCGGCTTCGAGCGGCGGCGCCAGCACCAATTCGTCCATCCGCCGCGCGAAGGCGCAGAGGATCGCCGGTTTCGCGGGGAGCTGGCGGTAGAGCTGCAGGATCGGCAGGCCCGCCTCGGCCGCGATCGCCGCCATCGACAGGCGCTGCCAGCCCTCTTGCGCGATCAGCCGCAGCGCCGCGTCGACCAGGCGGTCGCGCTCGCTCCCCGCCGCCGCGCGACCACCCGAGCCTCGCGCCGCCCGGCTCTTTGCCACGTCGCGGCCTTTCTCAGTTGGCCAGCTGGCGCGAGCGCGCCGTGGCCGCGGCGACCGCGCGTTCGAGCAGGTCCGCGAGGCCGTTCTCAGCCATCAACACGTCGAGCGCGGCGCGCGTCGTGCCGCCCGGGCTGGTGACGTTCTCGCGCAGCCGCGCCGGCGTCTCCGGCGATTGCCGCGCCAGTTCGCCCGAGCCGGCGACGGTGGCGCGGGCCAGCTGCAACGCCAGATCGGACGGCAGCCCAACGCGCACCCCGGCCGCGGCCAGCGCCTCGATTAACAGAAAGACATAGGCGGGGCCGCTGCCCGACACCGCGGTCACCGCGTCGAGGAGCGCTTCATCCTCGACCCAGGCGCTCTCGCCGATCGCCGCGAGCAGCGCGTCGGCGAGACGGCGCTGCTCGGGGCCGACATTGGGATTGGCGCAGGCGACGCTGATCGCCCGGCCGATCGCGGCCGGCGTATTCGGCATGCAGCGGACGATCGCCGCGTCCGCGCCGAGATGGCGGGCGATGCCGCCAATCGTCGTGCCGGCGGCGATCGACAAAAACAGCGTCTGCGGCCGCACCCAGCGGCGATAGGCCGGCAGCACGTCGTCGATGATCTGCGGCTTGACGGCGAAGACGATCGCCTCGGGCGCCAGATCCCCCGGCAGCCCGTCCGCCGCGCGGTGCCAGGCGACGCGCCGCTCGGCCGCAAGGGCCGCCGGCGGCCCGGCCGGCTCGACGACGAGGAAACGCTCGGCGGCATCGCGCGCCAGCCAGCCGCGCAGCATCGCCGCGCCCATCTGGCCGCAGCCGACCAGCACCACGGTGCCCGCCCTGGTTCCGTGTAAGTCGCGCGCGCTCATGTCGGCCCGTCCGCGTCATTGCGAGCGGAGCGAAGCAATCTCGTTCCGGCTCGTCGAGATTGCGTCGTCGCTGCGCTCCCCGCAATGCCGTTGTGTCGCCTCAGGCTTCGCCGATCGGCTCGATCATCGCGGTTTGCATCGCCTCCTCGGGAGACTTGCCGCCCCAGATAACCAGCTGGAACGCCGGATAGAAGCGCTCGCACTCCGAGACCGCGATGTCGACGAGGTCTTCGACCTGCTCGGAGCTGGCGGCGCCGATGCCGCGCAGCAGCACCGCATAGCGGAAGGCAGGCGAGGTATCGCCGGCGGCGAGATCGAAATGGCCAAGCCACAGCCGCTCGTTGGCCAGCGCGAGGAGCTCGTAAAACGGCCCGCGCCGCCGCTTTGGCACCTTCATGTCGAAGCCGCATGAAAAGTGCAGCGCGCTCAGCTCCTCCTGCCACAGGAAATAGAGGCGGTAGTCGCACCAGCGGCCGCCGATCTCGACGATCATCTCTTCTTCGCTGGCGCGGTCGTGCGCCCAATCGTTGGCGACGACGATTTCTTCGACGAGGTCGATCGGATTGCCGGCGTGGGAATGAACTTCGACCAGGGAAACTGAGGTGGTCATCGCGCCCTCCTAGAGGCAACTCGACGAGACGGGACGGCAGACCTGTCGGCTTCGATAATCCAGCTGTGTCTCCTCCAGGAGGTTTTTGCGGGCGACTTAAAAATTTGCGTGCCGGGCTACGCTGCCAAAGCCGGGCGGCCATGGCAAGACTAGATTTAGCGGTAGGATGGGTCTTCGCCTCAGCAATTTGATGGATTGTTCTCGGCCGCGGCGAGGCGCGCTTCGAGCGCCGCGATTCGCTGCAGCAGCAATTCCTGCTCGGCGCGGGCCTTGGCGGCCATCGCCTTGACCGCCTCGAACTCCTCGCGGCTGACCATATCCATCCCGGCCAGCACCCGCTCGAGCTGGTCGCGCAGGCGCGCCTCGATCTCGCCGCGCACCCCGGAGATCGCCCCGGCGGCACCCGCCGCGACCCGCGCGACATCGTCGAAAAATCGATTCTGGCTCTGCATCGCGACCCGCTCCGCTCGCCCGCCACGCCGGGCGTCGCACGATATATAGGCAGCGGCGTCCGGCCGCGCGAGCGCCCGGCGTGGCGGCGGCGGACCGGCTATTCCGCGGCGGCCTTCTTTTCCTCGCCGGCGCCGCGCGCGGCGTGCTGGTCGATCGCCTTCTGGATCGCCGCGGCGGCCTGGCCGGTAAAGTCGACATGATGGCTGGTGGCGTAGTCATAGCTGCCGCTGAGCAATTCCCGGCTGCGCTGGAAATGCGGGTGCACAAAGCGCGCCATCAGCTCGTAATGCCGCTTGGTGGCTTCCCAGTCGGCCCAGTTCTGCGCCAGTTCGCAAATGACGCCAAAGCCGCCGGAGCCGGCGATCAGCCGCTCGATATAGGCGATCGCGTCGTCCGGCGTGCCGATGCAGCCGGTGCCGGTCTCTATGAGCCACTCGGTCGGGTCGGCGACCTCGGGCGGGATGATTGGGAAAGTCGCAACGTCGCGGAAATAATTGGCGAAGGCCTGCACCCCGAACTGCACGTTACGGCGGGCCTGTTCGCGGGTTTCGGCGATGTGAAACATGCCGACGACGCGCCAATCCTTGCGGTTGGGGGTGTGGCCGTTGGCCCGCGCCTGTTCCTCGTAGAGCCCCCAATTGGCGGTGTGGCGCTCCATCGCCATCGGGCTGGTGCCGCCGATCGACAGCATGCCAACGCCGTGCTTGCCGGCGAGCACCCCGCCCGACGGCGAGCGCGCCGCGGCGACCGCCAGCTCCATGTGCGGCTGCGTATAGGGGCGCAGCTGCAATTGCGCGTCGGTTAGGTTGAACCAGTTGGTCTTTTTGGTGACGGTCTCGCCGTTGAGCAGGCGGACGATGACCTCGAAGGATTCGTCCATCATCTGGCGCTGGTCGCCGGGGTCGATGCCGATCTTCAAGGCGTCGTGGACCAGCGCCCCCGGCCCGACCCCGAACATCGCGCGGCCGCGCGTCATGTGGTCGAGCTGGACCATGCGGTCGGCCAGCATGAAGGGGTTGTGATAGGGCAAGGAGACGACCCCGGTGCCGAGCCGGATGTGGCGGGTGCGCTGCGCCGCCGCGGCGATCAGCATCTCCGGGCAGGCGATCAATTCGAAGCCGCCCGAATGGTGCTCGCCGATCCAGGCCTCGTGGTAATTGAGCCGGTCGAGGTGCTCCAAGAGTTCGAGGTCGCGCTCGATCGACAGCGTCGGGTTTTCGTCGTGATTATGGAACGGCGCCAGAAAGATGCCGCTCTTCAGGTAGAGATCGGTCATGTCGCTACAGCCTTGCCGGTAGGTGGGCGCGATGTCCCTCTGGAATGATCGTCGGCGATTGCGCCGGGTTCCGGCAAGCGATTTCCCGCGAGGTGTGCCCTGCGCGGCCGAACGCCCGGTGACAAGGATCGAACCATGCTCACTCGCGGGCAGGGAGCAGACTGCCGTGCATCGCTGAATTGACATATAACGTATGACGTTATATCTTTCGTTTTGGCGATGCGGTCGAGGTCGTCGGGCACATGGAGGAGTCCCCTAATGCAGCGCGTCCGCACCCACCCAGGCGAGGTTCTGCGCGAGGAATTCATGACGCCGCTCGGCCTGTCGGCGAACGCGCTGGCGCTGGCGCTGCGCGTCCCGGCGACCCGCATCGGCGACATCCTGCGCACCGAGAAGCCACGCGCCGTCTCGGCCGATACGGCGATCCGCCTTGCCCGCTATTTCGGCACATCGCCCGAATTCTGGTTGAACCTGCAATCGGCCTACGATTTGTCGCGCGCTCTCGCCGAGCACGGACCGGCCATCGAGCGCGATGTCCATCCGCGCGCGAGCATGGCCGCATAGACCCATGACCCAAAGCGGCCCGTCACCTGCCTCGAAGGCGTCGTCGTTCCGCCGTCGGATGTCGTGGTCCCGTCGCTGAGAAGCGCATTGTTACGCAAGCCCGATGATCCGGTCTTTCAATGACAAGCGCACCGAAGCGCTTTACCGGGGGGAAAGCGTGCCCGCGTTCCAAGCCATCGAGACCGTGGCGCGGCGCAAGCTCGACATGCTCGACGCAGCAGCCCGGCTCGTTGATCTGCGGGCGCCGCCGGGCAACCGGCTCGAAGCCCTGAAAGGCGGTCGCCGGGGCCAGCACAGCATCCGAATAAACGATCAGTGGCGCATTTGTTTCGTGTGGCGCGGTGACGGCGCCGAGTCGGTCGAGATCGTCGATTATCATTGACCGCTCCTAAGCCGGCGGCGATCGCGACGCTCGGCTGAAGCTCGGGGGCGGCGGGATGCCTTCAGATATCGTGCACGTCGACGATCCCGGGGAGCGACTTCACCGCGGCGCGGATCTTGGGGTCGACCCGGAAGCCGCCGGGCAGCGCCAGCTCGACTTCGCTTCCCGGCAGGTCGATGACGAGCGTGACCCGGCCGCGGCCGCCGGCTTCGCGCGCGAAGAGGCTTCTGAGGCGCGGCAGCGCGTCGGCCTCGCCGACAAAGACGCGCAGCCCGGCCACCGCATCGGCGACGACGCTGTCGAGCGGCTCCACTTTTTGCGCGGTGAGGCGCAGGCTTTCCTCCTCGCGCCGCACGTCGACCGTGACGATCAGCGGCTGGCCGCCGTCCAGTAGTGCGCGCGCCTGCGCCAATACCTCGGAAAACACCGTCACCTCGAAGGCCCCGGTCATGTCCGACAGCTGCACGAAGGCGAAACGGTTGCCGCGCGCCGAGGTGCGCTCCTTCTTGCCGATCACGATGCCGGCGAGGCGGAACCGCGTGCTGGCGTTGGCGGCCAGCGCCGCCGGCAGATCGGCCCACCGCAGGATGCCGGCGCGTTCCAGGCTCCGGCCGTAGGGGTCGAGCGGGTGCGCCGACAGGTAGAAGCCGATCGCGTCGAACTCGTTCTGCAGGCGCTCGATCGGCGGCCAATCGGCGACCGCCGGCAAGGAGGGGCGCGCCGCGAAGCCGTTGTCGAAAAAGCTCGCCTGGCCGCCCTGGCGCGCCACCGCGGCGCGGCCGGCGTCGCGCAGCAGCAGTTCGGCGGCGGCGAAGCTCTGCGCCCGGTTGGGGTCGAGACACTCGAAGCCGCCGGCCTTGACCAGGTTTTCGAACGGCGCCCGGCTGAAGCCCCGGGTGTCGAGGCGGGCGGCGAAATCGAAGAGATCCTTGAAGGGGCCATTGGCGGCGCGCTCGGCGACCAGCTCGGCCATCGCCTGGGCGCCGACCCCCTTGACCGCGGCCAGCGCGTAGCGGATCGCCGGCTTATTGCCCTTGGGGTCGGGCTCGACCGCGAACGCGACATTCGAGCGGTTGATGTCGGGCGGCAGCAGCGCGATGCCGAGCCGGTCCAATTCCTGGCGGAAATGCGCGAGCTTGTCGGTGTTGCCGAGGTCCAAGGTCATCGACGCGGCCATGAACTCGACCGGATGGTTGGCCTTGAGGTACGCGGTCTGGTAGGTGACCAGCGCATAGGCGGCGGCGTGCGACTTATTAAAGCCGTAGCCGGCGAATTTTGCCATCTGGTCGAAGATCAATTCGGCGCGCGCCCGCTCGACGCCGCGCTCCGTGGCGCCGGCGACAAACTGGGCGCGCTGCGCGTCCATCTCCGATTGGATCTTCTTGCCCATCGCGCGGCGTAAGAGATCGGCGCTGCCCAGCGTGTAGCCGCCCAGCACCTGGGCGATCTGCATGACCTGCTCCTGGTAGATCATGACGCCGTAGGTTTCCTTGAGGATCCCCTCGATCTTCGGATGCAGGTAGTCGGGCTTTTCGCGCCCGTGCTTGACCGCGATGTAGCGCGGGATGTTTTCCATCGGCCCCGGGCGGTAGAGCGCGTTGGCCGCGATGATGTCCTCGAAGCGGTCGGGGCGCAGCTGCTTCAGCATGTCGCGCGCCCCCTGGCTTTCAACCTGGAACACCCCGACGGTGTCGCCGCGGCTTAGGAGCGCATAGGTCGGCGGGTCGTCGAGCGGCAGATTGGCGATGTCGAGGCTGACCCCGCGCGCTGCGAGCAGTTCGTGGCAGCGCGCCAGCACGGTCAGCGTTTTGAGGCCGAGGAAGTCGAATTTGACGAGCCCCGCCAGCTCGACCCATTTCATGTTGAACTGGGTCACCGGCATGTCGGAGCGCGGGTCGCGATAGAGCGGCACGAGCTGCGCCAGGGGCCGGTCGCCGATCACCACGCCGGCGGCGTGGGTCGAGGCGTGGCGGTAGAGGCCTTCCAGCTTCAGGGCGATCGTCATCAGCCGCGCCACGGTCTCGTCGCCGTCGCGCAGCTGCTGGAGTTGCAGCTCGCCCGCGATCGCCTTGGCGAGCGTCACCGGGTGCGCCGGGTTGTTCGGCACCAGCTTCGAGAGGCGGTCGACCTGGCCGTAGGGCATGCCGAGCACCCGGCCGACATCGCGCAGCACGGCGCGGGCCTGTAGCTTGCCGAAGGTGATGATCTGCGCCACCCGGTCGCGGCCGTATTTCTGCTGGACGTAGCGGATGACCTCGTCGCGCCGGTCCTGGCAGAAATCGATGTCGAAATCGGGCATCGACACGCGCTCGGGGTTGAGGAAGCGCTCGAAGAGGAGGCCGAAGCGCAAGGGGTCGAGGTCGGTGATCGTCAGCGACCAGGCGACGACGGAGCCCGCCCCCGAGCCGCGCCCCGGCCCGACCGGGATGCCCTGGCGCTTCGCCCATTGGATGAAGTCGGCGACGATCAGGAAATAGCCGGCAAAACCAGTCTCGACGATCATGTCGAGCTCGAATTCGAGGCGCTCGCGATAGGGCTGCGGGTCGCCACCGGCAAATCCCGGCGCCTTGAGCCGCGCTACCAGTCCGGCGCGCGCCGCCTCGCGCAGCGCGTTCTCCTCGTCATCGCCGGCGGCGCCGGCGGGCAGCGGAAAAGCCGGCAGGATCGGCCGCCGCGATTGCGGGATGAAGGCGCAGCGCCGGGCGATCACCAGGGTGTTGTCGCAGGCTTCCGGCAAATCGGCGAAGAGCGCCCGCATCTCGGCGGCCGGCCGGAAAAAATGCTGTGGGGTCAGCCGCCGGCGGTCGTCGTCGGCGACCGCCTTGCCCTGGGCGATGCACAAGAGCGCATCGTGCGCTTCATAAAATTCGCGGTCAGGGAAATAGGCGTCGTTGGTCGCGACGAGCGGCAGATCCTGGGCGTAAGCGAGGTCGACGAGCCCGGTTTCGCAGCGCGCTTCCTCCGGCAGCCCATGCCGCGTCAGCTCGATGTAGAGGCGGCCGGGAAAGCGCTCTTGCAGCGCGGCGAGCAGCGCTTCGGCCGCTTCGGTCTGCCCTTCGGCGAGGAGGCGCCCGAGCGGCCCGCTCGCGCCGCCGGTCAGGCAGATCAGCCCCTCGTTCGCGGCGGCGAGGTCGGCCAGCGTCAGGGCCGGCTCGGCGCCCGCTTCGCCGTCGAGATAGGCGCGGCTCGTCAGCCCCATCAGGTTGCGATAGCCGGCTTCGTTCTGCACCAGGAGCACGATGCGCTCGGGCTCGGCCGAGTGGCCGTTGCCGTTGCCATTCCCATTGCCGTTGCCGTTGCCGTTGCCGCTGCGCGGCGCGCGGCCGCCGGCGGCGGCCAGCGCGATCTCGACGCCGATGATCGGCTGGATGCCGCTTTCGGCGCAGGCGGTGGCGAATTCCAGGGCGCCGAACAGATTGCCGCTGTCGGTGATCGCGACCGCCGGCATCGCTTCGCCGCGGCACAGCTGCACCAATTCCTTGACCCGGATCGCGCCGCACGACAGCGAATAGGCGCTGTGGGTGCGCAGATGGATGAAATCGGCGAGCGGCATCGGGCACCGGAGCGAGTTTGCACGGGACCCCAGCATCGCATGCCGGGCGGGCGGTTTCAGCCCCGGCGTCGGGCGCGAGGAAATCAGCCGGCGACGGACCGCTCGCGCGCGCCGCGCGACGGCCGCTGCCGGCTCGCCGATTCGACCGCTACGCCGCCGGCACGAGGACGCCGTCTTCGAGCGCGACGATGCGGTCGAGGCGGCGGGCGAGGTCGAGATTGTGGGTCGCGATCAGCGCCGCCAGGCCGCCGCCGCGGACGATGTCGAGCAATGTCGCGATGACGCCGTCGGCGGTCGCGTGGTCGAGGTTGCCGGTCGGCTCGTCGGCCAAGAGGATTTTGGGGTCGTTGGCCAGCGCCCGGACGATCGCGACGCGCTGCTGCTCGCCACCCGAGAGCCGCGCCGGGCGGTGCGACAGGCGCTCGCCGAGCCCGACCCGGCGCAGCAGCGCTTCGGCCCTGGCGCGCGCATCGCCGCGCGGCACCGCCGCGATCATCTGCGGCAGCATGACGTTTTCGAGGGCCGAGAACTCCGGCAGCAGGTGGTGGAACTGGTAGACGAAGCCGAGCGAGCTGCGGCGCAGCAGGGTGCGCCGCTCGTCGGACAGTTCGCCGCATTCGCGCCCTTCGATCAGGAGCGCCCCGCCATCGGGCCGCTCCAGGAGCCCCGCGACATGCAGCAAGGTCGACTTGCCGGCCCCCGACGGGCCGACCAGCGCGACGATCTCGCCGGCCTGCAGCGCGAGGTCGACGCCGTTCAGCACCGCCAGCTCGACGCCGCCCTGGTGAAACACCTTGCGCACCTGGCGCAGTTCGAGCGCGGTCCCGGCCTCGCTCATTCGTAGCGCAGCCCCTCGACGGGGTCGAGCCGCGCCGCCCGCCACGACGGGTAGAGCGTCGCGAGGAACGACAGCGCCAGCGCCATCAGCACCACGGAAGCAACCTCGCCCCGGTCGAGTTCGGCCGGGATGCGGGTGAAGAAATAGATTTCGGCGGCGAACAGCTTGACGTGCAGGACATTCTGCAGGAACTGCCGGATCGCCTCGATATTTTCGGTGAAGAGCACGCCCAGCGCGAAGCCGGCCAGCGTGCCCAAGATTCCGATCGAGGCGCCCGACAGCATGAAGATGCGCAAGATCATGCCGCGCGAGGCGCCCATCGTTCGCAGGATCGCGATGTCACGGCCCTTGTCCTTCACCATCATGATCATGCCGGAGACGATGTTGAAGGCGGCGACCAGGATGATCAGCGTCAAAATCAGGAACATCACGTTGCGCTCGATCTCGACCGCGCCGACGAGGCTGGCATTGGCCTGCTGCCAGTCGACGATGCGCACCGGCCGGCCGAGCGCGGCGGCGATCATGCCGCCGGTGCGCGAGGCGTCGTCGGCGTTGGCGAGGAAGACTTCGAGGTCGCTGACCGCATTCCCCATGCGAAAAAAGATCTGCGCCGCCGGCAGCGGCACGAAGATGAAGCTGTTGTCGTATTCGTAGAAGCCGACGTCGAACAGCGCGGCGACATGGTAGGTCTTGAGGCGTGGCACGGTGCCGAAGGCGGTGTCGGTGCCTTCGGGGGCGATCAGCGTCACCTTGCCGCCGACCGCGACGCCGATGCGGCGGGCCAGCCGGTCGCCGATCGCCACCCCGTCATCGCCGAAATCGCCGAGCGAGCCCGCGACGATGTGGTCGGCGACGAGCTTGCGGGCGCGCAAATCGGCGGGGCGGATGCCGCGGACCAGCGCGCCGGCGGCGCCGGCGCTGCTCGTCGCCATCACCTGGCCTTCCACTAGGGGGGTCGCGCTGACGACGCCCGGAACCTCGCGCACCTTGGCCGCGATCGCGTCGAAATCATCGAGGTGCTGCGTTTCGCCATAGACCGCGAGGTGGCCGTTGAGGCCCAGGATGCGGCCGACCAGATCGTTGCGGAAGCCGTTCATCACCGACATCACGATGATCAGCGTCGCCACCCCGAGCGCGATGCCGAGGAGCGAAAAGATCGCGATGACCGAGACAAACCCCTCCTGTCGCCGCGCCCGCAAATAGCGGAAGGCGACCATCCGCTCGAACGCACCGAAGATCACCTGCGACGTTCCCCATCATAACGGCGGCCCGAGATTGCTTCGTCGCTGCGCTCCTCGCAATGACAGCGACTGCTTGACGTCATTCCCGTCCCGGGCGTCATTGCGAGCGGAGCGAAGCGATCGCGCTGGCTGGAATTCGCCGTCAGCCGCCCGCGAAGCGGGCGAGCGCGGCGTCGAGCGGCAGGTCGTCGCGTTGGCCGGAGCGGCGGTTTTTCGCTTCGATCGTGCCGGCGGCGAGGCCGCGCGGGCCGAGGATCAATTGGTCGGGCAGGCCGATCAGGTCCATCGCGGCGAATTTGGCGCCGGGACTTTCGTCGCGGTCGTCGTAGAGCACCTCGACCCCGGCGCCGCGCAACTTGCCGTAAAGCTCGTCGCAGGCGGCGGCGCATTTCGCATCGGCGGTGCGCAGGTTTATCAGGCCGAGGCGGAAGGGAGCGACGCTCTGCGGCCAGATGATGCCATTGTCGTCGTGGTTGGCCTCGATCAGCGCCCCGACGAGGCGCGACACGCCGATGCCGTAGGAGCCCATCTCCAGCGCCACCTCCTCGCCGTTCGGGCCGGCGACAACAGCGCCCATCGGCTTCGAATACTTGGTGCCGAAATAGAAGGTCTGGCCGACCTCGATGCCGCGCGCGGTGACAAGCTCACCCGGCGGGACCGGGCAGTTCTGCGGGTCGTGGATGTCGCCGGTGGCGGCGTAAAGGCTCGTCCAATGGCGGAACAGCGGCTCGAGGTCGCTGTCGTAATCGATATCGTCGGCGAGGGTCTGGGGCTCCAGCCAGCGGCGGTCGCAGAAGACTTCGCTCTCGCCGGTCTCGGCGAGGATCTGGAATTCGTGGCTGAGGTCGCCGCCGATGGGGCCGGTCTCGGCGCGCATCGGGATCGCCTTGAGGCCCATCCGCGCGAAGGTGCGCAGGTAGGCGACGAACATCTTATTGTAGGAGTGCTTCGCCCCCTTTGCGTCGAGGTCGAAGCTGTAATTGTCCTTCATCAGGAATTCCCGCCCGCGCATCACGCCAAAGCGCGGCCGCACCTCGTCGCGGAATTTCCACTGGATGTGGTAGAGGTTTTTCGGCAGGTCGCGGTAGCTGCGGACCGCGTCGCGGACAATCGCGGTGACCTGCTCCTCGTTGGTTGGGCCGTACAGCATCTCGCGCTCGTGGCGGTCCTGGAGGCGCAGCATCTCCTTGCCGTAATCCTCGTAGCGCCCGCTCTCGCGCCACAGTTCGGCGGGCTGGATCGTCGGCATCAGGATTTCCTGGGCGCCCGCGCGGTCCTGCTCCTCGCGCACGATCTCTTCGACCTTTTTCAGGACGCGCAGCCCCAAGGGCAGCCACGAATAGATCCCGGCCGACGACTGGCGGATCATCCCGGCGCGCAGCATCAGCCGGTGCGAAACGATCTGCGCCTCGCTCGGGTTCTCGCGCAATAGCGGCAGGAAATACTGGGAAAGGCGCATCGCCCTCGCTCGTTTCGGGACAGCGTGCGCTATCTACTACCGAGGCGGCGGCGAAAATACCAGCCGGCGGAAAAAACCGCGTGACCCGGTGCGGCGATTTGCGTACTATCGCGCCACAAGCAGAATACACGGGCGCCGCGCCCGGGCCGAGTTTAGGGAGGTTTCGCTAATCCGGCTGAAAACCGCGGTTTTCGGCAATGAAGAATCCGCAAGTCAAGTCTGGCAGGGCGTTCGCCCTGCCTTCTTTTTGGGCAACAGGCAATTCAGCCGCGGGCAATTGCCGCCCGCCCGAATAACGCCGGGATGACGATTGCCTCGCCGCGCGTTAACTGCGCAGCACAAACCAGCTCGCGACCGGCGTAATGAGCCTCCCGATCGAGGATTACGGCATAATCGGCAACACCTACAGCGCCGCGCTGGTGTCGCGCGGCGGCTCGATCGACTGGCTGTGCCTGCCGCGCCCGGATTCGGAGGCGGTTTTTGCCGCGCTGCTCGGCGACGCGCGCCACGGACGCTGGCTGCTCGCCCCGCAAGATCCCGCAGCCCGCTCGACGCGCCGCTACCGGGGCGACACCGGCATTCTCGAAACCCGCTTCGAGACGGAAGAGGGCAGCGTCACCATCATCGATTTCATGGCGCTGTCGGAGAACGGCGAACAGCAGATCGACCTAGTACGGCTGGTGCGCGGCGAGAGCGGCCGCGTGCGCATGCGCACCGAGATCATCCTGCGCTTCGATTACGGGCGCGGCATCCCGTGGGTGCGCCAGCAGCTCGGCGGTCCGTTGGCGGTCGCCGGGCCCAACGCGATCCAGTTCATCACGCCAGTGGCGCTGCGCGGCACGCCCGAATTGACGACGGTCGGCGAGTTCACCGTCGCGGCTGGCGAGTGCGTGCCGTTCACGATGAGCTGGTATCCCTCGCATTGTGCCGGGGTGCGCTACCGCGACCCGCAGGAGGCGCTGCTGGCGACCGAGAACCGGTGGCACGACTGGGCCGGCCGCTGCGCGCTGCAGGGACCCTGGCGCGATGCGATCATGCGCTCGTTGATCACGCTGCGGATGCTGACCTATCACCCGACCGGCGGGATCGTCGCGGCGCTTACCACCTCGCTGCCGGAAGAAATCGGCGGGGTGCGCAACTGGGATTACCGCTTCTGCTGGATCCGCGACGCGACCTTCACGCTCTACGCGCTGCTCGCGGCCGGCTATCGCAGCGAGGCGCGCGCCTGGCGCGAATGGCTGCTGCGCGCCGCCGCCGGGCATCCCGCCGAGATGCAGATCATGTACGGGGTGGCCGGCGAACGCCGCCTGTCGGAATATGAAATACCCTGGCTGCCCGGCTATGGCGACAGCCGGCCGGTGCGGATCGGCAACGCGGCGCACGAGCAGCTGCAGCTCGATGTCTATGGCGAGCTGATGGATGCGTTTTACGCCTGCCAGCATTACGGGCTGGAGAACAGCCCGTTTGCCTGGGAGCTGCAGAAGACGCTACTCGAATATCTCGAAACGATCTGGCAGAAGCCCGATAGCGGCATCTGGGAAGTGCGGGGCGACAACCGCCATTTCACCTTTTCCAAGGTGATGTGCTGGGTGGCCTTCGACCGCGGCATCAAGATGGTCGAGGAGTTCGGGCATGACGGCCCGCGGGCGCATTGGCAGCAGGTGCGCGACCGCATCGCGGCGCAGATCATCGAGCGCGGCTACGATGCCGAGCGCAACACCTTCGTCCAGTATTACGGCGGCAGCGATCTCGACGCCTCGCTGCTGCTGATCCCGCAGCTCGGGTTTCTGCCGCCCGAGGACCCTCGCGTCCGCGGCACGCTCGAAGCGGTCGAGCGCGAGCTGGTGCAGGGCGGCTTTGTCTACCGCTATCGCAGCCACACCGGCGTCGACGGGTTGCCGGCCGGCGAAGCGGCGTTTCTGCCGTGCGGCTTCTGGCTGGCCAACAGCCTCGCGCTGTGCGGCCGGCACGACGACGCGGTCGCGCTGTTCGAGCGCCTGCTCGCGTTGCGCAACGATCTCGGCCTCATGTCCGAGGAATACGATCCGCGGGCGGCGCGCCTCCTCGGCAATTTTCCGCAGGCCTTCTCGCATACCGCGATCATCAACACTGCGGCCTATCTCGGGGAACGCGAGGCTACCGCGGTGTCGCGCGGCGCTCCCCACCGCCGCCGCCCGCGCAGGAGATCCAACGGCTGACCGCATTCGCCTTCCCGGCTGAGCGGCGCGCCGCCGGCGCCGCGCCCGCGGCGCCGCGAGCTGCGGCCAACCCCGAGGAACGTCGCCACGCCAACAATTTCGACGTGGTCCGCCTGGTCGCCGCGCTGTCGGTGGTCTTTTCGCATTCGTTTCTGATCGCCGAGGGCAGCCAGGCGAGGGAGCCTTTTGTCCGCCTCACGGGCAATCAATGCGTCATCGGACTGGTCGGGGTCTTCGTGTTTTTCGTGATCAGCGGCTACCTGGTGACCGAAAGCTGGTGCCGCCAGCCGGCGCCGGCGCGGTTCGCGCTGCGCCGGACGCTTCGCATCTACCCGGCGCTGGTCGTCAACATCGCGGTGTGCGCCTTCCTGCTCGGGCCGCTGGTCACCTCGCTGCCGCTTGGCGACTATCTGGCGAGCCCGGCGCTACGCGAGTTCCTCGGCCAGGGGCTGAGCATGTATCCCGGCCCGCTGCACCTGCCCGGCGTGCTGTTCGCCGACAATTCGGTGGGCCTCCTGATCAACGGCTCGCTGTGGACGCTGCGCTACGAAGCGATGATGTATGTGATGGTCGCGCTGTTGGGTGTAGCGCGGCTGCTGCGGCCCTCGGTGGCGATCGGGCTGGTTTTTGTCGGCCTCGCCGGGGTCTATTTCGAGAGCGCGCTGAAGCCCTACGGCGATCTCGCCGCGTGGGCCTGGCTGGTCGGGTTTTTCGCCGCCGGCATGGCGGTCTATTTCCTGCGCGACCGTCTCATTTTCGACTGGCGCTTCGCGCTCGTCGCGCTGGCGGCGCTGGTGGCCTTCACCTGGATGGGCCGGCTGATCATGCTGTTCCCGTTGGCTGGCGCCTATCTGGTGATCTGGTTCGCCCGGCGGCATGACGCGCGGCTCGATTATTCGCGCTACGTGGGCGACCTCTCCTACGGCCTCTACATCTACGGCTGGCCGGCCGAGCAGCTGGTGCTGTGGCTGTCGGGCGGCAAGGCGGCGTGGTGGGAGGTTTTTCTCGGCGGCCTCGCGCTGGCGCTGGCCGCGGCGTGGCTCTCCTGGCACGGCGTCGAGAAATGGGCGCTGCGCTGGGGCCGGCGCCGGCCGTCGCGGCAGCTCGCGGTCGCCGCCGGCGATTGACCGGCGGCCCCGCCTTGGCGACCCGCGAGCGGCGGCTACGGGAGCTTCTCGAAGAAGGTGTGGTGGCGCTCGGTGGTGTGCGGGCGGATCTTGGTGGCCCAGTCGCCCCAGGCGCCGGCGACCTCCCATTCCTTGCTGTCGACCACTTCCGGCGAGGCGATCTCGTAGATCGCGAGATATTTCTGCATCTTCGGGTCGTTGGTCTTGGCCAGCCGGTAGCGGCTGACCTTGCTGACCCCAGGCACCTTTGACAGCATCGGCACGTGCTCGGTGTCGTAGATGCGGTTGAACTCGGCCTCGTGCTCGGCCGGGATGTTCATCTGTACGACGTAGATGTAGGACATGGGGGGTTCCTCTCGCTCCGGCGGTTCACCGGAGACAATAGACGACGGCGCCGCCGATCACCACGAGCAGCGAGAGGATCGCCAGCCGCCGCTCGTAGCGCGCGACGAATTCGGCGAGCCGCCCGCCGAACATCGTCAACAGCCAGCCGAGCATCGCGAAATGCAGCGCCCGGCCGAGGATCGCCGCGAGGATGAACGACAGCGGGTTCATCGCGGCGACGCCGGCCGCGATCGCGGCGATCTTGAACGGGATCGGGGTGAACCCCTTGACGATGATGATCGCCACCCCCCACCGCGCGAACAGCCCCTGATAGGCGGCGAAGGCATGCTGATACCCATAGAACGCGACAAGCCGCGTGCCGATAACGCTCCACAATTCGTAGCCGATCAGGTAGCCGAACAGCGCGCCGAGCGCGGAAGCGAGCGTGCACAGCACCAACAGAAAGCGTATCCGCTCCGGCCGCATCAGGCACATCGGGACCAGCAGCAGGTCGGGCGGCAGCGGCAGAAACGAGCTGTCGGCAAACGCCACCGCCGCCACCAGCCAGGTGCCGTAGCGGTGCGCCGACCAGGCCGCAAGGTGGCGGCGCCAGCCGGGCGGTGGTGCGATGCCGTTCATCTCAACCGAAATCCCCGGGTGCGGCCGCCGCGATCGAGGCTTGAGATAAAGGCGGCGCCGGGTCTACTTCAATGCCGAGAGAAAATGCTGCACCGGGAGGAGAGGATGCGCGGGCTGATGTCGGAAGAGCCGCTCCTGGTCTCGATGCTGATCCGCCACGCGGCGCGCTTTCACGGCGAGGTTGAGATCGTCTCGCGGCTGGTCGACGGCACGGTGCACCGCTACACCTATGCCGAGGCCGAGCGTCGCGCGCGGCGCCTCGCGCTGGCGCTGACGCGGCTCGGCATCGCGCCGGGCGACCGGGTCGGCACGCTGGCGTGGAACACCTACCGCCATTTCGAACTGTATTATGGCGTCTCGGGCGTCGGCGCCGTCTGCCACACGATCAATCCGCGCCTCTTCGACGAGCAGATCCTCTACATCGTCAACCACGCGCAGGACCGGCTGCTGTTTATCGAAACGAGCTTCATCCCGCTGGTCGAGCGCCTCCGGCCGCAACTCCCGGCGGATTGCCGCTTCGTGCTGATCGAGCCGGCGCAAACCAGCCTCCCGGTCGTCGCGACCTACGACGAACTGGTCGCCGCCGAGAGCGAAGAAGGGTTCGCGTGGCCGCAGTTCGACGAATGGAGCGCCTCGGCCCTGTGCTATACCTCGGGCACCACCGGTCGGCCCAAGGGGGCGCTCTACGGCCACCGCTCGACCATCCTGCACGCTTTCGCGCTGGCCTCGCCCGACGCCACCGCGATGTCGGCGCGCGATACGGTCTGCCCGGTGGTGCCGATGTTTCACGCCTGCGCCTGGGGCGTCCCCTACGCGGCGGCGATGAATGGCACCAAGCTCGTGCTGCCCGGCCCGCACCTCGACGGCGCCAGCCTCTATAATCTGTTCGAGGCGGAGGGCGTGACGCTCGCCCTCGGGGTCCCGACGGTGTGGCTCGCCTTCGAAACCTATCTGTCGGCCAACAATCTGCGCTGCTCGAGCCTCAACCGCATCCTTTCGGGCGGCTCGGCGGTGCCGCCGGCGCTGATCGACGCCTTTGAAAACCGCCACGCCATCACCGTGGTGCAGGGCTGGGGGATGACCGAGATGAGCCCCCTCGGCACCGGCGCCGTGCCGAAGGCCAAGCACCTGAAACTCGACCGTGCCGACATGCTGGCGCTGAAGGGCAAGGCGGGGCGGCCGATCTTTGGCGTCGACATGAAGATCGTCGACGATCGGGGCCAGGCGCTGCCGCATGACGGCAAGGCGGTCGGCGAACTGCTGGTGCGGGGCCCGTGGATCGTCAGCGGCTATTTCGCCGACGAGTCGGCGACCGCGGCCGCGGTCGAGCCGGATGGGTGGTTTCACACCGGCGACGTCGCCGCGATCGACCCGGACGGCTTTCTCCGGCTGACCGACCGTTCGAAGGACGTCATCAAGTCGGGCGGCGAGTGGATCAGCTCGATCGATCTGGAAAACGCCGCGATGGCGCACGGCGACGTCGCCGAGGCGGCGGCGATCGCGATCCCGCACCAGAAATGGGGCGAGCGGCCCTTGCTGATCGTGACGCCGCGCCCCGGCATGCGGCCCGAGCGCGACGCGCTGATCGCCTTCCTCGGCGAGCGCTTCCCGCGCTGGATGCTGCCGGACGACGTGATGATCGTCGCCGAACTGCCGCACACCGCGACTGGCAAGGTGATGAAGACCCGCCTGCGAGAGCTTTATGGCGCTCATACCCCGCAATCGCCGTGACCGGTCCCAGCGAGATTGCTTCGCTGCGCTCGCAATGACGCAAGAAAGCGTCGTCATTGCGAGGCGCGCAGCAACGAAGCAATCTCGTGCCGCAAGTTCCGCTTGGCGAGGTCGATGAAAATGACCGCTGCAACCGCGCATAAGGGCGCGCGCGAGCGTGCCGACGCGTTTTGCCAGCGCTTCGGGCTGCGTGTGCCGATCCTGATGGCGCCGATGGCCGGCGCCTGCCCGGTCGGCCTCGCCGCCGCAATCGCCAATGCTGGCGGCATGGGCGGCTTCGGCGCGCTGATGACGCCGCCCGAGGGGATCGGCGCCTGGGCGACGCAATTCCGCGGCCAGAGCAACGGCAGCTTCCAGATCAACCTGTGGGTTCCCGATCCGCCGCCCAAGCGCGACGCCGAGCACGAGCGACGGGTGCGCGAGTTTCTCGGGCAATGGGGCCCGGCGGTGCCGCAAGCGGCCGGCGACGCTCTGCCGCTCGACTTCGCTGCGCAATGCGCCGCGGTGGTTGCCGCGGCGCCGCAGGTCGTATCGTCGATCATGGGGCTCCCCGAGCGCTTTGTCGCCGAACTGAAAGCGCGCGGCATTGCCTGGTTCGCCTGCGCGACAACGCTGGCGGAGGCGCGCGCCGCCGAGGCGGCCGGCGCCGATGCGGTCGTGGCGCAGGGCTTCGAGGCGGGTGGCCATCGCGGCGCCTTTGCGGCGGAAGCGGCGGAACGTCAGCTGGTCGGCCTCTTCGCGCTGGTGCCGCGTCTCGCCGACAAATTGTCGGTGCCGATCATCGCGGCGGGCGGCATCGCCGACGGCCGGACGGTGGCGGCGGCGCTGACCCTCGGGGCGAGCGCGGTGCAGGTCGGCACCGGCTTTCTGCGCTGCCCCGAAGCCGGGACGAACCCGGCCTGGGCCGACGCACTCGCCGAGCTGGAGCCGGAGGCAACCATGTTGACCCGCGCCTTTTCCGGGCGGCTCGGCCGGGCGGTTGCGACCGATTACGCGCGCGCCGCCGCGGCGCCCGATTCGCCGCCGCCGGCGCCCTACCCGGTGCAGCGCGGGCTGACCGCGGCGATGCGGGAAGCCGGCGCCCGGGCCAACGATGTTCACCGCCAGCAGGCCTGGGCCGGGCAAGGGGCGGCGCTGGCGCGTGCCGAGCCGGCCGGCGAAATCGTCCGCCGGCTGTGGGAAGACGCCGAGAGGCTGCTCCCGGCCGCGCGATGTTGTAGATCATGGCAATGATGCTAATTGACGAGAGCGAGGCGCTCGCCGGGTTTTGCGCGCGCCAGCGGGGCGCCGAGTTCGTCGCGGTCGACACCGAGTTCATGCGCGAGCGCACCTACTGGCCGATCCTCTGCCTGGTGCAGGTGGCGGGGCCGGACGAGGCGGTGGCGATCGACGCGCTGGCGCCCGGGATCGACCTCGCGCCGCTCCTCGCATTGATGGCCGACCCGAACATCCTCAAGGTGTTCCACGCGGCGCGCCAGGACCTCGAAATCTTTTTTCAGCTGTCCGGGCAGGTGCCGCACCCGGTGTTCGACACCCAGGTCGCCGCGATGGTCTGCGGCTTTGGCGATTCGGCGAGCTATGAAACCCTGGTGCGGCGGCTGGCCGGCGCCGCCCTCGACAAGGCCTCGCGCTTCACCGATTGGGCGCATCGGCCGCTGACCACGCGGCAGCTCGAATACGCGCTGGCCGATGTCGTGCATCTGCGCACGGTCTACCAGCGGCTGCAGCAGCTCCTGGCGAAAAACGGCCGGGCGCTATGGTTTGCCGAGGAGATGGCAAACCTCGTCGACCCGGCGATCTACCGCACCGAGCCCCTTGAGGCATGGCGCCGCTTTCGCCTGCGCGGCCGGGTCGACCAGCGCTTTCTCGGCGTGCTGCGGGCGCTCGCGGCGTGGCGCGAGGCCGCCGCGCAGCAGCGCGACCTGCCGCGCGGCCGCATCATGCGCGACGAAGCGATATTGGAGATCGCTGCGCATGCCCCCAAGACGATCGAGGCGCTGGGGCGTACCCGCAGCCTCGGGAAGGGCGTCGCCGAGGGCAAGCTCGGCGGCGACATCCTCGACGCGATCGCGCGCGGGCTGGCCGACCCCGACCCGCCGCCGGCGCTGCCCGGCAAGGCCGAGCCGCCGCCCGGCATCGGCCCGCTCATAGAATTGCTGCGGGTGCTGCTGAAACAGCGCTGCGAGGATTTCCAGGTCGCGCAAAAGCTGGTCGCCTCGGCCGACGATCTGGAAGCGATCGCCGCCGACGACAGCGCGGAGGTGCCGGCGCTCGCCGGCTGGCGCCGCGAGATCTTCGGCGGCGACGCACTGGCGCTGAAGCACGGCCGGCTCGCGCTGACCGCCGGCAAGGGCCGCATCCAGCTGGTGCCGCTGCCCGAGCGCGAGGGGGCTTAGTTTAGGACGTCGAGACGCGCCTCTTTTCCCGCTTTCCCGGCGAAAGCCGGACCCACTTCCGCCGTGGATACCGGCTTTCGCCAGTAATGCGGAGAGGGGATATCGTGGGCATGGGACGCTCGCACCCCCGCTTTGGGCCGGAGGCCGGAGCGGCGTCCGCGAATGAACCTCCACGCGGCATTGCGTTAGCGCAATGACGGAATGCCGCCGCGGCCGCATTGCTGTGGCGCATCGGCCACACCATATCATTCGCCGAAGGGTCGCGGGGGCTGCCTTCGGGGGCGCTGCGGCCGGTTCATTGGGAGGGTTGGACGATGGATCTCGAAAAATACACCGAGCGTTCGAAGGGGTTTGTCCAGTCGGCGCAAGGCATGGCGCTGCGCAGCGGTCACCAGCGCCTCGCGCCCGAGCACCTGTTGAAGGTGCTGCTGGAAGACAAGGAAGGCCTCTGCGCCAATCTGATCCGCGCCGCCGGCGGCGACCCGCAAATCGCGCTGGCGCAGGTCGACGCGGAGCTCAACAAGCAGCCGAAGGTCGAGGGCAGCGGCGCCGGCCAGGTTTACCTGTCGCCGGAGCTGGCGCGCATCTTCGACCAGGCCGAGAAACTGGCCGAGAAGGCCGGCGACAGCTACGTCACGGTCGAGCGGCTGCTGTTGGCGCTGGCGATGGCGAACGACACCCCGTCGGGGAAGGCGCTGGCCGCGGCGCACGTCACGCCGCAGAGCCTCAATGGGGCGATCGAGAACGTGCGCAAGGGGCGCAAGGCGGAGAGCGCCTCGGCCGAGGAAGGCTACGACGCGCTGAAGAAATACGCGCGCGACCTGACCGACGCGGCGCGCGAGGGCAAGCTCGATCCGGTGATCGGCCGCGACGAGGAAATCCGCCGCACGATCCAGGTGCTGTCACGCCGCACCAAGAACAATCCCGTGCTGATCGGCGAGCCCGGCGTCGGCAAGACCGCGATCGTCGAAGGCCTCGCGTTGCGCATTGTCAACGGCGACGTGCCCGAAAGCCTCAAGAACAAGAAGCTGCTGGCCCTCGACCTCGGCGCAATGGTCGCCGGCGCCAAATACCGCGGCGAATTCGAGGAGCGCCTCAAGGCCGTGCTCGCCGAGATCACCGCCGCTGCCGGCGAGATCATCGTCTTCATCGACGAATTGCACACCCTCGTCGGCGCCGGCAAGGCGGAGGGCGCGATGGACGCCTCCAATATGCTGAAACCCGCCTTGGCGCGCGGCGAACTGCACTGCGTCGGCGCCACGACGCTCGACGAATACCGCAAGCACATCGAGAAGGACGCGGCACTGGCGCGGCGCTTTCAGCCGGTCTTCGTCAGCGAGCCGTCGGTCGAGGACACGATCTCGATCCTGCGCGGCATCAAGGAAAAATATGAGGTGCACCACGGCGTGCGCATCACCGACGGCGCGATCGTCGCGGCCGCCACCTTGTCGCACCGCTACATCACCGACCGCTTCCTGCCCGACAAGGCGATCGATTTGATGGACGAAGCCGCCTCGCGGCTGCGCATGGAAGTCGATTCGAAGCCCGAGGAAATCGACGAGCTCGACCGCCGCATCGTGCAATTGAAGATCGAGCGCGAGGCCTTGAAGAAAGAGCACGATCCCGCCTCGCAGGACCGCCTTTTGAAGCTCGTCAAGGAATTGGAGGAGCTGGAGCAGGAATCCGCCGGGCTGACCGCGCAGTGGCAGGCCGAGAAGGGTAAGCTCGCCGACGCGCAGAAGCTGAAGGAGCAGCTCGACCAGGCGCGCGCCGAACTGGAACAGGTGCAACGCCGCGGTGACTATACCCGTGCCGGCGAGTTGACCTACGCCGTCATCCCGCAGCTGGAACGGCAATTGAAAGAGGCCGAGGGCGCCGAAAAGGGCCGCATGCTCGAAGAGGCGGTGACGCCCGAGCACATCGCCGGCGTCGTGTCGCGCTGGACCGGCATCCCGGTCGACAAGATGCTCGAAGGCGAGCGCGACAAGCTCCTCCAGATGGAGGAAAACCTGCGCCGCCGGGTGATAGGCCAGGACGAGGCCGTGATCGCGGTGTCGAACGCGATCCGCCGCGCCCGCGCCGGGCTGCAGGACCCCAACCGGCCGATCGGCTCGTTCCTGTTTTTGGGGCCGACCGGCGTCGGCAAGACCGAATTGACCAAAGCCTTGGCCGAGTTCCTGTTCGACGACGACAGCGCGATGGTGCGCATCGACATGTCGGAATACATGGAGAAGCATTCGGTGTCGCGGCTGATTGGCGCGCCGCCGGGCTATGTTGGCTACGACGAGGGCGGCGCCTTGACCGAGGCGGTGCGCCGGCGGCCCTACCAGGTGATCCTGTTCGACGAAGTCGAGAAGGCGCACCCCGATGTCTTCAACGTGCTCTTACAGGTGCTCGACGATGGGCGGCTCACCGACGGCCAGGGCCGCACGGTCGACTTTCGCAACGTGCTGATTGTCTTGACCTCCAACCTCGGCAGCGAGGCGCTCGCCAATCTGCCGGAGGGCGCCGACATCGAAGAGGCGCGCGCCTCGGTGATGGCGGCGGTGCGCGGCGCGTTCCGCCCGGAATTCCTCAACCGGCTCGACGAGATCCTCTTGTTCCGCCGCCTGTCCCGGGCGGACATGACCGGCATTGTCGCAATCCAGCTGGAGCGGCTGAAGCAATTGCTGGTCGACCGCAAGATCACCCTCGAGATCGACGCGGCGGCCGCCCAATGGCTCGCCGACAAGGGTTACGACCCGGTCTACGGGGCGCGGCCCCTGAAGCGGGTGATCCAGCGCGAGTTGCAGAACCCGCTGGCGCAGCAGATCCTCGAAGGCCGCATCCCGGACGGCGCCACCGTCCACATTACCGCGAGCCCGTTGGGGATCGTCATCGGCGAGATCGCCCCGGCGATCGCGGCGCAGTAGCCCGGCGTCTCGGCCTCCTCCCGCGGCGTCGCGGGAGGCGGCGGCCGGTCAGACCGCCGCGGTCTCCGCTGCGGCGCGCGGCTCGAAGCGGTAGGCCAGCCAATGTCCGGCGAGGCGCACGTCGAGGGTGAGGCCGCCGCCGCGGAAGTGCCGGAGCCACGCATCGGGGATGCGCGCCATGCCGTCGGTCCAGCGGTGGGTGCCTTCGTCGGCGTGGAAGCCGTCGTGCAGCGCGCCGTTGCCGTGCCGGGCCTCGATCGTCATCTCGCCGTCGTAGAGCGCGAGGCGCTCGACCGGCACGCCGAGCCGGCGCAGGTCGCGCGCGCCGGCGTCGACCTCGGCCGGCACGCTGCGCCGCGAGCATAGCCACACCGCCACGCTGCCGGCTGGGACCAGAAAGCGGTAGGCATCGACCGCGACCGCGGCCGGCCGGATGACGGCGCCGTCGACCACGAGGTGCAGGTCGGGATCGGTGGCGAGGGCATGGCCATGCGCGGCGGCGCGTTCGAGGAGGCGCTTGCGGATCGCGGTCAGCTCGGCCGCATCGCGCTCCAGCCGTGCCGCGCAGAACGCCCCGCGCAGCCGATTGTCGTCCGGATGGAGAGGCGCGTAGTCGGCGCCATTGGCGAACATCATTCGGTTGCCGCAATCGACATAGCTCTCGGTCGGCGCCCCGTCGGCGAAGATGATCGCGTGGGCGTCGAGTTCGATGTGGAAATATTCGATTTGCTCGACGCTGCCGGCCTGGATGATCGTCGCGCCGTTGACGAGGTGTTCCGCCAGCGCCAGCACGCCGTCGAGGTAGAGCGCGTGCCCGGGCGACACAAAAAGGTCGCGCGCCGGGACGCCCGGGGCGAGCGCGCCCGCGACGATGCGGATCGGCAGCACGTTGGCGTTGCCGGCGATGAAGCGGCCGTCATAGGCGCGGCGCCCGATCCAGCGCACCGGCTTTGCCTCGCCCGACCGCGTCACCACCATGTCGCCCGCCGCCAGCGTCTCGACCGCGACCTCGCCGGCCGGCGTCAGGATCCGCGTGCCGCGGCAGAAGCAGGCGATCAGCGCGGTGCCGGCGCCGCCGTCGGGCGCTGTCGTGAAGTTGCTGCCGTCGCTGGTGTCGAGGTGAAAGGTCACGTTGCCGCTCGACCCGCTGATCGTGACCAGATGGTTGACCGTGTCGTTGTTGGTGATCGCGCCGTTGCTGCCGATCGCGGTCAGGTCGACCCGGTCGCTGAGCGCGCCGAAGCCCGAGAGTGTCCCCCCGAACGTCCCGGAAACGTTCGACACCAGCAGCGTCGCGTTGCCGCCGGGGCCGAACCGCACGTCGGAGAAATTGGTCAGCCCGAGGCCGGCGTAATTGACGCTGACCGCGTTGCCGGCGGCGCCAAGCAGTTCGAGCGCGTTGCTGGCGCCGCCGGCGGCGCTGCCCGCGACCGTCCCCAGGAGCTTGTAGCCGTTGCCGAGCGCCAGCAGGTTGGCGCCGCTGCCGGCAAACGACACCGCGACGCCGCCGGAGCCGCTGATCGTGCCGTAATCGGTGACGGTTGCGCCGGCGGTGCCGCTGGCGGCGACGCCGATCTGCCCGGCGATCACCTCCGCCGCCGCGTCGGCACTGCCGTTGGTGACGCTGCCGCCGGCCGCCAGCACGATGCCGCTGCCGGCGGTGCCGTTGCTGCCATAGCGGAAGAAGCCGTAGCCGCCGCTGCCGCCCTGTCCACCCGCGATCGTCCCGCTGTTGGTGACACTGCCGCCGCCGGCCAGGTCGATCCCGACGCCGCCGCTGCCGCCATTGCCGCCGTAATAGGTGCCGAAAATCCCGTTGGCGTAGCCGCCGATGCCGCCCTGTCCGCCGGTGATGCGGCCGGAATTGCCGATGCTGCCGCCGCTCGCCAGTATGATGCCGGCGCCGCCCGCACCGCCCGCGCCGCCGCGGTGATAGCTGTTGCCGCCGTTGCCGCCCTGCCCGCCGGCGATCGTGGCGAAATTCGCGACGGTGTCGCCGCCGGCAAGGGTGACCCCGATGCTGCCTGGCCCGCCGGCGCCGCCGATGCCGTAGCCGTAGCTCCCCGCCGTGCCGCCGCCGCCGGCGATCGCGCCAAGGTTGATGACCGTGTAGGCGTGGATGCTGCCCCCAACCAGCCCGACGCCGCCGATGACCCCGGCGGTGCCGATCGTGAACGAGGTATAGGCAGAGCTCAGCGTGTAGCCGGGCGTGTAGGTGCCCGAGAGATATTTGCTCGGCATGGGGTTCCCCATCTGCGGCAGCCGCCGGCGCGTCCGCGTTCGTCCGGCACCGCTGCGATCGCTCGCGGGACTCACCTTAGCAGCCGAGATCAGGGCAATAAAGGGATATTTACCCGTTTTAAGATTGGTATATTACATAGAGATAATTTATGGGTGTAGTCGGTGGCTGCCGCGGGCCCGCGCCTGCCCGTCGTCATCAGGCCTGCGGCGGCGGGTCGAAGCGGCGGCCGCGGTCGGCCATGAACTGGTCGAATTCCGCCTTGTCCTTCGCGTGACGCAGGCGCTCGAGAAATTCGAGAAACTCGCGCTGCTCGTCTTCGAGCCGGCGCAGCGTCTCGTCGCGATATTCGTCGAACGCGCGGTTTCCGCTGGAGGAAGAGGCCGCCGCGCGCGGGCCCCACCAGCGATCCGCCGCCTGCTGCATCCGGTCCATCCGGCGCTGCATGCGGCCCATGTGACGCTGCCAGCGCTGCCTGCCATCGACTCCGCAACTCATCCGACCACTCCCTATCACATAGCCGAGCACCAGGATGCCCAGCGGCCAGAACACTATGAAACTCGCGACGATCAGCGCGATCCAGGCCGGCTTGCCGAAATCGTCCAACCGCGCGGCGAACGCTGTCATGGCGGGCCTCATGTAAATGTATATCACATTCACATAAGCGCCGGCCACGCGGCTGTCAAGATGCCGGGCAAGAGCAGCGCCGCGCTACCTGGCGGCGAGCACGCCGAGGCCGCGCAGATAAATCAGGACGCCGGCCTCCAGCAGTTCTTCCGGGGTCATCGGCAGTGCCCGGCGGCCGCGGTCGCCGCGGCCGAATAGCGAGGCGACGCCGTGCGACAAGGCCCAGACATGCAGGCTCATCATTAGCGCCGGCGGGCGGCGCTCCTTGGGCAAGGGCGCGCAGAGGGCCTCCGACGCCTGGCGCAGCACCGCGAAGGCACGGTCGGCGGCGAGCCGCAATTCGGGCTCGCTGTCGAGCGCGATCCCGGCTTCGAACATCGCCGAATAATAGGCCGGCTCGTCACGCGCGAAGGCGAGGTAGGCGCGGCCGACATTCTCGAAGGCGGCGAAGGGCTCCGGCCGGCCGTCGCTCCACCCCGCGGCGAGGCGCGCCGCGAACTGCTCGAAACCGCGTCGCGCGATGTCGGCGATCAGCGCGTCGCGATCGCGGAAATGGCGATAAGGCGCGGCCGGGCTGACCCCGGCCGAGCGCGCCGCGTCGGCAAAGGTGAACCCGGCCGGTCCCTTGCGCGCGATCAGGTCGAGCGCCGCCGCGATCAGCGCCTCGCGCAAATTGCCGTGATGATAGGAGCGGCGTCCGCCCGGTCCCTGGCCCGACCAGCTCATGTGAATGGCTTTTACATGAGTTCGCGGCGGAAAACAGGGGCAATCGAGGGTGCCCCGCCCGTGGCGGTTCAGCTCGCGCCGGCCTCGCCAGTCGGCCGCATCACCCGCTCGGCCGGGAACGCCACCCGCACCGTGGTGCCTACCCCGAGCGTGCTGTCGAGGCGCAGGCTGCCGCCGTGCCGCTCGATCAGCGCCTTGGTCAGGGTGAGGCCGAGGCCGGCGCCCTGGCGATCGCGCGCGTAAAGCGAGGCGACCTGCCCGAAGGGGGTCATGATGTGGGCGATGTCCTGCGGCTTGATGCCGATGCCGGTGTCGCTGACGACGAGTTGAAGCCCCTCGCCTAATTCGGCCCTGATCTCGACCAGCCCGCCGGGCCGGGTGAACTTGATTGCGTTCGACAACAGGTTGAGCAGGATCTGGCGCAGCCGCACCCGATCGCAAAAGAGCGGCGGCAACGGCGGCGCCGGTGGCGTCCACTCGACGCCGACCCGGCCCTGCGCCGCCTGCGGCGCGATCAGCCGCAAGGCTTCGCCAACGACCTCCTCGACCGCGGCCGGCTCTTCCTTCAGCTCCATCCGGCCCGCTTCGTAGCGCGCCACATCGAGGATGTCGGCGATGATTTCGAGGAGGTGGGTGCCACTGAAATTGATGTCGGAAGCGTATTCCAGATAGGTCTTGTTGGCGATCGGGCCGAGCGTCTCGGACTTCATCAGGTCGGAAAACCCGATGATCGCGTTGAGCGGCTGGCGCAGCTCGTGACTCATATTGGCGATGAATTCCGATTTCGCGCGGCTCGCCGCCTCGGCTTCGAGCCGGGCGGTCTCGAGGCGTGCGATGCTCTCGCTAAGCCGCGCATTGGTGTCCGCCAGCGCCCGGGTGCGCTCGCGCACCTGCTCATCCAGCGTCGCGGCGGCGCGCTCCAGCTCGCTCTGTTGCCGGTCGAGTTCGCCGAGGAGCGCATTCAACCCGCCGGTCAGGGCGCCGATTTCGCCGCCGCCGGGTTGCGGCAAGCGTACCGCGAAATCGCGCCGCCGGACGATGTCGCCCAGCGCCGCGGCGAGGCGATCGAGCGGGCTGGCGATCGCAGCGTGCAGCAGCGCCGACAAGCCGACCCCGGCAATCAGCGCGACGACGATCGCCAGCGTCGTCAACACCGCGCACGCGACGACGCGCTGGTTGGAGAGGAACGCAGTGGCGACGACGAGCACCGACACCGCCGCGCTGGCCGCGGCGCAGGCCAGCAGCTTCCAGCGGATCGGAAGATCCTCGAAGGTTTGCCGCACGCCGCGCCTGGCCAACACCGCGGCCCCTTTGTCATCGCCGAACGCGGCATTTCGCGGCCATAGATGTTGCGCTTGGGTAAAGCGCGCGCCCCAAATGATGCTGAACAGCGGTTAACCGTGCGGTGGAAAACCCGGCGTCGTGCCGAGGTTCCGCTTGTGGCGGCTATGCGGCGCGGGCGTCCTCGAGCATCATGTCGGCGGCCTTCTCCGCGATCATGATGGTCGGCGCGTTGGTGTTGCCAGCGGGCACGCTCGGCATCACCGAGGCGTCAACGACGCGCAAGCCCGCGATGCCGTTGACGCGCAGGCGCGGGTCGCACACCGCCGCCGGGTCGGCGCCCATCCGGCAGGTGCCGACCGGGTGCAAATTGGAGACGCCATTCTTGCGGATCGAGGCCGCGAACTCGGCGTCGCTCTCGACCTGCGCGCCGGGCAGCAATTCTTCCGCGACATAGGGCGCCATCGCCGGCTGGCGCGTGATGTCGCGCGCGAGGCGCATGCCGGCGGTCAGCGCCTCCAGATCGTAGGCGGTGCGCAGGAAATTGAAGCGGATCGACGGCGCCGCCAAGGGGTCGGGGCTCTTCAGCATGACGCTGCCGCGCGCGTCGGGCCGCAGGTGCACCGCGCTGATCGTGAAGCCCGGGAAGGGATGCGGCACGACGCCCCTGTTGGTGCGCTCGGCAAAGCTCCAGACGCTGAAATTGAGCTGGATGTCGGGCCGCTCGAGGCGCGGGTCGCTCTTCGCGAAGCCCCCGGCGCAGATGCCGTTGCTGGTCAACGGCCCCTTTTTAAAGAGCACGTATTGCAGCCCGGCGACGAACTTTCTGACCGGGCTGTTGGCGATGTCGTTGAGGGTCATCGGCTGGGTGCAGCGATAGGCCAAACGCACGTAGAAATGGTCCTGCAATTCGGCGCCGACCCCGGGCAGGTCGCGTACCACCGGGATGCCGAATTTCTGTGATTGCTCGGCCGGCCCGATCCCCGACAACTGCAACAGCTGCGGCGAACCGTAGACGCCGCCGCACACGACGATTTCGCCTTCGGCGTGCGCGACATGCGGCACGCCGTCGCAGAGGAACTCGACGCCGCTGGCGCGCCCGTCCGCGACGACGATGCGCGTCGCATGCGAATTGGTGCGCACCGTGAGGTTGGCGCGACCGCGCGCCGGCTTCAGATAGGCAGTCGCGGTGCTCCAGCGGCGCTTCCTATTGGTGGTGTTCTGGAAGGGGCCGGCGCCTTCCTGCTCGCCGTCGTTGAAATCGTTGTTGGCCGGGAGCCCGGCTTCCAGCGCGGCGGCGATGAAATGGTCGCCCAGCTCCCAGTGGATCGCCTGATCGGAGACGCGCAGCGGCCCACCGCTGCCGTGCGCGCTATCGGGGCCGCGCTCCTGGTCCTCGGCCTTGCGGAAATACGGCAGCACGCTGTCCCAGTCCCAGCCGGTGCAGCCGCGCTGGCGCCACAGGTCGTAGTCGGCCGGGTTGCCGCGCATGTAGACCATGCCGTTGATCGAGCTGGTGCCGCCCAGCACCTTGCCGCGCGGCTGGTACATCGAGCGGCCTTCGAGTTCGGGCTCGGGCTCGCTCTCGAACATCCAGTTGATCCGCGGGTTGGCGAAGAGCCGGCTGTAGCCGATCGGCACGTGGATCCACCAGTAGCGGTCGTCGGGGCCGGCTTCGAGCAGCAGCACCCGGTGGCGGCCGTTTTCGCTGAGGCGCGCCGCCATGCAGCAGCCGGCCGAGCCGGCGCCCGTCACGATGTAATCGAAGGTGCCGGCGTCGACCGGCGCATTTGCGTTCATCGCTCAGCCGCCGAGCGCGCCGCGCAGATCGGCGAGCACCTGGTCGCGCGAGCGGGTCTGCCAACGCCGCCGTTGGCCGATCGGCTGGTTCTCGATTTCGGGGTAGACCTTGAGCCAGACGAAGACCGGGCCGGGGCGCCCGAGGATCGCCGGCAATTCGCGCGCGAGGTCGCCGACCTCCTCGAAGGCATGCGCGCGCGGGTAGCCGGCGGCGAGCGCCAGCTTGTCGTAGGCGACGATCTTGGCGTTCGGCACCGGCTGGCCGCCGGTCGTCGCGTAAACTTCGTTATCCAAGAGGAAGTGGTAGAAATTAGCCGGCGCCTGCTCGGCGATCGTCGCCAGCATGCCGAGGCTCATCAGGATGTCGCCCTCGCTGTCGAACAGCACCACCTTGCGCTCGGGCCGCGCCAGCGCGAGGCCGAGGCCGAAACCGGCGTGCCCGCCCATCGCCGGGTCGCCCATCGGCGCGTCGAGGCTCTCCTTGTCGGTGAGACCGGTCCAGTAGCGGCCGCCCCGCCCGGGCACCACGATCGCGTCGCCGCGGTGCGGGCGAAAGGCTTCGAGCGCTTCGACAATGCGCATCATCGCCAATTCCTCCCTTGTGTTTCACACCTGCGCGAAGGCCATCGAGCTTTTGGCGTCGAAGGCCGGCATGATTTCTTCGGCGAAGGTGCGCAAGCCGGCGACCGAGGCGCCGGGCGCGGCGAAGAGGATGTTCTCGATCCCGCCGGCCTCCAATCGCTTCAGCCGCGCGATGATCTCCTCCGGCGTTCCGAGCAGCGGCGCGTCGTCGAGCTCGAACGTATCGGGGTCGTCCTTGATGTTGTGGTAGCGCTCGGCGCCCGGGCCGCGCGCCAGGTCGCCGATGTTTTTCAGGACCTCGCGGCGGGTCAGGATGGCGCGCTTGCGCTCTTCGTCGTTGTGCACGATCTGCAAACCGCGAGTCACCCCGACCATCATCGGGTCGTAGGCCCGGCCCGCCGCCTTGCATTCCTCGCGGAAAACCCGCACCCGGTCGATGATGACGTCGATCGGGGCGATCTGGTCGAGCAGCAGATTATAGCCCTCGCGCGCCGCGCGGCGGATCGAATCGGGGCTGCCGGCGCCCATCCAGAAGGGCGGGTGCGGCTGCTGGATCGGCGCCGGCTCGACGACGATGTTGTCGTAATGCCACCAGCGGCCGCTGTAGGAAAACCGGCCCTTGGTGGTCCACGCCTTCCGGATCACCGCGATCGCCTCGTCGAACCGCGCGCTCGCCTCGTCCTGCGGCACGCAGAAGCCGGAGAATTCATAGGGGCGATAGCCCTTGCCGACGCCGAAATCGAGCCGCCCATTGGACAGCAGGTCGAGCGTTGCCGCCTCTTCGGCGACCAGCGCCGGGTTGTGCCACGGCAGCACGACGACCGCGGTGCCGAGGCGGATTTTTTCGGTCCGCGCCGCGAGGTAGGACAGGAGATTGAGCGAGGCCGACACCTGACCGAACCCGGTGAAATGGTGCTCGACCAGAAAGACGCTGGAAAACCCGAGTTCCTCGGCCGCCACGACGTATTTGATGAAGTCGTGGTAGCCCTCGCTGTCGCCGGCCGGCCCGCCGCGCGCCCGCGCCCCGCCAAACAATCCGAATTTCATGGGTCTACTCCATAATCAGCAAAGCCGGTTAGGGCGCGACGCCGCCAATCCGGGGCAAATGTCTGCGTCAATATATTCGCCGGATCGCGCCGGGTCGAGGCATCGGGCCACTCGCCGGGATCAGGGTCCGCCGATCGGCAAGCCCCGGACTCGGATGCGTGTGTCCTCCAGTACGACGACGGACCCGCGCTGCAACGCGCCTTCAACCGCCGCCAGATTGGCGAGCAGCAGTGCCGCCTGCCGCTCGGGCAGCCTGTCGCGTTGTTGCCGGAAGAGAACCACCGACGGCTGGTGCGCTTGTGGCAGCGCCAGCAGAGTGCCGAAATCGGTATCCGCCGATACAATCACGCGATTTTCCGCACGAGCGCGTTCAAAAATCTCTTCATCGGACGCCGCCTGCATGCCGTAATCACGCACGTGTGCCGCGTTGTGACCCGCTTGGCGCAATCTTTCCGCGACAATCGGCGAAAGCGCGTTATCGACCAAAAAATTCACGGCATGGTGAGCGGCAACATGCGTTCGCGAACTGCAGCGGCCGCATAGCGCAAGGCTTCGGCGATATCCTCACGTTCGAGATCTGGGTAGGCTGCAAGGATCTCGGCGTCGCGCATCCCGTCGGCGACCATCCCGACAACGGTCGCCACAGGGATGCGAAGCCCGCGAATGCAAGGCACTCCCCCCATCTGGTCCGGGTCTGCGGTGATCCGAGCGAATCCCATCGCGGCCGCCAAATGCCGTCAGGGCCGGGCGGCGGCGAGGATCGCGACCGGGTAGGCGTATTCGATCGCTTCGCCGGAGCGCTTGACCGGGATGCCGAGGCGGTCGTCGGCGAGCGAGGCGGCGAAGAGGTCGGTGATCTTCCGGTCGTCGCCGGGGTTGGGGAACGAGCGCGCCAGGAGGTTCGTCACCGTGTCGCGCAGCTCGGTAAAGCTTGTCCGCGGCTCGCCGAGGCCGGCGGCGCGGAAGAGGCCCTGCAATTCGGTGAGCGCCAGGCAGCGCGCGTGTGACGGGTCGCGCAGCTTTTCCAATCGGTTGAACTCGGCGGCCTTCGCGCGGTCGGGCGAGGCGCAGGTGTCGACGACGACGATGCGGCCGCCCGGCGCGCACACCCGCACCATCTCGCGCATCACCGCCGGCGGGTCGGGGAAGTGGTGCACCGCAAAGCGCGTCACGACGATCGTGAAGGCGCCGTCCGGGTAGGGCAGGCGCGTCACGTCGCCCTCGCGCCAGCTGACGTTGGCGATGCCTTTCTCGGCGGCCAGCGCGCGGGCCCGCTGGAGCATCGCCGGCGTCATGTCGATGCCGGTCGCGTGGCTGACGTGCGGTGCGAAAGCGCACACCACGATGCCGCCGCCGCACGCGACGTCGAGCACCCGGTCGTCCGGGCCCGCCTCGGCGGCCTCGACGATCAGCCGCAGCGCTTCCTCGTTGGCGATCGGCGCGGCGGTGCTGAACGGCACCGCCTGGCGGGTGAACTGGTCGCGGATCAGTTCGCTGTTGTCGCTCATCGCGGCGCCCCTCACCGGTTGAAGCCGTGATATTCGTCGCCGACCAGCACGACGACCGGGCGCTTGGTGCGCGCCGCCTCCTCGAAGGCCGCGGTGATGCGCGGCGCGTCGGCGTCATTTTCGACGAGGTAATATTCGAGGCCGAACGCCATCAGGAAGCGCTCGGTATAGGTAGCGGCGGTGTCGGTGGTGACGCCGTGCCGCGTCCAGCCGCGATAGCCGACCATCAGCACCACCGGCACGTTGAGCCCCAAGAGCCAGCCGCGGATCGAATCGCCGGATTCCATCATGCCGGTGTTCTGGATCAGGATTAAGGGCTTCTTGCCGCCGGCGTAGAGCCCGGCGGCGATTGAGCAGGCGTGCCCCTCGCGGCTGACCCCGACGAGGCGCAGCGACGGCTCGGCCTGCATCAGGAGGTAGAGCCAGTTGGTTTCGCTGTCGGGCAGCCACACGATATCGGTGACGCCGTTCGCTTTCATCTGCGCCAGCACGGTCTCCGGGCTCAGCGCGACCGTCGATGCTTCACTCATGGTTCTCTCCGCGAGGGCTGACTATCGTACGACCCGGGCGAAGGGCTAGGCAATCGGCGTCGCGGCTTGTGCGTCGCGCGTCGAGGGGCCACGATCCCGCTCTGTCCGAGTTCCGGGGAGACAGCGACATGGCGGAGAAGCTTCGGCTGGGCCTGATCGGCGCCAGCGTCAAGGGCACCTGGTCGGCGCGCTCGCACCTGCCGGCGCTGCGCGCCAGCGGCGATGTCGAATTGACCGCGGTCAGCACGACCCGCGCCGACAGCGCCGAAGCGGCGCGCCAGACCTGGGGTGCCCGGCTGGCCTTCGACGACTATCGCCGGATGATCGCCTCGCCCGAGATCGACGCGGTCGCGGTCGTGGTGCGCGTGCCGTCGCACTACGCGCCGACCAAGGCGGCGCTCGAAGCCGGCAAGCACGTCTACTGCGAATGGCCGCTCGGGCGCACGACCGCGGAAGCGGTCGAGCTGGCGGCGCTGGCTGAGGCCAAGGGGCTCGTTACCGCGGTCGGGCTGCAGGCCCGCGTCAACCCTAGCGTCATGTATATGCGGGAGCTGGTGCAGGGGGGCTATGTCGGCGAGGTCATGGCGGTGCAGGTCTGCCTGATGCGCGAGGGCGTCCTCAGGCGCCCCTCCAACCGCATTTGGCAGCGCGACGCCGAGCTCGGCGCCAACACGCTGACCATCGCCAACGGCCACACGATCGACGCGATGCGTTTTGTCGCCGGCGATTTCGCCCGGCTCAGCGCTGTGGTCGCGACGCAGGCGAAGCAGTGGCTCGACACCGGCAGCAACATTTGGCTCGACGTCACCTCGCCCGACAACGTGCTGATCAGCGGCCGGCTGGCAAACGGCGCCGTCGCCTCGGCGCATATCGGGGCGATCCCGTTCGCCGGCAGCGGCTACCGCATGGAGATCTACGGGCGCGAGGGGACGCTCGTTGCGATGGGTGAGGATTCGCCGCAGCTGGGCGAGGTTTCGCTGCACGCCGCCCAGGGCGGCAACACGCTGGCGCCGCTGCCGGTGCCGCAGCGCTTCCAATTCGCCACGCCGGGGACGCCCGCCGGCGAACCGGCCAATGTCGGCCAGATGTACCGGCTCTTTGCGCAGGCCATCCGTGGCGGCGGCGACAGCCGCCCGCCTGATTTCGCGACCGCGGTCGAATTGCACCGCCTGGTCGATGCGATCAAGGGTGCTTCGGACAGCGGCCGCGAGGCCGCGCTGGCCTAGCCGTTTCAACCGGAACAGGAGAACACGTAATGGCGCTGCTGCTCATGAACCTCGACCAGATCGGCGGCGCCGCGTCCTGGCGCGAGGCGTTCGCGCGGCTGCTTCCCGATCTCGAAATCCGCGTCTGGCCGCAACCCGGCGCGCCCGGCGACATCGAATACCTCGCGTTCATGCGCCCCGATTTCGATGTCCTCCCCGATTTGCCGCGGCTGAAGGCGATGTTCAGCCGCTCGGCCGGGGTCGAGGCCTTCATCGACCATCCGCGCCTGCCCAGGGTGCCGCTCGGCAAGATCGAGCCGTCGGGCGGCGATCCGATGATGACCGAATACGTCGTGATGCACGTTCTGCGCTTCCATCGCGACATGCCCGGCTACGCGGCGGCGCAGGCCAATCGCGAGTGGCGCCGCACCCGGATCGTGCGGCCCGAGGAGCGCCGCGTCGGCTTTCTCGGGTTTGGGCTGATGGCGAAGGCGCCGGCGTTGGTGCTGCAGTCCTTGGGGTTCGCGGTCTCCGCCTGGGTGCGCTCGCCGCGGGAGGCGGCCGAGGTGAAGCTGTTTCACGGCCCGGACCAGCTCGAACCCTTCCTCAACCAGACCGACATCGCGGTCTGCCTGTTGCCGCTGACCCGCGAGACCGAGGGCATCTTCTGTGCCCGCACCTTCGCGATGATGCCCAAAGGGGCGATGCTGGTGAATGTCGGGCGCGGCAAGCACGTGGTCGCGACCGACCTGATCCAAGCGCTCGATGCGGGGCAGCTGTCCTACGCCGCCTTGGACGCGCTGTGGCCCGAGCCGCTGCCGCCCGACAGCCCGCTCTGGTCGCACCCCAAAATCACCGTGATGCCGCATGTCGCGCGCCGCCCGACCGTCGCCCAGCTGGCGGGCGAGATCGCCGCCAACATCCGCAGTATCGCGGCGGGCGGCCGCCTATTGCAGGAAATCGACCCCGACCTGCAATATTGACCGCCGTGCCTTATTGTCCCGCCCGCTGAGCCTCAGGTCGGCACCGCCAGGAAGCCGTGCTGCGTCACCGGGAAATAGCCGCCGACGACATCGCCCGAATTGTTGATGGCATAGGCCGCGGTGCCGAGGCTGCCGGCCGGGTCGTTGAGCGTCGTATAGCTGCCGGTGGTGCCGTTGTAGAAGAAGCCGAGCTGGCCGGCGTTGCCGTAATAGGTGCCGACCACATCGCCGTTGTTGTCGAAACCCGAGGCGACGGCCCCCGAATTCGCCGACAACCCGTCGAGGGTGGTGAATTTGCCGGCCTGGTAGATGAAGATGTTCTGGTTGCCGGCGTTGTCGCCGTCATAGCCGAGCACCGCGCCGCTGTTGTTGACCGCGACGGCGTGGGTCCAGCTGGCGCTCGGCGCATCGAAGCTGGTGTAGGCGTTGTTCTGGTAGATGAAGGCATGCTGGCCGCCGCTGTTGTCGCCGTAATACCCAACGGCGGTGCCGCTGTCGTTGACCCCGGTCGCATAGTCCCAGGGAGAGCCCGCCGGGCCATTGAGCGGGGTGAAGGTTTGCGTGCTGCTGTTGTAGAGAAAGCCGTGCGTGCCGCTGTCGTCGTCGTAAAACCCGGCGACCTCGCCGGTCGCATTGATCGCCGCGGCGTAGCTGTCGCTGGCCCCCGATGTCGGGGTGAGGGTGGTGAAGCCGCCGGCGCTATAGAGGAAGGCGTGCGTCCCGCTGTTGTCGTCGTAGTCCCCGACCACCTGGCCCGCATTGTTGATCGCGACGGGGTTGGTGTCGTAGGCGCCGGCCACCGCGTCGAGCGTCGTATAGGCGGCGCTGGCGATATTGTAGACAAAGCCGTGCGAGCCGGAATTGTCGCTAAAAGCGCCGGCGATCGTGCCGGTGTCGTTGACCGCGGTGGCGTAGGCGGAGAGCGCCCCCGCAGGAGCCGCGAGCGCGGTGTAGCTGGCGCCGCCGGTGTTGTAGAGAAAACTCACTTCGGACGGAGTATCGACATTGGCGGCGAGGGTGCCGCTGTCGTTGATTCCGGTCGGGCTGACGTAATAGGCGCCTGAGGGACCGTCGACCGGCGTGTAGTTGCCGCCGCTATAGACAAAGCCATGCGCGACGTTGGCGCTGTCGTAATAATACCCAGCGATGGCGCCGGTGTTGTTGATCGCGCTGGCGAAGGTCGCGGTGGCGCCTTCCGGGCCGTAGAGCGTGGTGTATTGGCCGGTGCTGCCGTTGTAGAAAAAGCCGTAATCCTTGAGGGTCGTGCTGTCCTGGTAGTATCCGACGACATCGCCGGCATCGTCGGCGCCGGTGACCATCGTGTAGTCGGAGCCGCTCGGGTCGAGCGTCGTGTAGGTGCCGTTGCTGTAGACGAAGCCGTGCGAGATGCCGACGCTGTCGTTGTAGTAACCGGCCGCCTTGCCCGCGCTGTTGACCGCGACGACGAAGGTTGCGCCGGCATCTTGCGGGTCGTTGAGCGGCGTGTAGACGCCGCTGCCGCTATCGTAGAGGAAGCCGTGTTCGCCGGTGCTGTCGTAGTAATACCCGCCGACTTCGCCGGTCGCGTTGATTGCGGTTGCGGCGGTATAGTAGGAACCGAAATATGGCGTCGCCGATGCGTTGAGCAGGTGCATGCCGCCGGCATCATAGAGAAAGCCGTGATAGCCGCTGGCGTCGCCGTAGGAGCCGACGACGTCGCCGGACGCGTTGATCGCGGTGACCTCGGTCCCTTGTGCCCCGGCCACCGGATTGAGGGTGACAAAGCCGCTGCCGTTATAGAGAAAACCGTGCTGGCCGGCGCCGTCATCGTAGTACCCGGCGACTTCTCCGCCGTCATTGATCGCGGTCGTGAACGTGCTGTAGGCGCCCGGCACATCGAGCAGTGACCCGCGGTAACCCGGATCCGACGTCACCGGCGTCGGGGTTACCGTGAGGTCGATCGCGGTGCTGGCGCTCGCGGTTGCGATATCGGCGGGGTTGCCGGGGTTGGTTTCGGTGTTGGTCACCGTCACCGAGAGCTCGATGTCGCCGGAGAAATTGGCGCCCGGCGAGAGCGTCAGGTCGCCCAGCGCGGCCGCGGAAACCGTCCATTGCTGCGTCGCGCTATTGTAGCTGACGCCGCCCGGGTCTGTGGCTGACGCGAGCGTCGCACCGGCGGGCGCGCCGCCGATCGCGTAGCTCAGCGAGGCATTGTCGTCGTTGTCGCTGGCGGCGATGACCAGACCGACCGAACTCCCCTGCGCGATGCTCGACAGGGCCGCCGAGGCGCTGACCACCGGGGTGTTGATGTTGCCCTTCACCGTCTCGGAGAACGACTTTGTCGTGCCGTTCGCGGTGGTGATGGTAAACTGCTCCTGCTGCGATTCGCCGTAGCCGAGATGGGTTGCCAGCACCGCCGCGTTCGATACCGAATAGGTGAACGTGCCGCTGCCGCCGGCGAAGGTGTAAAAGCCGCCGGTGCCGAGCGTCGCGCCGTTGAGTGTAATCGTGCCGAGCGTCGCGCCGCTTGCTGCCGCGATCTTGAACCCGGTCGCATCGCCGCTCGCCGCCTTGACTGACAGGCTTTCGCTGTCGGTCAAATTGCCGCTGACATTGACATTCTTGTTTTCGACGACGCTGCCCGGCGTCACCACGATCTGCGCCGCGGCGCCGCCGAGGGTTATCGTCACCTCGTTCCAGCTGATCGAGCCGGCGCCGACCTGGATCGCGTAGTAGAAGCTGTCGGTCATCGTCTGGCCGGCGCCGAGGTTGTCGATCGCCAGCCGGGTGGCGGCCGACATCGCGGTCATGTCGTAACCGACGAGGCCGCTGCTGGTGATGAAGATGCTGGCGCCGAGCGCGCTGCGATAGCTGCCGTCGTCAACGCCGTAGGCGGTGTCCTGGGTCAACAGTTCGGTTGGGCCGCCGCCGTTTCCGTTTCCGTTGCTTTTGCCGTTTCCGTTGCCATTGCCGTTGCCGTTTCCGTTGCTTTGGGCGGTCCAGCCGGCGGCGCCGATCGCGGTCGTGCCGAGCGACCACAGGCTCGTGTTGTGG
>Ga0209579_10000454_pt1 | contig 42314 bp, 35 predicted proteins | sample Coa_R1_2_FD_187152 | JGI IMG/M metagenome (GOLD analysis project Ga0209579, IMG submission 187152) | Surface soil microbial communities from Centralia Pennsylvania, which are recovering from an underground coalmine fire - Coalmine... | ecosystem: Environmental > Terrestrial > Soil >...
GACCACCACGCCCAGCAGCGCGCCGACAATGACGAAGAGCCAGCGGACGACTTTGGTCACCACCGCTTCGATGTGGAGTTTCGGTTTCGCCTCCTGTACCAGTTGCGTGGTGCGCCCAAAATAGGTCTTTGCGCCAGTCAGCATGACCACGCCGTTGCCCTCGCCCCGGCGCACGATGGACCCCGACGAAAGCACATCGCCGGGCTTCTTGTCCGCATCCTTCGATTCGCCGGTAAGCGCCGATTGGTCGATGGTCATCGCGCCCGTAAGAAGCTTCACGTCCGCCGGGACGATGTCGCCGGGCCGTACACGAACGATGTCGCCGGGAACCAGCTCGCGAGCGGGAATAACCTGCCAGTTCGAATCGCGCCGAACGCGCGCATTGACTTGCAAGCGCTTCCGAAGTGCCTCAACGACGCCAGCGGCCCGATGCTCCTGCACAAAGCTCAACACGGCGTTGATCACCAGCAGCGCGCTTACCACCACGAGATCGGAATATTTTCCGAGAACGGCTGACAGCACCATGATCAGTTCGAGCATCCATGCCGAGATGCCCCAGAATTTTCGCAAAAACTTGAGGACCGGCCGCCCCTTTGTTTCGGCCACTTCGTTGTAGCCGCTCTCCTTCCGGCGACCGTCCACCTCCGTGTGCGCGAGTCCGGAATCTGGATTGACTTTCAGCGTTGCGAGCGTGTCGGGAACCGATGCGGAGGCGATGTCGGGAGGCTTGGCGTTTGCCGGGGTTGAAGGGGCCGGCTTGGCGTCGGATTTGTTTGTCATGGGTTGCATCGTTTTTCAACTCGCTGATACTTCCTCACGAAGCTTCTTCCAATCAATGCCGTGGGCTTTCGGCGGGCGGGGATTCATGTCTTCAAGCGCTGCCACAAGACAATCGGCAACAACCAGGTTGCGGTACCATTTATGATTGGCAGGAACGACAAACCAGGGAGATTCTTCGGTGCTGGTGGCGGAAAGCGCCTCCTCGAAAGCCTTCCGATAGGCCTTCCAATATCCCCGTTCTTTAAGGTCCTGTGCGCTGAACTTCCAATGCTTGTCCGGGTCGTCAAGGCGCGCGAGCAAGCGCTTTTTCTGCTCGTCTTTCGAGATGTGGAGAAAAAACTTCAGGATGCGTGTGCGGTTGTTCGAGAGCATCTTTTCGAAATCGCGAATCTGACTGAGGCGGTGCTTCGCCTCCTTGTCTGTAATCGACTTGTGGACCCGAGTGATCAGCACATCTTCGTAATGGGAGCGGTTAAAAATGCCGATGAATCCGTAGGGCGGGCAGGCGGCTTGGATACGCCATAAAAAGTCGTGCGCCTTTTCCGGCAGCGTGGGCGTTTTAAAAGACGTTACGATACAGCCTTGGGGATTGACGCCACTCATGACGTGCCGGATGGTCCCGTCCTTGCCACCCGTGTCGATTCCCTGTAAGACGATGAGAACCGCGCGGCTGCCCTCGGCATAAAGCCGCTCCTGAAGCGCATCAAGCTTCTGCCTGAGCTTTTCGGTGCGGTCCGCAACTTCTTCCTCATGTTTGTAACCGCCGGTATCGTGAGCATCGTAATCATCCAGATTCACGCGCTTGTCCGGTTTGACGCGGTAGTGTTTCATTTTTTCCTCCTGCTTATCTGCTCTGAATACCATGAATCAAATACACAACAAGAAAGATTCCGACTGCGAGGACTGATACAGTGACCAGGATATAGAGTGTCGATGGCGGTCGATAGGTATCCTCGTCTATTTGTCTCTCAACCTTCTTGTACCTGATAAACGAAAGCAAAACCATCATCGTACCAAGTCCCACAAGGAATATTCCAAGGATCGCCGAATATCCATGAGAACGAGGCAAAGCATTTTCAATATTGGCTTTTCCCAGAATCAATGACATCTGCTCCACAATCCTCCGTACGAGCGACGATGCGAGCGCGGACAGGGTTGCGTTCGACATACCGGACAGCGGCCCAAAGATATTCGTCATCCAGCACGGACGAAAAAAACCGGCCTTGGTAGAAATGGCCGGTGCGGTGCCGACGAACGTTGGCGCGCGCCGCGTATTTCGTGTCAATCGCGTGAAACGCCTGCCCGAGCGCGCACTCGCCTTCTGGGAGCACGACCCAATGCACGTAATTGTTCATGAGGCAGTAGGCGAGCGTCTTGATGCCGAAGCGCCGCGCGTAATGCCGATAGAGGCTGAGGTAGTAGTGGCGGTCGTCGTCGGAAAAGAAGATGCGTTGGCGATCATTGCCACGCTGCGTGACGTGATGCGGCAAGCCGGGAATGACGACTCTCGCGAATCGGCCCATGCGCGCATTGTCATGGACTTTTACTTTCGGTCAAGAAGTTTCGTGCACGTCCCGAATTTCCGTGCTATTGAGTTGGATCACCGGGAAGACTGTTCCGAATAGTGGCGATGAGCGGCGTACCGCTCATCGCCACTGTCCCTATTTACGGATTTGGGATTTGAATGTACTCATTCAAATCCGTGCTTGGATGTAAGCTGCGCATTGGAATAATGGAGCGCGTAGGTTTCAAGCGGCACGGATTTGCCAACGGCAGCAAATCCGTAGCACCCGCGCACGCGGCGGAGGGCGGTAGTATGCAACGTGGAAAATGCCGATATGGGGGGAAATGGAGACACGGGGACGCGGGGCATGGGGAATGGGGTGCACATCGGACGAAGACAAATAAGAGGTGGAAGTCCATGACTTCCCTATTTAAATGAAGGCTGCGCTACGAGTGGATTTTTTTGCGAAAATCATGGCGCGCGGAAAACCGGTGTTGTATTATTCTTTGGAATTTGGATAGCACGGAGGATTGCTTATGAGAACGTTTTCACTGGCGATTGCGATTTTGGCTCTGCTGTGCGTGTTTCAGATGTTGTCGAAAAACGCGGTGCGGGCCAGCAACGAAGGCGCCCAGCCGCGTACCGTTGTCAACGCGCTCGGCTCGCTCCGCGCGAAGGAACTCGCCACGGCCTACGAGGTGAACTTGGGGCCGGATACGACGGGCGGCGGCGGCGAGGTGATCGCCACTTTGGGTTTCGACCATTGGTTTATGACCACGGAACTGGATTTGACAAATCTGCCTCAGACCACTCCCAATCCAACATCGTTGACAATTTACAGGGACTCATCCATTTCGGTCTATATTCCGTCGGTCGTTTTAATCGTCATCCCGGTGTCGCAGGATCCGAATTTCGATGCCGACTTGGCGAAGGGCGGGCTTAACTTTTCATTGATGCCGTTCGGCGATTTTACAAGCGAGAACGGTTTCGATTTTCAAAGCTTGTTCGCAAATGCGCCCAAGGGTTGGGGCAACGGCGATCCGGCGCTGAAGGCGACAGTGAAATTTACAGGGCCACATACGATGTCCGCACAAGGCGTAAAGGCGAATTCTGTAACTGTGACGTTTGAAGGCTTCAGCCGCTCGGTGACCGCGAACAATGCCAAGGCACAGTATGAAGGCGTGCCGCTCTATTCAACGCTGCCGAGTGTTGCAGATGCGACCGGCACTGTGCCGGTCAGCGGCACAGACGCGGCGGTGGAGTTTGGCAGCCCGTCGGTGGGCTATTGCCAAGCGGATAATATGGACGTGACGGGCACGGCGAGCGTAGCCGGCAAAACGATCAAGTCGCTCAAGGTGGGCGGCAAGCCGATCAAGTCGCAAAGCATCAAAGTGTCGGTGAGCGGCGCGAATACTGTGCCTTGAGATTTGTGCGCGCGTAAATATGGCTGGTTGCGGTTCCGCCTGAAGGCGGGACTACGAACGGATTACTCTTTTACTTCCACTGTGACTGAATTAACGGGCGTGTCCAGCGTGCCGGTGATGACTTCGTCGCCGGGTTTGGGGGTTTCAGAGAGGAGTTCGTAGAATTGGCCGTTGCTTTCGCCGACTCGGATTTGCAGCGGCGTGGGTTGGCCGAGGGAATCTTTGATGTAGATGGTGGCGGGCGTGCCTTTTTCTTTAGATTTGGCGGGATCGGTTTCGGCGGGGACGGCTGGGGGCGGGGGGAAGAGGGCGACGGCGGGCGGGGAGAAGCGCAGGGCGGCGGCGGGGACGCGGCGGACTTCGGTTTTTTTGGCGACATCGAATTCGAGGTAGGCGGTCATGCCGGGGCGGAGTTTGCCGAAGGGGAAATCGGGCGCGGCGGGATTGTGGGCTTCGATCACGACGGGGTAGCTGACGAGATTGGCTTTGGTTTCGGATTTGAAATGGAGGATGCGGACGGTGCCGGTGAATTTTTCGCCGCGGAAGGCGTCCACTTCGAAGGAGACGCGCTGGCCGGGTTTGATTTTGCCGACGTCGATTTCATCGATGTTGGCGGTGATTTGCACGCAGCTTAGGTCGGCGGCGATTTTAAACAGATCGGGCGTCTGGAATTGCGCGGCGATGGTCTGGCCTTTATCGATCAGGCATTCCATGACCACGCCGTCTATGGGCGCGAGGATGTTGGCGTAGCTCAAATTGGTCTTCGCTTTTTGGACGGCCTGGTCGGCTTGTTCGACGGCGAGCTTGGTTTGTTCGACGCGCGCGGTGAGGTTGCGGCGGCCGATCACAATTTCCTTGAGGTCGGCTTTGAGCGTTTCGCCTTCGATCGCTTTCAAGGTCACGTCGCGTTCGGCGTTTTCTTTTTCGAGGCGCTTGATGTCGAGGTCGCTGATGGGGGAGGCGTTGTTGGCGACCATTTCTTCGTAGCGTTTGAAGGTCTTGCCGGCCAGATCGGCGCTGGCTTTGACGCGCTCGGTTTCGACTTTGAGGCGATCGAGGCTCTGCTTCGTGCGTTCCTCTTTGAGGTCAAGCGTGGTGGCTTCGATTTCGAGCAGCAGCAGGTTGCTTTTGGATTGGCGCAAGGTGAGTTCTTTGTCGCGCAGGTCGTTTTCCATGAGTTCGGTGTCGAGGACGGCGATGATTTGGCCTTCCTTGACGGGGTCGTCCTGTTTGACTTTGACTTCGCGAACGCGGCCGGAGACTTGGCTGCCGACCTTGACGCAGCAGGTGGGTTCGACGTTGCCGGTGGCAGTGGCAACGATGGGAATTTCGCCGACGTCGATTTTGGCGGTTTTGTAGAAGACGGGTTTGGGTTTGGCGAGGTGTTGGAGGGCGATCACGCCGCCGGTGGCGAGGCCGGCGAGGACGAGGAAGGCGACGAGGAGGATGAGGAAGAGTTTCATGGAAACGACCGTTACAGGTTACACGTTACACGTTACAGGTTTTTTGGATGCGATGCGCTAAGAGGGTGTTTAAAAAGTGAGCGCGGCGTAAAACGGCGCTTTTTGTCCGGCTCTTCGTTGCGAACTTCAAGCGTTATCTCCTTCGGATAGCGCATGAAGTTCGCGCCTCGTTCCGAACAAAAATCGCTCGTTTTCCGCTCGCACCCACTTTTTAAACACCCTCTAAGAGAACGAGCATTATAACGGGGAATGGAGGGGAGGGTAACTCAGAAAATTGATTAGAATTTAATTAGGAAAGAGGTTGACAGGGTGTACGGGATGTGTTAGGATGCCTACCGGTTCAGAACGTATGGATGTTTTGCGATGATCTTGCGTCAGATTCACCTTTCCACGGCCGTGGTGTTGATGTTTGTTGCCGGAGGAATGATCTGGCAAAATGTTGTGCCGAGGCAAACACGTTCGACGACGCATGTGTCGGCGAAGGCGACGCTCCACACGTACATTTACGGTTGGCCCATATTTACCATTTCACGATGGAGCCTCGAGACGAGCGATCCCGAGATTAAAGTCACTGGCAATTCGGGGGCAATAGCGGAACAGGGATCGTTCGTGCAAATGGCGGTGATTAATGGAATTCCATGCTTATTGATTTTATATCTCATTGCAGCGATATTGGAAAGCATGATCAACTCTAAGCAAATTCGAAAGTGAGCTCATCTTTAATGCGCACGTTGTGCAGCTTTTGCATGCTTTTCGAGGAGCGCGATCATTTGTGGCGCGAAATGGAACGAACAATGTGCAACTTTTGCAACGAAATTTAGAGTGTCCCGGCGCGCTGTGCCGCCTAAAGGCGGGACTACGAACGTGCGTGGCTCAGGAAATTTATTTTTGTTTTTCACGGCAAGAATTGAGGGAGTGACGACACTATGATGGTATGAGTGAGATGGCGCTGGCGCATCTGGCGATTGCGGTTGAGGAACTGGATCAGGCGACGCCGATTTATGCGGCGCTGGGGTTTGAGCTGGGCGACGTGGAGCAAGTCGTGCGGGAGAAGGTGCGGCTGCGGAAGTGCGTTAAAGATGGGCTGTGCATTGAGTTGCTGGAGGCGTATCCAAAAGGGGAGGGGAGTGTAGCGAAGTTCATCGCCAAGCGGGGGGCCTGTTTGCACCATGTGGCGATAAGTTCGAAGAATGTGCGAAGCGACTTGCGGCGGTTGGGGAAATCGGGTATAAAGGCGCTGGCTGGTTATCCGGCAGAGGGATCGGAAGGGACGACCGTGGCGTTTCTGGATCCGAAGACGACGGGTGGGGTGCTGATTGAGTTGGTGGAGCGACTGGTTCTCACGCAGAGGCGCAAAGGCGCGGAGGAACAGAAGACCGGGAAATCGAGGAAGTAGTGCGTGATGTGCAACTTTTGCAACGATTGATCGCGAGCTTTCATTCCGCCTAAAGGCGGGACTACGAACGACAGAGCTATAAATTGCTTTTAATGTTATGTTTTGAGGGGATGAGAAATTTTCTATTTTTGACGTAAAAAAACGAACGGAAGGTCGTCTAAAAGTGTACTACTGGATGGCATGCGAAGTGCTTTCTTTCGCGCGGACAGGAATTGAATGCAGCTAATGGAAACAGGCGCTCCAAGGAAGCCGGTCGCTTTTTGAGCAGCGGCTTCGAAATTTTGCGCCGAAGTATGGGGAGGTATCACAGTGGATTGGCGGCACACACAGTCGGAACCCGAGTTGGCTGAACACAAGGGCGATGCTGTACACAAAAAGGAAAAGCCGGGCAGCGCGACCGAACTGCTGCTGGCCGTGCCGAAGAGCGCGCGCAAGCCGTCCGAGCGTTTCATGCGCCGGCAGTTGCAAGCACGTTCGCGTGTGTCGCAGAGCGAGCGTTTTCGCATCGACGCGTTGAAGGAGAAGCTTAATTCGCTCATGGTCGAAACGGCCAACGAGCAGAATGTGTTCAATGGATACCGGCCGGGCCACGAGGCGATGCCGGGGTAAAAAGGGGTTCGCAGATTTCGCAGGAATTTTTGCGGCCCCGGTAGATGAAAAATCACCGGGGCCGATGCATTAAAAGAGGCATGTGGAATGTGGAATGATGAATGCGGAATGATGAATGATGAATGATGAATGATGAATGATGAACGAGGACTTAACGGCATTCATCATTCATCGTTCAAAAAAGCGTTGTTCGAAAAGAGAAAGAAAAATCAGAAAAGGAGCCTCAACAATCGAGCCATTCAGGACGAAACGCCGTAGATGCAGTGCCCTGGAATTGTACCGCCGGCGTCCCGCTGGCAATTCTGGCCGGCCGAAGGCCCGGCGGTACAAGGAGGAGGTAAAAAGTGACGTTGATTAAATCGAGGAAAGAAGAGTTGGAACAGAATTTCAAAGGGCCGCTGATCAAGGGGAAAACGAGCCGGGCGCTCGCGTTGATTGCCAATTTGTTTCGGGAACAGGGAATCGTGAAGAACGCAAAGGACTCAAAAGTCATCAAGGCCGCTCAGAACGACGACGCGGTGGACGTGCCGGTGTCGGACGAGCTGGTGGCGGACCACGAGTGGGAGTCGCTGGTGCAGACGTTCGACCCCGAGCCGGACGAGCTGCCTCACGTCGCCGCCGACGAAGAGGACTTGTGGGAGAAGCTGTCGAGCACCCGCTGGCTGAAAGCCGCCGCGCCGGAAGTGCGCACGGCCACGCCGACATCGGAGACGGCGGCGATGGACGCCGCGGAAGGGGAGGAGGCGGAGACGCAGGCGTAAAGATGATTGCGGGGGATGCGCGCGAAAAATTTCGTGCGCGTCCCCCGAATCTCCCGAAGGGACTCCATGGCGAAAAAATACAAGACACTCCTCCACGAATGGATGGATGAAGTTTGGAACAAAAACGATTTAAGCGCCGTGGATCGTATGATGAAACCGGGCTGCGTCATACACGGCTTGTTGGACGAAGAAGGAAAAACCATTATTGGCCGCGCGGCGTTCAAAAAACTTGCGACTGGGTTCCGTCGAATTTTTCCTGATATCCGTTTCGATATCGCTGATTCGATTGCGGAGAAAAATAAGATTGCCGCGCGCTGTACGGTTTCCGGGACGCACCTTGGTGAGGGTTTCGGACTTCCGGCTACAGGAAAGAAAGTCGTGTTCGATGGCACAGTGATCGTCCACGCGAGAAAGGGCGTTATCGCCGAGGCATGGAATAATTTTGACTATATGGCATTATGCGCGCAACTCGGACAAGGAATTTCTTCTATTAAAGCTGTCCCCCCAAGAGGGGACAAAGAAAAGCGTTTACAAAAGTAGAACGCGAAGTATCCTTCGATTCCGAATCGCACTTGAGGGCTAACTCCGGAATTTCGGATTGGAAAGTGCAGCCATGTCGCCAATCACCATCTCCCGCCTGGTTCTTGCTCTCACACAGATTTCAGACCGTGACGCTGAGAAGTTGTTACAAAAGCGATTCGAGGACTTGACGGCGCTCAGCCGCGTGATTGAAAAGATGCGCGAGCCGGTCATTGCAATTCGGGGCCGCAGCATACTCTCAGCGTCGCGCGCCGGCATAGAGGCGCTTGGATTGCCTCATGGCAAACTTTCACACAGTGCGCTTTACCGCGATTTGCTCGATTTTCTGTCCCACCCACGCGGGGACGAGCGCCGCGCGGTCACAGTGAATGGGGAAGAGGGGAAGAAGTACTCCGTCTCATGGTCGAATGTATCGACATTGGACAACAAAGGCGCCCTGCTGGTTTGGTTAAATCCCATCGTTTCCGAGGCTGAATCCGCAGCGCTTGAGCGCGCCGCAGCGCTTGCCGCTGGGTTGTCCAAGCGGGAAACTGAGGTTTACATGCTGCTTTCGAGAGGAAGGCTGAACAAGCAGATTGCGCATGAATTAGGGATTGGCGTCGAAACCGTCCGCACTTATGTAGCGCGAACTTTTAAGAAATTGAATGTTTCTGGACGCATCGACGCGGTGAATGTGCTGCGAAACAAGGCGAACGGCGCGCAATAGCGCTAGTCCCCGTGATGTCGTTGTCCAAGCAAAGAGTTGTTAAGAGGGCTTTTGGGGCATCCGGGACTGGCGACGGATTCTTTTTCCCGCAAAACAATGCTCCGTCTATTCCAGCATTCCCCGCGGGTCTGGCTGATTCCAGCTACGGCCGTGAATGCATTGAAGTGAATGCCAAATGTGGTAATCGAAAGGGTTAGAGGCCATGAAAAGAAACATCGTTTTTGGCGTCATTGGCGTGATCGTGCTGCTTTTCCTTGGGATTAAGGTCGGTGCCATCCCCAATCCACTCAACAAGGCACCATCGTTCTCAAAATTCAACAGCGTCACAGTCAAAGGTGTTTCGAAAGCGCCCGACGGTCAAGCGCTTGTAGCGGACGGTAACGCAGGTTCGAAATGGGGTAACGTCGAAGGTATATACGTCGCGAGCAATGTGGCCGGCAGCCCCGTCACAAACGGATTGGTATTAACCGCAAACAACGGCGAAGCGAATTGGCAAAGCTTGCCGACAACGGCGGCACCGAATGGCGCGGCGGGCGGAGATTTGACGGGAACGTACCCAAACCCCACAATCGCGGCGGGCGCAGTGACGGCAACGAAGATTGCAACCGGAGTGATTCCAACCACCCTTCCTCCTAATGGTGCCGCGGGAGGTGATTTGACAGGAACGTATCCGAATCCAACGATTGCGGCGGGGGCGGTGACACAGCTAAAACTCGCAACGGGCGTGACGGCAATACCAAGCGGCGCTGCTGGCGGTGAATTGAGTGGAATGTATCCAAATCCAACTATTGCTAAGTTGGCCAAGGTTCGGATTGATGGTAACTTTGTCTCAGAATCGCCTGCAGCTAGTTCGACAACCACTCTGAATTTAAGCCTAGGCCTTACCGCCTACAACGATCCGACGAGCAACGGAGACTTCATTTATTCCGCGTCTGCGAACCAGCTTGTCTGTCCTAAGTCTGGAGTATATAGAATTTTCACGACCATATCGTGTACGGCTTTTAATGCATCTGTAGATATGATCATTGTGAAGAATTCAAATATCCAAATTGGCAGAAACACGACGGTGAACGCGGGCGCCGGAACATTCTTTGCCTCGTGCTATACCGAGGCACTCCTTAATAAGGGGGATACAATAATATTTCAAACTTCTTCTAATGCCGGGACATTTGGTAACGCGACATTTACAATGTCCTATGTTCCCTAAAAAACATTTCGGTGACGCGCACGAGAGGATTGGGGGCGCGGAGGAATATACAGGGACGGGAATATCAGGAATAACGGAATAACAGGGACCGCGCACGAAATTATTCGCGAAAAGTTTCGTGCAGTTCCCGGAACTTGCGCGCCGCCATCGCGCCGCGCTTCATCATGCCGGCGCGCACGCCGCAATGAACGTCTCGCGCTTGCCTTCGTCTTCGGCGTGGATTTTTCGGGGCTTGCCGCCAATTTTGAGAATAGGAGTTGTGTTTGAGGTCTTTTGAGCACGGGTACCTGCTGGACGTCCCGCTGTCGCATAGCTTGGTCATGGCGATGCGCGCCCTGGGCGAGCATCGGGGGCGGTCGGCGCTCCATGGCGAGCAGTTTCCCGAGGTGCTGGATACGTTGCGCCGCGTCGCCGTGGTTCAGAGCACCGAATCGTCCAATCGAATCGAAGGCATTCTGGTCGCTCCCGACCGCATTGAAGCGCTGGTGTCGAAGAAGACGAAGCCCCAGGACCGCTCCGAACAGGAGGTCGCCGGTTACCGCGACGTGCTGTCTACAATCCATGCGCACCCTTCCAAAATTCAATTGTCTTCCGACCTTATCCTGGATTGGCACCGCGCATTGTACCGCTTCACAAATGAACGCGGCGGCCAATGGAAAATAAACGATAACGCGATTATTCAAATTGGACCCGACGGAAGACGAAATGTTCGTTTTCGGCCCGTCTCCGCGGCGGCAACACCGGATTACATGGGGCGCCTCGTCACGTTGTTCGGGCAGTCCCTTTCGGATGGCGTTGCAGACCCGCTGTTGCTGATCGCTTCGTTTATCCTCGATTTTGAGTGCATTCATCCGTTCACGGATGGCAACGGGCGGCTTGGACGCCTGCTGACGCTGGTGCTGCTGTATCAAGCCGGTTTCGACGTGGGGCGGTACATCAGCCTTGAGCGGATCGTCGAGGAGAGCAAAGAATCGTACTATGAGGCGCTGTTTGAAAGTTCTCAACGCTGGCACGAGGGCCAGCACGATTTGAGGCCGTGGTGGAATTATTTTTTAGGCATGTTGACAGCCGCGTATAAGGAATTTGAGGCGCGCGTTGGCTCTATTACTTCGGCGAAAGGCGCCAAGCGGGAGATGGTTTCAGGCGCGATTGCACGGATCCCGGGACGTTTCTCGATCGGCGATTTGCAGCGGGCATGTCCCGGTGTGAGTTACCCGACGATCAAGCGCGCCCTCGAAGATCTCCGCGCGCAGAATAAGGTCAGATGCCTTGGCCGTGGTCCGAAGGCGCAATGGGAGCGAATTTTAGGGGTGATACGATAATCATATCACGAAACGACGATGTGATACGATTTGGCAATTCCCGCGAATAACCGGAACGCGCCCGAAACGACGTTGGACGCTGTCGGCATAGTTCGCGAAGACATTCGCATTTTCTGGTGGTCAAATCGCTGTCGAGCGCGTAAAAACAGACATCGCCAAACGACTCGTGTCGCTCCTTTTTAAGAGGGGGCTCAAAATCAGGAGACTACGAACCATGCAGCTTGGAATGATCGGACTTGGCAAAATGGGCGGGAACATGGTCACGCGCTTGATCCGCGGGGGCCACAAGATCGTGGCGTACGACCGGTCCGCGGACGCGGTGAAAGCGGCGGTTGCGCAGGGCGCCACGGCGGCGTCCTCGCTGCAAGACCTCGTGGACAAACTCGACATGCCCCGCGCGGTGTGGGTGATGGTGCCCGCGGGCGCGCCGACGGAAGACACGGTCAAGACGCTGGCCGGATTCATGCAGCCGGATGACACCATCATCGACGGCGGCAACAGCAAATTCACCGACGACGCGCGCCGCGCGGCGGAACTGTCCGCGAAGAAAATCAATTACCAGGACGCGGGCACGTCCGGCGGCGTGTGGGGCTTGCAGAACGGCTACTGTTTGATGGTGGGCGGCGACAAGCCCATCTTCGATCGGCTCGAGCCGATTTACAAAACGCTGGCGCCCGAAAACGGCTACGGCTACATGGGCAAGCACGGCGCGGGGCATTTCGTCAAGATGGTCCACAACGGCGTCGAATACGCGATGATGCAGGCGTACGCGGAAGGCTTCGACATCATGAAGGCGACCGATTTTAATCTCGACCTGGCCAAGATCGGCACGCTCTGGATGCAAGGTTCGGTCGTGCGCTCGTGGCTGCTGGACCTCGGCGCCGCCGCATTGCAGAAGAATCCGACGCTCGAAGGGATCAAGCCGTTCGTCAACGATTCGGGCGAAGGACGCTGGACGGTCGAAGCGGCGGTGAATCTCGCGGTGCCCGCGCCGACGATCACGGCGTCGCTCTTCGCGCGCTTCGAATCGCGCCAGACCGATTCGTTCTCGATGAAATTCCTGAACGCGCTGCGCAATCAGTTCGGCGGACACGAGATCGTCAAATGAAAAGTCGAAAGTCGAAAAAGTCGACTGGGCACTTGAAGATTTTGAGCCGTCATGCCGCAACCAAACTTTTCAATCACTGTCAGCAAAGATCCGGATGCCCTCGCGCGCGAAGCCGCGGGCGCCATCGAGCAGTTCGCGCAAAATTTCGTCGCGGCGCACGGCGCATTCAACATCGCCCTTTCCGGCGGCGCGACGCCAAAATCCGTCTACGCGCTGCTGCGCCAATCCATAAAAATGCCCTGGCCTCAGACGCGCTTGTTCTGGGGCGATGAACGCTACGTCCCGCACGACCACGCCGATTCGAATTACCGCATGGTCAACGAAGCGCTGCTTCAAAACGGGCCCGTCCCGCCCGAAAATATTTTTCCGATTCCCACTATCCAGCCCACCGCTGCCGATGCCGCCGCGTATTACGAGGGTACCCTGCTCGAAAAAATTGCGCGCAAAAGCGACGACTTTCCGGTTTTCGATCTGATCCTGCTCGGCATCGGCCCCGACGGCCACACCGCGTCCATTTTTCCCGGCACGCGTGCGGCGCTCGAAATGGCGCGCGCCGTCACGTGGAGCGATCCGACGGTCGCCAACCCCGGCGTGAAACCGGCCGTGCAGCGCGTTACGATCACCACGCCGGTCATCTGGCGCGCGGAGAATGTGTTTGTGCTTGCGGAAGGCGAATCGAAACGCGAAATGCTGGCCAAGATTTTTGCGCCCGATCCGATCGAAGCTCCGCCCGTGGCGCGGCTGTTGCGGCAATGCAAAAACGCGGTGCGATTTTTCCTCGATGACGCAGCGAATCCGACGAGGTCCTGAATGCTGATCATCCCCGCAGTGGACATCAAAGACGGCGCCGCCGTCCGCCTTAAGCAGGGCAAGGCCGAAGAGAAAACCGTCTACGACGCCAACCCGGTGCACGCCGCGAAACGCTGGGTGGATGAAGGCGCGGCGCGCATCCACATCGTCGATCTTGACGGCGCGTTCGAAGGCGCGCCGAAAAACGCGGCGTTGACGGAAGCGATTTTGAAAGCGTTTGGCGCGACGCACGAAATCCAGATCGGCGGCGGTCTGCGCAGCGAAGAAATCATCGCGCGCTTCATCGACGCCGGTGCGGCGCGCTGCGTGATCGGGACGAAAGCGCTCGACGACCGCGCGTTTTTGGAGCGCGTCGCCCAACGCTTCCCCGGAAAAATAAACGTCGGCATCGACGCCAAGGACGGCATGGTCGTAACGCAAGGCTGGGTCGAAGTCAGCTCGGTGCCCGCGACCAAACTGGTCGCAACGCTCGCCGGTCTGCCGCTGGGCGAGATTATTTATACGGACATCGAGCGCGACGGCATGTTGCAAGGCCCGAATTTAAAACGCCTCGAAGAAATGCGCGACGCCAGCCCGTTCCCCCTGATCGCCTCCGGCGGCGTCACCACGCTCGAAAACATCCGCGATTGCAAGAAACTCAACTGTTTCGGCGCCATCGTCGGAAAAGCATTTTACGATGGGCGCATGCAATTAAATGATGCGCTTCAAGCAGCGACGAATCCGTGAATCTTGGGCTCATGGGGCGAATCGAGCGAGGCCCGTGGCGCAGGCGTCCCCCCTGCGAGTCGTGCAGGCGAGACGCCTGCACCACGGATCACTTATTTTGCCTCATGAGCCGAATCTTGAATCTTGAACCAATTTCCTCTTTGCGGCCTTTGCGTGAAATAGAGGCGCCCGTCATTCAAGGAAACCATCCGAATTGCCGATGCACTTACGTTAAGCGCTGAAAGCGGCTATACTTCGGCGCATTAAAACTGTCACGAAAATTCATCAGAACAACGGAGGGGTTGCATGAGTTCGAGATCATCTCAGGCCGCGCGCGCGTTTGGAACTGCTGCATGTGTGGTCGGATTGGCGCTGGCCGCGCTGAGCGAGGCGCGCGCGGCGGCGCCGGCCAACGACGATTTCGCCAACGCCATCGCGCTCCCCGCGGCCGGATTCAAAGTCAGCGGCACGACCGTCGGCGCATCGCGCGAACTTGGCGAACCGGATCATGCGACTGGCAGCGGCACGGCGTCAGTGTGGTACTCGTGGACACCCACGGCGAACGTGACTGCCGGCTTTTCGCTCTTCGGCAGCAATTTCGACACGGTGATCGCCGTGTACACGGGCACGAGCGTCAGCGCGCTGACGCTCGTCGCTTCCAACGACGACACGTTCGGCAACACCAGCTACGTGATGTTCGCCGCCACGGCGGGCACAAAATATTTCATTGCCGTCGATGGCTTCGGCGTCAACGCTGGAAATTATGTGCTGACGTTCGCGCCCGCGAGCAACGACAATTTCGCCAATCGCACGGCGCTGTCCGGCACGTCGTTCACTGTTCGTGACATCAATAATCTCTGCACGAAAGAAACCGGCGAACCCAATCACGGCGGCGACGCCGGCGGCGCGTCGCTTTGGTACAAATGGGTCGCGCCCAGCAGCGGACGCTACGCGCTCTCGACGCTTTCGAATCAGACCAACTTCGACACGCTGCTGGCCGTGTACACGGGCACGGCGGTGAACGCGCTGACGCTTGTGGCTCAAAACGACGACGCCAACGGCACCACGCAAAGCCTGGTTGAATTCAGCGCGACGGCGGGAACCGAATATGAAATCGCGGTGGACGGCAAAGCGGGCGCAACCGGCTCGTTTCAATTGGGCTTGATCCCCGCGCCGGCCAACGACAACTTTGTCAACGCCGCGCCGCTCAGCGGCGCCAGCGCCAGCGCGTCGGGCTATATTCTCGGCGCGTCGAAAGAAACCGGCGAACCCAATCACGGCGGCGACGCGGGCGGGCATTCGGTTTGGTACACCTGGACCGCGCCGGCCAGCGGCAATGTGTTCATCAGCACCACCGGTTCCAATTTCGACACGCTTCTGGGCGTGTACACGGGCGCGACCGTCAACGCGCTCACGCTGGTCGCGCAGAACGACGACGATACTGGCGTCACAACCAGCCTCGTTACGTTCGCGGCCAACGCCGGAACGGTTTACGCCATTGCGGTGGACGGCAAAGGCGGCGTGACCGGCAGCTTCGATTTGACGCTCGCCTCAGCGCCGGCCAACGATAATTTTGCCGCCGCCATCGCGCTCAACGGCGATTCGAATTCGGTCAGCGGCAGCACCATCGGCGCGACCAAGGAAACTGGCGAACCCAACCACGGCGGCAACACCGGCGGACATTCGGTCTGGTACAACTGGACTCCGGTGACGACCGGGCAGGGGCAGATCATTTTCATAAACACGACGTACAGCGTGCAATTTGGCGTATACGGCGGAACGTCTGTGAATGCACTCACCACAATCAGCAGCAACAAAACCACATTTCCGGTGCGCGCCGGCTCGACCTATCGGATTGCGATCGACGGAGATACTGGTCAATCCGGTCTTTTCGTGTTCACCACGCAGGTAAACGTCCCGCCGGCGCCTCCGGCCAATGACGATTTCGCCAACGCGCAGCCGCTCACCGGCCTGATCGCCACGGTCTCGGGCGACACGGAATTCGCGACCACGGAACTCGGCGAGCCGCTTCACGCCGGAGTTGCGTCTGGCGCTTCGGTGTGGTTCTCGTACACCGCGCCGCAGACGCGCCCGATGACGCTCTCCACCGCCGGCTCGAAATTCAACACGGTGCTGGCCGTCTACACCGGCGCCGTCCTGCCTCAACTCGTGCCCGTGGCCGGCGCCGACCCGATTGCCGCGGACGGCAAAAGCAGCACGCTGACATTCAACGCCACGGCCGGAACCACCTACTTGATCGCGCTCGCCGGCATCGGCGGCGCCGCTGGGCAGTACACGCTCACACTGAATCCGGGCACAATTGGACTGGGCAGCGGGCTGCTGATTTCGTCAAATCCCGCCGTGGTCGGTCAAGGCCTGACCTTCAGCGTCGCGGCGGACGCGGCGGCCACGTTCTCGTTCGATTTCGGCGATGGGACGGCGACGACGACAACCGACAGTTCAGTGACGCACGCGTATTCCGCGCCGGGAACGTTTACGGTCACCGTCACCGCGAATTTGCCGCTGGGAGCGACGACCACCGCGACCTCGTCGCTGCTCGTGCGGCCGGTCTTCAATCTGCTCGTGCAGCGCTCCAGCATCAAACTGAATTTCGCCGCGAGCGCCGGCGACAGCATCACGATCACGGGATTGATTTTCGTGCCCGACGGCGTGAAAGTGACCAGCCAGCCGATTATTGTCAACGTTGGCGGCGTGACGAAGATGTTCACGACCGATGCGACGGGCGCGTTCAAAAGCGCGGTGGATTCGGCAAAATTTACTTACACGCCCATCGCCGGCGGCGGCAACGCAAAGTTTTCGCTGGTCTTCGCGAAGCAGGCGTTTCAATCCACGCTCGCGCCGCTGGGGCTGGTGAACAAGACCATCGCGAACTTGGCCGTGCAGTTGCCCATCGAAATCGTCTTCAACGGCACCTCGTACCAATTCACGCAGACTGTTTTCTACAAAGCGACGGCGGGAAAGAGCGGCGCGACGAAATAACGGATAATTCAGGATTCAAGATTCAAGTTGAACGCAATTTTGAATTTTGAATTTTAAATTTTGAATTTCATTTTCGTCCTGAACCGGTGAGTTCCATGGTCATTTTTCCGCCGTTATTCATGGTGGTGACCATCTTGACCAGCCCGCTCAGCGGCACGTCTTTCGAACTCCAGAATTTCACGTTCTGCTCGATGCTGGCCGGTCCCATCGCCACGGTCTTTTTGGTTTCGATCCAATGCGTCTTGTATTCCTTGCCGCCGGCCGCGATCGTCTCGTCGCCCTGATTGGTGATTTCAACTTTCGGCGCTTTCGCGCCGGGCTGTGTGTCTGCCGTCGTCAAGTCGTACCCTTTCGTCAGATCGATCTTCATCTCGGACGGTGGATTCTTCTTTCCGCCCATTTCCATTTCGACTGAAACGGTGGCCTCCTTGTCCGTCTTCGCACTTACCGTCTCCTTCAATTTCGACTCGATTTTGTAACCGTTGGCTTCCGAGCTGGATTTGTACTCGACCCAGTCGCCAACCTTCGCGTCCTTAAAAGGGTTTTCGTCGCCCGCAAACGCTGAGAGCGCAAGCACGACAACGGCGAAAGCCATCGACAGATTTTGAAACATGGATCTCTCCTAAGCTGAATTCAAACAATGCAGGGCTGCCGTCACTTGCCCGCTTCCATCAGCTTGATCTTGATGTCCTTGAACTGAATTTCCATCGTAAATCCTTGATGCAGTTGCAGCGCGATGACGCCTTCTTTGAGCGCCTTTGGGCTTTCGTCGGTCAGGTCCGTGGTAAGGTGCCCATTAATGGTATAGGTGATGTGATTGCCTTTCGCGACCAGCACCACGTCGTTCCAATCGCCAATGTTGATCGCTTTTTTCAGTGTGGCGTTGTCTTCGGCGAGCTTGTCGCTGTGCCGCTTGTTGTCGGCGTCCCACGTGGTTTTATCGCCGCGGTTGCTCATCGTTCCGCGCCCGCCGGCCACGCCCGCTTCGTCGTAGATCGAACCGTCGTAGCCGCCTTTGCCGTCGAAATCGGCTTGATACCCGCCCACGCGGAATGTTTTCGGGTCGATCAGCTTCGAACGAAACTGCACGCCGGAATTGCCGTCTGGCGTGGCGAACTTGTATTTGAAGTGCAGTTCGAAATCGCTCGCGTTGCTTTGGAAGACCAGAAACGTCTGTTTGGATTTGTCTTTTGTTTCATGCCCGCTGATGACGCCGTCTTTCACTTCCCAGAAATCCGGCAGGCCGTCCCAATAGGTGAGGTCTTTGCCGTTAAAGATGGTGATGAAGCCATCGGCGTCAGGCTTGGGCAGTTCGGCCTTTGGTTTGTCTTCTGCGCGAAGAAACGAGGCGGCGAACACAATGACGGCGGGCACGAGCAGATGATAACGCATACGAAAGGATTCTCCTTAAGGATGAGGGAACAAGCGGATTCCGTGCAGGATATCGCTGACTAGATTACCCCGCGGAACGGATGGCTCAATCGAAAAAAGGAGGGGCGGCTTTCCGGCCGCGCCTTGTTGCGGAGGTGCGAATTAAGGGCGGCAGGAGTGCCGCCCCTCCATTACTTTCTCGGCGTCGGCCCCCACACATCCTGCATCAGTTTGAATCCCTGCGGATCGTATTGCTGAAGCTGCTCGCGCGTGAAGGGGAAATAGTCGTTCTTCCCGAACCACGCTTCGCTCAGTTCGGCGAAATATTCGTAGCGATTTTTTGCGGCGTAGGCGCGGCGTTTTTTCAGGCCGTCGTAGTAATCGACTGAATCGTACAGATGCTGGTCCATCGCGTCTGCGTACGCTTTCAAGATTCCGGGGTGCGTTTCGCCGAGCACTTTGAAATGCCAGGCGTGTGCGAGTTCGTGCATGAGGATCCACGGCTGGGCACGCGCGGCGGATTGCAGGAATTTGGTGGTGTTGTTGATTTCGATGCAACCGTATTTTTCGGGGTTCAACCCGCGCAGTTTGATCCACTCGGCGCTGCCCATATAGGCCGACGGGCTGTCCAGCGCCGGATTCTCCCACTCGATCCAGATTTTCGTCTGCCGCAGCGTTTCGAACTGTTCCGCGGTGAGCACGCGCTTGATGTTGTTCATCTGCTTTTCAAGCGATTTCAACATCGCGTCGCGATCGCGCACGCGCACGTTCAATTCCGGGCTGATCAGCAGCGTGAAGCCCATCATTTCGCGCTGATGATAATTCGCCGTCGGCACAAACGGCGCGAGCGGCTTTGCTGCATCAACGGGAACACTCGACACCAGCGATCCCGAATGCGCGCTCACTTCGCCGGCAACAGCATCCGGCCGCGCGCGCACAAGCTGAATCGCGCTCAAATCCCCAACTTCAATCAGCCCAATCTTCCCGCTCACGCCCTCGTACGTGATGCTCTTCACCGCGCCCGTCACACGCACGATCGCGCCAAGAAAATGCGAACAGGCGTCCGCCACGCCCTGCTTGTGCAGCGCACGCACCGCGTCCGCCGAAACTCGCACATAAAAACAATTCGGCGAGTCCCAGGCTTTTTCGGAATAAAGTTCGACGCCGCCCGCCGCGGTTTGGCTGGCGCCGCTGACGGCGAATTCCACCGTGGCGGATTTGCCTTCGTGCGCAAGCGCCTGCGCCGCCGAGAGTGGCGCATCAGCCGCGCGCAAGGATGCGAAGAAAAAAAATGCCGCGAAGAGGATGCCCCGCATGTGCGCAGTATACCCGCGCGCAGCACCGGGTGCCACGGATTTGAATGTACTCCTTCAATTTCGTGCCGTTCGTAGTCCCGCCTTTAGGCGGAAGGTCATCCTTTCTTCCGCCCCGCCCGCCACGCGATCCACCTCTCGCAAACGAACCACACCGCAAAAAGAATCGCGAGGGCGACCAGTACGTTTTATGTGTTTTTTGTACAAACCATTGAATTTCATTGCTTTATCAAAACGAACAGGGGCCAAACGGAGCGCTTAAAAAGTTAGCCTGAGCGGTTCAGGCTAAAGCGGGAGCCGCTCAGGCTAAAGCCGGAGCCGCTCAAGCTAAAGCCGGAGCCGCTCAGGCTAAAGCGGACGCCGCTCAGGCTAAAGCGGACGCGGCTCAGGCTAAAGCGTGAGAGCCGCAGGCTAAAGCCTGAACCGCTCAGGCTAAAGCGGACGCGGCGCAAGCTAAAGCCGGAGCCGTTCAAGCTAAAGCCGACGCCGCGCCCCGCCCCTACTTCGCCTCAATCAGCTTGAACGACTTGACGATGGCGTCGATGTCTTTGGCGTATTTGTCGTAGTCGTCTTTCGGTGCTTGCGCGACGATTGTGTAGACTCGATCGTTTGCGATGAGAGCGTAATCAACAAATTTACCGCGAGCGCTTTTATATTCTACAGTGTCCCTTTCATACGTAATTTTAAACGCGGCGACGCCAGCGAGTGTTTGCTCAACTTTCTCAGTAATCTTGTAATTCAGCGCGCCGCCTTCCACATATACGGCGTTGACGTGGTCCTTTAACGTCGCTATCGCGCCCTTTTCCATGCTCATTACAAACAACATCGCTTGGCTTCTATCCTCCCCAAGTTCGCCAAAAGCGCCAAGATCCTTATTCCGCTTTAGTTGCATCCGCCACGTGTATGGAAACGTGATTTCAAATCCTTGTTCCTTATTCGTCACAGTCTTATCCGCGCCGCTGGCCGCAAGCATCGCGAGCGTCAGCACAACAAAGGCGCAGCGCGCCACGGCAACTTTGCGCATGATGAAGAATCTCCGCTTCTTGATCTCCTTTATAACCCGCAACGCCCCGCCGCGCCTCAAAAAACCCCGCGCGGCGCGGAATGGGGGCTTTAAAGCTCGCCGGATTCGGATAAGATGCGCGCGTTCGAATTTCGCATCGTTCTCTTGACCCGACGTTTCAGGGAGCACACCATGCTGATGAAGCTGGCTTACCGCGCCGCCACCGAACTCAGCCCGCGCATCGCGCTGAAAGCCGCGCACCTGTATTGCTTCAAGGGCTTGAAGGCGGTGATGGCGTACAAAAAGCGCATCCAGAAAGGCGAACTCTATCCGCCCTTCACCTTCATCGCGCTGACCAACACCTGCAACCTGCGCTGCCACGGCTGCTGGGTCGAGAAGGAAGGCACCGCGCATTATCTTTCCGCCGAAGACATCGACAACATCATCGTGCGCGGCAAGGAACACAACGCGTTTTATTACACGCTGCTGGGCGGCGAGCCGTTCATGCACAAAGGCATCTGGGAGATTTTCGAAAAGCACAGCGACTGCTATTTTCAGACGATCACCAACGGCATGCTGTTCACGGAGGAGAACGTGAAGCGCCTGAAAGACGCCGGCAACGTCACGCCGCTGATCAGCATCGACGGCTGGAAAGAGCAGAACGACTTGCGGCGCGGCGCGGGCGTCTTCGACTCCGCCGATGAAGGCATGGCGCGCTTGAAGAAGGCCGGCATTCTCTTCGGCACCGCCTGCACCGCGACCGGCTTGAATATGGCCGAAGTGATGAGCGACGGCTACGTCGAGCACTTCATCAAGAAGGGCGCGATGTACATCTGGTATTACGTCTACCGCCCCATGGGCGAAATTCTGCATCCGGAATATTGCGTCTCCAAAGAGCAGCTTATCTGGATGCGCAAGCGCCTGCTCGAACTGCGCCGCAAGCATCCGATTTTCGTGATCGACACCTATTGGACCGCCAGCGGCGAAGCCTTCTGTCCGGCCGCGATGGGCCTCGGCTACCACATCGGCCCGCAAGGCAGCATCGAAATCTGTCCCGCGCTTTCGTTTGCCAAAGAAAAAGTGCAGGACAACGGCGGCGACTTGCACAAGACCTTCAACGAAAGCCAGTTTCTGCGCGGCTTCACCAAATTCGTCACGCAGCGCACCAAAGGCTGCGTGATTCTCGAAAAGCCGCAGGAGTTGCACGACTACATCCAGAAGAGCGGCGCCAAAGATTTCAGCGGGCGCGGCACCGCCTTCGAAGAACTCCACCGCATCACTCCCCGCCACAGCCACCATCTTCCCGGCGAAGAAATCCCCGAAGATTATTGGGTGTACCGCTTCCTGAAAAAGCAGGTGTTTTTTGGAATGGCGGCGATGGGGTAGTTGTACCGCCGGCGTCCCGCCGGCCAGTTTCAAGGAGGCATCCATGAAACCAGTGATCGATTGCGACGACTTCTATCAACTGCGCAATTTCCGTTCAAAAGCTGGCGAACCGCCGTTGGAAATCCTCGAATTCCTGCCCACGCAAGGAAACTGGACCGAAGAAGAGTACATGCTGCTGATCGAAAAATACGGCATCGAATACACTGACGGCTTCCTCGAAATTCTGCCGCCCGTGACGTCGTGGCATCAACAAACAATTATGTTTCTTCTTTCGGAACTGGAACGCTTCTACAAAAATGGCGTCGGTGGCAACTCGTGCTTCTACGGATTGCGCGTCAAACTTCCAAATTCGAAGCTCACTAAATACCGCGAGCCGGATATCATTTATGTGAGCGACGAGCACAAGAGTTGGACAGGCAACACGTTTTGGTCCGGCGCAGATTTGGTGATGGAGGTCGTCTTGCCCAAGGGTCGAAAGCGAGATCTCGTCACAAAGCGAGCCGACTACGCCGAAGCTCGAATTCCAGAATACTGGATCGTCGATCCAAAACATGAATGCATTGCCGTGTTGAAACTGCAAGGAACGGAATACATCGATCACGGCATCTACAAAAAAGGCGAACGCGCGGTTTCGGCATTGTTAAAAGGTTTTAGCGTCGACGTCACTACTGCGGTGAAAATGGAATTTTAGATGCGGCTCACTGAATGTCAGACATTTTGCCGCCCCTCATCCTCCAACCCATCGGCCTGATCCGCACGCCGTTTCACGATCGCGCCCAAGCCCCGCGCCAGCCGCGCGCTGAACGAGAGGTCGCCGAAGGCCAAATCATTCTGCACACCGGCCACAATTTCGAACAAGCGCTCGCCGACCTCGCCGGCTTCGACTACATCTGGATTATTTCGTGGTTCCACAAAAATAAAAACTGGAAGCCCAAAGTTCTCCCGCCGCGCGATTCCAAAATCAAACGCGGCCTCTTCGCCACGCGCTCGCCGCACCGCCCCAATCCCATCGGCCTCTCGCTCGCGCGTCTGATCGGCATCGACGGCCTGACCGTCCGCGTCGCTGAAACCGATCTCCTCGACGGCACGCCGATTCTCGACCTCAAGCCCTATCTCCCGCACGCCGAATCATTCCCCGGCGCGCGTGCCGGTTGGCTCGACGCCGCGCGCGATGCCCACGCTGAGAATTCCATCGAGTGGTCGCCGCTTGCCGCAAAACAATGCGCGTGGCTGCTGCGCGAATTCAACATCGACCTCCGCGCGCCCACCGAACGCGTTCTCTCACGCGACGCCGCGCCGCATCCGTATCGCCGCATATCGCGCACGAAATCGGGCGCGCTCCAATTGGCGCTCAAATCCTGGCGCATCGAATTCTCCGTCCGCGAAACGCGCGTCACCATCGAGCGCATCGCCAGCGGCTACTCCGCCGCCGCGTTGAATTTCGCGGATGCTGGCACGCTTCACGACGACGACGCGCACCGCGCCTTCCACGCCGCGCGTTGGAATTGTCAAATTTAATTTATTCTTAACCGCGTCAATTGTTGACGGCGCTTCTTCGGGGTATAGAATTTTGAGCGGAATTGGGATGCGGCTCGCCGCGATATTGAGCCGCACGCGGCTTGTTAGTGCATATTATCGCGCTACACAGAAAGAGAGGGATGCCATGTCACGCCAGAATTTTAGTGCTGTCATGGTGCTGGGCGCGCTGTTCGCGTTTGGCGCCACGCCGGCGTTTGCTTGAGGCAATAAACAGGATGCGCCCGGTTCGGGCGACACTTCGTTTTCATTTCCGTCAGCCGTAGGCTGGGTCAATTCGATTGATGAGGCCGCTCAAATCGCGCAAATCAAGAAAAAGCCCTTCGCGATTTACTTCGCTTCGAAGGACGAAGCCAAAGCCATCGGTGAAAGCGCCGACGCGATCAAGCAATACGCGGCGGCCAACAACAATTCGCTGCCCTCGACCGTCTTCGACCTGCCCAAGGTCATCAATCAGCTTCGCGCAATGGGCGTGGTCGAATTCGCGAAGGTCGCGAACACAAAGGAGAATCGCGAACTGGCCAACAAATACGAGGCGGGCAATTTCACCGTCGTGTTGATCGCGCCCGACGGCAAGAAGATAGGCGCGTGGAGCATCGTCGGCGGAAATTTGAGCAACCTCGTCGCGTCCGCCAAATCCGCGCTCTCCACCTGGTCGGCGCAAGCCGGCCCGCCCAAGTAACACGGGCTTTTAGCCCGTGATCGTTTCGCGGCGTTGGTGATTCGTTAAGTGACGGACACCGGCGCCGCTCGAGGCGTCGTTTAAATTCGATAGGAGAATCTCTTCAAATGCGCATTGTTCTGGCCTTCACTGCATTCGCCGCGTTGGCAAATTTCCGCGTCAGCGCCGCCTGCGGCGACAAAATCACCGTGGCCGGCGGCACCATCACCATTCCCCCCGTCATTTCGTGGGACGCCAACGTCGATCAGGCCGCGCAAATCGCCAGGATCAAAAAGAAGCCCTTCGCGATCTATTTCTCATGCAAGGACGACTGCAAGATCATCGGTGAAAGTCCCGAAGCGCTGAAAGCGTACATGCAAGCCAACAACAACTCAGTTCCCGCGACATTCGTGGACGTGCCCAAATTCGTCGATCAAACGCGCGAGATCGGCGTCGGTAATTTCGTGAAAGTGCCCATCAACAAGGAGAACAAAGCCATCGCCGAAAAATATGGCGCCGAAACAAACACCATGGTCGTCGTCGCGCCCTCCGGCGAAAAAATCACCGCCTTCAAATGTACGTCCGACGTCGCCAAAGTGATGGACTCCGCCCGCAAGGACCTGGCCGCCTGGCATTTGCGCAATCAACAAGCCGCAGTAACCAAATGATCCCGTAGCGCAGGTGTCCCGCCTGCATTTTGTGGTGCAGGCGTCCCGCCTGCACGTTCCCGCGAGCGTAGCGAGCTAAAACTCACTGCCCGACCTTCATCTTCAAAATCTTCCCCCGCAATTTCCCCCACGCCGCCGCGTTCTCCGCCGCCAACCCCACCGGCGCCGCCTCAATCATCGCACCCAACGCCTCCGCCTCGCGCCGTTTCGCCACAATCCCCGCCGCCAATTCCTCCAATCGCCGCCGCAGCGTCTCAACGCCCGCGTCATTCACATCGCACGCCGCCAAAAACTTCGAGCGCAGTTCGCTCTCCCCGCGCCCTTTCGCCTGCTCGCGCAACTGTCCCAGCACCTTTTCAAGCCGCGCAATGCGCTCGGCAATCGACGCCGCGCCAAACGGATTCTTCGTCTCCGCACCCGCCGCATCGCTCTGTTGCGAATCCTTCAAAAATCGCAGCCGCGCACACGCTAGAAGAATATTCGCCGGATCGATGCCCAGCTTCACCAGTCGCTCGCGATTCTCCGCATAAATCCCCGCGAAACCGTCGCGCGAAAAAAGCGTGCGCGGATCGCACGTGTCGATCTGATTGAACAACACCACCGTGCTGCGCGCCAGCTCCGGCCGCTCTACCAATATTTTCAGCAGCCAGTTTTCCGGTTCGTAAAGCTTTGGCAGCGACAACACTAGCAGCACGTCCGCGCCGCGCGCACGCTCCAAAATCAAATCCTCTCGCCGCGCATTATGCACCGTCGGAATCCAAGGCGTATCGATCAGCACTGGAGTCTGTACCGCCGGCGTCCCGCCGGCCGCTGGCGAGCGCAGCGAGCCGCAGCTGTTCCACTCACTCTCCCTCACAATCTCCACGTGCTCCAACGCCATCAACTTCCCCGTCCCCGCCAGCCGCCCGTCCAGCAGCCGCTTCCCCATCAAATGCTCGCGTCGCTCTTCCCATTTCGCTTCAATTCGTGCGCCAGGCTGATACTCCTCCGAATCGAGAAACGCGATGAACTGTTCAAGCTGTTCCAATTCTTCGCTCAGCGGCTCGTTCAGCACGCTCAAATCGCGCCGGCTCGCATAAAGTTTCCGCGCGTCCGCCGCCACAAAACGCAGCCGCGCATCCGGCAGCATCTCATCCAGCCGCGGCATCGCCACGCCGTGATATTCTTCAAGCATTTCAGTGAGGCGATGAAAGGCCAGCCCTCTGAGCGCAAAGTTTTCCGCCGCGCGCCGGTCCAGATAATTCAAAAAAATGCGACGATCCAACTCGTCCGCTGCGGGCACGCGAATCAGCGTGTTCGTCTGCGTGCAATCGCGCACCGCCGTCGGCAGCAATTCCGCATCGCCCCACAGCGCGCAGACGACGCTGCTCTTTCCCACGCTGCACAGTCCTGAAACCAGCACCGTCCATTCGTGCGAACGCAGCCGCCGAGCCAGCGCCGCGAAGCGCTCCGTGATCGCCGGCTCCGCGGCGCGAAGCAGCTCAGCGCCCTCGTCCAAATTCGCAGCAATGTCCCGATCCATGTCCGCACTATAATGTCGAATAGTGCCACGCTCAAAATTGATTTTCAAAAAGCGCACTCAGATTCATCAAAAATATTCTCGCCGACAGCTTGCTCGCCGTTCGTGTGCCACTGGCCTTGCGAGTGCCGCAAACAAACCGCCCTCTCAAATTTCACTCCGCCCGTCCGCCGGCCAGAAAAATCCAAATCAAACCGCTATACTCAAAAAATGCTCGGCAACGTCCTCCTCATCCGCCCCGGCGCGCTCGGCGACGCGCTGTTGACTCTCCCTGTGCTCAACGCGCTCGAAATCGCCGGAGCCGCCAGCATCACCATCCTCGGCACGCCTGCAAGCTGGTCCTTTATGCCGAAATCCAACAGCGCGCCGCGCGTGCTTGATTGTGGATCCAGCGACTGGCTTGGCTTATATTTCGACGGCGCCGAAATTTCCAAAAGCGCGCGCGAAATTCTCGCGCAAACGCAATGCGCCATCGTTTATTTGAAATTCGACAAGACGGAACACACAAATCGCCTGAACAGCTTCGGAATCAAAACGATTCTCTCAATCATTCCCCCTACTGAAACCTACAGCCCGTTACCTCTCGAGGCGCCTGAATCGATTCCGGATTTGGAAATCTTCCGAATGCTTCATCGGCACGCCGCCGGTTGCCTGCTTTTACCGCTAATCGTAACGCTTTCTCGCGAGGGTACTGAAACTGCGGAGCGGCCTCGTTATCGCATTCCTGTGGATATTGTTCGTCCAAACACGTTTCAATCCGCTCCGAAATGGCTCGCCCCATCTCCCGCCGAATTGCACGCAGCCCGCCTCTTCCTCGAATCCACCGGCGCCACCGCCCAAGGCTTCTTCGCCCTCCACCCGGGCAGCGGAGGCCGCCGCAAATGCTGGCCCGCCGACCGCTTCGCACAACTCACCGCGCGCATCTCACGCGAAACAAATCTGACGCCGCTGGTTCTTTTCGGACCGGCCGACGATGTCACGCGCTCAGAATTCGAACGCGCCATGCCCGCGGACGTAAAATGGCACGCCCTCGCCCACCGCCCTTTGCGCGAACTCTTCGCCCTGCTACACTCGTGCCGCTTTTACATCGGCAACGATTCCGGCATCTCGCATCTCGCCGCGCGCGCCACACGTACGCTCGCGATTTTCGGTCCGACCGATCCGGAAGTGTGGGCGCCCCTCGGCGAGCAAGTCCGAATCATCCGCGCGCTGCACGGAACTCTCGCCGACCTGACAGTCCATAACGTGTTCGATGCCGCGACCCCATTGGCCCCATGAGCCCTATCAGCCCTATCGGCCCCATTGAATAGCCCCAACTTCTGAGCAAAAATCAATGAGCGAATTCCTCGACCTCGCCCTCAAAGACCGCCGCAACGTCCGCGCGCTCACCACTGCGCCGTTGCTGCTGCCTGAATTGCGCGGCAAGCGCATCGCCTGGGCCGGCGTTGAATCCGCCGAGCCGCTGCAGCGCGGCTGCGATCAAAGCGAACTGCTCGAACGCCTCGCCGCCGACGGCATCCGCCACCTCATCGTCCCGCTCAACAGCGGCTCCGAAGATTCGTGCATCTTTGCGCGCAAACATGTCGATCCCGCCACCGTTCCAGGCGGCGCGCTCTACGATTTGGAGCGGCGCGACGAAGGCGCGTTCACGCGTTTGAAATTCCTGCTCGAAGCCGCCGGCGCGACGGGCGTGATGGTCGGCCTTTCGCTCTTCGACGCCGAGCCTGGCGCCGCCGGTCCATTTTCGCGAGGCGCCAATTTGCAAGGTCTCACGTTGTCGCATGAATCCGACGCGCGCAGCGCCGGAACCGCCGGCGTCCAGCCGGCCCGCGGAATACATGATTCCGCCGACCGTCTCCGCGCCATTCTGATCGCCGCCGCCAATTGGGTCTGCTCCGCCGCGCGCGGCTTTCAAGGCGTCTGGATCGAACCGCTTCGCAACGCCCGCGGCCAGCCCGGCGATTTGGAACGCGCACTCGGCGGCAGCGTCGCCGAAACGCTCGCGCGCCACCGCGAAGACCTCTCCCCCATCCGCCTCGGCCCCTGGGTCGCGCTGCGCCGCGGCGTCGCGCTCGCCGAAAAATTCGCCGCTCAAGCCGCGCCCTTCGACGCCGAGAGCATCCGCTTCCAGCCGGGCCGTGACGCCGCCGATTTCGGAGATGTACTGCTGCGCATGGAATCCGCTGCGGCCACGCACACCGACGAACTTTATTTTGCGCGCGCTCCCGTGCACCAACCCGCGTTGCTGCGCTTTCCGCCTGGCGCGCTCGATGCCTCACGGTGCGATTGGCTCTGGCGCACGTTTTTTCGCGGCTACTGGCCGATCGTTTCAACGCCCATGGGAAAATCGCGCGATCCGTTTCTGTGGGACAGCATCGCCTCGCTCGCGCGCTTCAGCGTTGCCTGGGCCGCGCGCGGCGCGCTGCGTCAATGCCCCGAAATCCTAACGGCGTTTCGTACAGCGTCTGAGACAAACGCCGCGCCCTTTGCCGCCGAAGACGGCGCCGGCCGCCACTTCGTCTACTTTCCGCAACCCGCGCTCAGCGGCGTCGCGCTCTCCCTGCCGTCCGGTTTTTATCGCCACTACTGGATCGCCCCCTCCACCAGCCGCATCCTCGACCGCGGCGAAGGCGACGAAGGCGGCCCGCACACGCACCTCCCCGGCTGCGGCGACGCCGAAGCCAAAATCCTTGTGATCGAACAGGATGAAGCGCCGGATTCGCTGGCGGTGCTGTGAGGAAGAAGATAGGAGTCAGAAGGTAGGAGTTAGGAGAACATCTGTTCCCAATTCTTTCAGCAAGTCATCCCCTTGCTATCTCCTATCTCCTTTTCTCCGCGCCTTTGCGCCTCTGCGTGAGAACGAATTACTTTCCCATCTCCAGCACCTTGAAATTCCGGAACGCCACCGGCCCATGATCGCCTTGCAGCCGGAACGGCCCCGCCGCTTTCTCCTTGTCTGCCGCGCCGCGCGTTACGTCGTTCAACTCCACATTCTCATGAACCACCGTGCCGTTGTGCACGACCTTGACGAACGTCGCATTCGAAATCTTCTTTCCCGCCGCGTCGAATTTCGGCGCCTTAAAAATCACATCAAACGTCTGCCATTCGCCCGGCTTCTTCGACACATTCACGCGCGGCGAATGCCCTTCGAAGCCTTCCTTGCCCTTCCCGCGCGCCGGGTCCCAGCGTTCGTATAGGCCGCCGCATTCGCTTCCAGGATACGGACTTTTTTCAACGCCGAAGCTGTCGAGAATCTGCAATTCATAATTCCCCATGAAATACACGCCGGAATTCGAGCCCTTCGAAACCATGAACTCCACATGCACGGCCACGTCGCCGAACTTCGCTTCGGTAAAAATATCTTTCGTCCGCATCTTCGGCCCGTTGTAAATAATTCCTTCGCCCGGCTTGGCCACCAGCACTTTATCATTCGCCGGATCCAAACTCACGTCTCCCACCGTCGCCCAATCGCCAGCCGGCTTTTTCCACCCCGCCAACTCTGTACCATTAATCAAACTCTTCCACGCCGACGCCTCCGCCTTGATCTCCGGCAGCGCATTCTCCTCGCCAAATGCCGCCGCACTTATTCCGATTAACGCTATCACACACAAAACGAAACTCGTTTTCATAACCTTTCTCCGATGAGTAAAAAGAATTCCACAACATTGAGTACGCCACGGCACGCGATTTTGTCTGGTAGGGCAGACATTCCTGTCTGCCAGCGCAGGCAGACAAGCACGTCTGCACCACCAATAACTCTAAGTTTCTGATCGGATGAAATTCGGCGTGCTACTTATCCAACCCCTGCATTTTCAACTGCTGATACTGTGCCAACTCTTTTCGATAATCTTCGCGCGCCGGCTCCAACTCTACCGCCTTGCGCGCCGCCTCCACTGCCTGCTCCATATTGTGAGCCACGCGCAGCGCGCGCGCCAACCCCATCAAATATTGCGCGTTCTTATAATTCGACAGCTTCACCGCCTTCTCCGCGTGTTCCACCGCTTGGAACCGGTTCGTGTACGTCGGATCGTCTGGATCGCTGAAAACGCCTGCGAACAAGTAGTGTGCGTAAGCGTTGTTCTTATCCAGCTTGATCGCGGTCAGATAATCCTCCATCGCCTGCTTGACATTCTTGGAATTTTCAAACGCAAGCCCGCGGCTGCAATAGTAGGGCGCGTAAGTCGGCTTCATCTTGACCGCTTCGTTCAAAATTTCCGCCGCCTTATTAAAATCGCGCGCGTGCAGATACGTCAATCCCAAATTGTAGAGGTACCCCGAATTCTGCGGGTCAAGCTTGATCGCGCGCGAATACGCATCCGCCGCCTCGGGCAAATGCTCCGCCGCCAGATGCACGTCCCCCAGCGCGCTCACGTACCGCGCATTTTCCGGCGCGAGCGACACAGCGGCTTGACAGGCCGCAAACGCCTTCTCGACCCATCCCGCCCGCAGCGCCAGAATCCCGTAGTCGCACAAATATTTCCCATTCTTCGGCTGCATCGCGATCGCCGTTTCAAGCTCCACCAGCCCGTGCTGCGCATCGCCATTGTGAACGAGCGCTAATCCGAGCCTGTAATGCGCCGCGGGATTGTCCTTCTCCGCCTCCACGACCGCCCGGTACATCGCAACGATTTCCTTGCCTTCTTTCTCGCGCTCCTTCCCCTCTTTTCCCTTCGCCCCGGCCTTCTCCCGCGCAATCGCAGCCGCCAACGCCGGGCTGATGTTCTCCCCGATGGCCCCCGCATTTTTCTCATCGCTCGACAACTCCGCCGCGTCGGAATTTGCCGCGGCATTCGAAGCCTGATAGCCCTCTTCAAGCGGCACGGCCCAAGCGCTGTGCGCTCCAGGCACCGGTATCTGGTTGGTGTTCTTGGTGCCCCAATCGTATTTTGGAGCAGGCCGATTGCCGAATTTTACGCTGGCCTTGAAACCCGGTTCATCCACCGCGCCGGACGCGGGCACGTCGGTTTTTTTGACCGGCGAGGACGCAGCGCGGGCAGCGTTGTCCGCCTGCGTTTCCACAGGGGCATTAGGATCAAGAATTTCCGCCGTGTTCTCGGCCCGGAGAGTCATCGACAGGCAGAGCAGGCAGACGAGTGCAACGAGGACGAGGCTGAAACGCGTCATAAACGCTTCCTTTGCAACGTCCCCCCACGCGACCCACTATAGTAAGCCCAAAAGGCGCTGCAAGTAAAAGACCCGCGCAGGCCGCGAAAAACTACCGAATCCAAAAAATAACATGCTAATTTCAATCCCGGCCCTTGACACCACCGCTTCGCGAGTATGATAACTCGCTCCACGCCCAGACCGTGTGGGCGAGAAGACAATTATAAAAGTCATCCCAGCCATTCACTCCCCGATAGCTCAACGGTAGAGCATCGCACTGTTAATGCGAGGGTTCCTGGTTCGAATCCAGGTCGGGGAGCCTTCATTCCAAACCTGCCCCACGACAACGAGCCGCGACGGCAAGGGTCGCTCTGTACCACATCGCGTCTAAAAGCCTTTGGTTTTTCGGCGGCTCGGCGGGGGTTCGAGCATCGGCAGGATTTGGACTATGACGATGTACTTGCCTTTGTTGCGAATTTTGCCGAAGACTGAAATCTGCTTCGAATTCAAGGCTTGCAATTCCTTGCCGATGGCTTCGTTTTCAACTTTGATCAGGTAGGACGAATCCGCGGTTTTGAAGGCGCCTAAGATGCCGGGCTGGTCCTCGGTTTTGTTGATGATGACCGTGCCTTCGAAGGCCATGCCTGTAAGCGGGGAGCGAATCTCTTTGTCGAATGTAGCGGCTTCGGCTTCTTCGGCGGCAGCGTCGGAGGATTCGGAGGAATTGTTCTCTGCGGCGCAGAGAGCGCCGGCGAGGACGAGCAACATTCCGGGGAGCAATAAACCAAAACAGCGAACTCGGCTCATTCCGTGGTCTCCTTTAAGGACAGCATTACGGGCGCTTTGAAGTAGGTGATCGAGATGTCGTCGAAGACGGGCGTATCAAGCAGGTACTGGCTTGTCATGTTGACCTGCCCGCCGCCGAGCAAGGGGTCGATCGGATATTTGAAGCGGACGAGGTAGCGGAACGTGGCGGGGTGGACCAAGGCGGGTTTGGTGGGATCGCCGACGCGGTTGTAAACGTCCGGATCCACAAACGTGGTGAGCTTGGTGAACGTGCCCGGCGTGGTTTCGGCGTAACCGGTGAGTTGATAGCCGTTGTCGTAGAGTTCGACTTCGACGCCGGAGGCGGCCTGCGACGGTTTGCCAGGGAATCGCTTTTTGTAAAGGCTTAAGGAGGGGCGGAAGCAGCCGTAGGGCGTCCATCCGGCGCTGTTTTCGTCCGTCACGTCGTCGCTGGGCGGGCGCTGCATGCGCGGGTTGTATTTGAAATAATCGAACGGCCCGCGCGTGCCGGGGCTCATGTTTTTGTTTTCGTGCATGAAGCGCGGCGTGAAGACGGTCCAGGCGACGCGGGCGATGGTGACTTGTTCATTTACGGCCGAAGTGCTGCTGCCTTTGATGGATTGGAGCATGGTCTGCGAGGTAAAGAAAGGCTGCTGCGCGGCAGCCGTGGGGTCGCTGGGGAGATAATAACGGCTGGTGGTTTGTTCGTTGTAAATCTGGTCGTGCGTCCAGGCGCGTTTGGAGAGTTTGAATTCGTCCACGACGGCGAGCGTGCCGTCGATGGGCGTGCCGCGGTACAGCCATTGGTCGGTCTTGCGGTTGAGGTTGTTCATGCCGAAGACGCCCTGATTGTTGGGCGCGGTAACATTTTGATTTCCGCCGTCGGCCCAATCCCAGACCGCGGCTTGCGTGCCCGTGCCGGTGATGCTGCTGCCGCCGCTGAAACCGCCGTTGGACGCGATGTCGCAGCCGTTCATCTGCCCTTGCGAATCTTCGGTTGAATAGTATTCCGATTTCCAGAGGTAAGGCACGGCGCCGGTTTTGGGCGTCTCAGGATCCTTTTGTGTGCTGATAAATGGCCGGCACACCTGTTCCAGAGTTGTTTCGAAGGTTGAGCTGAAATTGTTATACCCATAACCCTGATTGGAGGCATTGCCGACGCTGTAATTGTACTTCATGATGCCGCCCACGAAGCTCCAGCGGAAGGGCTGCGTGTAGAATGCCGCCGGGGACCCGTTCTGATCGATTTGTTTAGCGTTTGTGGCAATGATGCTTCCGGCTTTTGTGGCGCCGCCATAGAGATAGACGCGCTCATCGCCGTCGTTGACGTCTTCGAAGCCGCACATCAAATCGTTGGGCGAAGCCTGCGGCATGCGCACACCGTCGTTCATCAGCCACGAGAGCCGCCCATATTTTGAGAGCATGCAATAGCGCGCACTGTAATCCGTGCCCGGCCCGATGGCGTTGAAGAATTCGTGCTCGCGCAAATCGTCGGCGTGCCAGTTGGGTTTGATCCACATGCAGATCGTCGCGCCGTTGGCATTGCCGGCGCCGTCTTCGGGATTAAAATTCTTGCGATGGCAACTCGTGCGGCCGGTGACGTTGTCCACATCCACCAGGTACTTGAGCGTTCCGTCGTTGCCGGAAACACCGACGAAATTCAGGAACGCGCCTTCGGGGCGCAAGTCTCCCTGGCGGACGGAGCAATTTTCCCAGTAGCGCGTGAGATTCAACGGACGCAGTTCAGCGTTGACCGGCGCATAGGCGAAAGTCATGTAGTTGCCACCGCGGCCGTCCTTGACATCGAAATCGATGTGCCGCGCGTCGTTGTCGCCGAGCACCCCCAGCAAGCTGCACGTGTCCACCACACGCGTGGTGCGATCGCCGGGTGACTTGGCCTGCTCGCGGCCGTTGCCGACGGAGGTGCCGGTGTCGAGGTCGCCGTTGAAACTGGCGAGGAACGTGTTGAACTGCTCGGCGGTTTCCGTGTACGAGGCGGTGTTGGTGGCGAGGACAATCTGGCCGTCGTACGAAGCCGGCTGGATTTTGTTGGAGACGACATCCGGTTCGTAGATACTCGGTTTCGGGCGGCCGTAACAGTCGTGGCCGCTGGGCGAGCTGTCTACTACGTCCACGTTCTGACTGCCGCCTTTGCGGACGATGGTGTAGTTGAGCGGAACGAGCGGTTCGGGCAGCGTGTCGAGCGCGCGGCGGGTGATGTCTTTGGCCGAATCGCGTGCGGGTTTGCCGGAGAAATTGAAATTCAACTGCGCTGTCGCGTTGGGCGCGTCCACGTTCTGATTTTGCGCGAGCGACAGCGTGCCCTGCACGAATTGTTTCTGCGTGGTTTCGCGCCAGACGTCGTAGATTCTCACGAGCGCGTCCAGGCGCCGTTCGCTGAGCACGACGTTGTCCTTGACGAGCTGCCCGGTGGAAGTGATTTCGAAGATTCCGCCGGAGTCGAAGCAAAATTCGGTGGTGGAGCGATTGAGGTCGGTCTTGTCGATCATCTCGTCGGCTTTGTAGCGCAGGTTGCGGGTGATGTACGCGCCGTTGCCGGAGTTGGGGATCGAGACGAAATGCGGGGAGCCCGGGTTGGCGCTGTCGTCGTAGCACATCACCGGTTCCATTTCAGTAAAATTACGCCCCCATCGGTCGATCCATTCGATGCCAGGATTGAATTTCAAAATGTCCGTGTTGGAATTGAAATGCGCCATGATCATGGGCGCGGCGCGTCCGCGTTTGGTGTCCAATAGGAAGCGCTGCTCGTCCCAGATGCGCACGACGCGGAAGTAGAAATCGTCCCAGCTTTTGAACGGGCCGCGTTCGTAATTATCATTATTGGGCGTTGAAAAAGGATCGATGTCCGAGGTGGCGTAGACTCCGGTCGTGGGGTCCAGTTTGCGCTGGCGTGCCGACATGACGCGCACCGCCAGTTCGTGCGCTTCGTTGATGTTGGTGGTGTGCTTGGGATCGACGCTGCCGAAGTTGTTCAAGTAATCGACGTTGGCGGTGGCGTCGAATTTTTTGATGAGGGCCTGAATCGGCGCCATCAGCTTGTCGAAGATGATCTCACCTGTGCTGACCGGCAAGCGTTTGATGCCGGCGCCAGTGACGATGCGGCTTTCCTGATTGCGCGGGTCGGGATCCGTATACCACGCGGCATAGGTATTGTCCACGTTCACGTCGGTGCCGATGGACATGTAATTTCCCGGCGAGACGCCGATGCCCATGAAGAGCGCTTCGAGCACTTTGTCGGAGGCCGTATTGATGTTGACCGGCGCGCGGTGAATGCACAGCGGCCAGCGCGAGTAGTCGATGTCGGGATCGTCCACCAGCGTCCCGTCGGCGTTGTTGCGCGGAAAGTCCTGTGTGCCCAGCGGCGTGGAGATGCTGTCGGTAAGCGCGTCTTCCTTGGCCACGATCATGTAGGAACTGATCGGGCCGGGATTGATCAAAAAGGGCGGCTCAACCTGAATCCAGTCGATGCCGTTGGTCTTGATGCGGCGCAACTGGCCTGCGCCGTGGCCGTTGATGATGGAGACGTACGAGCCGCGTAATGAGCCGCGGTGGTTTTTGGGATCGTTGACCGGATCGTCGGCGACCCAGCTTTTATCGCGGTCGATGGCGCGGCTGGCGCCGGATTGGGCGTTGTTGTTGATCCATTCGAATTTGCCGACACAGACAGTGTTGGTGTCCACCCAGGAGTTGATGGTGATGTAGTCGCGGATTGCCGTGAACTTCAATTCTCGTTCCAAATCTTGCAGTTCCGGATGCGTGGGGTTGCTGACGTAAGTGAGCGCGGCTTTGACGTCTTCGATGCACCCAAAGCGCCCACCGGGAAGCTGCGAACGGTAACCGGCGATGGCGTAGCCGTCTCCATACAATGCGGAGCCGGTTGCGCCTTGGATGGGACGGTTGTTGGCGTCGAGCTTATAGTAGATGTCGGAGTTCGTAGCTACGTCGCTGCTGTTGGCGCCGTAACCGGCCGCGCCGAGACTGGCCCAGACAGCGGGCTGAACGGAATCCAGATCGGCGGCGACCAGCGGCGCACCGATCACGCGGCACAGGTTGTCGAGAAGCTGCGCAAGGTTGTCGCAGGCGTTGAGGTTGATTTTGCTGGATGCGTCAGTGATGCCGAGGATGAAACGGTCGCTGTCCTTTTCGGCGGTGTTACCCAGCGCGCGGCTGAAGGACATAAACGGTTCGGGGTGAGCGCTGCTCTGATCGGCGCGCGTTTTAAACGGAAAGGAGATGCGCCTTTGTGCGCTGTGGAGGTAATCGACTTGGTACCATAGGTCGGATGGGTCTTCGGCTTTGAGGTAGAGTTGTTCGCGCAGCCGGGCGATGGCATCGGAGACGCCGGCGCGGGCCAGCAGTTCAGCGCGAACGCTGTCGCTGTAGCGCGTGGCGGATTTGGTTTGGGAAACGGCGAGCGTGTAAAATCCAGTGCCCATGGCCGCGAGAACCGAGAGCACGCCGGCCACCATGATAAGTGTGACGCCACGACGGCGTGCGCGCGCTGGGGCACTCATAAAGGGCTATCTCCGGTCTGCGAATCAATTTGAGTGTACATCTGTCGGCGGTTTTTCGGACAATTATTTCGGTTATTTTTTCGCAATACTGGCGATGGAATTCGAATCTGGGAATCAGGCAATGTGTGTGTTGGCGGGAGAAGAGGGAGTAGCGCGTCCCGCAGGAAAAGCGGGGAGCGTGCCGCGCCTGAAATTGCCGCGTGCGATATTATTGTGAAGATTGGATATGCCCCGATTGCCCCAAGCCAACTGAAGTGTATCATACTCACATCGCTTGTTCACACCGAGGACCGCTCATGAAAACTCTTTCGCGGAGTCTTGCCGTTTCTTTGATGCTGGCTGCCTGTGCGCTTGTTGCGGCCGAACCGGACGCTGCCGCCGGGCATGAGAAGGACAAACTTTGGAACGGCTGGGGCATGACGCCCTCGGGACAAGTCGTGCCGCTGACGAATCTGGCTAAATTCACGCCCGCGGGCGATCCCGACGGCGTTCGAAGCGTCAACAGCGATTTGCCGCTGCGTTTCGTACTCTCGCCGGACGGCAAATTTCTTCTGGCGGCATGCGGCGGCTACAACCGAACGGGCCTTGCAATCTTGAGCATTGCCGACAAGAAAGTGACGCACTTCTTTCCGTTGCCCGAAGTCTTCAACGGCCTGGCCTTCGACAAAGAGGGGCAGCGCGTGTTTGTTTCGAGCGGCGATTTGGGCGAACTCCATGTGTTCAAATACGACAAGGAGAAGAGCGAATTTACGAAAGACAAACCCGTTAAAGCGGCTACAGCCGCTCAGACAGGCCCGGCCTTTTTATCTGGCATCGCCGTCCATCCGACGACCGGCAAACTCTACGTCTGCAACGAGGCCAATCATGAAATCTGGGTCATCGATCCGCAGACGCTTCAATGCGAAGCGAGCATCCCTGTGGAATTGCATCCGCATTCCTGCATCTTCGGCGGCGACAAGCGCCATCTCTACGTGTCGAACTGGGGTAGCCGCAGCGTCAGCGTGATCGACACGCAGACGGGGAAGAAAGTGCGCGACCTGCGTGCCGGCATCCGGCCCAACGACATGGCGCTTTCGCCGGATGGGCGGCTGTTCGTGGCGTGCTCCGGCGACAACACCGTGTACGTGATCCAAACGCGCACGCTGGAGGCGGAGGAAATCCCCGCCAACACGGAGCGTCGCCTTCCGGACGAAACGCATGAGATTCTCAACACCGCGCTTTATCCGCAATCGCCGGAAGGCAGCACACCGGACGCGGTCGCCGTGTCGCCGGACGGCAAGACGCTCTACGTCGCGAATGCGGACAACAACAACGTGATGGTCATCGACATTCACGATCCAAAGAAGTCGCAACTCGCCGGATTCATTCCCGTCGGCTGGTATCCATCGGCGCTGGCGGTGACGCCCGACAGCGGGACGCTCATGGTTGCCAACGGCAAAGGCGTGCAGTCTCATCCGAGCGCCGTGCCGCCGGAAGAAGGCGTGCCCAAAGGCGCGCGGCAGCGCGGCGGGATTCCGTTCATGCATCCCGGCAAACTGTTCGAAGGCTCGGTCGAGTTCATTGCGCGGCCCGATGCGGCGGCGCTGGAACGCTACACGGCTCAAGCGCACAAGAATTCGCCGTACACGCCGGAAATGCTGCACAAAACCGCGAACGCCAGCACCTGCTGCATCCCCGACAAAGTCGGCGCGCCGTGCCCGATCAAGTATGTGCTGTACATCATCAAGGAGAACCGCACCTACGACCAGGTGCTCGGCGACCTGAAGAACGCGGACGGCAAGCCGCTCGGCAACGGCGATTCGGCGCTGACGCTTTATGGCGAGAACGTTACGCCCAATCAGCATCAGCTCGCGCGCGAGTACGTGGTGCTCGACAATTTCTACTGCAACGGCGAAGTGAGCGTCGATGGCCACGACTGGTGCGACGGCGCGATCGTGACCGACGCCAAACAGCGCGCGTGGATTCTGTCGTATTCCAAGCACGGCAAACTGCCCGCCAACGACGAAATGATGGTGCCCGCGGGCGGCTACCTCTGGGACAATTGCAAGCGCCACGGCTTGAGTTTCAAATGTTACGGCGAAGGCGCCGCCCGCGTGACCGCTGAAAACCGCGGCACGTGGAAAGGCAAGCGCGACACCGAAAGAGCCGAAGGCTGGATCGCGGACTTGCACGCCGCCGAAAAAGACGGAAACCTGCCGCGCCTGATGATCATGTCGCTGGGCGAGAACCACACGACCGGCACGAAACCCGGCACACACACACCGGATGCCTGCGTGGCCAGCAACGATTTGGCGCTGGGCCGGATCGTGGAAGCCTCCAGCAAAAGCAAATTCTGGAGCGAGATGGCGATTTTCGTGGTCGAAGACGACCCACAGAACGGCCCCGATCACGTCGATTGCCACCGCACCGTCGCGTCGGTCTACAGTCCCTGGGTGCGACGCGGCACGGTGGACAGCACGCAGTACACGCAAGTGGGCATGATTCGAACGATGGAACTGATCTTAGGACTGCCGCCAATGACGCAATACGATGCCGCGGCCGTGCCAATGTTTGCCACCTTTCAGAACAAAGCGGAGGCGGTGGCGTATCAAGCGCGGGATCCCAAAGTCGATCTGAGCGCGATCAATGGGGTTAACGCGCCGGGCGCGAAGAAATCGGCGATGATGAACTTCGACGATTACGACGACGCGCCGGAGGACGAGTTGAACCGCATCCTATGGGTCGCGGCGAAAGGGGAAAACGTTCCTTACCCGCCGATTGTGCGCAGGGCGTTGGTTACGCCGTAGGAGGAGACTTCCGCAAAATGGAAACAGTTTGCATGAGGCAGCGGGCACAAATTTTCGGAATAGTTCTCGCCGTAGCGGCATTGTCGGCCCTGGCGAAAGAAGGCGAAGCCGCCGCTCCTGAAAAGAAAACAGATGCGCCGATCCGTGTGGCGCTCTTCGACGACGCCGGCTCCGCGGGAAAAGGCGTACCGCGCGTCGCGGAACAGCTTGGAAAGAGCGCCGATGTCAAACTCACCAAACTGAGCGGAAAAGAGATCGCGGACGGCGCGCTCAAGGATTTCGACGTCGTGATCTTTACCGGCGGCTCTGGGCACAAGCAGGCCGATACGCTGGGCGAAGGCGGGCGCGACGAAGTCCGGCGATTCGTTCGCAACGGCGGCGGCTACGTCGGAATTTGCGCCGGAGCGTACCTGGCGTGCTCCGGTTTTGACTGGGGTGTGGGCGTGCTCAATGCCAAAACCGTCTCGCAGAAATGGCAGCGCGGCGATGGCACCGTCAAAATGGAAGTAACTCAACTGGGCCGTGAAACCACCGGCTTTGCGCCGGGGCAGTTGGACGTGCGCTACGACAACGGCCCGATTATCCAGCCCGACAGCCGCAAGGATCTGCCGCCTTATGAATTGGTCGCGTTCTTTCGCAGCGAAGTGGCGAAGAACGGCACGCCCGAAGGCATCATGGTCAATTCGCCGGCGATTGTGCGCGCAGAATGCGACAAAGGCCGTGTCATTATTTCAAGCCCGCATCCGGAACAAACCGCCGGCTTGGAAAAGTTCATCGAGCACGCCGTGCGCTGGGTTGCGAGGAAAGAGATATCGAACTGAATTAATCTGATTATTAGAAAACGTCGCTCACTTCCAATGAACGATAATCCAATAAATGTCGAAAACAATATCGCAATTGGTTGCCGAGCGTGCCCGCGCATCTTGCCGGATGGCGCGGCGGTGGTATAGTAACGCCGTATTTTAACGGGAGCGACATTCAGCGTGCCGCATTTGACTGTTCTTTCTGGCCCTCTACGCGGGCAAATTGTGCCGGTGACTCAGGCGCTGTTTCGCATCGGGCGCGATCCGAGCCTGGAATTGCCCATCACCGATTCGCGCGCTTCGCGCGTGCATTTGGAAATTACCGCCAAAGACAAGCAATACACGCTGCGCGATTTGAAGAGCAAAAACGGCACGCTGCTCAATGGATCGCCCGCGCCCGCGCCGAAAGTTCTGGCCGAGGGCGACCAGATTCAGATCGGCGAAACGCGCTTCGCTTTTTCACTGCAGGAAGCGCCCGCGCCGCAGGCCGTTGACGGAATTCGCATGGATTCGGTGATCGCCGCGCGCCTGCCCATTGGCGTGGCGCCGGCGTTGGGATCGGCCGGCCAAACCGGCGGCGCTGAGCGTTTTGAAACCATCGAACTGTCCGCGCCGCTGGCCATTCTGCGCGGCCAGGAAGGCGCAACCGGAAATGATGCGCGCGTTACACCGCCAGCCGAAGCCAGCGGGCGCGCGGTGAAGTCGCTCCGCGCGCTCTACACCATCGCCAAAGCAGCCGCCGAATCGAAGAACAGCTCTGAATTGTGGCGCGCGCTCAGCACCGGATTGCTCTCCGCGCTCGAAGCCGATCGCGTCACGCCGGTGATGATCGAAGGCAAAAACCGCTGGAAAGTCGCCGAACCCGCGGGCGACGAAACCGTTGTGAAAGCCGCTTTTTCAAAAGTACCGGTCTCGCGCACCATCGTCGATTACGCGCTGCGCCAGCGCAAATCCGTGCTTACCGCGCCGCGCAGCGACGAGCGCTTCGGCCAGGCAAAATCCATTGGCGAGCAGGGCATCTCCAGCGCGCTGTGCGTGCCGATCGTGTCGCAAGACGACGCGCTGGGATTGATTTACGCCGACCGTCTCGGCGGCGAAAGTTTCACGCGAGACGATCAGGAGCTGCTCACGGCCGCGTGCAATCTCGCTGGACCGGCGCTTGCGAATCTACTTCGATTGGAAGATGCGCTGAAGAAAAAAGAGCGCTTGATCAACGAATTGAAAAATCAGCACAACATCCTCGGCGCCAGCGCGCGCATGAAAGAAGTTGCGCAGTTCCTCGACCGCGCCGCGCCCTCGAATTCGGTGGTACTGATTCTTGGCGAAAGCGGCACCGGCAAGGAACTCGTCGCGCGCGCGATTCATTACAAATCGACGCGCAACGACGCGTCGTTCATCGTGGTTAATTGTGCGGCGCTGAGCGAATCGCTGATCGAATCGGAATTGTTCGGCCACGTGAAAGGTTCCTTTACCGGAGCGACTGCCGACCGCGCGGGCCGTTTTGAAATG
>Ga0209579_10000455_pt1 | contig 42259 bp, 47 predicted proteins | sample Coa_R1_2_FD_187152 | JGI IMG/M metagenome (GOLD analysis project Ga0209579, IMG submission 187152) | Surface soil microbial communities from Centralia Pennsylvania, which are recovering from an underground coalmine fire - Coalmine... | ecosystem: Environmental > Terrestrial > Soil >...
CGAAGTTAATCGCCCTGTTCGACAAGTACGAGGGCCGGCTGGTCTCCCCTGGCGGCGCTGCCGGTCTCCTCGGCCTCTCGCGCCAGACGATTTACACACTCTGCAAGCGCGGCGAGCTTAGAGCGTTCCGCAGTGACGAGCACGACGAGCGGGCGCGCTACACGCCCAAGTGGGTGTACATCCCCTTGGATGACATCTACGCGTACGGCGAACGTGTCGGGCGACGCGTCCGGGGCGCTTGACGTCGTCATACGATCGTCCTACACTCCTGGGATGAGAATACGGTTCGGTGAGGCAATCGACCTGTACATCGGGGATTTGGCTCGGCGGTCGAAAGCGCAGTCAACGCGCGACTCGTATCGCCGTCTCCTGAACGACTTCGCCGAGCTCGTGCGCGACAAGGACGTCGATCAGCTGCATCTTGCGGACTATGAGCGGTTCCTCGATCGCTGGACGAACGGCGAACCCTCCACGCTCGCTGCGGGTGTAAGCCTTGTACGCGGGTTCTCGCGCTTCTTATGGGAGCGCGGTTACGCCGGTTCGAACGTGGCAGATCCTCTGAAGCGTCCGAGGCGTAAGCGACCGGAGGACCTCGACGTCGTGACGGTGACGCGGGAGGACGTCGAGCGGCTCATCGCCGCGTGCGTCACATGGCAGGAGACGCTTTGCATTGCGACGGCGGTGTATTGCGGAGCTCGGCGGGGTGCGCTGGCGCGGGTGCGGCGGCGGGACGTCGACCTGGTGCGAGGCTCGATCAGCTTCTTCGAGAAGGGTGGGAAGCGGATCACCAAGCCACTGCCGACGGAATACCTCGCTTTACTGCGTGAAGCGGAGCAGTACGGCATCTGGCGCGGTCCGGACGACTACCTGATCCCAAATCGTCGGCCGAACGCGGTGAGGCGTGCGGAGCGGTCGGACAAAGTCATCTGGGACACGGTTAAGGTCGTCGCTCGTCGCGCCGGCGTGACGACACACGTCCACGCTCTCCGGGCGGCGTTCGCAGTTCAGTTCGACTCAGCGCACCCTGACCAAGTGGTTGCGCTCAAGGAGCTGCTGGGGCACGCCAGGCTGGAGACGACTCTCATCTATCTGCGCCGCAAGGACAAGGCGGCCGCTATGGAAGCGGTGCGTGATCTGTCCTGGGGCTCGTCCGTGTTTTCGGAGTCAGCAGGAAAGGCCCATACGGGATTCGAACCCGTGCCGCCGCCGTGAGAGGGCGGTGTCCTAGGCCACTAGACGAATGGGCCCCGCGACGGGGCAGTGTAGCCAACCGCTTCCACGGTCGACCGGTGACGGAGCTCAGGCCGAGCGACGAAGATCGCGGAGCAGAGGCTCCGTATCGAGCGGGTCGAACCCGAGCCGACCCGCGACTTCCTCGCTCGTCGGCCTCACGCCCTCGCGGAACAGGTCGCGCAGCAACTCGCCGGTGCCCGGGTTCCGCCACCAGTCCTCACCGACGTCAGCGCGTAGACGGTCCTTCAGCTGCGCCGAGCGAACCCACGCGCGCAGGTAGTCGGCGGAGTAGAAGCCGGCGTCCATGTCGGAGAGGAACGCGTCACGACGGTACGCGATCCCGGTCGCCTCGGTGAGCAGCTCGGCGTATCCGTCCGGGGTGCCGCCGTCATCCGGGAAGCGCGACCAGAAACCGAGCTCGAAGCGCAGCTTCGACTCGTAGCGCCGGTAGAGGAGCGCCTCCAGGAAGACCGTCCCCTCCGCGTTCTCTGCCGCCTCGCGCTCCGAGAGCCCGAAGTAGTGTTCATGCCATTCCGGCTCGGTGGAGATCGCCTCCACGATGTACGAGTAGATCTCCGTCAGCGCGTGGTCGCGCGAGATGCGGCGGTACACGTAGGGCAGGTTGGGATCGACGCCGGCGTAGTGCAATGCGTGACCCGCCTCGTGCAGGAACGCCTGGTAGTCGTGCAGGCCACCCTGCGCGCGTGTGATCAGGTGCACGATCTGCGGCGGGTCGCTCGCGATCACGCACGCGCGCGGGCTCTTCTGCGGCCGGTCCTCGAGATCGAGTTTGATGTTCGTCTGCTGCTCGAGGTCGAATCCGAGCTCGCGCAGCGTCGCGAGGCAAGTCTCCGTGGCGCGCTCTCTGGTGTACGTCGCCTCGAGCGGCGAGAGCCGGCGCATGTAGGCCGTGTGTGCGCTCGTCGGCACGGCGGGATGCTCGGAGCCGAGCAGCTTCGCGAACCATCGGTCCCGCAGCGGCAGATACGCAGCAGTGGCCTGGTCGCTCGTCTCCTTGAGCACTCGCGACAGGTCGCGCAGCGAGATGCCTTTCTCGTCGTCGTTGCGGTCGATCGCGTCGGCGATGCCCGAGTAGTCGGCGGCCAGCTCTTCCGACGCTGCGAGCAGCGCGAGCCGGTCGTCGTTGAAGCTCGCGCTCGCCTCGGCCTGAATCCGACCCAGCTCCTCACGCTCGTCGTAGTCAGCGAGCACGGCGAGGCGCGCCTGCGCGGTCCGTAGCGGCAGCTCCTCGTCGCGGAACGTCACACGCGCGGCCAGCAGCTTGTTCTCGAGCTCGTCCTCCTTCTCGGCCAGCTGAGCCGCGATGAGCCCGCCTTCGCACGTCTTCCGCAGCCGGTACAGCCGCTCACGCTCGTCGCCATCGGCGGCATCCTCGGCCGACCAGAGCGCATCGAGCTGCTCACGGCTGAAGAGGTCGGCGTAGCGCCGAACGATCTCGGCCTGCTCGGAGACCTCTTTCTCTCCCACGCGCACGGCGCGCCCCTCCTCCGAACGCTCGAAGAGGTAGCGCTGGAGACGTGCCTCGAACGCGGACGCGGAGATGACGGACGTCGTGCTCACGTCTCCGGAACCTTACTGACGAGACGGCGCGTGATCTCGACGAGCTCGTCGGGCTCGAACGGCTTCATCAGGGCCGCGTCGGAACGGCCCCGGTACTCGGCGACGTCGACCGTCCCGGTCACTGCGATGACGGGAATACCGTCCGCGCGCAAGCGGTCGAACAGCGAGTCGCTCGGCGTGTGGCCGAGGTGCACGTCGAGCAGGACGACGTCCGGTCGTTCCTCGGCGAGCGCGGCATCCGCCTGCTCGAGGCTCGCCGCTTCACGCACCACGAAGCCCTCGAGCTCGAGGATCACGCGAGAAAGTGTTCGAACGCCGGTGTCGTCGTCGACGACGAGCACCGAGGCAGCCGGGCTTTCACTCATGCGGCGGCGAGGTTAACGGATACGATCGGACAGGTGGCGCCGCCGACCGGAACCGGGCAGCGGTACGCCCAGGAGCTGGGCGAGCTCTGGCCGAGCGTTCAGCGCGCTCTCGCCCGGCTCGACGTCATCGCAGGCGATCCGCATGCACTCGACGAGGCCGACCTCGCAGAGTCGCTGGGACGGCTGCAGTACCACCTGCATCTCGGCAGCGAGCATGTCTACGGGCTCGAGCCCCCCGAGGGCGCCGAGACGGCGCACGCCGAGCTGGCCGACGCACTCGCGTGTGCACGTGACGCGACCGGAGATGTGGTCGACGCGGTGAGCGAGTCGGGAGCCGACGGTCTGCGTCCGCTGTTACATGAATGGCGAGGGTCGTTGTTCCGCGTTCGTCTTGCTCGGTTGCGGCTCGCAACACCTGCGCCGCGCCCCTCGACACCCGTCGAGCACGATGACGACGGGATTGCAAGACCGCTCACCGCGTTTCTGCTGGCGCTCGCGGGCGCGGTTGCGTTCGCGGCCGGCGCAGGACTCGCTCTGTGGCCGCTCTGGGCAGCCGGTTTGCTCGCGTTCGTCGGAGCGATCCTGGCGTACCGTCCGTAAGCGGCGGGCCGTTAGATCTATGTGCAACACCGTGCGGGGCAACCTCAGGGCGGATCAGGAGGAAAAGGCGCACCGCTCGACACCCATGCCCTCCCCCGTCCGACGCTTCAGTTCCGGCTTCGATGCTGGCGCGACTTTCAGCGGGCGCTTGCGCCGTTAGGTCCGCTGAAGCCGCTCAGGAGATCCCGGCTGCGTTAGCGAGACGCGCGAGCGACTCGTCGCGTCCCAGGAGCTCGAGGCTCTCGAAGAGCCCCGGGGAGACGTTCGACCCCGTGATTGCACGGCGAATGGGCTGGAACGCCTGCCGCGGCTTCTGCCCGAGCTCGTCGGCGAGACCACGAAGCGTCTCCTCGATCGTCGCGGCCTCCCAGTGGTCGACGGGTTGCAGCCGCTCGTACGCCGCGCGGCAGATCTCCGGATCCGCCCCGTCCGGCGACACCGGCTCGAAGAGGAAGCGCGCAAAGTCCGGAAACTGCGAGAACTTCTCGATCTTCTCCTGCACGAGCGGCGCCGCCGCGTGCACGGTCTCCGGCGGCCAGTCGTAGCCCTGCTCTTCGAGCCATCTGCACAGGAAGTGGGCGTACTCCTCGGGCTGCAGACCGCGCAGATACACACCGTTCATCCAGTCGAGCTTCTTGTAGTCGAAGGTGGCCGGGCTCGGCCCTACTCGCTCGAGGGAGAACCGTTCGGTCAGCTCGTGGCGCGACATGATCGTCGTGTGGTCGTCGTAGCTCCACCCCAGGAGCGCGAGGAAGTTGAAGAGCGCCGCCGGCAGGTAACCCGCGTTGCGGAAATCGTCGAGGGCGACGGCGTTGCGGCGTTTCGAGAGCTTGCGGCCGTCCTCGCCGTTGATGTTCGGCACGTGCGCATACACCGGGAGGTCGGCGCCGAGCGCCCGCAGGATGTTGATCTGCGACGGCGTGTTCGAGACGTGGTCCTCACCGCGGATGACATGCGTGATCTCGTCGAAGACGTCGTCGACCGGGCTGACGAAGTTGTAGGTCGGGCGGCCGTCTGAACGGACGATCACGAGGTCGGGCAGCAGCTCGTTCCTGAACTCGATCTCGCCGCGCACCGCGTCGACCCACGAGACGGTTCCTTCCGTCGGCTGGCGGAAGCGGATCGCGCCCTCGTCCTCGTACGCCTTCCCTTCGGAGAGAAGGCGCTCGGCGAGCTCGCGGGCCTTGTCGGCGGTGTCGAGCTGGAATCTGACGTCGCCGTCCCAGTCGATCCCGAGCCAGAGCAGCGAGCTCTCGATCTGGTCGGTCGCCTCCGCGACCTCGCGGCTCGTGTCGGTGTTCTCTATCCGCAGGAAGATCTCGCCGCCCTCCCGGCGTGCGAAGAGCCAGTTGAAGAGGAACGTGCGCACACCGCCGATGTGCAGGAAGCCCGTCGGGCTCGGGGCCATGCGGACGCGGACAGCCATCGTCTCTCTATCGTAGGCAGCCCTTGCAGATCGGCGCGCACGTCTCCTCCAGCGGAGGCATCCACACGGCGATCGACCGGATCGAGGCGATCGGGGGCGACTGCGCGCAGATCTTCACGCAGTCGCCGCGGATGTGGCGACCGACGAACCACAAGCCGGAGAGCATCGAGCGGTTCAAGGCTCGCCGGCAGGAGGTGGGCGTCCGCGGCGTCATCTGCCATGCGCTCTATCTCGTCAACCTCGCAGCGCCCGACGACGAGATCTACGAGAAGTCGATCCGCACGATGCAGGCGACGGTGGACGCGGCATGCGCGATCGAGGCCGACGCGGTGGTGTTCCACGTCGGCTCGCACCTCGGCGCCGGATTCGAGAACGGGCTCGACCGCACCGTGCACGCCCTGGAGCAGATCCTCGACCGCTGCAAGGGGGACACCTGGCTGTGCATGGAGAACTCGGCAGGCGCCGGCGCGACGATCGGCCGCTCGCTGGACGAGCTTGCAACGCTGCTCGAGCGGCTCGGCGGCCATCCGCGGCTCGGCATCTGCCTCGATTCCTGCCACCTCTATGCATCCGGCTTCGACGTCACCCAGCCGACGGTGGTCGACGAGCTCGTGAAGCAGGTCGACAGCCTCTTCGGGCTCGACCGGCTTCGCGCGCTGCACATCAACGACAGCGCTGCGCCGCTCGGGTCGAACCGCGACCGGCACGCGAACATCGGCGAGGGCTTGATGGACGAGGGCCTGGGCGTCTTTCTCGCCCATCCGGCGCTCCAGGGTCTCGGCGCCTATCTCGAGACGCCCGGCGCGGACAAGCACGGCCCCGACGCCGCCGAGGTGCAGAAGCTCCGCGATCTCCACGCCCGCTGGACTGCGTGACCCACGTCCTCAGGACGTCTGCCACGTCCTGAGGACGTGGGTTTCCGGCGAGTTTTCGTCCACCATGTGACGGAATGGGCGCCGGCGGCGTATGACACGCGTGACGAGCTTCGCGCAGGTCGCCGAGTCGCATCTCGACGACGTGTACGGCTACCTCGCCTGGTTCACCGGCGACCGCGCGACGGCGGAGGACCTCGCCGGCGACACGTTCGAGCGCGCGCTGCGGCTCTGGCATCGATTCGACCCGCAGCGTGGCTCGGCGCGCACCTGGCTCTGCCAGCTCGCCCGCACCGTCGCCCTCGACCACTTCCGATCGGAGCGGAGGCGCCTGCACCGCGAGCAGCTCGCGGCTGTCGACGAGCGCATCGACGAGCGCCTCGCAGACGGCCTCTCGCCCGAGCTCGAGACCGCACTGCGGCGGCTTTCCGCCGGCGAGCGCGAGGTGCTCGCCCTCCGCGTTCTGCTGGACCTGGACGCGGCCACCGCTGCGCGGGTGCTCGGTATCTCGGCAACCAACTGCACGACGCGGCTGAACCGCGCGCTCCGGAAGCTCGAGGAGGCTCTCGATGTCGCAGCGTGACGTCCTCGCCGAGCTCCGCACGGCCCGGATCAGCGCGCCGGCCGAGCTGCGCGAGCGCGTCCGGCTCGTCGCTGCGGCCGAGCCCGCGCCGCCGCGGTTCCGGCGGCCGACGAAGCGCTGGTTCGCGGTGCTCGTGCCCGTCGCGGCCGCTGCGGCCGCCGCGGGCGTCGTCCTCACGCGGCCGAACCACACGACAACCGTCGTCCACGGCGCGGCCGCCACCGTGCGGGCCGCCGCGCCGCAGGCTTTTGCGCCGCAGCCCCAGGCGCTCACGCCCATCGGCGTTCCGTCCTCGCCGGCTCGCGTTCAGCGTTACGGCGCGTCGTTGTCGCTCCGCGTCGCCGACGCCGCCAGGGTCTCCGACACCGTCAAGCGTGCGCTTCGCGTCGTCGCGTCGCTCGGCGGCTACCCGGTGACCGTGCACGTCGCGAGCTCGCGAGCCTCCGGCTCGGGCGAGCTCGTGCTCAAGGTCCCGCGCTCGCACGTTCAGGGGGCGATCGCCCGTCTGTCCCAGCTCGGCACGATCATCGCTGAGCAGGTTGACATCCAGGACCTGCAGGCCGGTCTCAACGCAGCCGACCGCACCCTCGCCAGGTTGCAGAAGCAGCTCGCCGCGCTCAGGGCGCAAGAGCAGACCGACACCGTGAAACGGCAGATCGCGGCGCTGACGTCACGCATCGTCGCGCTGCAGCGCGCCCGCGCGAACACCGTCCGCACGGCTCACTACGCCACGATCGACCTGAGCATCTCCACCCGGACGACGGTGCAGCCGAAGCATCACGGGCACGGCCCGCTGCACGGTCTCGGTGTCGCGTTCCGCTGGATCGGGATCGGGCTCGTCTACGGCCTCGCGCTGGGCGCGCCGCTCGTTCTCGTCGCTGCACTCGCCTGGTTCGTGACGCGCGCGATGCGCCGGCGCCGCGAAGACGCGTTGCTCAGCCGGCAGTGAGACGAGTGAAGACCCGGAACGTCGGCTCGCCGACGGCGAGCTCGGAGAACTCGGGATTGATACAGCCGAGCTCGTCCGACCGCGACTCGTAGGTCCGCTCGACTTCCGCCTTGCACATCGGAAGCGGTCGGCGACGTGCCCGGATCGCACCGAAGCCGGGTGCGCGCCGTTCAGCCGCCCGCAGCATGTCGAGGTCGATCTCGACGTCGTACACCTTCTGCATGCAGCCGACGTACGTGTGACCCCACGCCTCGTACGAGTAGACGAACGGACATGCGCGTTGCAGACACGCTCCGGGGTAGACGACCTTGTCGCAGTGGACACCGCAGCGGCGGCACTCCATCTCGTCCTGCGGCCTGAGCGGAAGCGCCGGTGCCGTCAGCTGCTCGGGTGTCATAGCGCCATTGTCCGAGCGGTTCCGGATGCCCGCAAGACTTGACTTTTCCCTGCTACCGCGCTAGTCGGCGTGCGGCGTTGAGCACGTCCATCGGGGTGAACGCCATGACATCCGGCTCCACGCCGGCGGGGGTGTCGTCTGCTCTGAACCAAAGCGCCTGTGCGGTCCTCATGCCCACCTTGGCCGCTCCTTGCACATCCTTCTCGAGGTCGTCCCCGACGTGCAGGGCGCCGGCTGGCGAGATACCCAGTGCGTCACACGCGTGCAGGAAGATCGCCGGATCGGGCTTGCGCACGCCGACGTCGTCGCTGAAGACGGCGACGTCGAGGCGCGCCCCGAGCCCGAATGCCTCGAGATCACCGCGCAAAACGCGGCCCGGGTCGGGCCACGAGTTCGCGACCAGGCCCGTCTTCAGACCCCGTCCGTGGAGGGAATCGAGGAGCGCCGCGGCGGAGGCGAGCACGGCGTAGGCAGAGCGCCAGACCTCGTGCTCGGCGTCGATGAACGCATCCGGGTCGTCCACGCCCAGCTCGGCCAGGAGCTCGGCATACGGGCGGTAGCCGTGGTCGCCGAACATCACGGCGCGCCAGCGTTCGGTGAACATCGGGTCGTCCCGGCCGAGGGCGGCGCGATGTCCCTGGAGCACACGGTCGTCGTCCCACTCGAGTCGGACGAGCGTGTTGTTCCAGTCGAACAGAACTGCCTCGAGCACGGCCGATTACGCTAGCGTGGTGGCGAGGAGGATCCTCTGGGCGTCGCTCGCGCTGACGCCCGCCGTTCTGCTCGCCCGGTACGCATTCCACGCGGACGCGACGACGCTGTTCGTGCTCTCCGCGCTCGCGCTGATACCGCTGGCGTGGCTGATCGGGGAGTCGACGGATCACGCCGCCCAGCACACGGGCGCCGGCGTCGGCGGATTCCTGAACGCGAGCTTCGGCAACGCACCCGAGCTCATCATCGCGCTGTTCGCCGTCGGGAACGGGCTCCCGAACGTCGTGCGCGGGACGATCACCGGCTCCGTCGTCTCGAACATCCTGCTCGTGCTCGGCGCCGCGATGATCTTCGGCGGTTACGGCAAGCTCGACGCACGCTCGCTGCGCCTGCAGCTCGGAGCCGTGCTCGGCGCAGTGCTGATCCTGCTGATCCCGTCGGTTCCAGGCTGGCACGGCAACCGAGACAGGCATTCGCTCTACCTCGTCACGCTGCCCGTGGCAGCCGTGCTGCTCTGCGCCTATCTGGTGATCACGGTCTACAACCTGCGCGTGCACCGCAGCGCGGAACGCGACGATCCCGACGAAAGCGCATGGTCGTTGCAGACCGCGCTCGCCTGGCTCGCGGCGGCGACGGTCGCCACCGCGCTCGTCTCGGAGGTGCTCGTCCACTCCCTGCACGCGTTCGCACACGCAGTGGGGATCGGCGAGTTCTTCACCGCGGTGGTGATCGTCGCGATCGTCGGGAACGCGGCCGAGCACGGCGGCGCCGTGGTCATCGCGCGGAGGGGCAACATGCAGCTGGCGACCGAGATCGCGATCACGTCGTCGATGCAGGTCGCGGTCTTCGTCGCGCCCGCCGTTGCACTGCTCTCGTGGATCTTCGGCCGCGGGCTGCCGCTCGCGTTCCGGGTCGTCGAGATCGTGACGATGGGCGTTGCTGCGGTCGTCGCCGCCCTCATCGTCAGGGACGGCCACTCGCGCCGCTGGGAAGGCTTCCTGCTCGTGGGTCTCTACGGCCTCGCCGTGCTCTGGTACGCACTCGCATAGGCGCGAGAGGACGTGTCCCGACGCCAAACGACGTAACGAAAGTGTGAAAAATCTTCCACAGCCGGCCGGTTGGCCCTCGACGGCAAGCGTCTACCGTCGCGACCTCCAACGGCGCGTCAGGCGCGGACGCCGGCGCCGAGCACCTGCGGCACCCGTTCGATCGCCTCGTCGATCCCGTCGTCGTCGACGTCGAGGTGCGTGACGGCGCGGACGACCTCGGGCCGCGCAGTTCCCGAAAGGCGCACGCCGGCACCATCGAGCGACGCGATCGCCTCTTCCCGCGTGAGCCCGAGCCGACCGACGTCGAGCTGGACGAAGTTCGTCACGGTCCGCTCGGGATCGACCGGCAGGCCCGCCGACTGCCACCCCTCGGCCAGCCGTCGCGCACGCGCGTGATCCTCGGCCAGTCGGTCGACGTTGTGGTCGAGCGCGTAGATCCCTGCGGCCGCGACGATGCCCGCCTGCCGCATCGCGCCGCCGAACCGGTGCTTCTCGACGCGCGCCCTCACCATCAGCTCGTGCGACCCTGCGATGAGGGCGCCTAGCGGGCAGCCGAGCCCCTTCGACAGGCAGATCGTCACGGTGTCGAACAGCGAGCCGATCCGCGCGGCCGAGACTCCGGACGCGACCACGGCGTTCATCAACCGCGCGCCGTCCAGGTGGACGCGCAGGTCGAGCTCGCGCGCGGCAGCGACCACGTCCTCGAGCTCGTCGAGGGGCCAGACAGCGCCCCCGGCACTGTTGTGCGTGTTCTCGAGCGCGACGACGGACGTCCGCGGCGACCAGAGATCGCCGGCTCGCCGCGTCCAGCGGCGGATCTGCTCGGCCGTCAGACGGCCGCGGTCGCCCGGCAGCGTCCGCGTCTGCAACCCGCCGTGCGTCGCCGCGCCCGCGAGCTCGTACAACACGATGTGCGCCGCCTCCTCGACCAGCAGCTCCGTCCCCCGCTCACCGAGCACGGCGAGTGCGATCTGGTTGCCCATCGTCGCGGTCGGCAGGTAGACGGCCTCGTCCTGCCCCAGTAGCTCCGCGACGCGGCGCTCCAGCTCGTTGACGGTCGGATCCTCCCGCTCCTGCTCGTCCCCCACTTCCGCGGCGGCCATCGCGGCACGCATGCCCTGGCTCGGCCGGGTCTGGGTGTCCGAGCGCAGATCGACCATCGCGAGCAGACTATCCGGGCGATGACGGAACGCTTCGACCCGTACTCGCTACCGCCCGATCTCCCGGTACCGGAGGACGACGGCGCGGCGGACCATCTCGCGGGGCTCGTCGTCCCCCCGGTCACGCTCGAGTCGACGCGCGGCCCGCTCGACCTGGCCGAGCTCTGCGCCGAGCGTGCCGTCGTGTACGTCTATCCGCGCACGGGGAAGCCGGGCGTCCCGTCGCCTGAGGGCTGGGACGCCTTCCCGGGTGCGAGAGGCTGCACCCCGCAGTCGTGCGGCTTCCGCGACCACGCCGTGGAGCTGGCGGAGCTCGACGCGCGCGTCGCCGGGGTGTCGGCGCAGACACTCGCCGACCAGGTCGAGTTCGCCGAGCGGAATCACATGCCGTTCCCCGTCGCGGCCGATCCGGAGCTGCAGCTGCGCAGTGCGCTCCGGCTGCCGACGTTCGAGATCGCCGGCATGACCCTCTACAAGCGGCTCGCATTCGTCGCCGAGCGCGGGCGGATCGCGAAGGTCTTCTATCCGGTGTTCCCGCCGAACCGGAACGCAACGGACGTGCTCGACTGGCTCCGGGCTACCGTGTCCGTGTGAACCTCGACCTCGTCGGCGAGGCGCTCGCGGACGAGCCTGCGTACCGCCTGCGCCAGATCTGGGAATGGACGGCTCGCGGTGCGTCCTCGTATGCAGAGATGTCCAACGTGCCGGCGAGGACGCGTGCCCTTCTTGCCGAGAGCGTCCCGTTCACCACCCTCGACGCGGTGCACGAGGTCGTGTCCCGAGACGGGACGGTGAAGACGCTCTTCCACACACACGACGGCCATCCGGTCGAGGCGGTGCTGATGCGCTATCGCGACGGCCGGCGCTCGGTGTGCCTGTCGTCGCAGTCGGGCTGCCCGCTCACATGCACCTTCTGCGCCACAGGCCAGATGCGCTTTCGCCGGAACCTGACGGCGTGGGAGATCCTCGACCAGGCGCTCCATTTCCGCCGCCGGGAGCCGATCGACCACGTCGTCTTCATGGGAATGGGCGAGCCGATGCTCAACGTGGACTCGGTGGTCACCGCCGCCCGGCGTCTGCCGGATCTCGGCGTGACGCATCGCCGCACGACGGTGTCGACGGTCGGCTGGCTGCCCGGGCTGCGCCGCTTCGTCGACGAGGTCGACGAGCCGATCCGACTCGCCCTGTCGCTGCACGGCGCAACAGACGCGCTGCGCAGCGCGCTGATGCCGGTCAACGACCGCTATCCGCTCGAGGACGTACTCGCCGAGTGCCGACGGTACTTCGAGCTGCGGCGGCGAAAGGTCTTCGTCGAGTACGTGATGCTCGCCGGGGTGAACGACTCACGCGAGCACGCAGCATCCCTCGCCGGCGTGCTCGACCGCACGGTGTTCAAGGTGAATCTGATCCCGTACAACCCGACCGGATCTGTCTATGAGGGATCTAGCAGGGATCGCATCGCCGCCTTCAAGTCTGTGCTCGATTCCGCGCACCTCCCCTCGACTGTGCGGCTCACGCGCGGGAGGGATATCGCAGCGGCATGCGGACAGTTGGCGACTCGCGAGGACGCGAAAGTAGGCGCACCCTAGCGTCCCGCGACATCTTGAACGGAAAGCGGAGGCTCCCGTACACGATGGAACGAGAGCCTCTTTGGTCAGTGGGGGTACAGGCCGGTGCTAAGGGCGGCGAAGGACGCCCATTCGGTGCCGTACCACTCACCGTTACTGCCGACGTATCCATCGCCTTTCGGCGTTGCGTTGCACTGCAGGTTGTACTTGCCGAGGTTCGTGCCGCCGGCCATGTTGCCGTCGACTGCGGTCGGCTTCCAGTAGCCCTGCTTGATCAGTTTGGCCCCATCGTCCGTGGTCCACACGCCCGGCTGAACCTGGGACTTCGAATAGCACAGGAACATGCTGTTCACCTGTGGCACTGGAGGTGGCGTCGATGCGACGGTGGTTGTGCCTAGCTTCGTGCACGGCGTCTGAACAACCCACGTCCCCATAGTGGCTCCGTAGGCCCGGACGTAGAAGGGACCCGGGCTTCCGTAGTACAGATCTGACCCCAGGACCGGGCCAAAGCTGTAATTGCCGTTCACGTCGGTGTAGCCGATGGCCCACCACGCGTGCTCCGACCAGTAGTCGTAGGTGCACTTGGCGTTGTCGAACACGTCAACCTCGACGATGCCGTCGGCAAGGGGACCAATGCCCACCCCGTCGTCCGTCAGCGTCCCTGAGAAGATGACGTTGCTGGTAGCTGTGATCGGCTCAGGTGCCCACTGCAACGTCAGGTTGTAGCCGCCGTCGGCACCCGACGAGGCCGCGGTCAGCACCAGGGCAACGAACGCGGCAAGCACTCCAACGAGAGCTGCCCTTTTCATGTGTTTACGCCTCCTTGAGCCCGCAGACGGGCGAGCACTGCGCAGGCCGGCCACAGGCTCCGGATGGACGCGCCAACCATTCCATCCGTCACGACCGGATACATCCGCAAGAGCGAGCAATGATGTGCTCGCAACTACGGATGCGCTCTCAGCGTGGGCGCCTCGCGGCCTACGCCGCTGCTAGCCGACGCCTCACCGTGAACCCGTGAAGCGCTCAACCGCGACATCGCGGCCGCGTGCGGTCAGCTTGCGGCTGCCTACGAGGCCGCGGCGAGCCGCGTCGTGCAGCTCGCGAGTCCGCGCTTCTCGAGGTACCGCTGGTGGTAGTCCTCGGCCTCCCAGAACGGCGGCGCATCCTCGATCTGCGTGACGACCGGACGGGTCAGGCGTGCTTGCACGCGGTCGCGTGACGCCTCGGCCGCCCGCCGCTGGTCCTCGTCGTGGACGAAGACCACCGAGCGGTACTGCGAGCCGATGTCGGGCCCCTGGCGGTTGAGCTGCGTGGGGTCGTGCTCGGCCCAGAAGACCGCGAGCAGCTGCTCGTACGGGACGACCGCCTCGTCATACGTCACCTCGACCACCTCGGCGTGGCCGGTCTGGTCGCTGCAGACGTCGCGGTAGGTCGGGTTCTCGACGCCGCCGCCGGCATAGCCGACACGCGTCGCGTGGACACCGTCGAGTCGCCGGAACGCCGCCTCGACGCCCCAGAAACAGCCGGCGCCGAATGTCGCCTTTCTTTCCATCAGTCCTCCTCCAGCTGCAGCGCGGCCGAGTTGATGCAGTAGCGGAGACCGGTCGGGTGAGGCCCGTCCGGGAAGACGTGCCCGAGATGACCGCCGCACGCGGCGCACGTGACCTCCGTGCGCACCATCCCGTAGGCGGTGTCGGTCTCCTCATCGATCGCATCGTCGGCTGCGGGCGCATAGAACGCCGGCCAGCCGCACCCCGAGTCGTACTTCGCCTCCGAGGTGAACAACTCGGCGCCGCAGCCGGCGCACCGGTAGCTGCCCTGTTCGAAGACGTGGTCGTACTCGCCCGTGAACGGCCGCTCCGTGCCCTTCTCGCGCAGCACGTGGTACTGCTCGGGCGTCAGCTCGGCTTTCCACTCGGCGTCGGTCTTCACAACCCTGTTCGGCAAGCGTGCTCCTTTTTCGATATCGCGGTATAGACCCGTCGCAGGCCGAATCGTTACGGATTGCTCCTACGCCCCGCGCTGCACCTCGAGCTGGCGCTCGCCGCTGCCGCGGGCCGCGGGATGGTCGTCGAACTGGTAGCGGACGACCGGCTGCTTGACCGCCCGCACCTCGTCGAGCCGCCTGACGGGACGGTGGTGCGGCGCCTCTTTCAGCAGCTCGGGGTCCTCGGCGGCCTCGCGCGCGATCGCGAGCATGGCGTCGACGAAGGCGTCCAGCGTCTCCTTCGCCTCGGTCTCGGTCGGCTCGATCATCAGCGCCTCGGGAACGATCAGCGGGAAATACACCGTCGGCGGGTGGAAGCCGTAGTCCATCAACCGCTTCGCGACGTCGAGCGCGGTGATGCCGTGCTCGCGCTTCAGGTGACGCGCGCTGAGCACGAACTCGTGCATGCACAGGCGGTCGAACGGCAGCTCGTACGCGTCGTTCAGCCTCGCACGGAGGTAGTTGGCGTTCAGCACCGCCACCTCGCTCATCTCACGGAGAGCGGGCCCATAGGCGCGCATGAACGCGTACGAACGCACGAAGACACCGAACGGCCCGGTGAACGCCCGAACCTTGCCGATCGACTTCGGCCGCTCGTAGTCGAGCCGGAACGCATCGCCCTCACGCACGACGACGGGCACCGGCAGGAACGGCTCGAGCGCCGTGCGAACGGCGATCGGCCCTCCGCCCGGGCCGCCGCCGCCGTGCGGCTGCGAGAACGTCTTGTGCAGATTGATGTGGACGACGTCGAAGCCCATGTCGCCGGGGCGTGAGATGCCGCAGACCGCGTTGAGGTTCGCTCCGTCGTAGTACATGAGGGCGCCGGCCGCGCGGAAGATGTCGCGGATCTCCTCGATGTTCTCGTCGAAGAGCCCGAGCGTCGACGGGTTCGTCAGCATCAGCCCGGCCGTCTGCTCGTCGACCTTCCCGCGCAGGTCGTCGACGTCGATGTTCCCGCGCGCGTCGGTCTTGACGTGCGTGAGCTCGTAGCCGGCCATCGTGACGCTCGCCGGATTGGTGCCGTGCGCCGTGTCCGGGATCACGATCCTCCGCCGCCGCTCGTCCTCGCCGCGGTCGGCGAAGTAGGCATGGAAGAGCATCAGGCCCGTGAGCTCGCCCTGGCTGCCGGCAGCCGGTTGGAGCGACACCGCGTCGAGCCCGGTGACCTCGCGCAGGATCTCCTGCAGGTTCCACTCGAGCTCGAGTGCGCCCTGCGCGGCGTCGTCCTCGACGAGCGGATGGAGTCGCGCAAAGCCCGGGATGCCGACCACCCGCTCGTTGACACGCGGGTTGTACTTCATCGTGCAGCTGCCGAGCGGGTAGAAGCCCGTGTCGATCCCGAAGTTGCGCGTGGACAGCTCGGTGAAGTGCCGCAGCACCTCCGGCTCTGCGACCTCGGGCAGGCGCGGAGGCTGCTTGCGGGCAAGCTCGGCGGGCACTTCGGGAACCGGCAGGTCCGGCTTCGGAACCGCCAGTCCGCGGCGGCCGGGCTGCGACTTCTCGTAGAGGAGCCTCATGCGGCGAGCGCCTCCGCGAGCCGGTCGATCTCCTCGACCGTGCGCTGCTCGGTCACGGCGACGAGCAACGCGTCGTCGAGCCCGGCGTAGTCGCGTCCCAGCGGGTAGCCGGGGTTGACGCCGCGCTTCCTGGCCGACGCGACGGCGTCGCGACCGCTCCGTCCGGCGCGCACTGCAAACTCCTTGAATGTTGCCTTACCGGGAAACGCCGGTTCGAGCCCCGCCTCCTGCAGGCGGCGCTTCGCGTAGCCGGCGAGGGCCAGGCAGGTCTCCCCCAGCTCGCGTAGCCCCTGCGGACCGAGCAGGCTCAGGTGCACGAGGCCCGCCAGGGCGAGCAGTGTCTGGTTCGTGGTGATGTTCGAGGTCGCCTTCTCGCGCCTGATGTGCTGCTCGCGCGTCTGCAGCGTCAACACATAGCCGCGTTCCCCCGCGGCGTCTACCGTCTCACCGACGATCCGGCCCGGGAGGCGGCGGATGTAGTCGGAGCGTGCGGCGAGGAAGCCGTAGTGCGGGCCGCCGTAGCTCATCGCGTTGCCCGCCGATTGCCCTTCGCCGATCGCCATCGCACAGCCGTAGGCACCCGGTGCCTCGAGGACGCCGAGCGACACGAGGTCGACATGGGCGATCGGCATGGCGCCGGCGTCGTTCGCGGCCGCCGCCAGATCGGGCGCCGGCTCCAGGCAGCCGAAGAAGTTCGGCTGCTGGAAGAACACCGCCGCCGCATCGGCCGCCGCGTCGCGCACGCGGTCCGGATCGGTCGTGCCTCCGTCGTGCGGCACCTCGACGACCTCGAGGCCGAAGCCCGGTGCGTACGTCTTGACGACCTGCCTCACCTGCGGATTCGTCGCCTCGGTGAGGACGACCTTCGTGCGCCCCGTTGCGTGCTTAGCGACATAGCACGCGTCGGCGGCGACCGTCGTCCCGTCGTAGCCGGACGCGTTCGAGACGTCCATGCCGGTGAGCTCACAGACGGCGGTCTGGTACTCGAAGATCGCCTGCAGCACGCCCTGGCTCATCTCCGGCTGGTACGGCGTGTACGCGGTCAGGAGCTCGCCGCGCTGAAGCACTGCGTCGACGACGGCGGGAACGTAGTGGTCGTAGATCCCGGCCCCGAGAAACGACACCTCGTCGAGGACGTTTTTCGCCGCGAGCGCTTCGAGGTGCCGCGTCAGCTCCGCCTCGGAGAGCGCCGGCAAGACGTCCAACGCGCGATCGAACCGCACCCCGGCCGGGATGTCGCGAAAGAGCTCTTCGACGCTCTCGACGCCGATCGCGGCGAGCATCGCCTCGCGGTCGGCGGCAGTCAGCGAGAGGTAGCTCACTGTTGTTCGAGCACTTTCCGGTAGGCCGCGAGATCGAGCAGCTCGTCGCGCTCCGCAGGGTTCGTGAGCCGGATGCGGATCAGCCAGCCTTCGCCGTACGGGTCGTCGTTGACGACCTCGGGCGCGTCGACGACCGCCTGGTTCACCTCGAGCACCTCGCCGGACAGAGGCGAGACCAGATCCGAGACGGCCTTCACCGACTCGACCTCCCCGTACGAGGCGTCCTTCGTCACGGTCGCGCCCTCGGAGGGCGGCTCGAAATGGACGAGCTCGCCGAGCGCGTCCTGCGCGTACCACGTGACGCCGAGCACGGCCTCGTCACCCTCGATGCGCGCCCAGTCGTGCTCCGGGTGGTACAGGAGATCCTCGGGGTACGACTCGTTCGCTGCCACCTCACGCACGCTCCTTCTTGTAGATGGGCTTCTTGACGATCTGGGCGCGCCGCGGCTTGCCGCGGACGTCGACCACGAGCTCCGTGCCGGAAGAGCTCGCTGCCGCCGGGACGTACCCGAGCCCGATCCCGACGTCGAGCATGGGCGAGTGCGAGCCGGAGGTGACCTCGCCGCCGCCACCGCCGTTCGAAAAAGAGATCGGCATGTGCTGACGCGGAATGGCCTTCTCGGTCATGACGAACGGGACGAGCCGCTGTTCCGGCCCGCGTGCCTTGACCTCCCGGAGCCGCTCGACGCCGGTGAACTCCGTGTCGAGCGCGCACGCCCAGCCGAGGCCGGACGAGATCGCATCCCACTGCGGTCCGATGTCGTTGCCGTGGAGCGGATAGCAGACCTCGAGCCGCAGCGTGTCGCGCGCCCCGAGCCCGCAGGGCGTGACGCCGCGTTCGAGGATCGCGTCCCAGAGACGGACGGCGTCGTCCTCCATGCATGCGAGCTCGACGCCTTCCTCGCCCGTATAACCGGTGCGGTTGATCATCACCTCGACGCCGTCGACCTCGCCCATCGAGAACGTGAACGGCTTCGCCGGCCCGAGGCCGAGCCGTTCGAGCGCACGAGGTCCCTGGACGGCGAGCAGCGCGTAGTCGTCTGACACATCGCGTACGTCTGAGCCGCGCAACTCACGATCCTTCAGCCAGCGGAAGTCGGCTTCCCGGTTGGACGCGTTGACCACGATCAGGTACCGGTGCTCGTCGAGCCGGTACACGATCACGTCGTCGACGATGCCGCCCTCGTCGGTGGTCACGAGTGTGTACTGCGCGTCGCCCGGCTCGAGCTTGTCGACGTCGTTCGAGAGCGTGTGCTGCAGGAGATCGCGCGCGGTCGGCCCCTCGACCTCGAGCTCGCCCATGTGCGAGACGTCGAACACTCCGGCGTCCGTCCGCACGGCCCTGTGCTCCGGAATGACGCCCTCGTACTGCACGGGCATCTCCCAGCCCGCGAAGGGAACCATACGAGCCCCGAGCGCCACGTGGCGATCGTGCAGCGGCGTCCGGCGCAGCGTCTGCATTCCGTGGGCGATGCTAACCCGCGGCACGCACCAGAGCGTGTGTATTTCGCCGCAGAATGGCGAAGCCCCCGCGAACGGGGGCTTCGGACCGGGTCGTGTGGGACTTTTCCAGTCCCGAGAGGGCAGGCACGTGATAGCCGCCCCGACGACGCTTAAACCTCCTCAGCCCTCCCGGAGAAAGGACGGAACGTCCAGGGCGTCCTGCGAGACGTCGAACTCGGGTCCGCGGATGCCGAGAGGAGCCCCTTCGACCGAGGTCCGGACGCGGCGCCGGCGCTGGGCGCCGAACCCCGTCGCGATCACGGTCACCCGAACCTCGTCGCGGGCCTGATCGTCGATCACCGCGCCGAAGATCACGTTCGCGTTCTGGTCGGCGGCGCCCGTGACCACCTCGGCCGCCTCGTTCACCTCGAACAGGCCCAGATCCGGGGGGCCCGTGATGTTGAGCAGGATCCCGGTGGCCCCTTCGATCGACGACTCGAGCAGCGGTGAGCTGACCGCCGTCCTCGCCGCCTCGCTTGCCCGGTTCTCGCCCTGTCCCACGCCGATCCCCATCAGTGCAGAGCCGGCCTCGCGCATGATCGTGCGCACGTCTGCGAAGTCGAGGTTCACGATGCCCGGCACGGTGATCAGGTCGGTGATCCCCTGCACACCCTGACGAAGAATGTCGTCGGCCATCCGGAACGCGTCCGACAGCGGCGTCTTCTTCTCGACGACCTGCAGCAGCCGGTCGTTCTCGATCACGATCAGCGTGTCGACCTTCTCGCCGAGGTCGTTGATTCCGACCTCCGCCTGCTGCGCACGCCGTCGACCCTCGAACGAGAACGGCCGGGTGACGACCCCGACGGTGAGCGCCTCGAGCTCTTTCGCGAGGTCGGCGACGATCGGCGCACCGCCGGTGCCGGTGCCGCCGCCCTCCCCCGCGGTGACGAAGATCATGTCGGCGCCCTTCAGCGCCTCCTTCAGCTCGTCGCGCGACTCCATCGCCGCCTCACGGCCGACGTTCGGGTCCGCGCCCGCGCCGAGGCCACGAGTCGCCTTCGCACCGATGTGGATCTTCACGTCGGCGTCGCACATCAGGAGCGCCTGCGCGTCGGTGTTCACGGCGACGAACTCGACGCCGCTGAGTCCCGCGTCGACCATGCGGTTCACCGCGTTCGTGCCGCCGCCGCCGACGCCGACGACCTTGATGACCGCGAGGTAGTTGCCGGAGCGATCTCTCATCTCGATACTGCTCGACCTCAAGCTCGAGTGCAGGGTGGGGCTGTCGAGCGCCTCCTTCCTTCGCCAGAGTAGGGCCGGTTTCCTGCGCTGTCAACGGGAGCGACCGAAGTGTCGACCTGCCTAACCATAAAGCTCAACCTACGACTTGAGGGTTGGTCTGGAGGACCGGCCGCTCCGGCACGCTCACATCGACGTACCCCGCGCCGGCCGCGGCGCCCGTCATGCGCGCGATGCGCGACGCGATCGCGAGCTTCAGCCGGAGGTCGCCGATGTCGCCGAGCCGCACCTCGAAGCCGCTCGCCAGCTTGAGCGCGAGCGCGTTCGGGCTGCTCTCGACCACCAGGACGCGGCCCGGCAGCGAGGTCGTCTGGAGCGGCGCCGCGGCCGCTGCGGCGACGAGTGCAGCGTGCGGCAGCTCTCCGCCCACCGACACGGCCACCGACTGCGGCAGCCAGAGCCGCGGCAACCGCGAGAGCCTCGGGTGCGGCAGGTCGCGCAGTACGCGTCCCGACGCCGAGACGAGGTAGGCGCCGTGGGCGCCTTGACGGATGACGAGCACCGGGCGTTCGGCTCGCACCACCACTTCGAGCGTGTGCGGGAAGCGTCGGTCGTACCGAAACGAGCGGACCCCGGTGATCGATTCGAGCCGCGTGGAGATTGCGCCGCCGCCGACCCGAAGCAGGCTCCGACCCTCGATCGAGGTGAGCGCCGAGCGCACCTGGGCCCGGATCTGCGGCGTGCCGCCGCGGACGTCCAGTGTCTGGACGGCGAAGAGCGACGTGTCGCGCGCGAGGAGGTAGGCGCAGGCTGCGGCGACGAGGAGGACGACGCCGATCACGACCGACCGCACGGTCGGCAGGAGCTCGTGGAGGTCGGGCAGCGGCCGACGCGCGGTCAGGACCGCGGTACGGGCGGTCGACCTGCGACGGGCGGCCACACGCCTTCACTTCGGCGCGGGCGGCGCTTCCCCTACAGCGGCGGAAGCCCGAGCGGGCCGAGGAGCCGCACCTCGTGCTCGAGCACGATCCCGAAACGTTCGTGGACCCGCGCGCGCGCCTCGGTCATCAGCGCGAGCGCATCGGCCGAGGTCGCACCGCCCGCGTTCTCGATGAAGTTCGCGTGCCGCGGCGAGATCAACGCGCCGCCGATCCGGTGTCCCTTCAGACCGCACTCCTCGATCAGCCGGCCCGCCCCCCGGTCGCCGTCCGGGTTCTTGAACACGGAGCCGAACGTCCGCTTGTTGGTCGGCTGCGTCGCCTTCCGCTGGGCGAGGAGGTCGGCGACCGTCTGCTTGATCTCTGTCGGCTCCCGCGATTCGAGCCGGATCCGGACGCGGGCGACCACCTGACCCGGGCCGAGCGCCGAGTGCCGGTACGAGAGATCGAGTTGCTCGGCGGGCATGGTCGTCGCTCCGTCTGCGTCGACGACCAGTGCCTCCAGCAGGACGTCGCGGAAAGCCTTTCCGTACGCGCCGGCGTTCATCCGCACCCCGCCCCCGGTCGTCCCCGGGATCGCCGACGCGAACTCGAAGCCGCCGAGCCCGGCCGCCCGTGCGCGGTGGAGGCACACGGCGTTCGCGGCTCCTCCGCCGGCCGTGAGCACGTCCCCGTCGACTTGCACAGAGCCGAGCTCCCCGGCGAGCTTCACGACGAGCGCATCGACGCCGTCGTCGTGGACGAGCACGTTCGAGCCCAGCCCGATCGTCTCGACGGCCGCGTGCTCGTCGCGTGCCCAGCGCAGGAGCTCCTGGAGCTCCTCGACCGACTCCGGGCGCGAGAACCAGCGGGCGGGGCCGCCGGTGCCGAGCGTCGTGAACCGCGCGAGCGGGACGTGCTCCTCCACGCGCACGGACGCTACCCGCGGATCAAGTCGACCGCGCGGTCCACGTCACCGGCGCCGACGACGAGCAGAACGTCGCCCGCGCGCGCCCGGCGTCGCAGGCGCGTCGCACCCTCTTCGACGGTCGGTGTCCACGCTGCGAGCACACCGAGGTCGCTGAGCGCTTCGACGACGAGCTTGCCGGTGACGCCGTCGACGGGCTCCTCACGGGCGGCGTACACGTCGGTGACGGTGACGTCGTCGGCGGTGGCGAGCGCGGCCGCGAGCTCGGCAGCCAGGTGGCGCGTGCGTGAGTAGAGATGCGGCTGGAAAAGCACGCGGAGGGTCGCGCCCGGGAAGCGCTCGCGCGCGGCGGCGATCGTCGACGCGACTTCCGTCGGATGGTGGCCGTAGTCGTCGACGACGGTGGGCCCACCGCCCTCGTGGATCTCGAACCGCCGGCCCGTGCCGGCGAAGCGGGCGAGCGCGGCCTCGGCGTCGGCCCGCGGCACGCCCGCGAGCTCGAGCGCAGCGAGTGCCGTACCTGCGTTCCGTCTGTTGAGCTCTCCCGGCACGGCGAGCGATCCTTCGTATGCAGGCGCGTCGCGGACGACGTGCGTCGCGCCGGCCAGCCACCGCGCAAACTCCGTCTCGAGCTCCGCGAGCGATGCGAACTCCGAGTGGTGGTCGAGCTCGATGTTCGTGACCACCGCGATCTGTGCGGGCAGCGCGAACACCGTGCGGTCGGACTCGTCCCCTTCGACGACGAGCATTCCTTCGCCGAAACCGGCGTTCGAGCCGAGCTGCGGCACCGATGCGCCGATCAGCCACGCCGGGTCACGGCCCGTCTCGCGGAGCACGAACGCGATCATCGCCGCCGTCGTCCCCTTGCCGTGAGTGCCGCCGACCACGATCGCCGGTCGCGCTGCGACGAGCTCCCGCAGGAAGTCCGCCCGCCGCTTTCCGGGCACGGCCGGATACGCGGAGGACACGACGACCTCCCAGCCTTCGGGGACGACCGGCTCGGCGCTGATCTCGAGCTCGACCCCGTCGAGCGGCTCGAGGTAGGCAGTCCGCGTCCTGTCCCAGCCTCCGACTTCGGCTCCCCACACCCGCGCGAGTTGTGCGTACGCGCTGAGTCCGGCGCCTCCGACCCCGACGAACCACAATCGGCGTCCCGCGAACGCGCTCATCCCGAGGCCATGGCGACGAGCTCGTCGGCAATCTCGTCGGCCGCGCTCGGGCGCGCGACCCGCAGCATCGCCTGAGCCATGCCGGAAAGGCGGTCGGGGTCGCCCAGGAGCGAGCGCACCAGCTCCGGCACCTCTGCGAGATCGAGCTCGCGCACCATGATCGCGCCGCCTGCCCGGACGAAGTACTCCGCATTCTTCGCCTGGTGATCGCCCGTCGCGAACGGATAGGGCACGAGCACGGCAGGACGGCCGGCCGCCGCGACCTCCCAGACCGAGCCGCCGGCACGCGCGAGCACGAGATCTCCGGCCGAGATCGCGGCGCCGAACCGGTCGGTCTCCGCTACGAGCCGGTAGTCCGCCCGCTCGACCCGCCGCTTGAGCATCGGGTAGTCGCGCTCGCCCGCGACGTGCAGGATCGCGGGGCCGACCGCACCGAATGCCTCGACGACGAGCTCGTTGAGGGAGCGCGCACCTGCGAGCGCACCGAAGACGGTCAGGACGGGGCCGTCTTCCGGCAGCTCGAAGATCTCGCGCGCCTCGCCCTGCGGGACCGCGCGCGAGCGCGCCGGGATCGGCCGGCCGACGACGCGCGCCTTGGCCCCGTACCGCGTCTCCATCGGGTATGCGAGAAACAGCCGCTGCACGAGCGGCGCGGCGAGCCGGTTCGCGAGGCCGAGATGTGCGTCGGCTTCGCTCAGGGCGGTCGGGATCCGCGCGGCTGCGGCCGCGGCGAGCATCGGGCCGGAGACGAAGCCGCCTCCTCCGAAGACCACGTCCGGCCGCCGCCGCTCGAGGATGCGGCGGCAGGCGAACGGAGCTGCCGCCGCGAGGACGGCCGCCCGCAGGAGCGTCGGCGACGGCGTGCGGCTGAAGCCCTCGATGCGGAAGGTGTCGAGCTGGTAGCCCGCGTCAGGAACCAGCCGCGCTTCGATCCGATCGGGCGACCCGGCGAACGTCACGTGCACGTCTCGTTCGGTCAGTGCGTCGGCGACTGCCAGTGCCGGCAGCACGTGTCCGGCTGTCCCGCCGGCCGCGATCAGGCACCGAAGCTGCCGCTCGACCACCATTCTGCGCGATGTTAAGGAGGATCCCGACGCCGGCGAGCAGCACCACGAGGCTCGACCCGCCGTAGGAGAGGAACGGCAACGGGATGCCTGTCAGCGGAGCGGCCCCCATCACGGCCGCGATGTTGATCGCCGCCTGCGCGCAGACGAGCGATGTGAGACCGGTCGCGAGGCGCTTCCCGAACGGATCCCGGCAGCGGAGGGCGATCGTCAGCCCCGCGTAGGCGAACACGGCGTAGGCGGCGATCACGGCGGTGACGCCCAGGAGCCCGAGCTCCTCGCCGATGTTCGCGAGCATCATGTCGGTGTGCGCCTCGGGCAGGTAGAAGATCTTCTGCACGCCCTGGCCGAGCCCGACGCCGAAGAAGTGGCCGGAACCCATGCCGATCATCGCCTGCGCGATCTGGTAGCCGGTTCCCTGCGCGTCGTGCCACGGATGGAGAAAGGCGAAGAAGCGCGCGCGTCGGTACGGCTCGAGGTAGATCGCCGCCGTGCCGAGCGCCCCTGCGATCCCGAGCGCGGCTCCGAGCGTGCGCCCGGGCGTGCCCGTGACGAGGAGCACGGCCGCGAGGGTGAGAACGAGGGCGATGGCGGTTCCCATGTCGGGCTCGAGGATCAGCAGCACCGAGAACACCGACGCGAGCGCGCCGGCCGGTCGCCACAACGCCCGCAGGTCCCGCGGAGCCTTGCGATTCGCGAAGTACGCGGCGGCCCACACGGCGACGGCGAGCTTCGCGAGCTCGGACGGCTGGAACACGGCCGGGCCGAATGAGATCCAGCGGCGTGCGCCGTTCACCGCGGAGCCGACCACCAGCACCGCGGCGAGCAGCGCGATCGAGACGATGACGAGCGGTGGCGCAAGCGCCCGCAGCCGCCGATAGTCCCAGCGCTGGACGAGCACCATCAGAGCGATGCCGAGGGCTGCGTAGATGCCCTGGCGCTTGAGGTAGTAGCTGGGATCCTTCCCGCCGAGCGCCGCGGCAGCCGACGTCGCGCTGTACACCATCACGAGCCCGAACGCGACCAGCCCGAGCGTCACCAGGATCAGGAGCCTGGAAGAGACCTCTCCCCGTCTCATCCGGTCTGGATTCGCGGGTGGGGCCGGTTTTCCTAGGCGGGGAGCCGCTGGACGAGCGCGCGGAACGTGTCGCCGCGCTGTTCGAAGCTCTCGAACTGGTCGTAGCTCGCACAGGCCGGGCTGAGCAGAACGACGTCGCCCCGCTGCGCGAGCGACGCCGCGTGCTCGACGGCATGCTCGAGCGTTCCGTCGTCGTGTCCGTCGACGACCTCGCCAAGCGGCGCCGCCGCCTCACCGATCAGGTGGATCGAGTGAACGCGAGGGCCGATCGCGGTCGCGAGCGGCGAGAAGTCTTCTCCCTTGAGCGAGCCGCCGAGGATCAGATGGACGGATTCGTCGGCATACGCGGCAAGCCCTCGCCGGGCGGCGGCGACGTTCGTCGCCTTCGAGTCGTTGACGTAGCGCACGCCGCCGCGCTCCCCGACGACCTCGAGCCGGTGCGGCACGCCGGGAAACGTTCGCAACCCCTCCGCGATCGCGTCATCGGAGATGCCGGCCGCCCTCGCCGCGGCCGTCGCCGCGGCGGCGTTCTCGCGGTTGTGGTCTCCTCGGATCAGCGGCTCTGCGGGTAGCGGGTCGTCCGCCGCGAATCCGATAACTGTTGCCTTTTGATAACTGTTGTCGAAAGGAAAGCCTCGCGGCACGACGGCGGCCCGCGCGCGTTCGAAGATCCGCAGCTTTGCGGCGCGGTAGGCCTCGACCGTGCCGTGCCGGTCGAGATGGTCTGGCTCGAGGTTGAGCAACACGGCGACGTCGCAGGCGAGCTCGTCGACGTCCTCGAGCTGGAACGACGAGAGCTCGCAGACGACCCATGTGGCCGCCCGGACCGAGCTCAGCGGCGTCCCCACGTTTCCCGCGACTGCCACGTCCTGCCCGGCGGCACGGAAGATCTCTCCGAGAAGCTCGGTGGTCGTCGTCTTTCCGTTCGTCCCGGTCACGCCGACGAACCGCGTGCCGCCCGGCGCGAGCAGCCGGTAGCCGAGCTCTACCTCGGACCACACCGGGATCCCTCGCTCACGTGCGGCCGCGAGCAGCGGCCGCGCGGCGGGCACGCCGGGGTTCTTGACGACGAGCTCGACCCCGTCGAGAAGCTCGAGCTCATCTTCGTTCGCGAGCGTACGGTCGACGCTGACGACCTCGTCACCTCGCTCGCGCAGGCGCTCGCCGGCAGAGATCCCCGACCGCGCGAGGCCGTACACGAGCGTTCTCACTGCGGGCGGATGTTCGGGTAGTACTTGTAGAAGAGGGCGAATCCGGCCGCGCAGAAGATCGCGGTGACGATCCAGAACCGCACCATGATCTTCGTCTCGGACCACGCTTTCATCTCGAAGTGGTAGTGGATCGGCGCCATCAGGAAGATGCGCCTGCCCCACCACTTGAACGACACGACCTGGAGCATCACCGAGATCGCCTCGATCGCGAAGATCCCACCGACGAAGAGCAGCAGCAGCTCGACCTTCATCATGATCGCCATCGCGGCCATCCCGCCGCCGATCGCCATGGCGCCGGTGTCGCCCATGAACACCTCGGCCGGGAAGGCGTTGAACCAGAGGAAGCCGATCGCGGCGCCGATCAGCGCCGCGCCGATGAATGCGAGATCGAGTCGGTTCGCGATGCGGCCGTGCGTGGACGTGCCCGAGCGGATGTAGATCGTCACCGCCATCGCAGTGAGCGTCGTGAGGGCGATGATCCCCGTCCCCGCTGCGAGCCCGTCGAGACCGTCGGTCAGGTTCACCCCGTTCACAGACCCGGCGATGATCAGAAACAGGAGCACGTACCAGAACGGTCCGAGCGGAATCCACGTGTCGACGACGGGCACGAACACGTCATGACGGAGCTGCTGGTGATGCGCCGCGAAACCCACCGCTGCCGTCACGGCGATCAGCATCAGCATCTTCCAGCGTGCGTTCAGGCCGAGCGACCGCCGGTGCCGCGCCTTGATGTAGTCGTCGAGGAAGCCGATCGCACCGCAGGCGAGCGCCGTGCCGAAGATCGTCAACGCAGGTGCCGTGTAGCGGGAGACCGACAGGAACGCGACGGCCGCGGCAGCGACGATCAGCAGGCCGCCCATCGTCGGCGTCCCCTGTTTCTCCAGATGCCGCCCCGGCATGTACTCGCGCACCTGCTGGCCGAACTCGTTCCTGCGCAGGAACGCGATGAAAGTCGGCCCACCGAGGATCGCAATGATCATCGCGACAAGCGCCGCAACGAGGACTCTCGCCATTACGCGATCAAGTTCTCCACGACGACCGCGAGTCCCACTGCCAGCGACCCCTTCACGAGCACGACATCCCCCGGCTCCAGCAGCTCGGGAACGCGCGCGGCGGCCTCCTCGGCGGTCGCGAACCACTCGCCGCCGTACGCGCGCGCGAGCTCGCCCACGCCGATGACCCGCTCGACCCCCAGCTCGCGCAGCAGCTCTCCGATCTCGGCGTGGTACGCAGGCCCGGCCCTCCCGAGCTCACGCATGTCCCCGAGGACGACGACCCGTCGACGGTCGCCGGCACGTGCGACGAGCTGATCGAGCGCCGCGCGCATCGAAAGCGGATTCGCGTTGTAGCAGTCGTTGAGGAGCAAGATGCCCCCGGGCAGCTCACGTTCGTCCTCGCGTCCCTTCGAGAACTCGACGTCGAGCCTGTCCGTCGGAACGGGAACCCGCAGCGCCGCGGCGACGGCGACGGCGAACCGCGTGTTCGCGAGCTGGTGCTGCGACGAGTACGACGTCGCGAACGGCAAGGGCGCGTCCGGATCGACGCGCGTGACGACGATGTCCGGCCTCCCCAGGTACGGCTCGAGCAGCGGCTCGCGCGGCACGACGGCGACTCCTCCCGCAGGCAGCGAGTCGATCAGCTCGGCCTTCGCTCGTGCGACGTCCTCGACGGTCCCCACGAACTCGAGATGCGCAGGGCCGATGTTGGTGATCACGGCGATGTCCGGCCGCACGAAGCCGGCGAGCCACGCGATCTGCCCCGGGCCGCGCATCGCGAGCTCCGTGATGACGATCTCGGTGTCGGGCTCGACGCGACACACAGTCAGCGGCACGCCGACCTCGGTGTTGTAGTTGCCCTCGTTCGCGATCGTCCGCCGCTGCCGCGCGCAGATCGCGTTCAGGATGTCCTTCGTCGACGTCTTGCCGGTCGAGCCCGTGATGCCGACGAAGCGCGCCGACGAGCGGTCGCGGACCCGGCCCGCGATCGCTGCGAGTGCCGCGAACGCGTCATGAGGAACCAGCGCCGCGGCAGCGCCACGGGCGAGCGCGTGCTCGACGAAGTCGACACCGCCGCCCACCGCGACGAAGAGGTCGCCCTCGGAGATGCGGCGCGAGTCGACCTGCATGCCCGTGACGGAATCCGCCCAGGGCCGGGCGACCAGACGGCCGAGAGGCTCGAGAGCCTCGAGCTCGAGCGGAATCACGCCGGGACTGCGCGCCTGCGCAACGTCTCGCGGGCCACGACCCGGTCGTCGAAGGGAATCCTGCGGCCGGCGAGCTCCTGCTCCGTGTCGGCGCCCTTACCGGCGATCACGACGACGTCGCCCACGCCGGCGTCCTCGATCGCGGTCTCGATCGCCGCTCGGCGGTCGAGCACGATCTCGAGCCGACCGGCGGCGACTTGCCGCGCGATCGCCTCCGGATCTTCGGAACGCGGGTTGTCGGTGGTGACGATCGCCCGATTCGTCAGCGCACCCGCGATCTCACCCATCAGCGGACGCTTCTCCCGGTCGCGGTCGCCACCCGCGCCGAAGACGACGACCAGCTTCCCGTCGCCGAGCTCACGCGCGGCACGAAGGACGTTCGCGAGCGAGTCGGGTGTGTGCGCGTAGTCGACGATCACCGCGAAAGGCTGGCCTTCGTCGACGGACTCGAAGCGCCCGGGAACCCCCGGGACGGCCTCGATCCCCGCCTGGATCGCGGCATCGCCGACGCCCAGCACCCGCGCCGCCTCGATCGCCGCCAGAGCGTTTGCGCGGTTGAAGCTCCCGCGCAGGCGCAACGTGACCGGGCCGAGGTCGTCCACCGGTGTGAACGTGTGCACGTCTCCGAGCTCCGACGCGAGGCGCCGTCCCCAGTCGTCCCCCACGTTCACCACCGCATGCTCGGCCTGCCCGAAGAGCGCCCGCTTGGCTGCGAAGTACTCCTCCATCGTCCCGTGGAAGTCGAGGTGATCCTGGGTGAGGTTCGTGAACACGAGCACCTCGAACCGGGTCCCCTCGAGCCGGCCCTGCGACGCCGCGATCGACGTCGCCTCCATCACGCACGACCGGTCGCCGACGTCGAGCATCTCGCGAAGCAGCCGCTGCAGGTCGATCGCCTCGGGCGTGTTGAGGCCGATGGGCCGGGACTCGCCGCCGACACGGCGCTCGATGTTCGTGAGCAGACCCGGGCGGCGGCCCGCAGCCTCGAGGATCGACCGCAGCAGGAAGGCAGTCGTCGTCTTCCCGTTCGTGCCGGTGATTCCCGCCACCGGGAGCCCGTGCGAGGGGTTGCCGAAGAACACGGCGGCGACGGCCGGCATCGTGCGCCGGACGCTCGCCACGATCAGCTGCGGGACCGGCAGGTCGAGCGGGTGCTCGGCGACCAGCGCCGCCGCGCCCGCGGCGACCGCGGCCGGCGCGAAGTCGTGACCGTCGGCGCGGCTGCCCGGCACGCAGAAGAAGAGAGCACCGGGCACCACCTTGCGCGCGTCGTAGGCGAGGTCGGCGACGTCGACGGCGGCCGGGTTCACGACCTCCGCCGGCGAGGCGGCCGTGATCAGGCGCTCGAGCTCCATCCCCGTAGGAGGCTAGCTATGGAGCGTCTTCGGGTCGTCCGGGGGCACCGCGAGGTACTGCAGGTCGAACTTCGCGATCTGGGCGAAGGCCGGCGCTGCCACGACGCCGCCGAAGATCGCACCCTGCGGGCGGTCGACGACGACGAGGATCACGAACCGCGGGTGCTTGACCGGCACCATGCCGACGAACGACGCCATGTAGCCGTTCGCCGCCGAGTAGCCGTTCTTACCCGGGATCTGCCCGGTGCCGGTCTTCCCGGCGACCGAGTACCCGGGAATCTGCGCGGCGTTGCCGGTGCCCCCGTGCTCGTCGACGACGCCGGTGAGCATCGACTTGAGCTCCCCGTCGATCCGGCGGGAGACGAGCCGCCGGTGTGTGAAATGGTGGAGGACCCGACCGCCGACGCGGCTGACGAGGTGAGGCTGGATCCACACGCCGCCGTTGGCGATCGCCGCGTACGCAGACGCGAGCTGGATCGGCGTCACGGCGATGCCCTGACCGATCGGCACGTTTCCGATGGTCGATCCGGACCACTGCGGAAGAGGCAGCACCAGGCCCGGACTCTCGCCGGGGAAGTCGATTCCCGTGGTACGCCCGAATCCGAACTTGTTGATCCACCGCATCAGCGTCGGCGGCCCGAGCTTCTCCGCGATCGTGACGGCGCCGACGTTCGACGAGCGGGCGAGGATCTGCGCCACGGTCATCGTCTCGGTAGGCCGAAACTCGGCGTCGTGGACGATGCGGTCGGCGACGTGAATGCCGTACGGGAGCGTGAAGCGCGTGGAGGGTGTGACGAGCCCATCCGACAACGCCGCGCTGATCGTCACCAGCTTGAACGTCGAGCCCGGCTCGTACGAATCGGTCACCGAGCGGTTCCTCTGCGCCGCGAACGGCACGCGGTTTGCGTCGTTGGCGTTGTAGCCCGGCGCCTGCGCCATCGCCAGCACGTCTCCGGTCGACGGGTCGAGGACGATCGCCGTTGCCGACCGCGCATGCCATTGCGCGACGGTCTGCCGGAGCACCTGCTCCGCATTCGTCTGGATCGAGTGGTCGAGCGTGGTGAACACGTTGTTGCCCTCGCGCACCGCTGTCGACGAGAGGACGTCGATCGCCCTGCCGAAGGGGTCGCGCACGATCGTCTGTCTTCCCGGGCTTCCGGCGAGCTGGCGGTTGTATTGCAGCTCGAGGCCGCCGAGGCCCGTGTTGTCGGTGCCCGCGTACCCGATCACCTGGGCTGCCACGCTCGACTGCGGGTACGTCCGTTTCTCCTCGGGGTAGGAGTTGACCCCGGCGAATCCCTTCTTGATGAACTCGGCGGCAAGCTTGGGATCGGCGAAGCGCTGGACGTACACGAAGTGGCTCCGCTTGTCGCGCAGCTGGAAGAACAGCTGATTTGCCGGAACGTGGAAGATCGCGTGTGCGGCGAGCGCGACCTCCCGTGGCTGCGTCACTTCAGTCGGATCCGCATAGACGGTCGTCGTCTGCTCGCCGATCGCGAGTTGGATCCCGGTCCGATCGAAGATCGTGCCGCGCCCGGCGGGAATCGTCACCGTCTCGCGGTGCTGACGCTCCGCCAACTTGCCGAGGCGCGCGGCGCTCACTCCCTGGAGCCACGCCGCGCGCGCGAACGTCAGCACGAACGCCAGGAGAAAGATGGCGAGCAGGAGGCGGATCCGGCGGTCGGCCAGCCGGTCCTTCACACGTCAGCGCCCGAGATTGAGGTACGTGATGGTCGAGGGGTCGGCCGGCACGAGCCCGAGCGCCACGCGGGCGCGGTTCTGAATCTTCGGCGACGCAAGCTCGCTCGACAGCTGCGACTGGAGAGCGGCGTTCTCGGCGCGCAGCTTCGCGCGATCGTTGTTCGCAGAGTCGAGCGAGATGTTCAGCCGTAGCACGGCCACGTTCACGAATACGACGCCGGCCAGCAGAATCCCGCTCACGACGATCCAGAGGATGCCGCCGCGGGCTCTCGCGCGTGCCCGTGCCTTGCGCCGAGAGCCGCGTCGCGTCCGGGGAAGCGGCTCGGCGACCGCGGCCTGCGCGTGCGTGTAGCTCGCCATCTAGTTCCTCACCTTCGTCCCGACCCGCAGGCGCGCCGACTGCGCGCGCGGGTTGCGCGCGATCTCGGCGGTGGACGGCCGGATGGCGCGCCGCGGCGTGGCTCTCATCGTCGGCTGCGCGCCGCAGGCGCAGACCGGGAAGTCGGGCGGGCAGGTGCAGCCGTGCTCGGCCTGGCGGAGGAACCGCTTCACGATCCGGTCCTCGAGCGAGTGGAACGAGATCACCGCAAGCCGGCCGCCGGGCCGGAGCATCTCCTGCGCCGCCGGCAGCGCGCGCTCGAGCGCGCCGAGCTCGTCGTTCACCTCGATCCGGAGCGCCTGGAACACCCGCTTCGCCGGATGGCCTTCCCCGAATCGCGCCGGCGCGGGGATCGCCGAACGGATCACATCGACCAGCTCCACCGTGGTCTCGAGCGGCGACTGGTTGCGCCTGCGCACGATCGCGCGCGCGATCTGGCGCGCATACCGCTCCTCGCCGAAGCGGTGGAAGATGTCGGCCAGCTCGCGCTCGTCCGCCTCGTTGACCAGAGTGCGTGCCGTGTAGTCCGCGCTCGTGTCCATGCGCATGTCGAGCGGCGCGTCGGCGGCATAGGAGAAGCCGCGCTCGGGGCGGTCGAGCTGCATCGAGGAGACACCGAGGTCGAGCAGGATCGCGTCCACGCGGACTCCGTTGTCGGACAGCTGCCGGAGCACCGTCGAGAAGTCGCCGTGGTGCAGGCGCGCCTTGACGGCGGTCGCACGCCGGAGCCGATCGAAGTACGGCGCGACCGTCGGATCGCGATCGATGGCGATGAGCTTCCCTTCGCCGCGAAGCCGCGCGGCGAGGAGGCCGGCATGGCCGCCGGCGCCGAACGTGCCGTCGACGATCGTCTCCCCGGGCCGCGGGTCGAGCGCGGCGACCACCTCTTCGGCGAGAACGGGGACGTGGTCGGACTCAGTTGGCAAGACGCTCGGCAACATCTTCCGCGCTCCCTTCGACCTCGCGCAGGTGCTCGCGCCATTTGGCGCGATCCCAGATCTCGAGGTGGTCGTAGACGCCGGCGACCGTGACCTCTCGCTCGATGCCCGCGCTCTCGAGCAGCGCCGCCGGCAGCACCAGACGCCCTTGCTTGTCCAGATCGGCCCTGACCGCGCCCGAGAAGACGTACCGCTGCATCATCCGGACCTCGCGGCTGAGCGGGTCGAGGGAACGGATCCGCGTCACGTGCTGCTCCCAGTCGGGCGCGGCGTGGGCGTACAGGCAGCCGTCCATCCCGCGGCTGACGACCACGACGTCGCCGAGTCCCTCCCGGAGCTTCGCCGGCAGCGTGAGGCGGTTCTTGTCGTCGAGCGAGTGGTCGTGTTCACCGAGCAGCATGGATCCACTGCTCCCCACTTTACCCCACTCTTCCCCACAAGTAAACCCCCCGCAGGGGTCAGGCGGTGATCTGGGCGGTATAGGGGCCGCGGCCCGTCACGACCGTGGCACCGGCCCTCGCCGCGAGGCCGAGGGCATCCGCCAGGGCGTCCCCCCGGGCGAGTGCGAAGCAGAGCGCCGCGCCGAAGGAATCGCCGGCGCCGTACGCGTCCACGACGGGACCGGGCGGCGCCGCCGCCGTCCAGCGCACACCGTTCGCCGTGCCGCCGGCGGCACCTTCCGTGATCGCGACGGTCGTCGCGCGGATCGATCCGTCGTATGCCTCGCCGCGATCCCTCGCGCTGCCGACGAGCAGGTCGAGCGGCACGTCCGCCTCGCGCAATGTCGGGAGCTCCCGCGTCACCGCGGCGAGAAAGCGCGCGCTCCGTGCCGACCGCAACGCTTCGGCGTCGCCCGCGACGAAGAACACCGCGTCGTATCCGGCGAGCGGCAGGGGGCCGCGTGGTCGGAGCTTCTCGCCGATGACGGTGATCGTGCGCTCGCCCGCAGCGTCGACGTGCACCCATCCGCGCCGAGTGGTGCCGAACCGCTGCGCGTGGACATCGAGCCCGAGCTCGGCGAGCCGCCGTTCCGCGCGCCGCCCGAGCTCGTCGCCGCCGAGGGCGGTGAAGAACTCGCAGCGCCCCGCGAGTCGTGCGATCTGCATCGCGTGGACGGCACCTCCGCCGGCGGGCTCCGAGAGCACGGCTTCGCCCTGGACGATCTCCCCCGCTCCCGGCATCTCCGGGACGGCGACGAATTCGACCCATTCGACGTGGCCGACGACCGCGCATCGCATCGCCGGATCATCGCGAAGTACGGTTGGGCCGTGATGCTCATCTCACGCGCGGCGCCCCGTGGCGGTTGAACGAGTGATGGAGGTCGCGGAGCGCATCCCGCCGTTCGAGCGCTTCTACCTCGAGCACCGCGACGAGGTGCTCGGCTACCTGCGCCGACTGCTCGGCCAGCGGGCCGAGGACGCATGGCAGGAGACGTTCCTGCGTGCGCTCCGCGCGTACGGCCGGCTGCGACACGGCAAGCACCTGCGGGCGTGGGTGTTCACCATCGCGACGAACGTCGCAATGGACGAGCTTCGCGCGAAGACGGGTAACAGTCTGTTCCTTGCGGACGAGCCCGCCGTCGAGTTGCGGCGCGACGCGTTCCGCGAGCTCGAGCACCTCACGGGCGGCCTGCCGCCGACCGAGCGCGCGGCCGTGGTCCTGCGCTACGGCTACGACCTCCCATACGACGCAATCGGCAGCGCCCTCGGCTCGAACGAGCAGGCGGCGCGCGCGGCGGCCTCGTCCGGGGTTCGCCGCCTGAGGAGGGAACATGAACGTCACGTCTGAGCTCGACGCGCGCTTTCGCGCAGCCGCGATCGCCGAAGGTCTCGTCGACGTGCGCTACGACCTCGTCGACTCGCCCGTCGGGGAGCTGTTCGTCGCGGAGACGGACCGCGGCCTCTGCCGCATCTCGTACTTTCCGGAGCCGGCAGAGGAAGAGGTCGCCCGCGTCTTCGGGAGGCGGCTGCTCCGAATGCCGCTCGACAGGACACGCCGCGAGCTGGACGAGTACTTCGAAGGCCGCCGACGTGAGTTCGGCCTCGCGCTAGACCTCCGGGTCGCAGCCTTTCACGCCGACGTGCTGCGAGAGCTCGCGCTCGTGCCGTACGGGCTGACGACGACGTACGGAACACTCGCAGCAAAGGCGGGACATCCGAAAGCGGCGCGCGCGGTCGGCACGGTGATGAACCGCAACCCGATCCCGATCGTGCTCCCGTGCCACCGGGTCGTCGGCGCGAACGGCGCGCTCACCGGCTATGCCGGCGGGCTCGACATCAAGCGTCGGCTGCTGGAGCTCGAAAGCGCCGTTCTCTCCTAGAGCGCCTGCGCCGCGACGCGGACCGCCTCCGCGTAGGCGAAGGAGGCGAGTCCAGAGCCGAAGGTCGCACGCGCGACGCCGAGCCGCTCGAGCTCCGCCGGCGGCGGCATCCGCTCACCGAGCAGCACGTTGACCGGCCCTGCGATGCCGTCGACCAGGCGTGCCACGGTGTCCGCCGGGCACGTGATCGGATACACGCAGTCGGCACCCGCCGACAGATAGGCGTTGCCGCGTTCGACCGCCTCGTCGACACCGCCGTCACCCGTGAGGAAGACGTCGATCCTCGCGTTCAGGACGAGGCTCGGTGCCGCGGCACGAACCGCGCGGATCGTCTCGGCCTGCTCTTCCAGCGGCACCAGCCGCCGCCCGCTCGAGTCCTCGAGGTTCAGGCCGACGACGCCGGCGTCCCACGCCGCACGCGCGGTGCCGACAGGATCGCCGTATCCCCGCTCGAGATCGGCCGTGACCGGCAGGTCGACCGCTGCGGCGATTCGTGCGGCGGCCCTGATCATCTCCTCTGCCGGCGCGTTCTCTCCGTCCTCAAAGCCGAGCGCGCGCGCGACGCCGCCGCTCGTGGTGGCGAGCGCGCGGCACCCGGGCACGCCGGCGAGCGCCCGCGCGCTCGCGACGTCCCACGCGTTCGGCAGCACGAGAATCGGCGGCGCGTGGTGGTAGCCGCGCAGCAGCTCGGCCTTCGCCTCCCGGTCCATGCGGGCAACGCTACTGCTCCGGCAGCGTCCCGAGGAGCCGGTAGCCGACGCCCCAGACGTTCTCGACCAGAGCGACCGGCGCGCCCGCCTCCCGGAGCTTGCGACGAAGTCGCGACGCATGCGAGTCGAGCGTGCGCGTCCGACCGGGCGTTCGGTAGCCCCACACGTCGTGCAGCAGCTCCGCCTTCGTGAAGACGCGGCGCGGCTCGCGGGCGAGGCGCTCGAGCAGCTGGAACTCCTTCTGCGAGAGCTCGACACGGCGACCCGAGACACGGACGTCTCTTGTCACCAGGTCGATCCGCACCGGTAGCGCCTCGACGACGTCGTCCTGCCGCGGCCGCGAGCGCCGCAGCACGGCGCGGATGCGCTCGACGAGCTCCTGGTAGTCGAACGGAGGCGCGTCAGTCCCTTTGTTCCATCCGATACCTGTCGCACGAGCAGAGCCTCGTGCACGAACTCACGATGCGCGTCTCTGAGCTCGACGCCTTCCTCGCCGAGAGCGACGACGGGCTGCGCGAACGGATCGCGAAGCGGCTACGGCTGCTCGAGGATCTCGTCGACGACGGCACCGAGTCCGCGCAGGAGTTGCCGAGTGTGTGGCGGGATCGACTCGACGAGGTGCGACGTAGCGGTGATCGGGTGACGCAGAAACGACCGCAGCTCACGACTCGAGAGGGTCTGCAGTTATACGCGCTCGAGGCGGAACTCCTGCACCTCGAGCTGCGACTCGCGTTCCATTACTACAGAAAGGGCGTCGATGAGATCGCCGCGCTTCCCGAAGCCGAGTACTCCTAGGGTTCCAAAAGCTTCAGCCGGCCATCGCCAGTGTCTCGGCCGTCACTCGTTCGTCGCGAAGCATCGCTTCGACATACGGCGCCGGAATGACGACAGTTAGGCCCGAGCTGTATGTGAGGGGGGCGCCGTTGAAACTGGCGGGCTGGTTACCGAGGTAGACGGGGGCCTGTCGGGTGGCCACGCAAACGCCGATCACTTCGGCGGTGTCGACGAGGTAAACGGGACCCCCGCTGTTGCCGGGATTGACTTCGAGGTCGGCCAGGTAACGGTTCGAAGCGGGCCCGGGAGTCAGGATCTCTTGCGTTCGCACCTCTCCGGGGGTATCGGCTGGCGGTCTTGGCGGATCGGGCATCGGGCCACCGGGGAAGGACGGGAAGAAAGCGGTTGCGATCGTTCCGCTGTTCGTGACGAGCGATTCAACCGCGAACGGGTAGCCGGAAACGGCGACCGCCGCACCCTCGCGCGGAGTCTTGGTATCGAGCGTTGCGAGACCGGCTAACGGCGGCAGCTTCACGCCCTCGACGATCGGAACGAGTCGCTCGTCCCACTCCCCGGCCACGACATTTTCTGCGAGCCGGGCGCCTGCGAGGTCGTGGCCCGGGACCGCGACGAGGAGATCGAGGTCGACGTGCGAGAATCCCTGCATTCCATATACGTGGCCGCCCGCTTCGAAGACTTGCTGATGGGCGAGGTTGGCCACGAACTGCGGCGGCCCCGTGATTCCGGCCGCCCTCGCCATCTGAGCGCCTCCCTCGATCACATGCCAAGCTGTGACAACGGTGCTTCGCTCGTCGACGATGAACCCGGTACCGACCGTGTGCGGGATCTTCCCCGGGTCGAGGCGGACGGCTATCTGAACGATGCTTGGCCGGATCTCGTCGATTGCGTCGGGTAGCTCCATCAGGAGCCACGCTACCCCTCGCGCCGGTTAGACCCGCGCCCTCGAATTGGCCCGCGCCGTTGCGCGGACTCGTTCAACCTGCGACTGCGCCGTGTCCTCGCGGGGTTCCGCTGGCGGTGAGGCCGGCGGCGAGGTTCTGTGCGGCACTCGGCCCCGGGAGCGCCCCCGACGCGGCGGCGATCGTCGACACGGGCGATCCGGGGAGGTTCTGCCAGGCGGGGAAGGCGTAGCCGCCGCCCGCGGTTGGTGTGGAGGGGTTGACGGGTGTGATGCCGCCGCCGGCGTAGCTGCCGCCGTCGAGGGGGCTCGCCGTGCCTGTGTCGGTGCTTGGGCCTCCGCTGACGCTGGTGCCGACGGGTTCGGCGGTGTAGGTGGAGACGATCGCGGTTTGTGTGTCAGCAGGTGTCGTCTGTGCCCCGCTCGTCGTCCCGGTTCCGGGAGGGAGCGCGACCGCAGTACCGGAGTCTCCGCCGCCGAGCAGGTCGGGCGATGCGAGTGGCGGCTCACCGGCGGCTGCCGAGGCGGGCTGCGTGTTGCGACCGAAGAGCAGCCAGAGCGCACCGGCCGCGACGATCGCGATAAGCCACGGGTTCACCGTCTTGCCTTCGCGCCGCGTTCCCGCGGTGCGTGCTGGCTCGAGAGTCGGGTGACTGTGCTTCGGGCGGGCGCGACTGTGCGTGCGAGCTGCCGGCGGCGGACGTCGACGAAGAGCAGCTCGTGCGCGGTGAAGTCGAGACTTGCGACGGCGCGTGCGATCAGCTGACGCGAAAACCCTCCGCTGATTTCCGATAGCCGCTCGAGGTCGCGTTCGTCGGAGGTCTGCCAGATCAGCAGGTAGGAACACTGATTGAGCGCCTCGAGCGGGACGTGCGTGGGCCGCTGACCGCCCCCGAGGATTGAGCAGCCCTGGGTTCGCCACTGGCGGTAGTAGCTCGAGAGCTCTCGCCCGAGGCTGAGATCGCGAACGAACAGCTGCAGCTCGTCGATCAGCACGACCCAGGATTCGGTCGTCGAGACGAACTTGAGCGCCTCGCGCATCTTCTTCGCAAGCCAGGCGAGCTGCTCGAGCTCCTCGTCCTTGACGCTGGCCTTCGGCCAATACAGGTAGCGCCGCTCGATCGGGTGCGCGTCCGCCCAGACGACTTCGCGGACGGAGTCGATCGGTGCGTAGCCGGAGCCGATCAGCGACTCGAGTAGCGGATCGCGCCGCTTCGCGGCGAGCGCGAACGTCCAGTGGTTTGCGACGTCGGCGACGGCGAGCAGCGCATGCGATTTACCGGCGCCGGTCGGCCCGATCGCGGTGACGTGCATTCCCGGCCGGAAGTCGCGCTCGAGCCGCTCCTGCACGCGTTCCCAGGGGACGGACGGCACCGACCCGGCTGCGCCGTCTTCACGCACTGCGACCGCCATCGGCACTAGGCGGGGCGGCGGCCGTCGTCGTCGACTTCGTCGTCCTCGCTGCCGGCGAAGATGAATGGACCGGAGCCGTCGGCCTCGTAGAACAGGTCGCCGTTGTGGAGACCGCGACGCCGCTTCGCCTTCCCGCCGCTGCCCCTCCCGCCCGGCTTCCGCTTCGCTGTCCCGCCGCTGCCGCTCTCGTCGTCGTTCTCGTCGTCGTTCTCGTCGGCGAGGCCGAGCGGCTCGAGCAGCCGACGTTCGACGCAGTCGGCGACGTACTCGGCGATCTCGTCGCCGCGCTCCTCGACGGCGCGCTCGACCTCGGCCCTGATGTAGTCGGCCTGCGCCTGGTTCGCATCGAGCAGGTCGCCGACGGTCGCCGGCTCGTCCCGCCGCGCCTCGAGCCCAGCCGTCGCGCGCAGCCGTGCGTTCTCCGCACGCAGCCGTGCGAGCTCCGCTTGTACGTCATCGTTGCTGTTGCGCCGCACCGTCTCGCCGTTGGCCGCCGTGTCGCCGTTGCGTCCGGGGGTTTGCCGTGGCGCCCGTGCAGGTGGGCCGGCGAATCCTTCCTCGTCGAGTTCGAGATCGTCGTCGACTGCCTGATCGGGTGCCATTCGCGGCGCTCCTTCGTCCGGGGATCGAGGCCGCCGAGCGTATGAGGCTGTGCCGCGCTTCCTTCGCGAATCGCTCACGGAAACGACGGGAAGTCGGAGCGATGCCGACCCGACTGCTAAACCGATAACGGAAATGCAAGCGAATCGCGTGAGCGAACCGCGGCCGAGACGGTCGAAGCGCGGTCCCACATTCCGCCGACCGACGGAGCTGCTCAGCCGTCAGGAGGTCATGCGACTGATCGCGGCGTGCGGGACGTCACCGAGCGGCCGCCGCAACGCCTGCATGATCGCATTTGCCTACCGGGGCGGCTTCCGCGCCGCCGAACTGTGCGGGCTCGAGCTCGTCGACCTCAACCGCGACCGGATCGCCGAGCTCGGCTACCTGCTCGTACGAGTGCGCGCCGAGATCGCCAAGCGCGGCCACGAACGGCACGTCTGCGTCGACGCCGGCGTGCTCCCCTACCTCGACGCCTGGCTCGAGACGCGCCGGCGGCTCGGCATCCGCTCACCCGTCCTCTTCTGCACGATCGCAGCCCCCACCCGCGGCGGGACACTCGACACCAGCTACCTGCGGCAACTGTTGCCGCGACTCGCACGGCGCGCCGGGCTAAAACGACGTGTTCACCCGCACGCGCTGCGAGCGACGATGGCGACCGAAATGGCGCACGAGAACATTCCGCTGCCGGCGCTGCAGGAGCAGCTCGGACACGGCTCACTAATGACGACCTTCCTCTACGTAAAGAAGCTCACACCGGAGCTCGCACTGGCGCCGATAGCCGCGCGCTCCAATTGGAGTTAGTGACTCTCTTGAAACCGCGTGCGTCGGGCGTGAGGACGCTCGCCCAACGCGAGCTGTGGCGGATGGGACCGAATGATGGTCGACCCGGCTTCGACCGTAAGCTGCACGCAATGACGCGGACGGAGCGGGCTCACGAGACGCAGATCGAGCATGCGCGGAGCGACCTGCTGTTTCCTGCAAACCGTGCTGCCGTGAGAGACAGCCGTAGGGCCGTGACTCCCCTCGATCAGGGCTTGGCGATCGATGGGCTGATTCATCTGCGTGAGGGCGCCTTGCTGTACGTACTGGCGCAGCGCGCGGCTCCGATCGGTGACGTGGTCGAGATTGGTGCGTACAAGGGTCGTTCCACCTGGTACCTCGCACAGGGCCTAAAGCATGCACAGGCGCGGCGCAAGGTTATTTCGATCGACCCCCAGCGCAGGCCTGACGTCCGCCAAACATTCGAGGAGATGGTTGCGGCGCAACGTCTCGTCGAGTGGATCGATCCTCACTTCGATCTGTCACACAACGTCGCCCTAGCGTTCCCTCACGACCACCCGGTGGGACTTGTGTGGATCGACGGAGACCACCACTACGACGCGGTCCGCCAAGACTTCGAGGATTGGTTTCCACGGCTCGCGGTCGGCGGCTGGGTCGCGATCCACGACACCGTCAACAACTTCGAGGGCCCCACGAAGCTCACGCGAGAACTCCTGTCAACACGAACAGATTTGAGGTCCCTGGGCATCATCTACATGACCTTCTTCGCGCAGAAGGTCCCCGCTCGCCCAGCAAACCGACTCGCAGCATTGACGACGCGCGCCAGCTTCGAACTGCTCACTCTGCTTCAAGCGCGGCACGCCGGCTTCGGCCCTCAGAAGCGCGGGTGACTTCCACGAATGCTCGCGTACCTGGCAGCTGAAGAGCCGTAGCTGACCGCTCTTTGCGCGTCGGCTAGCCGTACTTGCGACGACCGAGCAGCCGCTCCGATCCGTAGCGGAGCGAGTCGAACCCTTCGTGGCGGTGGCGCCAGACGACGCCGCCGTGCTCGCGTGAGTCCTCCGGCTCGAGCTGGGCGAGCGGCACGAACGCGCCGCAGCCATCGCAGTAGAGCTCGTCGGGAAGCTTCGCTGCTCGCTCCTTCGCCGCGGTCGACTCGGCGCGGGCCTGCTCGAGGCGCCGCTCGTTCTGCTCAAGCTCGTCTTGCAGCCGGCGGAGCTCTTGTTCGTGCGGGAGCGTCTCGTCGAGCTGCCGGAGAGCCGCGCTGACCGTTGCTCGCTTCGTTCCGTATCGCTCGACACCGACGGCGAGCACCTGCGCGTCCTCCGGACGCAGCATCACGTTCAACGGCACGACGGCGCGGGCGAGCTCCGGGCTGCGCCGGCGCGTCGGATGCTGGTTGTCCTCCGTCGACCGGTCTTGCTCGCCGAGTAAGAGCTCGCGCAGCTCGGCGGGGAAGCGGCGATCGTGCGCCAGCGCACCGAGCGGGATGCGGTACTCGCGTCCCTCGTGCCGGCCGACGATGCGCCCCGTTGCGACGTCGCGGCGGATCGTGGGGGAACCCACGCCGAGCAGTCGCGCCGCTTGCGGTGCGTTCAAGGTGTCTCGCTCGAGATCGACGAGCACGAACGGCCGGCCGGCCCGATCCTCCGAGACGAGCTCGCTGCGGCGGACGCGACGGCGGACCTTCTCGGGGGTCGTCGAGTAGAGCCGCGCCGCCTGTTCGATAGTGAGGGCGACCGGCCGACCCTTTCTGGTTTGAGCTGCAGCGGCGATCTCGAGTTGTCCTCGCGCGGGC
>Ga0209579_10000456_pt1 | contig 42199 bp, 34 predicted proteins | sample Coa_R1_2_FD_187152 | JGI IMG/M metagenome (GOLD analysis project Ga0209579, IMG submission 187152) | Surface soil microbial communities from Centralia Pennsylvania, which are recovering from an underground coalmine fire - Coalmine... | ecosystem: Environmental > Terrestrial > Soil >...
GGTTTTGATCTTCAGCGCCCCGGGCGATTTCTTGGTGATGTCGCCCGACACCACCGAGAGCGTGCCGCGGCGCAATTCGGCGAGCATCTCGTCGCCGCCGGCGTCGAAGCGGAACTTGTCGAGCGCCACCTCGCTGTTCGGCCCGGCCGAGAACACCGTATTGTCGATAAAGGTGATGCCGATCGAGCCGTGCTCGCCGGTCTCCACGACATCGGCGGCGTAGACCGGGTCGCCGAGCCGCGCCGGGACTTTCGCCCCCTGCCGCAGGATCGCCGCTTCGCCGCTCGCGGTCTTGACCTGGCCGATGCGCGGCCCCTCCGCCGCGGCCCAGGCCGCTGAAATCGCCGAAGCGGCAACCGCGAGCAGCGCGGCGCTCGCCAGGGTCAATAATGTGCGGCTCATCGCTCTGCGCCCGATAGTCCGACTGCGCCATCCCGTAGCACAATACCGGTCGCCAAACCACCCACCGCATGCGCCCCCAAGTTGAACCGGGCGACAGCGCCGCCCTCCGGTGAGACAACCTTCGGTAGAGCCCATTTCGCCCCGTTTGCTGCTTCTGCAGCGGATTTACAGCAAACTCACCCGCCTGGGTTGTAGCACGCGAGAATATTACAGCAATTCCAATGCCTTGCGCGCCACCGCCTGGCACATTCGCGCGGCGTTTGCAGCCAAACCTGCAGCCAGGCTGCGCGCGATCTGCACTCTCAGCGACCCTATCACGCGAATGTGGCGAATTTACCGCCGCCCCATGCGCCCGGCCCGAAATTGCCGAGGTTACGGTTGCCGGGCGGGCGGGGGCGGCTCATCATGGGCGGCAAAAGCCTGACCCGCGCGGAGGGATCGCCCGATGGCCCTTGCCAGCCAATCTCCTGCCAGCCAAAGCCCTGCCAGCCCAAGCCTGGCGGCCAATCTGCCGCCCGATGTGCAGCGCGAGATGCTGCGGCGGATGCTGACGATCCGCCGCTTCGAGGAGCGCGCCTCCTCTGATTACCTCGCCGGCAAGATCTATGGCGTCGTGCACTGCTATATCGGCGAGGAGGCGGTGGCGACGGGCGTCTGCAGCGCGCTCGCTCCCGGCGACCGCATCATCTCGACCCATCGCGGCCACGGCCACTGCATCGCCAAGGGCGCCGATCTCAACCGCATGATGGCCGAGCTCTACGGCCGCCAGACCGGCTATTGCAAGGGCAAGGGCGGCTCGATGCACATCGCCGATTTCGGCATCGGCATGCTCGGCGCCAACGGCATCGTCGCCGGCGGCATCGCGATCGTCACCGGCGCCGGCCTCGCGGCGCAGATGGAGGGGAAAGGCGGGGTCGCGGTGTCGTTTTTCGGCGACGGCGCGTCAAATGCGGGGCCCTTCCACGAATGCCTCAACATCGCCGCGACGTGGAAGCTGCCGATGCTTTACGTGTGCGAAAACAACATGTACGCCGCCAACACCGCGGCCGCCGCGACGCATGCCCTCTCCGATGTCGCGGCGCGCGCGGCGGGCTACGGCATCCCGGGGGTCGTCGTCGACGGCAACGACATCTTCGCGGTCTATCAGGCGGCCAACCGCGCGGTCGAGCGGGCGCGCCGCGGCGAGGGGCCGAGCCTCATCGAATGCAAGACCTACCGCTGGCGCGGCCACACCGAGCGCCGCGGCCAGGCGGATTCCCGCGACCAGGCCGAGGTCGCGTCATGGCAGGGCCGGGACCCGATCGCCCGGCTCGAACGCCAGCTGCGCGAGCAGGGCGACCTCGACGATCACGCGCTGCAGGCGATGGAGCGCGGCATCCAGGACGCGCTCGAAGCCGCCGTCGCCTTCGCCGAAGCCAGCCCCTTCCCCTTGCCCGAGCACGCCACCGACGACGTGTTCGCGACGTGAGACGCCAATTCAAATGGACGCGTGGAAGCTGCATCGATGCCTTGCGTCCTTCGAGACGCGCCCTTTGGGCGCTCCTCAGGATGACGTTTCTCTCTTAATGGCATCAATAACCGACGTCATCCTGAGGAGGCCGCAAAGCGGCCGTCTCGAAGGACGCACAGGCCATTAAGGGAGAACGTCATCCTGAGGAGGCCGCAAAGCGGCCGTCTCGAAGGACGCACCGCGCGTAACCAGCGAGGACCGGACGATGCGAGAGCTGACGTATAACGAGGCCGCGCTCGAGGCGATCGCCGAGGAGATGCGGCGCGACCCGAAGATTTTTTATATGTCGACCGACGCGCTGCCGCCGCTGCTGGGTGAGTTCGGGCCGCAGCGCATCCGCGCGACGCCGATCACCGAGGCGGCGCTGACCGGCATGGCGATCGGCGCGGCGGGCTCGGGCTTTCGCCCGATCGTCGACTGGCGGCAGGTCACGTTCTGCTTTGTCGCGATGGACCAGATCGTCAACCAGGCCGCCAAGATCCACTACATGTTCGGCGGCCAGGTGAGCTTTCCGATCCTCTTTCGCGCGGCGGTCGGCGGCGGCGGCCTCGTTGCGGCGCAGCACTCGCAGTCGCCCTATTCGATGTTCATGAATGTCGCCGGGCTGAAGATGTTTCTGCCCTCGACCCCCTACGACATGAAGGGGCTCCTCAAAACCGCGATCCGCGACAACAACCCGGTCATCTCGTTCGAGTCGAGCCGGCTGATGGGCTTGAAGGGGCCGGTGCCCGAGGAGGATTACACGATCCCCTTCGGCCAGGCCGATGTGAAGCGCGCGGGCAGCGACGTGACCGTCGTCGCGCTGGCCTGGCTGGTGCACGAGGCGCTGGCGGCGGCCGAGGCCCTGGAGAAAGAGGGCATATCGGTCGAGATCGTCGATCCGAGGACGCTGGTGCCGCTGGATAGCGAGACGATCCGCGCTTCGGTGCGGAAAACCGGGCGGCTTGTGATCGCCGACGAAGCGGGGCCGACCGCCGGGTTTTCGGCCGAGATCGCCGCCATCGTCACCGAGGATGCTGCGACCTTCGCGCGCCTCCAGGCGCCGGTGAAGCGGGTGTGCGCGCTGCAGGTGCCGATCCCCTATAGCCCGGTCCTCGAAAACCACGTCTTCCCCGACCGCAACCGCATTATCGCCGGGATCCGCGAGGTGCTCGCCGGCCAGCGTTCCGCGGCGGCGTGAGGATCGCGATGGCCGCTGCGATCGTCGTCGCCGACAGCATCACCCGGGTGGCGCCCGAGGAGGCGAGGGGCGCGGTCATCGTCAACGCGTCGCACGGCGGGGTTTATGCCGCCTACCTCGCGGCGAAGCTGCAGGCCGCCGCGGCGATCTTCAACGACGCCGGCGTGGGCCGCGACCGGGCCGGGATCGGCGGCCTCGATTACCTGGAAGAATTCGGCGTCGCCGCCGCGACGGTCGGGCACGAGACGGCGCGGATCGGCGACGGCGCCGACATGCTGGCGAGCGGCGTCATCACCCATGTAAACGGGCTCGCGGCGGCGCTTGGGGTGCGCGCCGGGCAGGCGTGCCGCGAGGCTGCCGCCCTGCTGCAACAGGCGCGGCCGGCGCATCGCGCGCCGCCGGAGGCGCTGGAAGCGGCGTTTCTGGTGGTCGCCGAGGCGCCGCAGGTCTGGGCGCTCGATTCCGCCTCGCTGGTGCTGCCAGAGCACGGCGAGGCGATCGTCGTCACCGGCTCGCATGGCGGCCTCCTCGGCGGCCGGCCGGAGACCGCGCTCAAGTATGACGTCAAGGGCGCGCTCTATAACGACGCCGGGATCGGCAAGGATTCGGCCGGGGTGTCGCGCCTGCCGGCGCTCGACGCGCGCGGCGTCGCGGCCGCCACGGTCGCGGCTTCCAGCGCCCGCATCGGCGACGCGCGCTCGACCTACGAGGACGGCATAATCAGCCGGGTCAACGCGCGCGCCGCCGCGCTCGGCCTGCGCGAGGGGATGAGCGCGCGCGACTTCGTCGCCGCGCTGCGCCGCGCGCTTGGAGGTTCTTGAGCAGCGTCGGACCCCCACCCCAACCCTCCCCCGCTTGCGGGGGAGGGGGTCGCCGGCGCGCTGGCGGGGGAGGGGGATAAGGTGCGGCGGGTTGGTATAACCCCCTCCCCCGCAGGCGGGGGAGGGTTGGGGTGGGGGTGGGGGTTCCGCTCCGCCCGAGAGGAGGCCGAGAGATGAACGCGACGCTGCGAAATCGCCCGTCGGGCACGATGACCGGCGGGCGGGCGCTCGCCGAGATGCTGCATCTGTCGGGCGCCGGGCCGATGTTCGGCATGGGCGGCTTCCAGCTCCTGCCGTTCTACGACGCGGTCGGCCTGGTCGGCCTCGACCACCACCTCATCAATGACGAGCGCTGCGGCGCCTTCGCGGCCGACGCCTATGCCCGCGTCACCAACCGCCCCGGCATCTGCGACGGCACGCTCGGCCCCGGCGCGACCAATCTGGTGACCGGGCTCGTCGAATCCTTGAACGGCGGCATCCCGATCGTCGCGATCGCCGGCGACACCAACCGCGCGCATTCCTGGAAAAACATGACGCAGGAATGCCGCCAGGTCGAAATCCTCAAACCCGCGGTCAAGGAATTGATCCGCGTCGAGATGACGAGCCGCATCCCCGAACTGGTGCGGCGCGCCTTCGCGGTCGCGACCTCGGGGCGGCCGGGGCCGGTATTGCTCGACGTGCCGGAGGACGTGGCGCACGGGCTCCACGATTTCGCGCCCGAGGATTTCGTCGTCGACGAGGCGACGCTGAAGGCGCCGGCCCGGCGCATCCGCCCCGACCGCGCCGATATCGAGCGCGCCGCCCGGCTGATCGCCAAGGCGAAGCGGCCGCTGCTGCTGACCGGCGGCGGCATCCACCTGTCGGAAGCGTGGAGTGCGCTGACCCGCTTCACCGAGGCGCAGTCGATCCCGGTGGCGCACACGATGACCGGGAAGGGCGGCATCGCTTGCAGCAATCCCCTCAATGTCGGCCTTTTCGGGCGCTATTCGCGCATCGCCAACGATCTGATCGCGGCTTCCGACTGCCTGATCGTAATCGGCTGCAAACTGGGCGAGATCGCGACCAAGCGCTTCGCGCTGCCGCCCTCCCACATCCCGGTCATCCATCTCGACATCGTCGCCGAGGAGATCGGCCGCTGCATCCCCGCCGAGATCGCGCTGTGGGGCGACGCGCGCGCCGGCCTCGAAGATTTTATCGACGCGCTGTCCGACAGCGCCGCCGCCGCCCGCGCGGCGCGGGCCGATTATGTCGCCGAGCTTGGCCCACGCATGCGGGCCTGGGAAGAGGACGCCGCGCCACGGCTCAATTCGCCCGACCGGCCGGTGCACATGGCGCGCCTCTGCCGCGAATTGAACAAGACCCTGCCGGCCGACGCGATCCTCGTCGCCGATGGCGGCTTCGCCGGGCACTGGACCGGGCTCCTCTACGACACCAAGGCGGCCGGGCGGCATTTCATCCCGGACCGCGGCTTCGCCTCGATCGGCTACGGGCTGCCGGGCGGCATGGGGCGGCGCTGGCGGCGCCCGACCGCCCGGTCGTCGCGATCAGCGGCGACGGCGGCTTCAACATGATGCTCGGCGAACTCGAAACCGCGCGGCGCACGCGCTGCGGCCTTACGGTTATCGTGATCAACAACGCCGCCTCGGGCTATGTGAAGGCGCTGCAGCACGCGATGATGGGCGGGCGCTACCAATCGGCCGATCTGGGCGAACTGGACTACGCCGCGATCGCCCGCACGATGGGCTGCGGCGGCATCCGGGTCGAAGACCCCGAGGCGCTGGCGCCGGCGCTGCGCCAGGGCATGGAAGAACGCGACCGCCCGACCGTGATCGACGTCGTGGTGACCCGCGACCCCGCCCAGATGCTGCCGGCGGTCGACAACCGCACGGTCGAGATCAAGCAGGGCGACCGGGTCGCCTGACCCGCCGCCGCGCCGCTGTCTTTGTGCAAAAGCCGCGGTCATTTGGGCGCGCATACCCCCTCCCTAACCCTCCCCCGCCTGCGGGGGAGGGGAGAGCTTGGCTGCGAAATCTCGGTTCACCCTCCCCCGCAGGCGGGGGAGGGCGGGGTGGGGGTGAGGCGGGTGTTGTCGCGGGCGAAGTTCGCGCTGGCGCTGCTGCTGGCGGGCTGCGCCCATGGGGTGGCGGCGCATCCGTTGGATCCGCTGTCGGCCGGCGAGATCGCCGCGGCGGTCGCGGCGCTGCGCGCGGCCGGCGACAGCGACGCCACCACCCGCTTCGCGCTGATCGACCTCGCCGAGCCGGATAAGGCAGCGGTGCTGGCGTGGCGGCCGGGCGACCCCGCGCCGCGCCGCGCCTTCATCGTCGCGCGGCAGCGGCGCACGGTCTACGAGGGCATTGTCGACCTCGCGCGGCGGCGGGTCGAGCGCTGGCGGGCGGTGCCGCGGGCGCAGAGCGCGATTCTCCCCAGCGAATGGCGCGCGGCGCAGCGCATCACCACTGCCGATCCGGGATGGCGGCGCGCGATGCGGCGGCGCGGCTACGACCCGGCGACGGCCAAGGTCTTTTGTGCGCCGCTGGCGGCCGGCTATGTCAGGGGGCGCGGCGAGCGCGGCCGCCGCCTCGTGCGGGTGACCTGCTACGACACCGCTGGCGGCGCCAACCCGTGGGCCCGCCCGATCGAGGGGATCGAGGCGCTGGTCGACCTCGACGCCGAGCGCGTCCTGCGCCTCGCCGATAGCGGCGCGGTGCCGCCGAGCCGCGACCCCGGCCGGCTCGACGAAGCGGCGCAACCGGCGCTGCGTCCGGCCCTGAAGCCGGTTGTCAACGAAGCGCCGGCCGGCCCCAATTTCACCGTCGACGGCAATCTCGTGCGGTGGAACAAATGGTCGTTCCGCTACCGGCTCGACCCGCGCAGCGGCCTCGTTGTGTCGCTGGTGCGCTACGACGATAATGGCCGCGAGCGCCTGGTGCTCTATCAGGGCTCCCTCGCCGAACTCTTCGTGCCCTACATGGACCCGGCGCCGGGCTGGGCCTCGCGCGCGTTTCTGGACGAGGGCGAATGGGGCTTCGGCCCGCTGTCGCTGCCGCTGACGGCGGGGAGCGATTGCCCGCCGGGCGCGCGCTTTCTCGATGCGACGCTGGCCGACGAGGGGGGCAAGGCGGTCGAGCGCAAGGGGGTCATCTGCCTCTTCGAGCGCAACACCGCCGCCCCCTTGTGGCGCCACGCCGAGATCGCCGACAACACCTACCAGGGAAGGCCGGCCGTCGAACTGGTGATGCGCACGATCCCGAGCGCCGGCAACTACGATTACGTCGTCGACTGGGTGCTGACCGAGGCCGGGGCGATCCGCATCGATGTCGGCGCCACCGGGATCGACGAAGTGAAGGGGGTGCGAGCGCAAAGCATGGCGGACCCGTCGGCGGCGCGCGACACGCGCTACGGCCCGCTCGTCGCGCCCGGCCTCGTCGGGGTCGACCACGACCATTTCCTCTCGCTGCGGCTCGATCTCGACATCGACGGCGCGGCCAATACGCTGCTCGAGCGGCGCCTCGTGCCGCTGGCGGCGCGGGGCGGCGGCGGGCGGCGCCTGTGGCGGGCGGTCGACACGCCGGTCGCTCGCGAGGGGCCGCTCTATCCGGTTGCGCCGGGCGGCGCGGAAACCTGGCGCGTCGTCAACCCGGAGCGGACCAACCGGCTCGGCCAGCACCCGGGCTACGAGCTGCGCCCCGACGCGAGCGTCACCGCGCTAGGGCTGCCGCCGCGCCGCGCCGGCTTCGCGGCGGCGCCGCTATGGGTCACCCGCTACGATCCCGCGGAGCTTTACGCCGCCGGACGCTACCCGAACCAGAGCCCGGGCGGCGGCGGCCTGCCGGCCTATGTCGCGCAGCACCGCCGGGTCGCCGATGCCGACCTCGTGCTGTGGTACACGATGGGGTTTCACCATGTGCCGCGGCCCGAGGACTGGCCGGTGCTGGCGACGATGTGGCACAGCCTGGCCTTGGTCCCCGACGGGTTTTTCGACCGCAACCCGGCGCTCGATGTGCGCCGCGAGTTTGCCCCGGCGCCCGCCGGCAAGTGAGGGTGCCCGGCTGCGCGGCGAAGGGTTAAAAAACTTCTCAAAAAACCTCGCCGGGGCTGGCATAATCTAACGCAACAGTTTCGCCGCCTCCGGGCGAAGCACCGCAAGGGCGAGGAACAGCGCCCCTCAGGGAGACCCCCCGATGATCCGCAGCGCCCTCTTCGTTGCCGCGGCCATCCTCGCCGCCGCCACTTTCGCCTGCACCCCGCCGCCCCCCGCCCCGCCGCCGCCGCCCGCGCCGTTCGCCGCCGCGGCGACTTGCCCGGATGGGACCTCGTTCCTCAAAAGCGTTTCCTATCTGACGACCCCGTTCAGCCCGGCGCCGGGACTGCCGCTTCCGCCGAGCGGTCCGTTGCCGGCCCCCGGCCCGGGCGTGCCCGATTATGCCGGCGGCCTCGCCGCGGCCTTCAACGCGGCCTCGCCCGCATTCCAGAAGACGCTGTGTTCGCTCGACGCGGTTTTTGTCAACGCGGTGCCGTGCGCCAACCCGGCCGCCTGCCTCGCGAGTTCGTGGGGCTGGTGGCAAAGCCAGCCGACGACGCCGCACGGGCGGGTCGTCGCGCTGTCGGCCGGGCTGTGGAACGAGCCGGACTATTCGCACTACGAAACCGACCTGACGCAGAGCCTGCTGCCGACCAGCGGGGTCTCCTACGCCGGCGCCCAATCGTGCTCGGCGGCGGGGGTCTGCCGGCCGATCGACAATCTGGCGACCGCGCTGCTGGCGGCGCTCGCCCATGAAGTGGGCCACATCGCGTGGTATCAGGTGGTCCCCTACGCGCAGCCGACCGGCTTTTGCAGCGGCAAGTTTTTCACCGGCTGGCGTTCGAATTCGGTGACCCCGCCGCCGCGCTGGCGCGACCTCTTGACCCTGCCGGCCCGCGACAACATCAGGCATGGCAATGGCGGCAAATGGCCGTACATCCATAGCCAGCCGCCGCAGCTCGACAGCATCGACCACCCCGGCCCGGGAGGTCCCGGGACCAACAATCTGATTTACTCGCTGCTCGGCACCGGCCAGCCATGGGCCAGCCTTTTTGCCTCGATCTCGCCCGACGAGGATTTTGTCGAGACCTACAAGTTCGCGGTGCTGACCACCGCCAACCCGCCACTGACCGCGGTGACGATCACGGTTCCCGGCGCCGGCGCGGCCGATATCGTGCAGGATTACCTGGTGCCGGGGCGCAAGCCGTCGCTGGTGACAAAAGTCGGCTGCGTGCCGGTCGCCTTCTAGGCCGGCCTCCGCCGAGGTTCGATGACCCCCCAATCGTCATCCCCGGGCTTGACCCGGGGATCTACGAGGGGCTTCTCGTGGATGGCCGGGACAAGCCCGGCCAAGACGAAGAGAGGAAGCGGTTCACGCTGATCGGACGCTGCTGAGGGTCGGTTTATGGGTCGGGCACGTCACTGCCCATTGCGGCGGGCGGCTTGCCAGGCGGCGGTGTCGGCTAATTCGTAGGTGACGCGGAGCGGCGCCGGGCGGGTCGCGAGGTGGGCGCGGATCGCGTCGAGCATCGCCGTGGCGTCGCGGCGTTTCTGGTCGACCCGGCCGGCCGGTAGCCAGCGCGCGAAGGCGGCGAGCGTGGCGGCGGGGAGACCGGCGGCGGCGGCCTCGCGCAGCACCGCTTCCCAGCTGCGCTCCTTATAGAACAGCGCCTTCGCGGTCGCGGCGAGGCGCGCCGCTATGTCCGCCGACAGGATGCCGGAGCCGAGCGCGGCGGCGAGCGTCGCGCGGATGTCGACCATCGCGTCGCTGACCGGCGGGTAGCCAAGCTCCTCCGGGCCGTGCAGCACCGCGACCTCGTCGTCGTCCTCCAGTACGCGATCGCGGAAATCCTCGAACACCCGGCCGACGCCGCGCATCCCGAACGGGGCGAGCTCGGCGGCGCGCAGGGCGCCGATGCTGGCGGCGCCGAAGACGTGGATGCCGGCCGCCATCGCCCACAGGATTTCCTTGTGCCAGACCGTCGGCACCACCTCGAAATAGCCGTCGACGACGCCGATCGCCGCCGGCCCTTCCTGGGCCGCGCGGTAGAGCTCGCCCTGGCGCAGCGGCGGGCGCCAGTCCCACAGGGTCTCGCCGGCGGGGCGCTGGCGCGGCGGCAGCGTCGGCCCGACGAAGATGACCGCCCTCATCGCGCTCCTCATCGCTCCCCTCGCGCCAGGGCGCGCGGCCCCGGCCGGTAATTGGGGTGGTGCGGGTCCCATTCGAGGCCGGGCACCACGAGCCGGACGACCGGGATCATGAATTCCGCGCGCGTCAAATCGACCGCGACGGCGCGGGCGAACCCGGCGGCGGCGAGCCGGCCGAGCGCCCAGCGCAAATCTTGCCCCAAATCGTCGCTGGTAAAGCTCGGCACGTCGCCGAAAGGGACCGGCGCGGCGGCGCGCGCGAGCGCGTCGTGCAACGCGTCGGCGATCTCGCCGCCGGTTTCGCCGCCCGGCGCGTCGGCGTATTCCGCCGGCGAGAGATCGTCGCGCATGCCGGCGATGTAGGTGAGCCGGGTCTGCGCCGCCTCGCTCAAGGCGCGGGAGAGCGCGATGCCGCGCTCGGCATGGCAGCCCGAGCCGTGAAAGCGCCGCAGCCGAGCCGGGTCGCCCGGGGCGGGATCGCGGATCTCGCAGAGGAAGGCGGGAATCGCGATGTCGCTCGTCAGGTTCCACACCCGCACCGCGATCCCCGAAGCGGCGTAGCGCGCGAGGAGGACGCGGCAATCGGTGTCGTCGACCGAGGCGAGGTCGAGGGTTGCGGCGGCGCGCCCGGCGATCGGGCGGGCGGCCCATAGCGCGACGCCGTCGCGCTCGACCAGCTCGTAGAGCGCCGCGTTGACCGCCTCCACCAGCTGGTTGCCGGAAGCGAGCCCGTTCGAGCCGGCGAGGAAATAGCCGTCCGGCTGCGGCCGCGCGTAGTCGGTGTGGACGAGCTCGGCCGGCAGCCAGCACGGTTCGGCCCGCAGCAGGTCGAACCCCCGGGTCCAGTCGATCGGCCGCTCGGGATCGAAGGGCCGGCCGCCCGGGCACAGCGTCGCCGGCTCGACCACCGCGTCGCCGGCGGCCAGCGCGCGATAGGAGGCCTGCCGGGTCGGGCCGATCTCCTCGGCGTGAAAGCCCTCGCAGGCTTCCATCAGCGCCGAGGCCATCGCCTGCTTCAGGTCGAGCCCCTTGCCCTGCGCCACCGAGACCGAGCGCGAATTGGGCCTCACCGCGACCGCGACCGGGATGCCGATGCGGTCGAGCCCGGTGATGTTGCCGAGCCGGGTGATGCCCATCGCGGCGGCGTGCGGGCGCACCCGCGCCAAGGTTTCTTCCGGGTCGGCCGTGCGGTGGGTGCCGCGGCGGAATTTTTTGGGAGAGGCCCGGTCGAACAGGCGCGCCAGCCCGGTCAGCGCCGCGCGGTTTGCCGTGAAAGCTGGTGCGGTGGGCGGTGTCGGCGTCGCCGGATCAGCTCCGTTGCCCGGAGGGCGGGGTCGTCGGTGGCGGCGGCGCCGCGGTATTTTCCTGACGCCGGTTCGCGGTCGGCTGGCGCGCGTCTTGACCCTGGGCGCCACCCTGGGCGCCGGTCGCGCCGGTCGCGCCGGGCGGCGTCGCCGACGCCTGCGATTTGTCGGTCGCCCAATCGAAGCCGGAGCCGCCGCCGCCGACCAGGATGATGCGATGCGGCAACACCCGCGGGGCGCCCGCGACCGCGCCGTCGCGCTCCAGCAAGGCGCGCAGGTGGCGCGCTTCCGGCGTGTCGTCGAGCCGCAATTCGCGGGCTTCCTGGCCGCCTTCCGACAGATAGATCCGGCCTTCCTCGCTCCACACGCGTAATTCGCCAAAAACCTTGACGCTCTGTTGCGGCACCCGGGACGCCGGTTCGCTCCGATCGAAGGGCTTGACATCGGCTTTGGCGCCGGCCGCCGAAATCGCGCCGATGCCGAGAGCCAAGGCGATACGGCTGGGCAGCCTGAACCATGTGCTGATAGTGCCACGCGTCGGCATCGCGGCCTCCCCTGCGCCGGTTCGCAAGACCCTTGAATGGGCGCCGGCGGCAGCGCCATCTTAATGGTTACGCCGCCAGCGAACAAACCGGAAAAGCGCGCTGTGGTGGAATTCGCGCAGGCCGGTTGCGCGAGCCTCGTGCAGCGGCATCGGCTTTTGCCGGTTGCCGTGCGGTGCTATAGTTTTCTAGATCTGCCCCGTTGGCTCCATCCCGGCTCCGTCCCCCCGCTCCAATCCCCTGTGCAATGGTCTCCACCCGCCGCCTCGCCGCGATCCTCGCCGCCGATGTCGCGGGCTATTCGCGATTGATGGGGCTCGACGAAGAGGGCACGCACGAGCGCTTCAAGGCGCATTGCCGCGAGGTTTTCGAGCCGCGCATCAGGCAGCACCACGGGCGCATCGTCAAATCGACCGGCGACGGCATGCTGGTCGAGTTTCCCAGCGTCGTCGAGGCGGTGCTGTGCGCGGTCGAGGTGCAATGCGGCATCAGCCGGCGCAACGCCGAAGTCAGCGACCGCGAGCGGGTCAGCTTTCGCATCGGCATCAACATCGGCGACGTGATCGTCGAGCCGCACGACATCTTCGGCGACGGCGTCAATGTCGCGGCCCGGCTCGAGGGCCTGGCCGAGCCCAACGGGATCTGCATTTCCGGCGTGGTGCACGAGCAGATCCGCGACAAGCTGCCGTACCTGTTCGACGATCTCGGCCCGCAGACGGTGAAAAACATCGCGCGGCCGCTGCAGGCTTTCGTGCTGCGGCCGCAGGTCATCGCCGATCTGCCGCTGTCGATCGTGCCGATGCCGGCGCCGCAGCCGGAGCCGGTCGAGCACGGCGCCGGCGCGAGCGCGGGGCGGGCGCCGCGGCTGTCGGTCGTCGTATTGCCCTTCGCCAATCTCAGCGACGACCGCGAGCAGCAATATCTCGCCGACGCGATCACCGACGATGTGACGACCGACCTCTCCCGCATCGCCAATATGGTCGTCATCTCGCGCAACACCGCCGACACCTACCGCGGCAAGCCCGTCAACACCCGGCAGATCGGCCATGAGCTCAACGTGCGCTACGTGCTCGAAGGCAGTGTTCGGCGCGCCGACAATCGCATCCGGGTCAACGCCCAGTTGATCGACGCCGACGCCGACACCTACGTCTGGGCCGATCGCTTCGACCACGCCAGCGACGATCTGTTCCGCTTGCAGGACCAGGTGACGAGCCAGATCGCGGTCGCCCTCAATCTCGAACTGATCGACGCCGAGGCGGCGCGACCGACCGACAACCCGGACGCGCTGGACTGTATCCTGCGGGGGCGCGCCGCGCTGTCCTCGCACGGCGGCCTGACCCCGGAGCGATATGCGCAGGCGATAGAGTGGTTTGATCGCGCGCGCTCGCTCGATCCGCACTCGGTCGATGCGCAGGCGCTCTTGGCGTTTGCCTATGTCAGCCGCGCGCTGGAGCAGATTTCCCTATCCGCCGCGGCCGATGTCGAGCGCGCCGAGCGGCTGATCGAAACAGCCCTGGCGGCGGCGCCCCGGCATGCCGTGGCGCATTTTGCCAAGGGGCATCTGTTGCGGGCGCAGGGCCGCTACGAGGCCGCCATCCCCGAGTATGAGACCGCGATCGCGCTGAACCGCAACTCGGTCGTGGCGATCGCCAATCTCGGCCTGTGCAAATTTTTCACCGGCGCGATCGAGGAATCGATCCCGGCGCAGGAGATGGCGATCCGGCTCAGTCCGCGCGACCCGCGGGTGCCGAACTGGTACTGGCGCATCGGCATGGTGCACCTCCTGCAATCGCGCGTCGACGAGGCGATCCAGTGGATCGAAAAGGCGCGGACCGCCAATCCCTCGCTCCCCGGGCCCTATGCCTGGCTCGCCGCCGCCTATGCGCTGGGCGGCGACATGGCGCGCGCCGGGACCGCGCTGGCGACCGCCCGCCGGCTGAGCCCGGACAACCGTTACGCCAGCATCGCCCGCTTCAAATCCATCCAATCGCTCGGCTCGCCGACCATCAACACGCTGGCCGAGGCGACTTTTCTCGCCGGGTTGCGGCGGGCCGGCGTCCCCGAGGACTGATTGCGAGCCTGATCGGGTTCAGCGCATCGTCGGCATGACGTATTCGGCGCCGGCCCGGATGCCGGTCGGCCAGCGCGCGGTCACGGTCTTGAGCCGGGTGTAGAAATGCACCCCCTCCATGCCGTAGACTGCGGTGTCGCCGAAGAGCGAGCGCTTCCAGCCGCCAAAGCTGTGGAACGCCATCGGCACCGGGATCGGCACATTGACGCCGACCATGCCGATCTGTACGCGGCTGGTGAATTCGCGCGCCGCGTCGCCGTCGCGGGTGAAGATCGCGACCCCGTTGCCGTATTCGTGCTCGTTGACGAGCTTGACGGCGTCCTCGAAGCCCTCCGCCCGCACCACCGCGAGCACGGGGCCGAAAATCTCCTCCTTATAGATCCGCATGTCGGGCTTGACGTTGTCGAACAGGCAGCCGCCCAAGAAAAAGCCGCCCTCGTAGCCCTGCAGTTTGAGGCCGCGGCCGTCGACCACCAGCTTGGCGCCTTCGGTGACGCCGAGATCGACATAGGAGCGCACCCGTTCCAAATGCGCCGCCGTGACGAGCGGCCCCATCTCCGCGTCGGGGTCGCTGCCCGGGCCGATCTTCAAGGCGCGCACCCGCGGCACCAGCTTGTCCATGAGCCGGTCGCCGACCCCGCCGACCGCGACCGCGACCGAGACCGCCATGCAGCGCTCGCCGGCCGCGCCATAGGCCGCGCCCATAAGCGCGTCGGTCGCCTGGTCGAGGTCGGCGTCGGGCATCACCACCATGTGGTTCTTGGCGCCGCCCAGGGCCTGCACGCGTTTGCCGTGCTCGGCGGCGGTCGCGTAGATGTAGCTGGCGATCGCGGTCGAACCGACAAAGCTGATGGCGTCGACTTGCGCGTGGCGCAACAGGGCGTCGACCGCTTCCTTGTCGCCGTTGATGACGTTGAAGACGCCGGGCGGCACGCCCGCTTCGAGCAGCAATTCGGCGATGCGGTAGCCGGCCGAGGGGTCGCGCTCCGACGGCTTCAGGATGAAGGTGTTGCCGCAGGCCAGCGCCATCGGAAACATCCACATCGGCACCATCGCCGGGAAATTGAAGGGCGTGATCCCGACGCAGACGCCCAAGGGCTGGCGCAGGGACCAGCTGTCGATGCCGCGGCCGACCTGTTCGCTCAATTCGCCCTTCATCAGATGCGGGATGCCGCAGGCGAATTCGACGACTTCGAGCCCGCGGGTGATCTCGCCCTGCGCGTCGGAAAATACCTTGCCGTGCTCCTCGGAAATAAGCCGCGCCAGCGCATCGTGGTCGCGGTGCAGGAGTTCGAGAAATTTGAACATGATGCGGGCGCGCGTCAGCGACGGCGTCGCGGCCCAGCCGGGGAAGGCGGCGCGCGCCGCGCTCGCCGCCGCGTCGATGTCGCCGGGGCCGGCGAAGCCTACCCGGCGGACCCGCTCGCCGGTCGCCGGGTTGTAGATGTCGCCCGAGCGCCCGCTCGACCCCTCGTGGCGCTTGCCGTTGATGAACTGCTCGACGTCGCTCATGAGGGCCACCCGCTAGGCTGCGATTCGCGCCGCTATCATAAGCAAGCGGCGGCCCCTACGGCAGGCTTTTTCGCCGCGTTACAGCATCACCCGGTGGATCGCAAGATCTCCCCGTCACCCCCGCGCAAGCGGGAGTCCAGAGCGACCGACGGGGCCTATGGCCCTGGATTCCCGCGTGCGCGGGAATGACGATGAGTTGATTGAGCCGCCCGCTACAGCCCCTTCAGCGCGGAATAGGCCGAATAGGCGGTCCACATCACCAGCGTCGCGAGCCCCAGCCAATAGACCACCCGATACATCGCACCCCCGCCGCGGCGGGCCGGCGGCGCCTCCTGGCGTCACGCCCGCCCGTTCGGTGATAGGTGGGCAGAGGGGGTTTCGTCCCCAACAATCGGCGGCGATGTTTTATTAAGCATCCGCCGGATATCATTCGCGCCCAGCGCGCGATGGAGGCGCGAAGCGGCATGCGCGACGGCAGTTTTCAGATCATCCTGGCGAGCCTGCTCGGGCTGTTTTATATGCTGCCGACGCTGATCGCCTATGCGCGCGAGATTCCGCAGCGCATGATGATCGCGGTGTTCAATGTCGTGCTCGGGTGGACCGTGGTCGGCTGGATCGTCATGGCGATCTGGGCGATGAGCGCGCCGCCCGAAGCCTTGGTGCTGCTGCGGGTGCCTCCCGATGAACTGGGCCGACCGGGCTTCTGACGTGCTAGAGGGCGGGCGGCGATGAACGCCGCCGGGCGCATTCCGGTGACGGTGCTGACCGGGTTTCTCGGCAGCGGCAAGACGACGCTGCTCAACCACGTGCTGAAGCAGCCCGAAATGGCGGCGACCGCGGTCATCGTCAACGAATTCGGCGAGATCGGCATCGACCATCTGCTGGTCGAGAGCGCCACCGAGGATGTCGTGCTGCTCAACAGCGGCTGTTTGTGCTGCACGGTGCGCGGCGACATCGTCAACACGCTGACCGATCTCTTTGTCAAACGCGTCAAGGGCCGGGTCCCGCATTTCGCGCGCGCCGTCATCGAAACGACCGGGCTCGCCGACCCGGCGCCGGTGCTGCACGCGCTGATTTCCGACCCGATAATCGCCGAGCGCTACCTGATCGACGGCGTCGTGACGACGGTCGACGCGGTCAACGGCGCCGCGACGCTCGACCGCCAGCCCGAGGCGGTGAAGCAGGCGGCGGTCGCCGACCGGCTGATCGTCAGCAAAGCCGACCTCGCCGAAGCGGCCGGGGTCAGTGCGCTCGAGGCGCGGCTGCGCGCGCTCAACCCGGGCGCGCCGATCGTCCGCGCGGCGCATGGCGCGATCGACCCGGGGGCGCTCTTCGGGCTCGGCCTCTTCGACCCGGCGACTAAAAGCGTCGAGGTGCAGCGCTGGCTGCAGGACGAGGCCGTCGCGGCGCACGAAGACGATGCGCACGGGCACCATCACCACGACGTCAACCGCCACGATGCCAGCATCCGCGCCTTCTGCCTGACCCGCGACCGGCCGATCTCGTGGGGCGCGCTGTCGGGCTGGCTCGACGCGCTTGCCTCGATGCGCGGCGACGATTTGCTGCGGGTCAAGGCGATCGTCGCGCTGAAGGAGCGCCCGGAGCAGCCCTTGGTGCTGCACGGGGTGCAGCACCTCTTTCATCCGCCGGTGCTGCTGCCCGCCTGGCCGAGCGCGGATCGCCGCTCGCGCCTCGTCTTCATCACCCGCGACCTGCCGCGCGAGATGGTCGAAGCGAGCCTCGCCGCGTTCGAAGCGGCCGACGACGACGCACCCCCCGCCGCCCCGCCGCCGGGCACGGTGTAGGCGCGGCTCAGGATTTGCCGGGGGGCGGGGCGCCGCGGGCAACGAGCTGCATCAGCCCGTCGCCGGCCGCGAGCGCGATATTATAGGCGACATCGCCCCACGGCCCGTCGAGCAGCCCCTTCGGCACGTCGTTTTCCTGCCCGACCGTGCCGATCTGCGCGCCGTCGGCGCGGCGCACCCGCCAGACGATCTTGACATGCTGCTGGCCGGTCTTGTCGGGCGTCACCGCGACCGCGGCGTCGACATAGAGGTCGGGCTTCTGGGCGCCGGTGACGATCGCCAAATCCTGGCGTTTCAAGACCGCCGCCACCGCGTTGGCCAGCGATTCGTCGCCGTCGCCGGGGGCGCCCTCGACCTTGCCGAGCGCGACCCGGGTGCGCCCGCCCTGGTCGGCCTGGGCCACCGCCTTGGGGGCTTCGTCCTCAAGGAGCGGCGCGATGGCGTCGGCGGTCAGCCCGGCGAGGCGCTCGATCGGCGGGTCGGCGGCGGCCGCCCAATCGGCGCTGGCGGCCTCGATCTTGGCGGTGCGCTCGCCAACGAGGCGGCCCTTGGCGTCGATGAGGCGCCATTTCGCGGTGACCTGCCCGGCGGGTTCTTCGAGGAGCTGGCCGTAAAGCTGGTAGCTGTCGAGGCTGGCGGTGCGCTCGCTGGCCGGGATGTCGTGCTTGAGGAGGGCCTTCGCGACCGCCGCGGCGAGCTTTTTCGCGGCGGCCTGGGGCTTGCCGGCAATTGGCGCGACCGAGACCCCGGCGACGTCGCGCACCCGCAGCAGCGCGGCCGGCGGCCGGTCGTCGGCGAAGGGGTGTGGCAGTGGCTGGCAGGCCCCCACCAGCATCGCCACGATCATCGCCACCAGGACGCCCGCGAGGACGCTCAGCTCGCGACCGCAGGCTCGGCGAGGCATGGCGTGCGCTACTCCGCCAGCGCGATCGCCGCGAGGCCGCGGCCGTAATCGCTTTCGCCGCGCTGGCAGGCCCGCCGGTAGCTGAAAAACATTTTTTCCTCGGCGGCGGTGTCGCGCGCCGCCTGTTCGACCGCCGCGAGGCCGAGGGCGGTCAGGCGCTGCGCGATGTAGCCGGGCAGATCGAAGAGGAAATGGCCGGACCGCGCGGCGGGGCGGAAAAAGCGCGCGCTGGCGCGGTCGGCGGCGGCGAAGGCGGCCTCGAACTCCGGCCCGACCTCGTAGGAGGATTGCGCGATGCACGGCCCGATCGCGGCGCGGATGCGCGAGGGCCGGGCGCCGAGCGCCGCCATCGCCGCGACCGTCGCCTCCATCACCCCGGCGAGCGTGCCGCGCCAGCCGCCATGCGCCGCGCCGACGACGCGCCCCATTGGGTCGGCGAACAGCACCGGCGCGCAATCGGCGGCGAGGATGCCGAGCGCGATCCCCGGCACCGCGGTCGCCATGCCGTCGGCGCGCGGGTTTTGGCCGTGCCGCCAGGGGCGCTCGACCGTGACGATCGCGGTGCCGTGCACCTGGTGGCAGCTGACCAGCCGGTCGGCCGCGACCCCGAGCCCGGCCGCCGCGAGTTCGCGGTTGCGCGCGACCCGGGCCGGGTCGTCGCGCGAGCCGAAGCCGCAATTGAGGGAAGCGTAGATTCCCTCGCTGACCCCGCCGGCCCGGGTGAAGAAGGCGTGGCGGATGCCGGTGGATTGTGCGAGGCCGGTGAGGGTGATCATGCTGCGGCGGTCATGCGAAACCGGCTGGGGTCGGCAGGCCCGGCGAGGTCACCGCCAGGACCTTGAATAAATCGCCCATCTGGGCCGGGTCGAGCAAGCGCGCGAGGCCCGCTTCGAGGGCGGCGCGCTGGGCCGGGGCGGCGCCGGCCGCGAGCATCGCGAGGCGCGCCTCGGCGCCGAGCGCGGCGAGGAATCGGCCCTGCGTAATGGGGCCGTGGATGCGCGCGCCGGCAGCTTCGGCGGTTGCCGCGAAGGCGGCGAAATCGACATGCGCGCTGAGGTCGGCGCCGCCGGGGTCGTCGAGGAGGGCGGCCGGCGCGTGCCGCCGCACCGCCGCGAGGCTCGCGCCGGCTCGGCTCGGGTAATAGCCGTAATCGATGAAGAGCGCGGCGCCCCACTGCGTTGCCAGACGCTCGCCGAGGCTGGCGGCGAGAGCGGCGGCGGCTGGGGCGATTTCGACCAGCGTGCCGGGCGCCGCTGCGCGCAGCGCCGCGGGCACCAGGAGGCTGAGGGCCGGGCTTTCCGGTCCGTCGGCCAGGGTGAGGCGCCCCTCCGCGTCGAGCGCGACCAGCCGCTCGCGCCAATGCGCGGCGCCCCGCACCAGCTGGCGGATCGGCAGCGCGTCGAGAAATTCGTTGGCGACCATGAGCAGGGGGCCGGGCGGCAGCGCGTCGAAGCTCGCGACAAAAGTGGGCGCGGCGGCGGCGAGCGCGTGCTGCTGCGCCTGCCGCAGCACCGGGCTCTGCTCGACGAGATGGAGGCGCAGCGCCCGGCGAAAGTCCGGCAGCGCTCCGGCGGCGCGCAGGAAATCCGCCATCAGCGTGCCGCGTCCCGGCCCCAATTCGGCGAGGATGAGCGGCTCAGGCGCGCCGCCGCGGCGCCACAATTCGCCGCCCCACAGCCCGATCAGCTCGCCGAAAATCTGGCTGATTTCCGGCGCGGTGATGAAGTCGCCGGCGCGGCCTATTGGGTCGCGGCGGGCGTAATAGCCTTCTTCCGGGTCGTGCAGCGCCAGCGCCATGAAGGCGGCCAACGACAGCGGCCCCTCGCGGCGGATGCGCCGGGCGAGCGCGGCCTCGAGCCCCCTCACCCCGGTTCGCCCTGGTTCGCCCTGGGCCGCGTCAGCGCGGCAAGGCGGCGGCGGCCGGGCGGCGGCTCGCCCACCACACGAGGTAAATCCCGCCGAGCAACAGCGGCAGCGACAATAATTGCCCCATCGTCGCGTTGAACCCGAAGACCGGGATGAAGCCGAGCTGCACGTCCGGCTGGCGGAACAATTCGCCCGACATGCGCGCCACCGCGTAGCCGGCGAGAAAGAGCCCGCTGACGATGCCGGGGTGCCGCCGCGCGCCGCGCCGCTCGGCGATCAACAGCAAGAGGAACAAGAGGATGCCCTCGCAGGCCGCCTCGTAGAGCTCGCTCGGATGGCGCGGCAGCGGGCCGCCGCCGGGAAACACCATGGCCCACGGCACGTCGGTGACCCGGCCCCACAATTCGCCGTTGATGAAGTTTGCGATGCGGCCGAAGAAGAGGCCGATCGGGATCGCCTCGCAGATGATGTCGGCGAAGGCGAGGAAGGGGACCCCCCGCTTGCGGGTGAAGAGCAGGATCGCGGTCGTGACGCCGATCGCGCCGCCGTGGAACGACATGCCGCCGTGCCACACGAAAAACGCTTCCTGCGGGTGCAGGATGTAATAGCCGGGCTTATAGAAGAGGACGTAGCCGATCCGTCCGCCGAGCACGACGCCGAGCGTTGCCCACACCAGGAAATCGTCGACGTCGTCGCGCCGCACCCGGTTGGGCGGGCGGTCCGCCAGAAGCAGGCAATAGCGCCAGCCGATCAGGAGCCCGACGATATAAGCCAGCGCGTACCAGCGAATCATCAAGGGCCCGAAGGCGATCGCCACCGGGTCGAACGCGGGAAACGGGATCGCCAGGAGCGGCATCGGCGCCGATTGTCTGTGTCATGCAGGGCGCGAGCAGGGTGCCGCTCGCCGCGGCCCTTATAGGGAAAGCCCGCCCGGCCGCCAAGCGCGCCCGCTGGGCGATACCGTCGCAGCCGTCAGTATTCGGGTTGTGGTGTCAGAGCATCGTCCGATCAGGTTCAATCGTCCCCTACTCGTCTTGGCCGGGCTTGTCCCGGCCATCCACGTGGATCCCCGGGACAAGCCCGGGGATGACGAAATGGGGTGATCGAACTTCAGTGGATGCCGCGGTCGCTCTCAGCCCGGGGGCAGCGGCGGCGGGGTGCGGGCTTCGCGGGCCGGCGGGTGCGAGCCGGGCGGCCAGGTGTCGTAAAAGCCGGGGATCACCGCCCCCGGCGGCACCGCGATCGGATGGTAATCGGGCAGCGGCTGCGCCGTCGCGATGCCGACCGCCGCGCCGAGCGTCGCGCCCGTCTCGGCCCCGACCACCGCGCCGATCGCCGGGTTGATCGCGAAGGTGGCGCCGATGCCGGTGCCGAGCGCGGTGCCGGCGGCCGCGCCGACCACCGCCCGCTCGGCCGCCTCCTGCGGATCGACGCGAGCCGAGAAGTAAGGCGCGACGCAGCCGGACAGCGCCGCCCCGACCCCGATCAATAAAACCCCGGCAATCCTCGGCCGCATCCGCGCTCCCCCGCCACACTCGCGCGATGATAGCAAGCCGGCGGCGGCTGCGTCACGTTGCGATTGCGCCCGGGGATTGCGCCAGGGGATTGCGCCAGGGGATTGCGGCACAGGATTGCGGCGCCCGAGGGCGATTGGCGGGTCCTCAGCGCCCGGCGGCGGCGGGCGGCGGCGCCATGCCGGCCGGCGGCGACGACGCGCCGGTCCGCGCGGTCTGGTCCTGCTGCAGCTGCTGGCGCAGCGCCGCGATCAGCGAATCGGGCTGGCCACCGTTGCGCTCGACGATGCCGGCGAATTCCTTGCGCTCGGTCACCCGCTGGCTGACGCCGTCGATCGCGACGTCGGTAACGAGGAGGCGCCCGTCGCGCTGGGCGACGTGCCAGTCGATTTCCACGGGCGCCCCGCCGCGGCGCTGCACCTGGCTGGTGACGATTGTCTCGTCGCCGACCGTGCGGCTGCCGGTGACGCGGAACGGCTCGCCGGCGTATTCCGCGAGCCGCTTCGCATAGCCCTGCACCAGGTTCTCGCGGAACAGCGCGAGGAATTCCTGCTGCTGCGGCGGGCTCAGCCGGCGCCCGGCCGGCCCGAGCACAAAGCGGGCGAGGTCCGGCAGGTCGAAATCGCGGTCGAACAGCTGGCGAAACCGCGCGGCGCGCTGGGCCTCGGGGATTTGCGGCCCGCTGACCTGGATCGCCTGGTTGCCGAGCTCGCCGATAAAGCCGGCCGGATCGGACGCCGCTTCGCTGCGCGGCGCGACGCCCAGCCCGGCGACCAACACCGAAGCGACCGCGATCGCCCGCGCAGCTCGAGAAAGCATTCCTGGCCTCATCTCCACACCCGATAGTGGTTCAATCCTCAAACCGGGTGAACAGCCGCGGCTGCGAATCGGTTTCGCACCCCGCTTCAGGAGAGGCTTGCGCCGCGCCCGCCCGGCGGAGTGAACTGGCGCCCGGCTCCATCGCACAAAGGACGAGACAATGGCCGACAACGCGCCCCCGGTACCGCCCGGCCCGCCGCATCCGCTCCTGACCGCGCAGCCGCGCGTCGCGCCGCTGCTGCCGGCGCTGTGCACGGTCGATCTGATGACCGAGGCGGGCTCCGCCCTCTTCGGGGCGCGGTGGAAGGTGCGCGAAGCGAAGATCGTCGAGCGGGCGCCGCTCCCTGACGCGATGCCCGAATATAAATCGACCTACGACATCGACCCGCACGCCGGCGACGCCGGCTACGACGATGCCGATTGGCAATCGGTGCCGGCCACCGAGCTCGGGGCGAAGCGCGGCGGCGGGCATGTGTCGTTTCTGTGGTTCCGCGCCAAGCTGACGATCCCGGCGCGGATCGGCGATTTCGATCCGGCCGGCGCCGGCGCGGTGCTCACCGCCAACGTCGACGATTACGCCGAGATCTGGGTCAACGGCGAGTTGCCGCGGGTGGCCGGACGGCCGAGCCCGGCCACAATCCAGGGGTTCAACATGCCGAACCGGGTGGTGCTGGCGCCGTCGGTCAAAGCGGGCGACAGCTTCCAGCTCGCGGTTTTCGGCATCAACGGCCCGATCTCGGCGGCGCCGCCCAACACCGTGTGGTTCCGCGAGGCGAAGCTGCAGTTCTACCGCTGAACCCCTCGCCGCTTCGCCGGCGACTTGCGGCGCGGGGCCGGAGAGGCCAACATCGCCAGGTCAACGGCGCGTCGGAAAGCGCCGAACTGTAGCGTGGGGTAGGAAATGTCAATCATCGGCTGGATCTTCCTCGGCCTCATCGCCGGTTTTATCGCCAGCAAGATCGTCAACCGCAGCGGCGAGGGCCTCATCCTCGACATCGTGCTGGGGATCGTCGGCGCCTTTGTCGGCGGCTTCATCTTCAGTGCGCTCGGCGGCCACGGGGTCACCGGGTTCAACCTCTACAGCATGTTCGTCGCGGTGGTCGGCGCGATCGTCGTGCTGGTCGCCTACCACGCGATCCGCGGCGTCACCTGAGCCTCGGCGCGCCGCACATGGGCCGACAGATCGAAGAACTGGCGCGGTTTGTCGCCGAGACCCGCCTCGGAGACATCCCCGAGGCGGTGCGGCGGCATGGCAAACTCGTGCTGCTCGATACGCTGGGCGTGATCCTGGCGGGCGGCGAGCGCCCCGAGGTCGCGGCGCTGCGCCAGCGCCTCGCCGCGAGCGCCGGCAGCGGCGCCACGGTCTACGCGCGCGGCTGGCCGGCGCAGGACCCGCGCAGCGCGGCGCTCCTCAACGGCATCGCCGGCCGCGCCATCGAGCTGTGCGAAGGGCTGCGCCTCGTCTCGGGGCAGGCGGCGATGCAGGTCTTGCCGGCGGTGCTGGCGGTGGGCGAGGCGGCGGGGAGCAGCGGGGCGGAGATGCTGGCCGCCTTCATCCTCGGCTACGACGTTGTCGGGCGGCTCGCCGGCGGCTTCACGCCGCGCCCCCTGGCGCACCAGAACGGCCAGGTGTCGCTGCTCGCGGCGGCGGCGGCCGGGGCGCGGCTGCGCGGCCTCGACGCGGCGGGGGTGAGCCGCGCGATGCGCATCGCCGCGACGCTGCTCCTGACGCCGAGCTACACCAACGCGGTGGCCGGCGCGACCGCGCTCAACGTCGCCGGCGGGATGAGCGGCCTCGCCGGCGCGCTGGCGCCCGAGCTGGCGCTGGCCGGCTTCGCGGCGCAGGAGGAGGCGATCGAGGAGGCGCTGGCGCAATTGGTCGGCGCCGGCTTCGCGGCGGAGGGCCTGACCGACGCGCTCGGCACGCGCTGGGAGATCACCCGCAACTATTTTCGCCTCTACGCCTGCTGCAACCCGGTCCACCCGGCGCTCGACTGTCTCGCCGCGGTGCTCGCCGAACTGAAGCCCCGCCCCGAGGAGGTCGCGCGCATCGAGGTCGCGACCTACCGCTTCGCCTCGGTCATGCGAAACCCCGACCCGGCCAATTATTTCGCCTCGAAATATTCGCTGCCGCACGCCGCCGCGGCGATGGTGGTGCGCGGCGGCGCCGGCTTCGCCGAACTCGACGACAGCGCGCTCGCCGACCCGCTGATCGCCGGGCTGCGCCACCGGGTCGACATGAGCGAAGACCCGGCGATGACGGCGCAGGTGCCGCAGCGGCGGCCGGCGCGCGTCACCGTGACGCTCGTCGACGGACGCAGCGCGACGCACTCGCGCCAAAGCCATCGCGGCGATTTCGACGAGCCGTTTACCGACGCAGAAATCCGCGGCAAGTTCCGCGAGTTGGCCCACACCGTGCTGACCCCCGACGGCGCCGCCGCCGTCGAGCGCGCGGTGGATTCTTGCGAAGAATGGCCCAGCGTCGCCGAACTCCCGGCCCTCCTGCGCCGCTCCGGGCGGCCGTCACCCCCACCCTAACCCTCCCCCGCTTGCGGGGGAGGGGAAAGGCGCTTGCGGGGGAGGCGCGACCTCCGCACCCATCTTAACCCTCCCCCGCAAGCGGGGGAGGGCAGGGTGGGGGTGGGGGTGCGGGCGGCACCGCCTTTTGCCGGGAGCTCCCGCTCCTACTCCCGCAGCAGCGGCAGGTCGAGGAAGGAGGGGGCGGCGGGGGCGTGGTGGACGGTGTTGTGCGCGACGCGGATCGCATCGTCGCCGTCCGCCGCCAGGAGCGGGTTGCCGCTGTTGGTGTTGCGGGCGCGGCGCGGGAAGTTGCTGCTGGTGACGTCGATTTCGAGGCGGCTGCCGGCGCCCAGCGTATGGTGGATGTGGCCGAGGTCGATCGTCAGCTGGTAGACGCGCCCGGGCAGAAGCGGCTGCGCCCCCTCCAAGGGCTCGCGGTAGAGCGCGCGCAGGACGCCGTCCATCAGCAATAAGGCGCGCCCGTCGGGCATAAGCTCGATCAGCTTGGCGACGAAATCGGTGTCCGGGCAATCCGACTGCACCTGCAGGGTTACGCGCACGTTGCCGGCGATCGTCAGCGGCTCTCGCAGGATAGCGCCGGTGTAAATCAGGCCGTAATCGGGCAACGCCTGGGCCGGCCGCTGGTCGAGCGGCCCGGGCTCGATCAGCATGTTGCGCCCGCCATAGGTCGGGACCGGGCGGCGCGGGTCGTAGGTGTAGTGGCGCGCATCGCCGCCGGGCGCCTCGCCGAGGCTGCCGTCACCGCGCAGATAAAGCCGGCGCGGCGCGACCCCGGGCGGCGGCCAGCGCTCGGCCCGGCGCCAGTCGTCGGGGCGGTATGACGCGCGGTTCTCGACCCAGGCGCGCGGCGAATAGTAGACCGCCGGCTCGGCGACAAGCGCGCTCGGCTCGTCCTTCAGCCAATGGCCGAACCATTCGAAATACGGGTCATAGGGCCAGAAATTCTCGGCGTAGACGAAATAATGCTCGTTCGGCCCGATCCACAGTTTCTGCGTGCCGGTGCGCCCCTGGATTTCCTGGAAGGCCGCGATGACGCTGGTCTGGAAGATGTCGAACCAGCTGGTGACGTGAAACCCGGGAATGTCGATCGTCGCGCGGAAATTGTGCCGGGCTCGGAAGGAATCGGGCGCCGGGTGGCTGATGATCTCGTCGAGGAAGGGCTGCCAGGTGGCGAAGTCCGGCGTGCCGGCGAGCGGCAGATGCAACCAGTCGGGCGAGTTGACGAACGGCGGCTCGGCCAGGCGCGCCGCGTCGAGCCGCGTATAGCGCGCCGCAGCGCGCTCGGCCGCCGCATCGAGCTCGGCGTCGCCGATGCCGAAGCGCTCTTTGACCGCCGCCCGGTGCGACGCGGAGAGGCCGGGGATGTTTTTCGCGACCCACAGCCAGAGGCGCTCCATCTCGATTCCCTGGCCCTCGCAGACGACATCGTCGTAGATGCTGGAGCCGCCGGCCTGGGCGAAAAACGCGCGCAGCGCCGGGTGGCGCGTCGCGGCGGCGGCGAAGGTCGTCGTCGCGCCGGCCGAGGAGCCCGACATGCCGACGCGGCCGTTGCACCAGGGCTGCGCCGCGATCCACTCCAGCGTGTCATGGCCGTCCGCCGCGTCGTCGGCGTAGACCCGGTCCTCGCCCTCGGAGCCGTGCCGGCCGCGGCAATCCTGGTAGATCGCGGCGTAGCCGCGGGCGGTGATGGCGCGCCAGCCGCGCAGGATCGAGCCGCGCATCGGCTCCGCCGGGTTGGGCAGCCAGGCGTGGGCCGCGTCGAACTTGTCCTTCGCATCGGCGGCGGCGATGCCGTAGGGCGTGCGGTGCAGAATGACCGGGAGAGCGGCGCTATCCTCGGCCGGGGGCAGGAAGACGAAGGTGTTGAGGCGCACCCCGTCGCGCATCGCCACCATCGCCTGGGCGCAGCGCGCGCCGGTGGGATCGCTCAGCCACTGCATCGCGCTCACTCCAGGGTCACTCCAGGGTCAAGAGGCGGCCGTAGCCGGGGATCGGCTGGTTGACGCCACAGCTGCGCAGCGCGTGCCACATCATCGCCGCGTTGCTGGAGAGCGCCGGCTTCTTCAAATCCTGTTCGAGCAATTCGAGCACCGGGAGGGTCGGCATGCCGGTGCCGGAGAGGAACACCGCCTGGGCGTCCGGCCGGTCGACCAGGCGCGCCAGGCCATAGGCGCGCTCGGCGGTCTCCTCATAGATGTTGCTGACGCCGGGCAGGTTCTGCGCATGGACGACCGTGAAGCCGTGCGCTTCCAAATGCGCCCGGCCCTGCGCTGTCGTCTCGGCCGAATAGGGCGCGCCCAGCGCCAGCCGCTTGACTTGCAGCCGCGCGAGCGCGGCGGCGACCGCGCCAAAGGCGGTGACGATTCGGGTCCCGGTCGCGCCCGCCAGCCGGGTGAGGAGTTCCGCTTCGCCGGCGCGGCCGAGGTAATAGCTCGTCGCGGTGTGGGCGACGACGATGATGTCGGGCTTGACCAGCGCCAGCAGCGAGGCGGCGCCGTCGAGGCTCGCGATCATCGCGGCGGTGCGCGCATCCTGGTTGTCGAGCGCGCCGGGGACGCCGTCCCCCGAATCCATCCGGTGGAAATGCAGCGTCACGCCAGTGGGCGCCAGCGCCGCCATTTCCATTTCCACCGTCGGGTTGCCCGGCGGCACGAGAAACCCCAGCCGCGCCCTCCACCCGATCATCACCTGCCCCCCGGACTATTACGCCGCGCGAAACTTTCGTAGGGCGGGTTGAGCAACGCGAAGCCCACCATCGGCGCCCGCCGCGGGGGTTCGATGGGCTTCGCTCCGCTCAACCCATCCTACGCGCTCACCCCAATTCCGCCAGCCGTGGTAGCACCTCCTTCGAGAACATCGTCAGGTTGCTGACGGTGTCTTCGTGGGTGATCAGGCCGCCTTGGCCCATCATCAGGAGGTGGCCGAAGCCGCCGACGTGGTCGTAGAAGGATTTCAGCTGGTGCCAGACGTCGTCGGGGGTGCCGGCGAAGACCAGGCCGGCGTCGATCGCGTCCTCGACACTCATTGTGCGCGGGTTGATGGGCGTGCCGTCCTTGCGCTGGACGCGGGTGGCGCGCGCCGCCATCGCGCCGCCGGATTTCAGCATCTGCGCCGCGCCGGCGGCCGGGACGTAGCCCGGCGGGTTGGCGAATTGCGGCGCGACGATGCCGGAAGTACGGCTGTAGTCGAGGATCTGGTCGGCCCGGCGCCAGCCCTCTTCGCGCGTATGCCCGACCCCGATCAGCGCCATGTAGGCGAGCTTGTCGAGCCGCTCCTCGCGGCCGGCGGCGGCGGCGCTCTGCCGGTAGGCCGCGAAGATCGCCGGGGTCCTCGCCCAGCCGGTGTTGAGGACGCCGATCGTGATGCCGCGCGCCGCGGCTTCGCGCGCGCTGCCTTCGCTGCCGACCGGCGTCCATACCGGCGGGTGCGGCTCCTGGTAGGGCCGCGGCCAGACATTGACCGAGCGATACTGGAAATGCGTGCCCTCCCAGTTGAACGGGCCGTCATGCGTCGTCATCGCCTTGAGGATCAGATCGTGCGCCTCCCAGAAGCGCTCCGAGAGGTCGGCCGGGTTGGTGTTGGCCGGCGAAATCTCGAACGGCACGCCCTTGACAAAGCCCATGTCGAGGCGGCCGCGCGAGATGACGTCGATGATCGAATATTCCTCGGCGATGCGCACGGGGTCGTTGCGGTTGCCGATCGGCATGCCGAGCGCGAGGAGGCGGACCTTTTTGGTTTCGCGCGCGAGGATCGCCATCGGGATCGTGCACACCGAATCCGCGCAGGTCGCGGTCGCGTGGTGCTCGTTGGTCATGATGTTGATGCCGAGCTCGTCGCACAGCGCCCACTCGTCGAGGTAGCGGTGGTAGAGGTCGGCGCCGATCTTCGGGTCGTAGAGCCGCGACGGGATCACCACCCGGTAGCTGTCGCCAAGCTGCGGCCACGCCGGGTGATACGCCATCTCGCTGAAATGCCAAGTTTGCATCATGTTCCATGTCCCTTCTTGTCGTCACCCCCGCGGAAGCGGGGGTCCAGGGGCGGCGATACGTCGCTTGCCCTGGATTCCCGCTGGCGCGGGAATGACGGCGTCAGTTGCTTAGGGCGAAGCGCGCGATCGCGGCGGCGACGGCGGCGGGCTGTTCAATCTGCGGGTGGTGCGCCGCGCTCGCGACCAGCTCGAAGCGGGCGTTGGGCAGCGCCGCGGCGAGGGCTTCGCCGTAGGACGGCGCGACGATGCCGTCATGCTCGCCCCACAGCACCAGCGCCGGGCGGGTGATGCGGTGCAGCCAGTGCACCAGCGCCGGATCGTGCATATAGGGCTTCCAGCCGTAGAGCGCGGTCGCCTCGCGGTCGCGCGCGATCGCCAGCAGCGCGGCGTCGTCGAGCGTCGCGTAATCGGGCACGCTGCGGGCGGGCTCGACAAAGGAGCGGCGCAGCACCTCCTCGGCCGGCAGCGCGTAGATGTCGGCGATGTCGCGCGCCTCGCGGTCGCCGAATTTGACGCCCAGCGCGTCGATCAGCACGAGCCGCGCGAGCCGCGCCTCGGAGCGCACCGCGACTTCCAGCGCGACCCAGCCGCCGAACGAATGCCCGACCAGAATGGCGTCCCTGAGGTCGAGCCGCGCCAGGAGGTCGAGATAGAGGTAGGCGATGTCGTGGACGCTGCGGAACCACGAGGGGCGCGGCGTCGCGCCGAAGCCCGGCGCGCGCGGCACGACGACCCGGAATTGCCGCGCCAGAAGGTCGAGAAAGGGCCGGTTCTGCGCGATATAATCGCCGCCGTGCAGGAAAAGGAGCGGCGGCCCCGCGCCGGCGATCTCCGTTTCCACCGCCACCCCGCCCAGATCGATACGTTCCATTTTCGGCCTGCCTTGTCATTGCGAGCGCAGCGAAGCAATCTCGTTCGGCCGGTGCGCTGACCGATCGAGATTGCGTCGTCGCTGCGCTCCTCGCAATGACATTCACGCGTGGCGAGGGAGGTCACGATGGGCCAGTTCGGGATCGGGCAGCCGGTCAAGCGCTTCGAGGATCGGCGGCTGCTTGGCGGCTATGGCCGCTTCCAGCACGATCTGAGCCTCGCCGGCCAGGCGCACGGCTATGTGCTGCGCTCGCCGCACGCGCACGCCCGCATCGCCGCGATGGACCTCGCCGCGGCGCGCGCCGCGCCCGGCGTCTGCTTGATCCTGACCGGCGACGACCTTGCGCGGGCCGGGCTCGGCACGATGGGCGTGCCGTTTCAGAGGAAACGCCCGGACGGCTCGCCGATGTTCGCCCGGGCCCATCTGGGTCTGGCGCGAGAGCGGGTGCGCTATGTCGGGGAGCCGGTGCTCTTCATCGTGGCCGACAGCTTGGCTGAGGCCAAGGACGCCGCCGAGTTGGCCTCGATCGCCTACGATATCCTGCCGTCGGTCACCGACACCGCCGCGGCGGCCGAGGCCAAGATCGCGGTGTGGGACGAGTGCCCGGACAACATCTCCAACCTCTTCGAAGTCGGCAACAAGGCGGCGACCGACGCCGCCTTCGCGAACGCCCAGCACCGCGTCCGGCGGCGCTATGTGATCAGCCGGGTCTACGCCCACTTCATGGAGCCGCGCGGCGCCCTCGGGGTGTGGGACCCGGGCGAGGAGCGCTTTACCCTTTACGCCGACGTGCAGTATCCGCACCGGGTGCGGCAAGCCCTGGCGACCCGCATCTTCAAGATCCCGGAGAGCCGCATCCGGGTGGTCGCCGGCGATGTCGGCGGCGGCTTCGGCACCAAGGGCTGGCAATACCCCGAGCACCGCCTCGTGCTGCTTGCCGCCAAAGAGCTGCGCCGGCCGGTGCGCTGGGTGTGCGAGCGCTCGGAAGCAATCCTCGCCGACGAGCATGCCCGCGACAATGTCAGCGAGGCCGAGCTCGCGCTCGACGGCAACGGCAAGTTTCTCGCGCTGCGGGTCAAGACCTTCGCCAATGTCGGCGCCTATATTTCGTCCGAACGCAACCTGCTGGCGACCTTCGGCAATGTCGGCACGCTGACCGGCGTCTACGACATCGCGGCGGCGCATGTCTCGGTGCTGGCGGTGATGGCCAATACCAACGGCACCGCGCCCTATCGCGGCGCCGGCCGGCCCGAGGCGACCTATGTCATCGAGCGCCTTATCGACGACGCGGCGCGCGAGCTGCACGACGACCCCATCGATCTGCGCCGCCGCAACATGATCACGACGCTGCCGTGCAAGACCGCGCTCGGCCTCAATTACGATGTCGGCGATTTTGCCGGCAACCAGGAGAAGGTGATGGAGCTCGCCGACTGGGCCGGGTTTCCGGCGCGGCGCGCGGCGGCGCGCGGGCGCGGCAGATTGCGCGGCATCGGCATCGCCAACCCGATCGAGAAGGCGGCGGGGCCGGGCCAGGAATTCGCCGAGATCCGCTTTCACCCGAGCGGCAATGTGACGCTGTTGATGGGCAGCAAGAACCAGGGGCAGGGCCACGAGACGACGTTCAAGCAGGTGCTCAGCGAAAAGCTCGGGATTGACCCCTCCGACATCCAGTACATCGACGGCGACACCGACCGGGTCGCCTTCGGCATCGGCACCAACGGCTCGCGCTCGACCGTGATCGGCGGCTCGGCCCTGTGGATGGCGGCCGACAAGGTGATCGCCAAGGCGAAGAAGATCGCGGCGCACCTCTTGGAGGCGGCCGAAGCCGATATCGAGTTCGCCGATGGGGTGTTGTCGGTCGCCGGCACCGACCGCAGCCTGAGCCTAAGCGATGTCGCCAAGGCGGCGTTTCGCGCGCCCGCCTTGCCGCCGGGGCTCGAGGGCGGGCTCTACGAGACCGGCACGTTCGCGCCGACCGATTTCACCTATCCCAACGGCAGCCACGTCTGCGAAGTCGAGATCGACCCGGAAACCGGGCACCTCGAGATCGTCCGCTACGTCGTCGTCGACGATGTCGGCACCGTGGTCAATCCGGTCGGCCTCAAGGGCCAGATCCACGGCGGGGTGGCGCAGGGCCTGGGGCAGGCGCTGATGGAGCGGGTCGCCTACGACCCGCAGAGCGGGCAGATGCTGTCGGGGAGCTTTATGGATTACGCGATGCCGCGGGCCGACACGGTGCCCTACATGTCGGTCAGCTCGAACCCGGTGCCGACCAAGCGCAATCCCTTGGGCGCCAAGGGCGCGGGCGAGGCCGGCACGGTCGGCGCGCTGCCGGCGATCCTCAACGCGGTGATGGATGCGCTGGCGCCCATTGGGGTCAAGCAGCTCGACATGCCGGCGACCAGCGACCGCATCTGGGCCGCGATCCGCGACGCCGGCGCGCCGCGCTGAAGGAGCCCCGGGCCGGCGCCGCCGGCCCGGGGGTCTGTGGTTTAGGGTCGTTACCTGGCCAAATTGAACCGTCATTCCCGCGCACGCGGGAATCCAGGGGCAACCGACCTGTCGCTTGCCCTGGACCCCCGCTTGCGCGGGGGTGACGGGGACATGCTTCGATCCCAGCGGACCATGCTCTAGGGTCGAAACTCAGGCCTGCTGCTTACGCCTGGGGTTTTACGAGGGCCGGGGGCCGAGGTAGTCGCGCTTGCCGATATTGACGCCGACGCTGCGGATGATGTTGTAGGCGGTGGTCGAGTGGAAGCCGACCTGCAGCATCGCGAAGTGGTAGAGGTAGCTCTGCGCCTTCATCGTCTGCGGCTGGCCGCCGATCGTCACGGTCACGTCGGCATCGTCCTTGCCGTCGAGTTGGTTGGCGCGCAGCCCCTTCAGGAACGCGGCGGTCTTGTCGATCCGCGAATGGATCTCGGCGAAGCTGTTGTCCTGGTCGGGCAGCGCCGGCAAATCGACCCCGGCGACCCGGCCGGCGCCGAGGCAATGGTTGCACACCTGCCGCACCTGGCGCTCCAGCGTGAACATGTCGGGGAAGAGCCGCATGTTGAGAACGACGGTGGGGTCCCATTTCTGCGCGGTGGCGTGCTCTTCGGCCTTGGTCAGCACGGTCTTGAGGCCGGCGAGCAGCTGCACGCACACCGGCACGAAGCCGGAATAGAGGGTAACGGCCATGAAACTTCTCCCATAAATGGCTGGTGGCACCTTTGCCGGGGGCGATCTTAGCGATTGCCGCCGGGAGCGGGAAGGCGCACCACAATCGGAGCCGCGTTACGGCAGGTGGCGCGGCGGGGTCAGCGGGTTGGGCGGCGGCGGCCGCAGCAGGAAAACGAGCAGAATGGCGGCCGCCGCGACCCAGGCGATCAGCCAGAAGGCGTCGATATAGGCCAGGACGTAGGCTTCCCGGCGCACCAGGGCGGCCAATGTCCCGGCGCCCTGCAGCGCCGCGTCGCCGAGCCCGGTCGGGCGGCTGCCGAAGGGCTGGCTCAGCGCCGCCGTCGCGCGCTCGGCGTCGGGCGAGCCGGCGATCAGGTGCTGCCCGACGAGGTTCGAATAGGTCTGCTCGCGCACCCGCACGAAGGTCTGGATGACCGCGTTGCCGATTTCGGCGCCGAGCAGCCGCGCGATCTGGATCGTCGCGGCGATCGCGGCGGCCTGCGGCGGCGTGATGTTGGCGATCGTGTAGGTAATGAGCGCGGTGATCGCGAAGGCGAGCCCGACCCCCTCGCACGCCGCCGACGGAATGAAATTGCCGCTGACCCAGTCATGGGTCAGCCCGACATCGAGCCAGCTGCCGAGCGCGATCACCAGAAAGCCCAGCACCAAAAGGAGCCGCGCGTCGATCCAGCGCAAGAGGAGCGCGACCAGCGGCACCAGCACGATCTGCGGCAGCGCCACCCAATAGAGCGCGTCGCCGATCTCAAAGGCGCGCAGCCCCTGCACCCGGGTCAGGTAGTCGGGCAGCACGAACGAGGTCGCGGTCACCCCGAAGCCGAAGATCGAGACAAGCAGGCAGGGGATCGCGACGCTGCGGCGGATCAACACCGGCAGGTGAATGAGCGGGTAGGGGGCGCGCCATTCGTGCGCCAGGAATGCGACGACCAGGATGCCGCCCGCCAGCAGGAGGCCGCAGATCGTGCCGGAATTGAACCAGTCGAGCCGGTTGCCCTGGTCGAGCGCGGCGTAGATCAGGCCAAAGCCGAGCCCGGCGTAGACGATGCCGACCCAATCGGTGCGCGCCAGGAGCTCGCGGTCGACCGGCCGGTGCGGCATCGAGACCGCCGCCAGCAGCGTCATCACCGGGGTCAGCGCGACGTTCTGCCAGAAAATCCACTGCCAGTGCCCGGTATCGGAATACCAGCCCTCGAGCGCGCCGCCGATGTTCTGCGAAAAGACAAAGCGGAAGGCGTAGGCCGCGATGCCCCAGATCCACCAGCGCGGCGCCAGGCTGCGCAATACGAAGCCGAGCGCCGCCGGGATGAAGGCGCCGACCGCCAGCCCGCGGACCAATTGCAGCGCGAGGAGGCTCGGGTAATCGTGGGTGAAGGGCGGCAACAGCGAGGTCAGGGCGAAGATTGTGCCGGTCCACATTAAGACCCGCCGGGTGCTGAGCACGGTGCTCATCCAGGCGGCCGCCGGGGTCACCACCATCTGCGCCGAAGTAAAGACGGTGCCGACCCACGAGCCGCCGTCGAAGCCGAGCCCGAGCGCGCCGCGGATATCGGCCAGGCCGGCGCTGGTGATCTTGACGTTGAGGGTCGAGATCACCGCCCCGAGCATCACCGCCATGACGCCGAGAAACGGCCGCTCGCAGCGCCCGCGCAGCGCCAGCGGCAGCGCGCTGGCGGCGGCGATGCCGACCGCGACGGTCATCGCCCGGCCGGCTTGCCGTCGGGCTCGCTGTTGGGCGGGCTGGTGGGCTGGCTGTCGGTCAGGATCGTCGCGACCACCGACATGCCGGGGCGCAGCTTGCCGCGGAGTGGGTTGTCGGGGTCGAGCGTCAGCTTGACCGGGATGCGCTGCACGACCTTGGTGAAATTGCCGGTCGCGTTGTCGGGCGGCAGGAGGCTGAATTGCGCGCCGCTGGCCGGCGCGATGCTGTCGACATGGGCGTGGACGAGGATGCCGGGGAAGGTGTCGACGCGGATTTCGGCCGCCTGCCCGACCGCGACGCGGGTCAATTGGGTTTCCTTGTAGTTCGCGATGACCCAGACGCTGTCCAGCGGCACCACCGAGATAACCTGCGTCCCGGCATGCACGTATTGCCCGTCGCGCACCCCGCGCTCGCTGACCTCGCCGCCGACCGGCGCGACGATCCGGGTGTAGCCGAGGTTGATCTTCGCCAGGTCGAGCGCCGCCGCCTTCGCCTTGTAGTCGGCGCGCAATTCCGATTCCTGCGTGTCGAGCACCGCTTCGTCGCGGCGCTGCGCGTCGAGCGCCGCCTGGTTGCTCGCCAGCGTCGCGGCGTAGCGGCGCTCGTCGGCCACCGCCTGCTCGACCTTTTGCGCGGTGCCGAAGGTGGTGGCGAGCAGCGAGCGCTGCCGCGTCGCCTCCAGCCGGGTGCGCTCGACATCGGCCTGGGTGGCGTTGATCGCGCTCTCGGCCTCGGCCACCTGCGCGTGCTGGGCGGCCTTGCGGGCCTTGATGTTGTCGATCGCGGCGGCGGCCCCGAGCACCGCCGCCTCGGCCTGCGCGACCCGCGCCTTATAGTCGTCGTCCTCGATCTCGACCAGCGGATCGCCCTGTTTCACCCGCTGGAAGTCCTTGACCTCGACGTGCCGCACATAGCCGTCGACCTGCGCGCTGAGCGGCGTCACGTCGCCGCGGATATAGGCGTCGTCGGTCTCCTGGCGGGCCGCCTCGCCGACCCAGCGGTCCCATCTGGTGGCGAACAGCGCCAGGACGATCCCGGCCGCCGCCAGGATGCCGAGCCGCAGCGCGATCTCGCGCGCCCGGCGCGTCCGCGCCGCGGGGTGCGGCGGAATGTCGGGCGGGGGAGCCGGGGGCGGCGAAGTCGGAGCCGGGGGCGGGGGAGTCGGAGCCGGGGGAGCCGGGGATGCTGCGCTTTCCGCCATAAGGCTCACCGCTTGCTGCGTATCGGGGGTCAGTAGGCGCGCTGCCAGTCGATCACGTTGCGCAGCGGCGCACCGTCGAGATAGGCGCGCAGATTATCGCAAAAAAGCGCGATGCCGCCGTGGCGGCTGTGGTCGCTGCCGCCCGACACATGCGGCGTCAGGAGCACTTTGGGGTGCTGCCAGAGCCGCGCGGGCGGCGGCCGCTCGAATTCGCCGACATAAACATCGAGGACGACGCCGCGCAGGCGGTCTTCGGCGAGCGCCGCGGCGAGCGCCTCCTCGTCGACGATCTCGCCGCGCGCGACGTTGACGAGGACGCTGCCGGGCTTCATCAGCGCGAAGCGCGCCGCGTTGAAGAGGCCGGTGGTCTCGGGCGTCCATTGGCAGCAGATCACGACAAAGTCGCTCTGCGGCAGGAAGCGGTCGAGCGCCGCGGCGCCGCCGATTTCGCTGAAGCCGGGCGGCAGCTTTGCGTCGGGTTGCGGCTCGCGGCGGGTGCCCACGACGCGCATGCCGAGCGCGGCGCACAGCCGGCCGACTTCGCGCCCGATGCCGCCGGCGCCGACGACGAGCGCGGTCTTGCCCTCTATGAGCAGCGGCCGGTAGGCGCGATGCGCGAAGCGGCCGGCGGCGCGATCGCGCTCGGCCTGGTCGAAGCCCATCGCGAAATAGAGCAGGCCCGTCAGCGCGTATTCGGCGATCGGCAGCGGGTTGGAGGCGCCGCGCGAGGTGGTGACAACGACATCGCTGCCCCACAGATCGCTGTCGAGGAGGTTGCTGGCGCCGGCCTGGCGCTGGTGAAACCATTTGAGACGCGGCGCCCGCGCCCGCAGGTCGCGCGGAAAGGGCCAGCCGCCGATGATTATTTCCGCTTGCCCCAGCAGCCGGTCGCGCTCGGCCCGGCTGCCGGCGCCGGTGGCGTCCGGCGCGAGGTAGCGCTGCACCGCGTAATCGCTCCAGGTGTCGCGGATCTCGCCGTCGAACCAGCCGCCGGCGTCGGTCAGGCGGACGCGGGGATCGACCGCGGCGATCCGCGCCCGCTCGGCCTCGGTGGTGCGCTGGATGCTCAGAACATCGACCCGCTGCATGCGTCCTCCGACCCGCCTTGACCCGCAACCCCGCCACATCAACTATCGCCGGCAGCTACCGCCGGCAAAATACTAAAACATGATCCGATGGGATCGAACCCTATCCCCGTCACCCCTGCGCAAGCGCTAGGCGTGCACACAGTTCGGAAGCAAGGGCGCTTTCGATGTCTTGACGGAACCGCTCACGGTCTCAGACCGGGCGCAGCGCGTCCTTCGAGACGGCGCTTCGCGCCTCCTCAGGATGACGGCAAAATATTGTTGCCACGCACAAATTTCCGTCATCCTGAGGAGCGCCCGGAGGGCGCGTCTCGAAGGACGCATGGCGCCGCCGCCGGTCACGTCGAGATGTGTGCATACCCTAGCGCTTGCGCGGGGGGCCAGAGCGAGCGACGGTTGGTTTCCCCTGGATTCCCGCGTGCGCGGGAATGACGATTGAGTTTGGGTCGGGTAACGCCGTAGCCGAAGCGGGCGGGGCGGCTTTGCGGCGGCGACGACGTTCTTTTTAAGTAGGGCGACAAATCCGATGAGCGATCTCGATCTCGACCAGCGGGCGCCGGGCGTGCCGCACAGCGCGCATTGGGGTGCCTTTTCGGTGGTCGCGCGGGGCCGCGAGATAACACTGACGCCGCATCCGCGCGACCGCGACCCCTCCGCCCTCCTCGGCAACATCCCGGCCGCGGTGTCGCACCGCGCGCGGATCGCGCGGCCGATGATCCGGCGCGGCTGGCTGGAGCGCGGCCCGGTGGCGTTGGCGGAAGCGGGGGCGGCGCGCGGCGAGGGCGATTTCGTCGCGGTCGGGTGGCCGGAGGCGCTCGACCGGGTCGCCGCGGAATTGCGCCGGGTCTACGCCGAAGCGGGTCCGCGCGGCGTCTTCGGCGGCTCCTACGGTTGGGCCAGCGCCGGCCGCTTCCACGACGCGCAGCACCAGTTGCACCGCTTTCTCAATCTCCTCGGCGGCTATGTCCGCTCGGTCAACTCCTATAGTTCGGGCGCCGCCTCGGTCCTCCTGCCGCACGTCATCGGCCCGCAGGGCGCGGTCGCCGGCACCAGCGTCAGCTGGGACGAACTCGCGGAGACAAGCGAAATCATCCTCGCCTTCGGCGGCATGGCGCTGAAAAACAACGATGTCGGCGGCGGCGGCAGCGGCCAGCACGTCGCCCGCGAGCGGCTCCTCGCGGCCGCTCGGCGCGGCGCCGAATTCCACCTGGTCGGGCCGCTGCGCGACGATCTGCCGGCGCAGGTCGCGGCCCAATGGCACCCGATCCGCCCGGGCACCGACGTCGCGCTGATGCTCGGGCTGACCCATGTGCTGGTTACTGCCGGGCTGCACGACCGCGGCTTTCTTGCGCGCTACTGCGTCGGCTGGGACAAGTTCGAGGCCTACCTCATGGGCCGCACCGACGGCCAACCGAAAGACCCCGCCTGGGCCGCCGCGATCTGCGGCATTCCGGCGGCCGAGGTCGAGGGCCTGGCGCGGCGCTGCGCCGGGCGGCGCACCCTTGTCACCTGCTCGATGTCGCTGCAGCGCGCCGAGCATGGCGAGCAGCCGGTGTGGATGGGAATCGTGCTGGCCGCCGCGCTCGGCCAGATCGGGCTCGAGGGCGGCGGCTTCGCCTATGCGCTGGGGGCGACCTCCAACACCGGCAAGCCGCCGCTCGCGGTGCCGCTGCCGACGATGCCGACCGGGCGCAACCCGGTTGCCGATTTCATCCCGGTGGCGCGCATCGCCGACATGCTGCTGAACCCCGGCCAGGCGTTCGAATATGACGGCCAGCATCTGACCTATCCCGACATCAAGCTGGTCTACTGGGCCGGCGGCAACCCGTTCCACCATCACCAGGATCTGGGCCGCCTGCGCCGCGCCTTCGCCAGGGTCGAGACGCTGATCGTGCAGGACAGCGCGTGGACCGCCAGCGCGCGCCACGCCGACATCGTGCTGCCGGCGACGATCACGCTGGAGCGCGAGGATATCGGCGCCGCCGCCGGCGACCCGCTGCTGGTGGCGATGCACCGCGCGGTCGCGCCCTACGGCGAGGCGCAGGACGACCACGCGATCTTCGCCGGCCTGGCCGAGCGCCTCGGCGTCGGCCCGGCTTTCACCGAAGGCCGTTCGCCGCGGCAATGGCTCGCGCAGCTCTACGAGCCGACCCGCCAGGCGCTCGCCGAGCGCGGCGTCAACGCGCCCGATTTCGCGCAGTTCTGGGAGGATGGCGAACTGGTGCTGCCGACGCTGGCGGCCGATGGCGGCATCGTCCGCGCTTTTCGCCGCGACCCCGAGGGGGCGCCGCTGCCGACGCCGAGCGGGCGGATCGAGATCGCGTCGGCGACGATCGCCGGCTTCGGCTACGCCGAGTGCCCGGCGCATCCGACCTGGCTCGCGCCGGTCGAAGGCGCCCTCTCGCCGCTTGCGGCGCGCTTTCCGCTGATGCTCGTCGCCAACCAGCCGGCGACAAGGCTGCACAGCCAGCTCGATTTCGGCGCCACCAGCCTCGCCTCCAAGATCCGCGGCCGCGAGCCGGTGCGCCTTCATCCGGATGACGCGGCGGCGCGCGGCATCGCGGACGGTGACATCGTGCGCCTCTACAACGACCGCGGCGCCTGCCTAGCCGGCGCGGTGCTGAGCCGGGCGTTGCGCCCGGGCGTCGTGCAGCTGGCGACCGGCGCCTGGTACGACCCGGCGGACGCCGGCGCCGAGACGCCGTTCTGCGTCCACGGCAACCCCAATGTATTGACCCGCGACGCCGGCACCTCGCGCCTCGCGCAAGCCTGCAGCGGCCAGCTCGCCCTCGTCGAAATCGAGCGCTACGACGAAGAGCCGCCCCCGGTCCGCGCCTTCGACCCGCCGGCTCCCTCCGAGCAGGGCGGCGGCTGAGGCTCGCGCAGGTCGCTAGCCTACGCCGCCAGCTTTTCGCGTGCGGCGGCCTTGATCAGCTGGGCGCCTTTCTCGGCGATCATGATGGTGGGGGCGTTGGTGTTGGTCGAGGTGACGGCGGGCATCACCGAGGCGTCGACGACGCGCAAGGCCTCGATGCCGTGGACGCGCAGCTGGTCGTCGACCACCGCCATCGGGTGGCTGCCCATCATGCAGCTGCAGCTCGCGTGGTAGACGGTCGAGCCGTTGGCCCGCGCGTAGTCCAACAGCTCGTCGTCGCTGGCGACGCTCGGCCCCGGCACCTTCTCGGCGACGATGTACTTCGCCAGCGCCGGCGCGGCGAAGAGCCGGCGCAGGAATTTCAGCCCGCCGACCATCGCGCGGCGGTCGGTGTCCTCGGCGAGGTAGCGCGGGTTGATCATGGGCTGGTCGTGCGGGTCCGGGGTCTGCGCCAGCACATAGCCGCGCGACAGAGGCCGCATCTGCCACGGGCCGCCGGTGATGCCGGGGGTGTCGTCGAGCTTCCTGATGAGGCCCGGCTTGTAGCTCGCCGGCGCGAAGACGCATTGCACGTCCGGGGTCGCCGACTCTTCCAAAACCTTGACCGAGGCGGCGCACAAGGAGGCGCTGTAGGTCAGCATGCCGGTGCCGGTCGTGACGTAGCGCCATAATTCGTTGGCGAAGGCGAGGCCGCGGCCGCGCTCGTTCAGGGTCTCGACGCCCTTCACCTCGCACGACATGCGGGCGATGTAATGGTCCTGGAAACCGTGCCCGACGCCGGGCAATGCATGGTGCAGCGAAATGCCGGCCTTGGCGAGGTCCTCGGGCGCGCCGACCCCGGACAATTGCAACAGGTGCGGCGAGCCGACCGCGCCGGCCGCCAGGATGACTTCGCGCGCCGCGTCGGCGATCTCGACCCGGCCGCCGCGCGAATAGACGATGCCGGTCGCGCGGGCGCCCTTGAACGAGATGCGGTGCACCAGCGCGCCCGTCACCACCTGCAAATTGGGCCGCTTCGACGCCGGCTTGAGATAAGTCTGCGCGGCGCTGGCGCGGCGCCTGCCGCCGCGGGTCTGCTGGCACCAGCCGATGCTGTCAGGGGCGCCGGGCGGCAGATTGTTGACGTCGGGGCGGTATTCGACGCCAAGCTCGCCCGCCGCCTCGATGATCGCCTGGCACACCGGGGGGCGTTCGGTCATTGGCGAGGTCGTCAGGAAGCCGCCCTTGCCGTGCAGCTCGCTCGCCTCGCCCTGCCAGCTCTCGGCTTCCTTGAAATACGGCAGCACGTCGTCCCAGCTCCAGCCGCGGTTGCCGAGCTGGCCCCAATGGTCGAAATCCTCGGGTTGGCCGCGGATGTAGATGAGGCCGTTGATTGAGGATGAGCCGCCGAGCACCCGGCCGCGCGGGTAGGGGATCGCGCGCCCGGCGGTGCCGGGGTCGGATTGCGCGGTATAGCCCCAGGTCAGCGTCTTGTGGTCCAAGAGCTTCATAAAGCCGACCGGGATGTGAATGAGCGGGTTCCAGTCGCGCCCGCCGGCTTCGATCAGCAGCACCTTGACCGCGGGGTCCTCGCTCAGCCGGTTGGCGAGCACGCACCCGGCCGACCCCGCCCCGACAATCACGTAATCCGCTTGCATGCTCATCCCTCCGCTGTCAGCAGCGTCCGACGACCCCCACCCTAACCCTCCCCCGCCTGCGGGGGAGGGGACATCATGCGGCGGACAGCCGGCGGCGATGCTACTCCCTCCCCCGCAGGCGGGGGAGGGTTGGGGTGGGGGTCTAGGCCGCCATTCTCTGCCGCGCCGCACTCTTGATCAGCTGGGCGCCCTTTTCGGCGATCATGATGGTGGGGGCGTTGGTGTTGGTCGAGGTGACGGCGGGCATCACCGAGGCGTCGATGACGCGCAATCCTTCGATGCCGTGCACGCGCAATTCGTCGTCGACCACGGCCAGCGGGTCGCGGCCCATCTTGCAGGTGCAGGTGGCGTGGAACACGGTCGAGCCGGTGCGCCGCAAATAGTCGAGAAGTTCGTCGTCGCTCTCGACGTCGCGCCCCGGCAGGATCTCGCCGACGATATAGGGCTTGAGCGCCGGCGCGGCGAAGAGCCGGCGCACCGCGCGCAAGCCGCCGATCGCGGCGCGCCGGTCGGTCTCGTGCGAAAGATAGCGCGGGTTGATCGCCGGCGCCGCGCGCGGGTCGGCCGATTTCGCTTCGACATAGCCCACCGATAAGGGGCGCATCTGCCACATGCCGCCGGTCATCCCCGGCTTGTCGTCGAGCCGGCGGATGGGGCCCGGCGCGAAGCTGCCGTTGGCGAAGAGGATCTGCACGTCGGG